>Ga0187871_10003525_pt1 | contig 12106 bp, 10 predicted proteins | sample June2016WEW_16_1_FD_132988 | JGI IMG/M metagenome (GOLD analysis project Ga0187871, IMG submission 132988) | Peatland microbial communities from SPRUCE experiment site at the Marcell Experimental Forest, Minnesota, USA - June2016WEW_16_10 | ecosystem: Environmental > Terrestrial > Soil >... | reverse complement strand
GCCGAGACCAGCACCCTCACCATTGTCGGCACCCCGGCCCTGGCGTTCGGCGGTAATTTGGGCTTCCTGCAGATCGTCCTCGGCTACCTTCTGGCGCGTATCGCAATTTCCATTCTGCTGCTGCCGCAGTATTTCCGGGGGGAGATGTTCACCGCTTACGAACTGATGCGGCGCAGGTTCGGAGAGCGGGTCCGTAAACTCACCGCCTCCATATTTCTGTTGACGCGCGTGTTGGCTGAAGGTGTACGGGTGGCCGGCGTGGCCCTGGTGATCGCCGTCGTGCTCAACACCGGCGAAGTCGCGTCCATCGTGCTGATTGTGCTGCTCACTCTGTTTTACACTTTCGAAGGCGGTATGACGGCGGTCATCTGGACCGACGTGGTACAAATGACCCTGTACGTGGCCGGCGCCGCGATCAGCTTTTTCGTCATTCTGGGGAAAATTCCGGGCGGATGGAGCCACGTCGTCGCCATGGCGGCGCCGGCTCACAAACTGGCCATCTTCGATTTCCGTTTCGCTCCCACCATGGAGTTTTTCGCGCGCAAGTATAGCTTCTGGGCCGGCCTGGCGGGCGGTTGTTTCCTCACCACCGCCAGCCACGGCACCGATCAGCTCATGGTGCAGCGCCTGCTGAGCGCCCGCGACGAGCGCCAGAGCCGCACCGCTCTGCTGGCCAGTTGGGTGGTCATCGCCGTCCAATTTACGCTCTTTCTGCTCATCGGGCTGCTCTTGTATGTCTACTACAGCGACCATCGCCTGAAGCCGCCGGAGCGCCTGGATAGCATTTATCCGTTATTCATCTGGAAGAGTTTGCCGGTGGGAGTCGCCGGCCTGGCCATCGCCGCCATCCTGGCCGCCGCCATGGCGAACCTGAGCGCCGCCCTCAATTCCCTGGCCTCCACCACCGTGGTGGACTTTATTCGTACCTGGGCACGCAACCTGAGCGAGTCGCGTTCCCTGCAACTGGCGCGGCTGGCGACGGTCTGCTGGGGCGCCGTGATGCTCCCCATCGCCATCCGGGCCAGCCAGTCGCACTCCGTACTCGAGGCGGGATTATCGATCGCTTCCATTCCCTCCGGCGTTCTGCTCGGCGTTTTTCTGCTGGGAGTGCTCACCACTAAACCGGGCGAGGGCGCAGCCATGGTAGGTGTCGCCGCCGGTATCGCCGCCATCCTGTATGTCTGGCTGGCGACACCCATTGCCTTCACGTGGTACGTGCTGATCGGAACCACCGTGACATTCGCCGCCGGCGCGGCCGCGTCCCTCTTCCAAGAACGAAGGTGACCTATGGAAATATTATCGTCCCGCACGGAACTCAAGCGCGATCTGGGAACCTGGTCGGCCATTTCGCTAGTGGTCGGCACCGTCATCGGCAGCGGCATTTTCCTGGTGCCGAGGACCATGATCCAGCGGGTCGGGTCGGTGGAATGGGTCTTCGTCATTTGGGTGGTCGGCGGCCTGCTCTCGCTGGCGGGAGCGCTGAGCTACGCGGAACTGGCCGCCGCGATGCCGGAAGCCGGCGGCGAGTACGTGTTTCTACGCGAGGCATACGGTCCGCTCTGGGGATTTATCTATAGTTGGACGCAGCTGTGGGTCGCCAAGAGCGGTTCCATCGCCACCCTGGCAACCGGCTTTTTCGTTTATTTGTCGAATTTCTTCGCCCCGCTCGACACCGTGTTTTATACCATCCCCCTGCCCCTCGGACCGCACGGAGGGCCGCTGGAGCTCCGCTGGGGCCAATTGTTCGCCATCGGCCTGATTGCCCTCCTCGGATGGCTGAATTATTTCGGCGTGAAAATCGGCGGAGAGGTGCAGGTCGGCGTCACCATCGTGAAGGTGGCGCTCATCGCCGTGGTGATCGTCGCCGGCCTGGTTCTCGGCCATCCACATAGCGCGCCCGCCACTCCCATCGGGACGGCGACTTTCAGCGGCTTCATTGCCGCCCTGGTGGCCGCCCTGTGGGCATACGATGGGTGGAACAACGTCAGCATGGTGTCTTCGGAGATTCGCAATCCGCAGAAAAACTTGCCGCGGGCGCTGATCGGCGGCACTCTGGCGGTGATTGCCATCTATATGTTGGCGAACGCCGCTTATTTCCGCGTAATGACTCCCCATGAAGTGGCGGGCGCCGATCGTGTGGCCGCCGACATGATGCGGAAAATCTGGCATGCCCCCGGCGCGAATGCCGTCTCCATCGCCGCCATGATCAGTATTTTCGCCGCCCTGAACGGTTCCATTCTCACCGGCTCGCGGGTTCCCTACGCAGCCGCACGGGAAGGATATTTTTTCTCCGCCATCGGCCGCGTAAATCCGCAACATCGCACGCCCGCCGTTTCAATTGCGGTGTTGAGCGCATGGGCGTCCGTGCTGGTGCTCACCGGAAAATACGACGATTTATTTAATCTTGTAATTTTCGCAAGTTGGATACTTTATGGGATGACCGCCGCGGCGGTAATTGTGCTGCGCATCCGCCGCCCCGGGATGGTCCGTCCCTATCGAACCCTCGGCTATCCCATTGTCCCGGTTCTCTTTGTCGCCGGGGCGTTGATTTTATTGCTTTCCACGGCAATCGCCCGTCCCCGCGAGTCGCTCATGGGAATTGGTCTCATTCTGCTGGGGTTGCCTTTTTACATTTATTGGCGGAAAACCGCCAAAAGATAACTTGCCGGGTTAGACGTACTAGCTGATACTAGCCGTACAAATGTACTTTAAATATGGATCGAATTTCACGTCTGCTCTATTGATATTCGACGGTGATTAGGGAGAAAATCAAAGTAGAGCCGTTGACCTGAATTCGCACCGCGGCCGATCGGAGCGTCTCCATGCTGGATGTCGCCAAAATTCTCGAAGACTTGAAACAGGAAAAAGAACAGCTCGAGCAGGCAATAATCACCTTGGAGCGTCTGGCCCAGGGGCGCGGTCCGCGTCGCGGTAGACCGCCTGCCTGGATGTCGAATGAGGGCAGCCCCGCACCAAAACGCCGGGGACGTCCCCCGGGGAGCAAAAACAAGGTCACCACCGGGACGGCCGACCCTGCTCCCAAAGATACCGCGGTAGCGTAATCGCCACAAGTGGCGCGGACTTCAGGCTAAGGCCAGGCTGTTTTGTGGGATAATCTTCAGCTTGGTGTGTCGAGTAGTGATGCGCATTCAGGGTGTGCGAGTCCCCTATGGGCTGTAATGACCGGAACCATCCGTCTAGGCAAGGGTGTCCGTCCGTCGTACTGACCGGCCCAATTCGGAGACGCCAATAAATGCGAGGCGGCGCCATGGTGCACTCTCCCGCGGTTCTTGGCTTCCGCTGTCCCCTGCTCAAATCACTTGCGGCGCTTCCGCCAGCTTCACCCGAATGGTCTGCGTCTTCCCGTTACGGACGATGGTCAACTGCATGATGTCGCCGCCGCGTTTCTTGGCGATCGCCTTCTGCAGAGTTTCGTTTCCCGTGACCGGTTGACCATCCACCGTGGTGATGAAATCGCCGCCAACATTAATCTGGTATCTTCCTCCGACGATCGCCTGGTCGGTCGGCCCGCGCAAACCTGCCTCATCCGCCGCCGACCCCTCCTGCACGCTCTGGATCAGCAACCCGCCGCCTGAGGGCAACCGGAGAGCCTCCGCCAGATCGCCAGCTACGTAGAGAGTGCTAATGCCCAGAGGAGCGGGTAGCGAAATCTTCCCGTTCTTCTGAATTTCATCGAGCATGGTCTTGGCGCGGTTAATGGGCATGGCGAAGCCGATTCCGCTATTACTCTGTCCATAGATCGCCGTATTGATGCCGATCACGTTGCCGTGCGAATCGAGCAGTGGACCGCCGCTATTGCCGGGGTTGATGGCCGCATCGGTCTGAATCATGCCCTCGAGCGGGATCCGGCTGTCCTCCGTCTGAATGCTGCGGTCGAGCGAACTGACAATACCCGTCGTCAGCGTGCCTTGAAATCCGAAAGGGTTCCCGATGGCCAGCACTTTTTGGCCCACGACGAGATTGTCCGACTCTCCCAGACGAAGAGCCGGCAGCTTGCCGGAAGTTTCGATGCGGATGAGCGCCAGATCGCTGCGCGGATCGCGCGCCAGCACTTTGGCTTTGTATTCCTTTTGGTCGGCTAGCTTCACGGTCAGCTGCTGGGCGCCCTGCACCACGTGATTATTCGTCAGAATCTGTCCGTCCGGATTGATAATAAATCCCGATCCCGTCCCTTTCTGCGGGAAAACCTGCATGAACCAGTTCTGCACGTAGGTGGTGGAAGTGATGTTTACAGTGGCGTCGCGGGCGGCTTTATAGATATCGATATTATTCTGCTCGTCGGGCGAAAAAGCCGTAGCCGCGGACGCCGGCTCGCTCCACATTCGGCCTATCGACCGGACCCGCGAGAAATCCCAGTGAGTAACCGAAGTCACGTAAACAAATCCGGCCACCAGCATCATGGCCCAGGCCAAGGGTCGCAGAACTCTCATCCTTCTATTCTCCGTAATTCCTGGAAAACGGCGCGCGTCTGGCGTACCGTTTCCTCTTTTTCCCCGGATGTATCTATGACGAAATCGGCAAACTTTCGTTTCTCGGCGAGCGGCATCTGGCGGCTCAGGCGGGCGTTCACGTCGCTGAGCGAGGAGCCCTCGCGCCGTAGCGCCCGTTCCACTTGTTGATCTTCTCTACAGGTCACGAGCACAATCCGGTTATAACGCCGATAGCTACCGGTTTCAATCAGGATCGCCGCTTCCACCACGGCAATTCCACGCGGATCCCGCGCGGCGAACTCGGCGATCAACTCATCCTCCATGCGGTACACGGAGGGGTGCACCAGCCGATTGAGCACCGCCAACCGTTCCGGGGCGCCAAATACCTGCGCCGCCAGCGCTTTGCGGTCGATCCGCCCGCCGGCATCGAGGATTTCGCTCCCGAACTCCCGTACCACAGGTTCATAAGCTTCTCCGCCCGGTGCCAGCATCGCATGACCGAGTTCGTCGGCCTGTATGAGCAGGCAACCGGATCCCCGCAAGACCTCACCGACAAACGACTTCCCACAGGCCAACCCGCCCGTGAGGCCTACTTTCAACATATACCCGCGCGACGCTCCGCGGAAGCTACCGTATTCACCATCAGCATGGCGATCGTCAGGGGGCCGACGCCGCCCGGCACGGGAGTGTAAGCCGACGACTTTTCCACTACATCCAGCGGGTGGACATCGCCCACCAGCACGCTGCCTTTCCTATCGTACGCCGCCAGTTTTTCCGGCGAATTCCGGAAAATACGCGCCACTTCTTCGCGGCTATCGAGGCGATTGGTGCCGACGTCGATTACCGTAACGCCCTGTTTCATGTAGTCGCCGGTAATCATCGCCGGGCGGCCCATGGCGGCTACTAGAATATCGGCTTCCCGGCAGACCGCCGGTAGATCGGCGGTCTTGGAATGGCAAATGGTGACAGTTGCGTGCTCGTGCAGCAGCAGCATCGCCACGGGCTTGCCAACAATGTCGCTGCGGCCCACCACCACGGCGCGTTGGCCTGCCACCGGAATGCGGTAGCGCTTCAGCAATTCCAGAATGCCAGCGGGCGTGCAGGCGCGCGGTCCGGGTAAGGCTGCCACCAGGTTGCCCACGTTGCAGGGATGGAAGCCATCGACATCTTTCGCCGGCGAGACCGCCAGCAGAATGCGCTTGGTATCCACCTGCGGAGGCAGAGGAAGCTGCACCAGAATGCCGTCGATATCCGGCCGCGCGTTCAGCTCCTGCACCAGGGATAGTAATTCTTCCGTGGAAATTGTCCCGGGCGGAGTAATGCTTTCCGAATAGATTTCGAGATCGTGGCAGGCTTTTATCTTATTGCGAACATAGATTTCCGACGCCGGATTATTTCCCACCAATACTACGGCCAAACCCGGCGGCGCGCCGTGCGCGGCTACCGCCTCGACGCGCGGTCTCAATTCACTCTTGATATCGTCACGAACCCGATTTCCGTCCAGAATCTGAGGCATCTGACTCGAAATATAACAGGACTGCGGGGTCGACCGCACTTGATAAGGGCATCCGGAAGGTCTATAACCGGGGATATGGGCGTAGCGGAAATCTTAGCTATCGGAGTGCTCGCCATCGTCATGCTGGCCTGCACCGGTTTCTGGATCTGGATGTTGATCGATTGCCTCACGAAGGAAACTGACGCCGGAAATACGAAAATCTGCTGGACGCTGATCATCGTCTTCGCGCATGTCGTGGGCGCGGCAATTTATTATCTGGTCCGGCGCGAGAAGCGCTTCGCCGAAGTGGGGCGGTGATCTGCCGACGTGGCGAGACTTTTCGGAAACCTCGCCGGACCATCAACACTGCTAGTGGGGTGACCGCTCGTCGTTACCGAGCCGCGCGGGTTAAGCAGGCGGTCAAGCCTCTCCCCCCAAACATTACAAGCGTCTACTGAGCCTTCTTCTTATTCGCAGCGTTGGCCGCCGTAGCTGCCGCTTTCAGCTGGGTATTTGCCTGTTCCAGCAAGTTCTTGGCTTTTTGGGCATGACCCGCCATATCGAACTCGTTCGCCCCTTGAGCTTCCACGCACTTGTCGTACGCCTGCTGGCAGAAATTCTGGGCCGCCGCCAGATTGGGATGTTTCCCTGAGGAAACTGTCTGTTTCGGCTGTTGTGCCGTAGCCAATGCCGCAGTTACCCCCGTCAACCCCAGCACCTGCAGCGGAAATTGTCTTCTCGTTTTCAGCGAATTCACGTCGAACCTCCGTTACCACTTCTCTGATGAACCAAGCAATTGCATAGAGCCCATCCACAAGGAAACCCTCAACATTGCTAGTCGCATCAGAAATTGTATACCAGAAATCCGGATTGCAACCGAATTATTTCACTAGCCGCTGCCTCAGCAGCTTGGCCACCGCTTCCGACTTGAAAGGCACCTGCAGCTTCCCGTAAATGTTCTGCCTGTGGAAATTGATAGTGCAAGAACTTACCCCCAACTCCACCGCCGCGCTCTGATAATGGTGGCCTTCTACCTGCAGACCCAACCGCCGCAGCTCATGCAGGGTCAAATCGTAGTCCACCTTCTCCGGCGGCGTCTTCTTAAGCAGGTATCCGCTCGCTCCGGCGCACCAAGCCTGGAAAATCCGCTCGTCGTCCTGATAGGACGCTGAGCAACCGCCCCGGCGCCCCGCGTTCGAAGCGGACCACGCCATCCGTGGTGGCGATCCAATAGATTCCCTGGCCCGTTTCGACGATCTCCGGACCCCGTTGCCAGGCAGACCGTCAGCGGTAGTGTACCTGCGAATCGGCTGGCGCTTGGCGTGAAGGCTAAAGGCGAGAACGATCGCCAGCACCCCTTTGGACAAGCTGAAGAGGGACTTGCAAAATAAACTAAATTCTCCAAAATCGATTTTCGGCAGAAATACGCTTGCCGTGTTTTGTTTGACTTGCAAAAATCGGCTACCCGGCTTCGGCCCATTTTGGGGCCGTTTCTGCGCAAGTTGAGTAATATTGCAAGTCCCTCTTTAGCTTGCCCGGCGAGCGAAACTCATTCATGAATGCGGTCTATACCAACAAGTCCTTCACCACCTCGCCATACACGTCCGTTAACCGGAAATCGCGGCCGGCATAGCGATACGTGAGCTTGGTGTGATCCACCCCGAGTTGATTCAACAAGGTGGCATGCAGATCGTGAATCGACACCGGATTCTCCGCCGCCTTGAATCCGAATTCGTCCGTCGACCCGTAAGCCAGCCCGCCCTTGAAGCCGCCGCCGGCCACCCACATCGTGTATCCATATGGATTGTGATCGCGACCGTCGCCCGATTCCGAAACCGGGGTCCGCCCGAATTCCCCGCCCCACACCACCAGCGTCGAATCCCGCAGTCCGCGCCGCTTGAGATCGCGAATGAGCGCCGCGGCCGCCTGATCCATATCGGGACAACGCGCGGTCAGCTCCTTATTGATCCCCTTGTGATCGTCCCACGGCTGGCCTGCGCCATAATAAACGTGGATGAACCGCACGCCCGCCTCAACCAGCCGGCGCGCCATCAGGCACCCATTGGCAAACGGCGTCTTCCCGTACTCGGCGCGGATTTCCTCGGGCTCCTTGCGGATGTCGTACACCTGCAGAGCCTCGAACTGCATGCGATACGCCGCTTCCATCGACTTAATGCGGCCTTCGAGATACGGATCCGGCCCAAATGAAGAGCTGAATCCCCGATTCAACTGTTGCAAGGCGTCCAACTGCCGCCGCTGCTCTTTGGCGTCGAGCCACTGATTGCGCAGATTGGCGATCATCTTTTCCGGCTCGATTTCGGCGTCGTTGAACGGGACGCCCTGGTGCTCCGCCGGCAAAAATCCCGCGCGCCACATGCCTTCGCCGCTGCCTCCCGGCGTTAGCACCACGAAACTCGGCAGATTCTCGTTCTCCGAACCGAGCCCGTACGATACCCACGCGCCGAACGAAGGCCGATTCGCCAAAATCGTGCCCGAGTGGATCAGGCTGCGCGCCGGCACATGCGTGGGATTGAACGTGTACATCGAGCGGATCACGCAGATGTCGTCGATCACGGTTGAGATTTGCGGCAACAGCTCGCTCACTTCAATCCCGCTGCGGCCCGCCTTCTTGAATTGGAACGGCGAAGGCAGAAGTCCGCCGGTTTGCCGCTCGGTGCGCAGATCCACCGAATTCGGCCGCTGGCCCTCGTACTTGGCCAGAATCGGCTTGGGGTCGAACATATCTAGCTGCGACGGTCCGCCCGCCATGAACAGGAAGATGACGTTCTTGGCCTTTACCGGCAGATGCGGACCGGCGTAATGACCCAGTGCGGCCGCCTCAGCCGTACGTTCGCCCAACAAAGCCGAGAGTCCCACCGCCCCCAGCCCGCCGCACAAAGACTGAATCATTCCACGCCGTGAAAGATCGTATTTCATCGCCAGGAAATCTCCTCGTTGGTGGAAAGTAGGATCTGCGCGTATTCGTTCAGCCTCGATCCCTTCAAAAATGTTGCTGCGAGGTCCAGCTCTTGGGCGCTGGGGTCCCGCGACAGAATCTTGCGATAGAGCGCTCGCACTTTGGCCGGCGTGCCGCTCTCGCCGTCCACACTTTTCGCCAAAGTGCCGGCCAGGTTGTGGAGGAATGGACTGTTCATCAGAAAAAGCTGCTGCAGAGACGTAGTCGTGAGGTCGCGCCCGGCCGCGGTCTGCATGGGATCGGGAAAATCGTATTGCCGCAGCAGATTGTTGAGGCGCGAGCGGCTGATCTTCGCGTACACCGTACGCCGCGTGTTGGCGGCATTGTCGAGATCCATCGAGGGTCCGCCCATCCGATCGCTCAATTGTCCGGCCGAACGCAGTAGCGTGTCGCGGAACGCCTCGATATCCAGGCGCCGCGGGTTCATCCGCCACAGCAGCGAGTTTCCGGCATTGACCGCCTCGGCATCGGGCCGCGGCCGGCTCGACTGGCGATAAACCGCCGACAGCATGATCTTGCGATTGAGCCACTTCAGCGACCATCCGTGCGCGATGAAGCGCGCCGCCAGATCGTCGAGCAGTTCCGGATGCGTGGGCGCCTCGCCCTGCACGCCGAAATCGCTCGGGGTCGCCACCAGAGGCTTACCGAAGTGCCAGCCCCACACACGATTGACGATCACGCGCGCCGCCAGCGGAGCGCCATCGCCGAAAATATCGTCCGCCAGTTCGAGCCGCCCCGAACCTTGATGGAACGTGCTGTCGCCCTTCGAGAGCACGGTGAGAAAATGGCGCGGAGCGATCTCCCCTGGAGAAGCCACGTTGCCGTGCATCATTACCGGCAGATCGCGCGCCTCACCCGCCTTGTAGACGATCATCGTGTAATTCTTATCGCTGCCGTCGACATACTGCGCGCAGTCGTACACCGTGTTCATGAACGGGTCGGTGGGCGGGGGTCCGGGCCGCCGGACCCGCGGCGGAGCAGCACCGGCGCCCGCAGTCGCCGTCGGCGGTGGGGGCGGTGGATTGGCCGGCTTCGGTGGCGGGAACGTCCAGAACTTCTCCAGATGCTGCACCAGCTGCGGATACTTCGCGCGCCAGCCCTCCGCCTCCGCGTGCAATGTTTCGATCTCTGCCTTCCACTTCTCCACCCGCGGCGCCGAATCCACCACCGTACTGGCTTCGTCGGTCAACAGGTCGGCCGAATACCGCAGGTCCTGCAACCGACGCTGCACCCACAGGAAGCGGCTCTCGATCACCGGGTCGACGTCGAACGTCGGCCGCTCGGCCCGCATGCTGGACGCGAAAACTCCCGCCAGCCCATAGTAATCCTTGGTTGGAATGGGGTCGAACTTATGATCGTGACAACGCGCGCACGCCACCGTCATGCCGAGCAGCCCGCGCGAGACTGCGTCGATTCGTTCGTCCCAATCGTCGGTCAGAAAGCCGTAGATCACATCGTAGGAGAGCCGCTGATCCTTGTGGTAGACCTGCGCCGTGCCCAGATATCCGAGCGCCCGCTCGTCGGATCGTGTGGCATCGGGCATAGCATCGGCCGCCAATTGCAGCTCCACGAAGCGGTCGTACGGTACATCCTTATTCAGGGACTCGATAATCCAGTCGCGATATCGCCAGGCGTAAGGGTATGGCGTGTTGGTCGCCTCGCCCGTACTGTTGTCCTCGCCGTAACGGGCGACGTCCATCCAGTGCCGGCCCCACTGCTCGCCATAATGCGGCGAAGCGAGCAGCCGATCGATCAGGTTCTCGTACACCTGGGGCGATGGATCGTTGACGAAAGCCTGTACTTCGTCATAAGTCGGCTTATACCCGAGTAAGTCGACATAGGCGCGAGTTACTAACACCGTACGGTCGGCTTCGGGCGACGGCTGCAGTTTGTTCTCCGTCAATTTCGCCAGTATGAAGGCGTCGATCTTGGTCTTCGGCCAAGCGGAATCCTTCACCGCCGGCGCGGGCACCTCGTGCGCCGGCTGGAAGGCCCACCATTTGCGTCCATCCGCGATGGACATGCCTTTCAGCGGTGCGGGACCGCCCTTAGCGGCAGTCGAAGGACCGGTCCGCGGATCGGGAGCGCCCGCTGCGATCCAGGTTTCGAAATCGGCGATCACCGAATCGGACAGTTTGCCGCTGGGCGGCATTTGGAGATCGGGGTCGTTGTAGCGGAGCGCGCTCACGAGGCGACTGTCCGCGGGCTTGCCGGGAACGATCACCGGCCCGCCGTCCCCGCCTTTCAGCATTCCGGCCCTGGTATCGAGCGAGAGCCCGCTCTGCGGCGACGGCAAGGTGGAAGCGTGGCAGCCGTAGCACTTGGCCACCAACACCGGCCGGATTTTCGCCTCGAAGAATGTCGTGTCCGGCGACTGCGCGAACAATGAGCCGCACCACACCAACATCCCAAGACAGCACCGGCCCATCGCCCCTCCCTGAAAATGCTATCACGTCTTTATTTGGACAAGCTGAAGCATGCCCACGTGGGGCATGCTTCAGCTTGCCCGGCCTGGTCACGGCACGATCACTGCCGACCCATCCACCGAATCGCTCTTGATCGCCGCCAGCGCCTCATTGGCCTGATCGAGCGGGAATGTCGTCACCTTCGGCTCGACCCCGACTTCCGCGGCGATCTCCAGAAAATCCCTGGCATCCGCGCGCGTCATGTTGGCCACGCTGCGAATCTGCCGTTCGCCCCACAACAGCCGGTCGTAATCGAACTGCGGCATGCGATCGAGGTGAATCGCATTGATCGCCACCACGCCGCCCTTTCGCAGGCTCGCAAGCGCCGCTACCACCACGTCTCCGCTGGGCGCAAACGTGACGGCGCGATCCAGTTCCACCGGCGGCTTGTCATGCTCGCTTCCGACCCACGTCGCGCCCAGCGACTCCGCCAGCCGCCGGTGCGATTCGCCGCGCGTCGCGACGTATACCTTGCAGTTCCACGCGTGCAGCACCGCGATCGTCAGCGACGCCGACGACCCGAACCCGAACAGTCCCACGTTGTTGCCGTGCTCCACGCCCGCCACCCGCAAACTGCGGAAGCCGATGATCCCCGCGCACAGCAGCGGCGCCGCGTGCAGATCGTCGAGACTGGCCGGCAGCGGGAACACGAAATCCGCCCGCGCCACCGCGTATTCCGCATATCCGCCATCCACCGTATAGCCCGTGAAGGTGGGGG
>Ga0187871_10003524_pt1 | contig 12107 bp, 6 predicted proteins | sample June2016WEW_16_1_FD_132988 | JGI IMG/M metagenome (GOLD analysis project Ga0187871, IMG submission 132988) | Peatland microbial communities from SPRUCE experiment site at the Marcell Experimental Forest, Minnesota, USA - June2016WEW_16_10 | ecosystem: Environmental > Terrestrial > Soil >... | reverse complement strand
CTTCAAGCGATTGCCAGAGCCATGGCGGAGAACCCTCCGCCGGGTCTTATCCGGAGCCAGAGACGCTAGGCCTCAGGCCTCAGTCACCTCACGTACCGTACTACTTGGCAAATCAATCTTCATAGGCTGGATCAACCTCCTTTCCCGTGTAAGGCCAAAGTACGGCCAAAGGAGGGTCGGCGTCAAGCGGGCCGCTTAGCAGTTCTTCCCTCGGCACAGAACTTGCGCCCACTTGCGCACGCCTGGTGGCGTTACCCTCTGGCCGCCGGCTTCGCTGGCCGCCAGTTGAATCGACAGGTTGCCGATGGTAGAGCTTTCGGTTTCGCCGATCTCGACTTTCAAGCTGGTGTAGCGCTCGGTCAGCTCGACGAGAAGCTTGTTGCGCGTGGCGCCGCCGATCATGTGGATGCGCTCGAGCTTGCGCCCCAGCAGCTTCTCGAGGTTTGCCGTCGCCGAAGCGTAGCGCCTCGCCAGGCTCTCAAAGATGGCGCGTGCGAAGATGGGCTCGTTGCCCGGCAGGTCGGGTATCTCGTCGAATCCCAGCCGCCTCAGCTCCCCGTTGATGCGCCGCGGCATATCGGTGTCGAGCATGAGCGGCGCGGCGTCCATGTCGAGCACTCCGGCTGCGTTACACGCGGCAGCCTTTTGGATGAGGTCTTCAATTTTCCAGGGACGCCCCGCCGACGCCCACGCGTCCATGCACTGTTTGAGCACCCACATGCTGTTGATAAGCGAGTGAAACAGAAGCCCGCCGGCGGCCGCGCCGATGTTGGTGTAGCCCGCGTCGAAGGCGAGCTGCGTGGTCACGGGCGTCTGAATCACCGCGCCCAAGAGCGACCACGTTCCCGAACTGATGTAGGCGGCTGTGCTCAGATCGCCGGGAATGCCTGCAATGGCGCTGGCGGTGTCGTGCGTGGCCGGCGCGACGATGAGCGTGTTGCGAAAAGCGTCGAGCTGCTTGAGCGGCCCTTCGATGGGCCCGAGCACTGTTCCGGTGGAAGCCAGCGGAGGAGCGGCTTCAACCGCCAGCCCAAGCATCTCAAAAAGCTCCGCATCCCAGGCGCCGGTCTTCAGATTCACCAGGCCGGTGTGGCTGGCGTTGGTGTATTCGGCCACGCGCTTGCCGCTCAACCAGTACAGAACAAACTCGGGCATCATGACCCATGGCGCGCGAGGATCGATTCTCTCGTTCTTCCCTTCGGGGCTCGCCACCGAATCGGCGATGAGCTGGTAAACCGTATTGATATTGAGCGGATAAGCGCCGGTGCGCTGGTAAATGTCGAAGGGAGAAATGACGCGTTCCGCGGCCTCCCTGCCGGCCGACGTGCGCTCGTCACGATAACAAAATGGCTCGCCGAGCATTTTGCCGCCGGGCGCCAGCCGCACATAATCGACGGACCAACTGTCTGCTCCGATGGAAGCAATTCCCTCTGGCGCCGCAACAGCCGCTTTGCGCAATCCCTCTTCAAGGCCGGCAAGAATAGTTGTGAGCGACCAGTGCAGCGAGCCGCCCAGATGCACCGGGCCGTTGGGAATGCGATGGATCAGTTCGACTGCCGGCTCGCCGCCGATCCAGCGAAGCAGAGAGACGCGGCAGCTCTCCGCGCCCAGATCGATGGCGACTCGTGCAGGCTCTTGCATCGCAGCGGCGAGGCTCCCTCCCGTTCAGCGCTGGAAAGCCTCGGTGAGGCCGCCGTCCACGGGAATCATGTGGCCCGTAGTGCACCGCGCCCGAGGGCTGGCCAGGAAGAGGATCGCCTCGGCACAGTCGGCCGGATCGATCACTTTCCCGGTTAAAGTACGCTCGGCATAAAACGCGGCCAAGCGGCTGCGCAACTCGTCATCGCTGAACGATTCCTGGAAAGGAACATTGTACTTCTGCAGAGAGGCGCGCACGCGATCGCGCGGAAACATGGTGGATCCCTTCACCACGGTCGCCGGGCTGATGCCGTTGACGCGCACGTTGGGCGCCATCGACACTGCAAGCTCGCGGATCAGATGGCTGAGGGCGGCCTTGCTCACGTCGTACGCCTCGCTGCCGCGCTTGGCCACCACGGCGTTGGCCGAACTGGTGAAGACGATGTTGCCGTGCAGCTCCTGCTCATGAAAAAGCTTCGCGGCTTCGTCGGCCAACAAGTAGTTGGCGGTGACGTTCACCGCAAGGGTGTTGCTCCACATCTCGTCAGTAATTTCGCCGCTGGAGCTGGAAGGGAAGATTGCCGCAGTGTTGATGAGAATGTCGATTCCGCCGAAGGCCAGCGCCGCGGCGCCCAGCATGGCGCGGATCGATTCGCGGCTGCGGATATCCACAGCACAACTGGCAGCAAACTCACGCGAGGCAAGCGAACCGAGATCGTCGGCGACCTGTGCCGCACCGGTTTCATTGCGATCGGCGACAAAGACGTGCGCGCCGCGCGTCGCAGCCAGGCGCGCTACTTCGCGGCCGATGCCGCTGGCTCCGCCAACCACTAACGCCACACGCCGGCTGAGCTCTTTCTCCGGCGGCTGGCGGCGGATCTTCGCCTCCTCCATCGCCCAATATTCGATGCGGAATGCCTCAACCGCAGGCAGCGCCACATAGTTGCTGAAGCTTTTGAAGCTGGCCGGATCCATTCCCGGCGGGCATTGAGGAACCGGGGTCCCCGCGGACCGGTCCTCGTCCGTGGGGTGGGAAACGGGGCCAGTCACCTCACCGCCGCCCAAGGCGCTCGCGCCCTCCATTACATGAATGGCATTGGTATAAAACTCGCCGACAATGCGTGCTTCAGTCTTGTTTTTGCCGTAGCTAAACATACCCAGGCCGGGAATGAGCACAACCGTCGGGCTGGCATCGCGCATGGGCGGCGAATCGTCTGTGGCGAAGGCACGATAGTAGGCGCGATATTGCTTGCGATATTGCGCGAGCGACATGTCGATCGAGCGCTTGAGGTCGTCGAAGCCCTCTTCGGCGCCCCAAGGAACAAACATGGGGCGAATCTTGGTGCGAATAAAGTGATCGGGGCAGCTGGTCCCGAGAAATGCCAGCTCCTTTGCGTTGACCGAGTCGACAAACTGGAGCACATCGGCGCTGTCGCTGAAATTGGAGATGAATCGATGCTGCGCGCTAATACGGCCACGCAAGAATGGGGAAATCCGGGTGGCCAGTTCGGCGCGGTCGGCCCGCGCAGGAACGGCTTCGCCGCCGAAACGTACCTTGTCGCCGGCGGCGCGCTCGATGAATTGTCCGAGCTGGTCGATTACAGTCAGCGTGTTCAGATAGCATTCGCGTTGGGTCCGGCCCCAGGTGAATAACCCGTGGCCGCCAAGAACGATTCCGTCGCAGCCCGGATTCTGCTCTACAGCGCGCCTCATCATCAAGCCCAGCTCAAAGCCAGGCCGCTGCCAGGGCACCCACACCAGGGAGTGGCCGAATTCACGGTTGAACTCTTCCATCTTCTCTTTGCCGTTGGCGCTGGCGGCAAGGGCAATGCCCCAATCGGGATGAAGATGGTCGACATGGGGGAAAGGCAGGAAGCCGTGCAGAGGCGTGTCGATGGATGCGGCCACCGAATTGTTGCCGAAGGCGCAGAGGGGATATAGCGCGACCATGTCGTCTTCCGTATCGACGCCTTTGTAGATACGTTCGAGCGCCAGCAGCTTCTCCATATAGAGCGCGGCAAAGCCTGTGCGCTTGATGCTTCCCAGGTCGCCGCCCGAGCCTTTAACCCAGAGCACTTCGACGGGCAGGCCGGTCAGGGGATCGATCTCGGCGATCTTCGAGCTGGTGTTGCCACCGGCGAAGTTGGTGATGCGCAGATCGGAGCCGAGCAGGTTGGAGCGATAGCGCAGCAGTTCCAGTTCATCGAGGCCGGCGGTGACGCTGAAGTCCCACCGGTCTTCAAGGAAGTGCAGTACAGGCGAAGCAGTTGCGGTTGTCATAGGGTCCACTCAATTGTTCTTTAGAAACATCATTCACGCAGCGTGATCCAAGGCCCCTCATTCCGGGCCCTGCTGGCGGGCGTCGGTTGACCTTTCAAACTCGTTGAATGGGGGATGGATCGACCACATACCTATGATACCGCCAGAGCCGTAAGAAAGGCGTTTTAGATTGAGAGCCGTCGCGCAGGCCCCGAGGAGTCGCGGCCTTTAAGTCGGTACTGCAACCCCTAAGAAACCCTCTGTTTGATCGGTGTTGTCTCGTCACCTGGTCCTTGGCCGCCGCCTTACGCGTAGCTACTCACCGTGGCGTTCTTGTGTTTTCTTTCGCGTGCGATTCGCTCGACATAACCGCTTTCCCGCAGCGCTCCAAGGGGGTCGGCGGGCAGTCCACGCGCCTCCCGCCAGGCGCAAGTCAAAGGACGGACGTCGCGCCAGAAGGCGCCCCGGTACAGCTCCTCGGCAGCCACCAGGTCGCAGGACTGCTGAAATTCGGCGAGTCGCACGCCGTCGACGAGCGCGGCTTTCAAATACAGCTCCTGCGCGGTGACCACGGTCTGCACCATGGCCTCGATTTTTCCCTTGAGGTTGTGGCTTTGGTCGATCATGTAGGCCACTGCGTGGGGCAGACCATCGGACTCAGCGCTGTGCAGCTCATGGAAGATTCGGAAGATCTGGTAGGGGTCGATCGAGCCCAGAGTGAGGTCGTCGTCGGCGAAGCGCCGGTCGTTGAAGTGGAAACCGCCCAGCATGCCGGTGTGCAGCAGCCAGGCCACAATCTGCTCGATGTTTTGCGATAAGTAGTGATGGCCCGTGTCGACGAGGACGCGCGCCCGCGGCCCGGCCGTTCGCGCCAGGTGGCTCGACATGCCCCAGTCGGCAATATCGGTGTGATAGAACGCCGGCTCGAAGGGTTTGTACTCGACAAGCAGCCGCTGATCGGGTGCAAGTTGCGCGTGAGATGCACGCAGCGATTCCTCAAGCCAACCGATACGTTTGCGGATGCTTTGCGTGCCGGGGTAATTGGAGCCGTCGGCCAGCCAAAGCGAGATGTCGCGCGAGCCGAGGGCTTTGGCGACCTCAATCGACTCGAGCACATGACTCAGCGCACGGGCGCGAATCTCCGCCGAGGGATTGCATAAAGAGCCGTACTTGTACTCCTGGTCCTGAAAAAGATTGGGGTTGATGGAACCCGCGCGAAGCCCGAAGCGCTGCTCGAGTGTGTGAACCTCAGGCACATCCTTAAGCCCCTGCGGTACATCCCAAAGCACGTGCAGGGCCAGAGTCGGCGTCACGCCCGTGAGCTTGTTCACCTCGGCGGCGTCGGCAAACTTCTCTTCGATGGTGGTTGCCGCGGCGGGCTGCAGAAATTTGCCGAAGCGCGTACCCGTGTTTGCGAACCCCCAGGAGGGAATCTCAATCCGAAAAGAATCCAGCGCTTTGAATGCGAGATCGTGAATGGAAGAATCTGACTGGCTCATAACATTCCCTTCGCAGCAACAAGTCCGTGATTCGACCGTGGGTCGTAATCGGCGGCTCCTAGTCCGTTACCAGAATCACGTTCAGGAACCTCGGTCCGTGCACGCCTTTGATGCGCGTCATCTCAATGTCAGCGGTAGCGCTAGGGCCCGAAATCCAGGTCACAAGCGCAGGCAGTCCATCCGCGCCCTTGTTCCCTTGTTCCCTTGCTCCCTCGCTCCCTTGCTCCCTGCACAGATCGAAATACTCCGGCAAGGTCTGAACTACCTGGCCGGCGCGAACAACGCACAAGTGCCAGTCGGGCAACAGCGTGATGACGCGGCGTCCCTCGGCCGGGCCGTGATGCAGGACGATCGTACCCGACTCGGCGACCGCGCAGAAAGATGCCGTCACCACCCCATCTGCGCCTTCGATCTCGTCCACAGGAAGATTGCCGTCGATTCTCCAGGCGAATTCGGAAGCAAGCCACTCGGCAGGCAGCCCGGCCGGAGCGACAAACGTGCGCCGGCCGCTGGCCTTCAATTGCGCATGAATGGTGGCGGCAAGGCCCTCCGGCGAGCATTCCACCACTATTGCATCGTACTCACGCAGACGTTCAGCCATCAGCGCGAGACGCGCCTCGGCCGTCATGGAGCCGCGGCGCAGGTATCCGGGCGCAGGCGGCTCGACCGTCGCAGGCGCGGAACCTCGTGCCTCCGGCCCTCGAGTGGCAGCACGAATCCGCTCCAGAACCTGCTTCCGGCTGTCGGCCACGGGGCTCATCTCGCCGCCTCCCGGGTCCCTGGTTCCTTCGGTCGCTCGCCCCCTTGTCCCCTCGTCCGCTGCCTCTCTCGTTCCGACCACCACTGGTGAAACGTCTCCCTGGGCAGGCCGCGCAGGTCACGGGTTTGCGTCCATTTGGCTCCTACACTGGGCAGCGAATGAATCCAACCGTCTTTGCGCGTAAAAAATCGCAACACGATGCGCGCCGTCCACTGAGCGAGATGAAACAACCGCGCGCGCGAGAAGATCCAATTCGCGATTCGCAGCCCCAGGTACATCGGGTCGGAAAATTTCCTCGCCGTTTCTCGCTCCTGATCGGTCACCCTGGCGCGCAGATCGATCAGGATCTCCGGAATGTTGATTTTGACCGGGCAGACGTCGTAGCAGGCGCCACAGAGCGAGGACGCGTAGGGCAGCGACCGCGCATGCTGCAACTGCTGGAGTTGCGGCGTCAGAATCGCGCCAATCGGCCCCGGATACACCGACCCATAAGCGTGCCCGCCTGTCTGGCGGTAGACGGGGCAAGTGTTCATGCACGCCCCGCAGCGGATGCAGCGCAGCGTCTGGCGCTCAGTCTTGCGTGCCAGAATCGGCGAGCGCTGATTGTCGAGCAGCACCACGTGAAAGTTCTGCGGCCCATCGCCCGGCGTCACACCCGTCCAGAGCGAGGTGTAAGGATTCATGCGCTCGCCGGTTGCCGAGCGGGCCAGCAACTGCAGCATCACCTCAAGATCGGCGAAGCGCGGCAGCACCTTCTCTATTCCCGCCAGCGTGATCAATGTGCGCGGCAGCGTGAGGCACATGCGTCCGTTGCCTTCGGACTCCACGATGACCACCGCCCCGGTCTCAGCGATGAGGAAATTTGCGCCGCTGATTGCCGTGGGCACAGTCAAGAACTTCTGCCGCAGATAATGCCTCGCCGCCGCGGTCAGCGCCTGCGGGTCGTCGGAAAGGTTTTCAATCCCCATGCTGCGCGCGAAGATCTCGCGCACCTGGCCGCGGTTGACGTGCAGCGCAGGAACCACAATATGCGAGGGCTCTCCATTGCCGAGCTGGAGAATGATCTCCGCCAGATCTGTTTCGTAAGTGCGGATCCCCGCCGCTTCGAGAAAAGGATTCAGCTGGATCTCAGCCGAGGTCATGGTCTTGATCTTGATGACCTCGTCGGCATTCTCTTGGCGGAGAATCTCGAGGATGATGCGCCGGGCCTCGGCTGCATCGCCGGCCCAGTGCACATGGCCGCCTGCGGCCGTGCATCGCTCTTCGAACTGTTCAAGATAAGCGGCTAGATTTTCGAGAGCTTCATCTTTAATTCCGGAGGCCGCCTCTCGCAGCGCCTGCCAGTCGGTCTTCTCGGCGACAAGCCGGTCACGCTTGGCCTGGATCACGTCGATGGCGTGCGCGACGTTCTTGCGCAGCTGAGGATTGCGCAGCACGGGCAGCGCCGCCACGGGAAACGGCGGCGCCAGTGTCGGATCGAGGATGGGATGGCCGGCTGAGCTCATCCGTGCACCTCCTGTTGCGTGCTGGCCAGAATTTGCGCCATGTGAATCGTCTTCATCGGGGCATATTGCCGGTGCATCCCGCCGCCCAGGTGCATCAGGCAACTGTTATCGAGCGCTGTGCAATACTCGGCGCCGGTGGCCAGGACATCTTCGAGCTTTGTGGCGAGCATGGCCGACGAGACGTCGCCGTTTTTCACGCTGAACGTCCCGCCAAACCCGCAGCAACGGTCGAGATTTTCGAGCGGGGCTAGTTCGAGCCCACCCACCTTGGCCAGCAGCCGGAACGGCCGGTCGCCGAGATGGAGGGCGCGCAGGCCGTGGCAGCTCGCGTGGTAAGTCACCCGGTGAGGGAAATAGGCGCCCACATCCTCCACGCCGAGCTTGTCGATGAGAAACTCGCTCAGCTCATAAATGCGCGGCACGAGCGCCGCGAACTGCCTCCGCAGTTTTTCGTCGCCGAGTTCTTCAAAAAGCCCAGGGTATTGGTCGCGGATCATCGCCACACAGGACGAGGATGGAATGACGACCGTTTCCGCGTCCTGATACATCTGCACAAAGCGCCTGGCCTGACTGAATGCCTCCGGGCGGAAGCCGGTGTTGGCATGCATCTGTCCGCAGCAGGTTTGCCCAGGATGAAACTCGAGCTCCACACCCAGGCGCTCAAGCAGCCTGACCACGGCGCGACCCGTTTCAGGGAAAAGGGTGTCGTTGTAGCAGGTAATGAATAAGGAGGCACGCATGAAGGCGCTCGAGGCCGAAGAAATCGCTGACCTGCAGGAAACCGAATCATAAACTCTTTGAAAACAATTGTCTATTGCATCCGGGGCCGATCGGAAAGCGGGCGATCTTCTCTTCTGGCTGCAAAATTGCAGCGCCCCAGCCCGCCGGTGGGCACCGATTACGAAGGTGCTCCTGAGTCGAATTTCGGGTCAACCTTTCCTGTTCCCATTCCGTCTAACTGTCCGTATCTACCACTTCTTTCTGCGGAAAGCTGCATTTCATTCACAATTTCGTCCGGCTTGATCAAATGGGCCGTTGGTTCGGGTGCGCAGCCGAAGGGGTACCGCGCGCATTGCCGGCCCAGAGCTGTCGTTTGCAGCATTCGCGTGACTCGTCTTTCAGCGCCCCGGGGCGCCGATCCGCATTATCATGGTTCAGGTCTTCATAGCTTCCAGTCGTTCGTTGGTTCACAACCGAGCCGGTCGCGCGTCATGCACCTCAACACAAGTCTTCGCGCCATCGAAGGGTTTCTCTCAAGAAAGGGTCCAGGACCTCACAATATGATCAAGACGCGCTCGATCCCTCTGTGCGTATTGGCCAGCTTCCTCTGTTCGCTATCCGCTGTGGCACAGCAGGCCGCACCATCCATCCGCATTGTCGATCCCATCGACGAGAATCACTTGGTTACGCTAGGCCACTCGGTGCATCCGCTGGCAAACGTCGCCAACGACCGCGGCGCCGCACCTGACGGCATGCAGCTCGACCGGCTGCAGCTGGTTTTACAGCGAAGCCCCGCACAGGAAGCCGCCCTGCGCCAGTTCATCGCGCAGATGCACACCCCCGGCTCGTCGAGCTACCATCAGTGGCTGACACCCGATCAATTCGCGGCGCAATTCGGCGCTGCCGATCAGGACATCGCCACCATCAGTTCCTGGCTGGGCAGTCACGGGTTCAGCGTTGCCAAGGTGAATGCGGGCAAAGGCACGCTGGAGTTCTCCGGCTCGGTTGCGCAACTGCGCGACACCTTCCACACGCAGATTCACAAGTACATGGTCAACGGCGAGACGCACTACGCCAACGCCAACAGCCCGCAGATTCCCGCGGCTCTGGCGCCGGTGATCGGCGGATTCGCGTCACTCAACAACTTCCGCATCAAAAGCCAGATTGCCAAGGTGGGCAGAACCACCTACGATCCGTCTACCGGCAAGGCGAAGTCGCTCTGGACCGTCGGTGGCGGCACAGGATGCTCCAGCTTTGATTACACCTGTTACAACTTCGTGATGTCGCCCGGCGATTTCGACGAGCAGTACGATTTGAACCCGGTTTACTCGCAGGGAATCAAGGGCGACGGGCAGACCATCGCCATCATCAACGATTCGAATATCAATGTCGGCCTGGTCAATCTGTTCCGCACCCTGTTTAGCCTTCCCGCCAATCCGCCGCAGGTGATTATTGACGGCAACGATCCGGGCGTCGACGGCATCAACAATCCCGACGGCCCCAACTACGACTCTCCAGAGGCTTATCTCGATGTCGAGTGGTCGGGTGCAGTCGCACCGGACGCGACCGTCGATCTTGTCATCGCCGGCGACACCGCTCTGGAAAGCGGGCTGATCCTCGCCGCCGAACGTGCGGTCTATGGAAATGTGGCGCCGGTGGTAAGCCTCAGTTTCGGCGCCTGCGAGCTTGAACTCGGCCCCACCAACCCGTTTATCAACGAGCTATGGGAGCAGGCCGCGGCGCAAGGGCAAACCGTCATGGTCTCGGCCGGGGACAACGGCGCAGCGGGCTGCGACGGCGGCACCGACTACGCCGTCAATGGCCAGGCCGTGAACGGCCTCGGCTCCACGCCATACAACGTCTCTGTAGGCGGAACCGATTTTCAATACAGCTCGTATAGCGGAACCGACGCGGCGATCGATGCGCAACTCCAGACTTACTGGACAACAACCGCGAGCAATAACGCCGCGACCACTAGCATCAAGGGCTACATTCCAGAGCAGCCGTGGAACGACAGCCAGTTTGGCCTGAATCTCTTCAGCTATTACGCTTCAACCGGCGACGCCGACACGACGACGACCGGCACTGGCGGCGGCGCCAGCAATGCCGCGCTGTGCAGCAGCAACAGCTATACCGGCACGAATGGCGAATGCTCGGTCGCACCGTCGGGTTATCCTAAGCCGACCTGGCAATCCGGCACCGGCGTTCCCAGCGACGGAGTGCGCGATGTACCCGATGTCTCGTTGTTCTCGGCTAACGGGTACAACGACAGCTACTACGGCATCTGCGCTACCGACGGCGACTGCCAGCTGCCGGCATCGACCGTGCAGATCTACGGCGTCGGCGGCACGTCAGCGTCTTCGCCTTCGTTCGCCGGCATCATGGCTCTCGTCAATCAGAAGTATGGACGCCAGGGCCAGGCCGACACCGTCCTTTATCCATTGGCGAAGCAGTTTCCGGCAGCCTTTCACGATGTCATCGTGGGAAATAATTCGGTGCCCTGCGCCTTCAACCCGGATACGCCAGACTGCATTCAGATCGCGGCCAACATCACCGCCGGCATCTACTACGACGATACTGACCAAACGTATGGCACGGCGGAGGAAGGCCAGATCGGCGACACCACCAACACCACGGTCGAGTACAACGCAACCGCCGGATACGACCTCGCCAGCGGATTGGGCAGCGTCGACGCCGCGCAACTGCTGGCCGACTGGGGCAACGTCACGTTCAAATCCACAACGACCACTCTGACGCCGCCGAATCCCGCGACCGTCACCCACGGTACCGCGGTCGCGATCAGCGGCACGGTGACAGCGAGCTCGGGCACGCCGACCGGGAACGTGGCGCTGATGACCGACAGCACCGAGTCGGCACAGCAGGGAGTCGGCAGTGCGAACCTGCTGAGCGGCTCGGCCAGCACTTTTGCCCTCAATAGCAGCGGGGACTATTCCGGCAGCGTGACCACCCTGCCCGGCGGCACCTACAACATCTGGACCTCGTATGGCGGCGATACGAATAACTCGGGCAGCCTCTCCTCGAAGACCCAGATCACCGTGAACCCCGAGAGCACGGGAATTGCATTCAACCTCATCGGGCCCGGACCGCAATATTTCACCACCAGCATCGGCCCCAGCGTGGACTACGGTTCGCAACTGATTCTCAGCGCGCAAGTGGCGCCCACGGCAGACGTGGCAGGCGTCCAGAGCTGCCTGACCACAACCGCTGCCTGCCCGGTGTATACACCTCCCACGGGAACCATCACTTTCAAAGACAACGCGGCGGCGATCAATACCGCTGTGATCAACGCCGAAGGCGACGCCGAGTACAACGCTCCGTTCGCGGTCGGCGCGCACTCGGTGTCGGCCAGCTACGCCGGTGACAACAGCTACAACGCTTCCGCGACAACCACGCCGATCGCATTTACCGTCGCCAAGGATACGCCGGAAGTTCTTGTGAGCGCTTCGAACTATGATAGTCAAACGGGAACCTATATCGGCGCGGCGAACCAGCCGACGGTGGTGAACGTGCTGGTGGAGAACAACGCCATCGCCTCCTCGGCAAATTCTTCGACCGGGCAAATCTATCCAGTGTCGGTCCTTCCTCCCACGGGCACGATCACCGTGACGGGGCTCCCCGGCGGGACGGCAATGGCTCCGCTTACGGCCGGAGTTGATCCCCAAACCGGAGCACCGGACGGCATCGCGACATTCACCATTGCGGCGG
>Ga0187871_10003522_pt1 | contig 12118 bp, 14 predicted proteins | sample June2016WEW_16_1_FD_132988 | JGI IMG/M metagenome (GOLD analysis project Ga0187871, IMG submission 132988) | Peatland microbial communities from SPRUCE experiment site at the Marcell Experimental Forest, Minnesota, USA - June2016WEW_16_10 | ecosystem: Environmental > Terrestrial > Soil >... | reverse complement strand
ACCGCGCGATGTGGCGGTCAGCGTCTGTGCCGCCGATGTGATCGGCGCGAGACCTTGATCTGTCACGCAAGCCTGGAAAGTCCCCTCCCTATAGCGCTGTTGGCAACGGCGGTGTGTCTGTCTACCGTGCTCGCTTTGCTGATAGCGGCGGTTGGCGTCATGCCGCTGTCGACGCCTGGCCGCGGCTCGACATGCAGGGCTGCAGTAGCGCTGGCCACGGTCGCAACTGACGCAGATGGTGAATACCGTGAGCTTTCGGCAAGCGTGCCTACAGCATGGTAGCCTGGCCTGTTGAGTTCATTCAGTCGCCGTGCCTCGGCGAGTCCGGCGAATTACAATCTGGGTCGGCGCCCCATCCGCTAAAACTGATAGTCCGGCGGCTTGATACCCTTCACCCGCAGATAGACTTCCGCTTGGGCCCGGTGATGCGCCGTGTGGGTAAAGTACGCAAACAGCCATTCGAAACCAGTCAGATTTCGGGCAGCCGGGCCGACCACGGTATCCATTCGCTCGGGTGTCATTGCTGCCACGGCCTTATTGCAGAACTCGAACGACTCCTTCAGGAACGGTATGGCGGTCTCTTTTGAGACGTCTACTTTTTCAGTGTCCTTGCTCCACTCGGCAATCTTCGGCGGCAGCGCCGGCCGCGGGAGGCCGCTGACGATGGCACAAGCGTACTCGTTGATGCCCGCGATGTGCGCCATCAACTGGCCGAAGCTCATCTCTTCGGGGTTCGGACGAAAGTTGAAGCTCTCCGCCGGCATAGTGTTGGCCACGGCTATGGTGAATTCGGCGGACGTCTTCCAGTGTTTTGTCAAGGCGTCCTTGACGGTGCTCTGCGCCAGTACGGGGGCCGCCAGCACCAGCAGGGTCAGGTTGGACTTCACGGTTGGCCCTGAAGAGGATTGCGCGGAACTTCTCCTCTCCCACGAGCGTGACTATGGCCACCGTGCCCGGCGGCAGTTCACCCAGATCGTCCATCATGCCTTGGGCCTCGCGCACTTCCTTCACTTGCAAGGCCGCCGCCCGCTTGTCGCTGAAACTCTGCGCCAGGTCGCCTAGGAACTTCTCGAACGCGTGATTGCCCGCGGCGATGTCCTTTTCGAGCTGATCCAGACGCAACGTCTCCTCCGGTGTGCGCGTTGCCTTGGCGGCCAGATCGCCGCGCGCGGCGCCTATCGCCACCAGCCTGTCGGCGATCTCACGGTAGTGCTTGTCGGCCTCGGTCTCTTCGGAATTGAGATTGGCGCGGCCGTCGACCGACAATGCTTCAGTGGCATCCCGCCGCACATAGTCGAAGTACTCTTGCTGCTTGAGGAGCCCAAGCACTTGCTCGGCCTCAGCGAGCCGGCCCTGCGCGATGAGCAGGTCGGCCAGGCGGCGATAAGTCGCGGTAACGGTAGCGAGGTAGCTTCGCTGCAAATGCTGCTACAGCCCTTGGATATTCCGGCGAATATCCTGGTATTGGTTGATAGCTTGCTTGCCAAAGAAAATCGCGAGTCCCGCATGCCGCTCCGCCTGCCAGTAACTCATCAAGCCGCCGAGGGTGGCGCCTTGAAGAGCGGGATAATCCGACGCGGCGCGTGCGAGGTGCAGCGCCTCGGTATAATGCCGGAGCGCGTTTCGTTTGTCTCCGAGATCCAAGTACGCCTTGGCCATGCCACTCAGCGTATCCACCTCACCCGGGCGGTATCCTCCAGCGCGCTCCATGGGCAGCGCCCGAGTATAATATTCCAGGGCCTGGGCCAGCGTCCAAAGCGAACTAGCGTCGCTCGACGGCGCCCTCAGCCCCGAGTAGCCAAGCCAACTAGAGGTTCGGCGCGCGACTCTGCCTCGCCGTTGCGAAGCCGGAAGGGGTGCGTGTTGAGCGTGCAGTAGGCTGCGCGCGTCACGCCGCCTTGCCCCTTCCACGATACGCCGCTGGCCATCTCGCCGCTCGACACGGCCCATCGCGAGCGCCGCGGCCTCGGACCGGCGCGGTCCGCTTATCCTTTGACGTACGCGAGCTTCGCGGCCACCTTCCCGTCGCGTACCGTGAAGATGTCCACGCCACGCAGATGCCAGGGCTGTCCCTTGCGAATCTTGCGATAGACCCAGCGCACCACTGCACGATCACCCGTGACGATGATTTCCTCGGCCTCGAAGCGCGCATCGGGGTTGCGCGCGAACCAGTCCCGCCAGAACCCGACCACCGTGGCCTTACCCTCGATCCGCTGCCCGTCCGGTGGAGGTGATGTGTCTTCGAACACCGTGTCCTCCGTGAGCAAAGCCGCCACCGCATCGGGATCGTGCCGATTGAATGCTTCGTTGAAGCGGTTGATGACCGTGCGAGTCGCGAGAGCGGCGTTCGGCGGATTACTTTGCGCGTGTGCCCTCGACGCAGTTCTTGAGACGACTGCGGCACAAAATACAACCGCCGCACATGAGATGAGAAGCAATTGGACCATTGCGTGCGTTTTTGACATCTGATGCTCCAGGAAACCTCACATTGTACCCAACTTGGCGCTGGGCGCAACACCGAGCGGTGGGGGAGGCTGGGGGAAGCGGTTAAGCCCAGCGCCTTGGCGTAGTGCGATACCAGCGGCCGGTTCCCGGCACCAGCCGCCCGTCGCCGCCCCGCCAGCGGGCGGATGGGCGATGCGATGGGCGAATGAGATGCGGCCGAGGCCAGGGCCTTCACGCGCCCCAAGGGCGCCCGCCGCTCGACGCGATGACCACGCCCGAGCGCATGGCGCTGGAGGTGTGCGAGCCGTGGCTCGCGCCCAACACGCCGCCCGCGCCGGGCGGGCGGATGGGGCGACGCGATCTGCGACGGGACGCTGTCCGAGGGCAGGGCTTCGAGACGGCGCGCACGCAAGCGAAAAACTGGATGACGCAGTCATAAGTTTGGGAGTGCCGCCGGCAGATGCCTTCCAAGGCCAACGCGCACCTCCTTCTGGCGGAATCCCATCGCCGGGCGCGGCACAAAACGGACGCCGCGAACGAAAAGATGCTATGTGAAATTGCTCGAAAATCTTCCCCGGGTTTTTCGCATTACCTAGTGGATGGGTTTCAAGTTCATCCGAGTACCGGAAGAAGGAATCACCCGGTTTGACGCTCTTATCCTGTCCCGCCGAATCGAACCCCCAAGTGCCGAACTCCGGCTTCACCTGCGCCTTACTCCCGCACCCCGCCAACAGAAGGACCGAAATAGTCGCGGCCCCGATAGACTTGATTGGCATAACCCTCCTCATTCCAGTGAGCTTATCAATACTCCAGCCGAATGTGTCGCCCGTTTCTCTCTTTAGTAAGCGGGAAAGCGCGGGAAAGTAGGCCACGACGGCTGGAGTCGCGATGGGCCGCGTCGATCAGCGGGACGGCCGGTGGTGCATCGCGGAAGGGGCACGTCATCTGGTGGGGCGAGCGCCACGCGAGCCACGGCGTGCACGCCTCCCAGCCGCTCGGGCGTGGTCATGGACTCACGTGGCGTACGCCATCGCGGCGCATGCAGGCCCTGGGAGCGCCAGGGCACGCTGTTAACCACGTGCCTGCCCGGAACAGACAAACGGAGACTCGGACCCGGCCGCCCGGACTGCACCGCCGATGCCGGCCTGACCTTGCTAATTGCAGCGAGTCCGGTCACCGCAGCCGCTCCCCCCTTGAAACAGAGCGTGCCGTCGGCGAAGATGGGCGCATGAAGGAACTGGCGTTCGCTCTGGCTATCCTTTCCCCAATCGCTCCTGTGCTGATCTGGTCAAGGGCGAGTCGGCGCGCTTCACGCCGCGCCTCACGGCTGGAGCTCACGATTGATCGGCTCTGATATCTTGATCCGCCTCGCTGATCGAAAGTGGTCAACATCAGTCTCCTTCGACAGGAGAAACTTCAAAAATGACTTTTCCTGGAATCGACACGTCTGGGCGATGCCAAGGAGTACCAGATAGTCGGCAGCGCCTCGACGATAGAGCCGCCCGGAAATCTTCCGCTGCACCGCAATATGCCTGATCGCCCGCTCGGCCATGTCGTTGTTCCAGGGAATACCATCCTCGTCAAGGAAACGGAACAATGTTTCTCGGTACCGCACGAACCGTTTCTGGTATTTCTTCGTTACACCCGTGACGAACGCTCCACCCTCGATCTCTGTTGCGTAGAACCGGTCCACTTGCCGCTTGAAGCTGCGGAGATGTTTCGCCTTCAGCCCCCATCGGTCGATGGACTCGATGATGGGTACTATCAGATCTTTCACTGCTGAGACAAATTTCTGAAGCTCCTCGTTAAATGGAAACTTCCACAGATCTTCGTCTAGGTCCCTGATTAAATGAACCCAACACTTCTGCTGCCTGCAGTCCATTGCGTCGTATCCGGTGTAGAAATCCGATACAAGCACTCCCTGAAAGTCACTTAGAAGCTCCCGCACCACCGTTGTTTCACGCGTTTCCGTCAGTCGGAAGACGACGTGCTGACCGTCAGTGAATACCCAGACATAATTATCGACGCCGTCGATGCTGATCAGCGTTTCGTCGACGTGAACAAACGGACTCTCCAGCAGGTGCTTCAGGAGCATCGACTCAGTATGACGGTAGTACTCGGCGAAGGATTCAACGAAGTTGACGATGCTTGCCGGTGACGCCGTCTCGTGGAACAGATCCTCCATCGCTTGGGCGATCATCCGGTATGGAAGGCGAAGGATAACCCGCTGATAGACCGCCCAGGCTCGAAAGCCGTGCCCGAACACTTGTGAGCCGAGGCTTCGAATTGATGGCGGTTCATAGCACCGCTTGCATAGACGACAGTAACCCTGTTCGCCTAAATACTTGATCACCGTCTTCCTACACCCGGTCTTCGCAAAGTCGAGATCAACGATTACTTTTTCCGCGACTTTGCCGGACTTCTGAAGACGCTCCCCACTGTGCCTGGGACAGTTTCTCTTCGAAGCGACCCGGATCACTGTGCGACGACCCCTCGGAACAGTCCTTTCGTAGCCCGGGTGCCCCTTTAGGGCTCCTGGCCCCTTCTTTTTTGCCCGATCGACGTCAGGCCGGAAGCGGATCCGGCCTTTCGGATAATTGCTGCTGGCGTACAGAAGCACGTGGTCAAAGGCCGAGTGCAATTCGGTCCCGATACTGGTAGCGTTCTGCTTTGGCTGGTCCACATAGTCAACGTTCAACTCTGCATCAGCATCGACTCGAAGTCTCGCCAGATTATCAGTAAGGACACGCAACGCCTGGCAATCCTCGGCGTTGTACGAAATGAGCTTCTGCTTATACGCCTCTTCGCGGCCTGCCTCCCATCGGTACCGCCAAACCAAGCTCTGTAACCCAGAAGCGTCGGGCTCCGTCCAGGAGGCGCCGAGGAATCTCCCGAGCATTTTGAGCCCGTTTGAACGGACGGGGAAATAGACCTTGCCGTACACCTGCGAACTGAGGTTGGCCAGCCGCTTGCCGATGTCCGTAACATCGGTACCGAATCGCTTGGCCAGGGACTCAATCGCCCGAACCTCGTAGCTTCCGTAATGATAGATGGGCGCATCGGGGTATTCCTTCGCCTTCGCGACAAACATGCGCCAGGCCGATTCTTCGTCATTCGCCGTGTCCGCCCAGAAAACGTGATGGGTAAGGGCTTGGTGGTCCAGTATGAGGAGACCAAACAGATAGCAGAACTGCCGATCCGGGACACCCTCTATATCGAGGAAGAGCTCGATATCACTTCTCTGGGTCTCTGGTACCGTTCGAATGTAGATCTTGCCGGTTCTGATAGCGAGCGCTTGTACTTCAAGATCGAAGTGCGGGGGCTGGGCCACACGCTGCCGCCGCCTTCGCCGTGGCCTGAATAGAAAGGAAAGCTGTTTGACCGTGAAAATTCCCTTATTGTGGTACCGCTCAATCGCCTTTGGGGTCACGCGATCCAAAAGGCTAAGGTCATCGGCTCCCTCCGCTTGCACGCTGCAGATGCTCTTGAATTGGCAGTATGGGCAGTGCTTGTTGATGACAACGGGCGGCGGGGGCGTTGGAGGCTCCCCAGACCAACCCCTAATGCGCTCCAGGATCGAACGGAGGGTCTTGTAAATTGGCTGAAGACTGACACGGTGGCACTCACAGTCAAGCGTTACAAGGCGTCCGGAGTCGGGAAGCTTGCCCTGAAGCGTTTCGAGCACATAGCCGGCAACGGCCAGATTGAGCATCTGCTCTTTTTCCGGCCGATAGGTCCCAACCACGATTGTTGGCTCGTACATGCGGCGCCTCCCGCGTTGGCCCACGACCATCAGGGCGTCGCAATACGCCGCAACATCCGCGCTTTTCAGGTTAGCTACCGCGAGAACATCCACGCCGGAGGATAGGGCTTCGTCGTTGTATGAGCGCGTTGACGCGCTTGTCTGCTGGAGCGTGGCCAAATACGATACCCTATTAACGCTGGCACGCTTATCTAGAATGCATGCATAATCGTTCGGTTTGCCACGCTCTTCGGTGCAATGAAGCAGGAAGGCTTTGCGCGGACAGTGCGAATACGCGCTCACGACTTCGGCGGGAATGACCTTGGTGGCCATGGTCCTGTATATCTAAACGCTACGCTCGAAACTTTTCTCCTGGAAGTTCTCGTTGCTGGCTCCTAGTCTACCGCCCGGCGACCGACCGTGGGCTTGTGGCGACTCGAACGCCAGACCTCTACCGTGTCAAGGTAGCGCTCCAAACCGACGCGCAAACCACCTATCGGAAGGGCCGCTCTGGCTGTCGACTGGAGGGAAGCATCACGCCACCTCCGGCAACTCCGTCGCAGAATGCGCGGCCGTCACGGCTTGCGCGGTTCCTGCGCCAGAATCACCAGCGCGGGAGCGGTGTCGTCCAGGTCGCCGGCAGAGCCGCAGTCCAGGCAGCGGTAGCCCTCGCCCGTGTCGGCGTAGCCGGTTTCCGAGTCGCAGCCGCCGTCGTAGGCGTAGTACGCCAGATTCTGGCTGTCGCACCGGGGGCAGGCGTTACCGGTTTCCGTGGGCGCTGCCACGCTCAGTTCGTGCGAAACGGGCTACCGGTCGCACACGTTTGCCCCACGTCGCGCCCAACCGCCGCCGGACGGCCCATTCTACCAGTCCGTTGTTCCGGCCGCAGTCGTTTTGAACCGTTCCTCGCTGAGGATTTGGGCACACGCGCCCCGGGCACACGGCTTTCGGCATCGACGGCCTTAATGCGCCGTGTAGTCCATCGTCACTTCGCCTGTGACCGTTTTTCCAGAAACCAACGAGAATTTATTGCTGAAAGCGAGCACGTAACGAGCTGCGGGCGGTATTCGCACATCTATGGTTCCCACCGTCCTTTTTCCGCTGTTGTAGAATTACCTGAACACGTTGCCATTACTAAAGTTCTGGAACTCGTCCTCGGTACAAAGGACGGCCTGGATGTCGTTCTTCATGCCGCCGGTCGCGGAAAACCGACCACTGATATGGATGGTGCCCATGTGGTCTGGGTCCGTGGGGAACGTAATGAAATGGATTCGACCGGCGTTCACGGCCACACTGCCGCTAAACAGGCTCACCGATTTGGGCGTTTGAAATAACGACGGCAGGGACGACGCCGGAGAGGAACCCGAGGAACTGGCGGCCGGTTCTAGTGCAGTACGGATAGAGCCTCTCGGGATCATGCTCCAAATGAGTGCAGCCAGAAGGAGAATGATAATAATGTACGGCCAACGAACCGAACGCTTTGTCGGGTGTGGTGGCACCTGCTGCACGCCAGAAGCGAGCGGCTTACCACAGCCAAGACAAAACGCCGATTCATCCGGTATCTGCTTGCCGCACGCCTGGCAGTACATGGGCAATATTATACGTCTGCGCTGGGCCTTCTGCACAATCATGGGGCACAATGGCTCGGCATACGCATCGTCTGGCGCGGGCCTTTTGCCGGAGCCCTGCCCGAAGCCCAACGGTACGCCGGGGCTAAGGCTTGGCGCTCGGCGTCGGAGCAAGATCGCGCAGTAATCGCTGAACGCCTTCTGGTAGCTGTCGTGCTCTTTCCATCCGCTGAAATCGCCGATGTGCCGGGTACGTCGTATGTCCGCCGCCCAGGGCTGCTCGGCTTCGAGAGCGCGATGGTCAGCCCGGTAGGTATCGGACCGTTCGGAGTCGGGCTGTCCGTCGAAAAGCGGGGCGAAGGATGGTAGGTCGAGTTCCGTAGCGACGCAGCCGGTTTGCCGCATCTGCGTGAGTTCGAGCGCATCGTTACACTGCGCCTGTTCCGTCCCTGTTTAACACACAGGTCGCGCATCCGGCCCGACAAACACCTTGCGCAGCACGATTTCGTCATCTATACTCGTAACAGCCTGAGCAGGAGGTGCCCGATGAAACACGGCTGTCTGAAGGCGGCGGTCGCGTTGCTGGTTTGCGGTGGCGGTGGTATCGTATGCTGCGCGCAAAATCTTACCAGTTTGGTGCAATTCGATTACACCAATGGCTATCAACCACAATATGATTTGCTGGCTCAAGGGGCGGATGGCAACTTCTACGGTACGACGAGTCTGGGCGGAGCCTCTGCCCAAGGGACCGTTTTCCGCATGAGCCCGTCAGGATCGCTGACGACCATCCATAACTTCACTTATACGGACGGAGCAGTCCCATCCGGCGCGTTGGTTGTGGCAGTGGACGGCACTCGTTGTGGAACCACTCAAGGCGGCGGCGCAAGCGGCTTCGGCACGATTTATAAGCTATCGCCGGGCGGGAGCCTAACTACTCTCTACAGCTTCGCCTCTACCGATGGCGGCCAGCCGGCGGCGGGACTGATTCGCGGCAGGAATGGAGGCTTTTATGGGACCACGTATTCAGGCGGCGCTTATGCCCGCGGGTCGATCTTCGAGGTTACGCCGGAGGGTGTGCTGACTCGGTTGGGCGCCATCCAAGCTGTTCCTGCGTTTGCGCGCTTGAAGCCGGACAGTCCAGAGCGGCGAAATGCCCAAGAAAGCCAAAATGTGTCTCCTCCGGGGACTTGGCGACGGCCGGCACATTCACGCGGCGGCCGATCACGCCAGCGATGTCTCTAAACGGAACGCCTTCGTCGCCGACGCCGTGATAGCTGACTCCTGCCGAACCATTCTCCAGCACGAGCCGGTACAGACGAGCCGCATCGAGCCGGTGCACCGCGGGCCAGCGGTCGAGCCCCTCACCTACGTAAGCCGATGCTCCCTTTTGACGCGCGATGCCGATGAGTGCAGGAACGAAGCCGTGATCGCCGTCGCCATGCACCGAGGGCGGAAGCCGAACGATTGACACGCGCACGCCCCGCGACGCGGTCGCCAGCGCCGCTTCTTCCGATTTCCTCGGGAAGTTGCCATTAGGCGCATGCTCTTCGCTAGCGAGCCGGCCCGGCGCAAGTAGCGCGGTCCCCGAGGTGACGACCAGGAGGCGGTCAGATCCAGCGAGCGCGGAGCCGAGAGCCTCGATGGCGCGTTTATCCGTCTCAGCGGGTGAAATACGACATCGAGCTCGCAAGGATCGCTGACGAAGGCGTCGCAGCGCGGCGTCCGGCCGAAGTTCTGGCTGACCTCGAACGTAGGTAGGCGATGGTGAAGTATTCGAGGCGCTGGCCTTGGCGAATGACGGCTTGACGGTTCGTTGTGGTCGTGGTTGCCATAGTTTCGAAGGCTTGGCCGACCTGCCGGCCGCGCCCAGAACCCGAACCGCTTCCGCGCCTCCCTCTTCGGATGTCATACTATTATCCGAGAGCGATTCGAAATGCCATCTACCAAAAGTCACCGGATTCGCGAAATCTTCCTTGTGTTCGCCATTATCGTGTTTACCGCCGGCGCCCCCTCCACGGCTGCCACTCGCAAGACCCTGCATGCCTTCCAGGGCGACCCGGATGCCGCCGCGCCCGAATCCAATCTCGTCATGGATGCACATGGCGATTTATACGGCACTTCCTATTCCGGCGGCGACGGCCCGTGTGAGTACGGCTGCGGGACAGTCTTTGAGTTGTCCCCCGACGGCACCGGTGGCTACGCCGAGCGCGTCATTCACACCTTTCAAGGTCCGCTGGTCGACGGGCAACAGCCGCAGGCCCCGCTGATCTTCGATGCACAAGGCAACCTATATGGAACGACCCTCGCCGGTGGCCGATCCCTTGAAGGTAACTCCGGTACAGTGTTCAGGCTCAGTCCTAGGAGCGATCGAACTTGGACGGAAACCATCCTGTACAGTTTTCGTGGTGGTGTGTCCGACAGCACAGACGGGGCCGGTCCGCTTGCCGGCTTGGTCTTCGATGCGGCGGGCAATCTTTATGGCACGACCGCCGGAGGAGGTACCGGCACCGCGTGTGGGGCCGGTATTGTTACCGGTTGCGGCACCATCTTTGAACTGTCGCCTGCGGAAAGTGGCCCTTGGCAGGAGACCATTCTGCACAACTTCACCAATAACCACACGGATGGCTGGAGTCCGCAATCCAATCTGATCATGGATAGGTCCGGAAATTTTTACGGGACAACATACTATGGCGGATCGGCGCCCGAAGGAGGGGGTACCGTGTTCCGTCTCAGTCATAGCGTCGACGGCTGGCAAGAGACGGTTCTATACAATTTCACATGCCGCTCCGATGGCTGCTCCCCCTATTCCGGCCTGTCCTTCGACGCCGTAGGCAATTTGTATGGAACCACTGCGGGCGGTGGAGATAGCACGGGCCAGGGCGTCGTTTACAAGTTGACTCGCAACGGAGCCGGCGGCTGGACGGAAAGGGTCATCCATATGTTCATGGGAAACACGGACGGCATGTATCCATACGGCAATCCGATATTGGATGCCTCCGGTAACGTCTATGGCACTACCTTGGACGGCGGTGGCGGAACCACCGATTCGTGTGCGGATGGCTGTGGCACGGTTTATAAGTTGGCGCCCGGCCCGGGTGGCAGCTATACGGAATCTATCCTGTCTCGCTTCGGCAATGGTGAGGCCGGAGGCGGTCCACTCGCGGGCCTGTTCATGGCTTCGGGCGGCAATCTGTACGGCGCCGCGGCTTTCAGCGGTCCCCATGGCGCCGGAGTGGTCTTCGAAATCCTGCCCTGATGAGCGCAGGAGAGTGACTTCGGCGCCGCAGGTTGCCGAACAAGTTGATCCGCACGGGGAGGGCGGCGATGGCTGGCTGCTTGTCCGCAGGCTTTGCGACTACTGCTGCTTCCAGCTTCGCAACGCGAGGAAAATTCTCACATGGCACGTGGCGGCCGTGCCCACGCCCGGACGCTGCCGTGGCGGAGGAGTGAATCTTCCTGGACCGCGTCTCCTCGCCGATCGCATCGCCCATCCGCCCGCCGGCGGTCGCGGCGACGGGCAACGGGCGTCTGGCGTTGGAACGGCGTCGGGCTGCGAAGCTCCGCAATGATCACCGGCTGCGCCGGCCCGAGGCCGCGGCGCTCGCGATGGGCTGCGTCCAGCGGCGGGACGGACGGTGGCGCATTGCGGAAGGGGCACGCGCGCCGGCGCGGGGGGCGTTTCGCGCGGCCTGACGGCTATGTGACTTACTTCAGCGTCCCGGCCAGGATCGCTGCCAGTGTAGGTCCATACGGGCTGCCCCAGCCGCTTGCCAGGTCATAACCAACGGTAGCCGGATAACCGTTGCTGCCACTGGTGATGTCGTGGAATGCTTTGTCGTAGTGGGGGCCCAGCCCAACGTTGTACAGTGTTGGGTTGATGAAGCCGATGGTCTTGCCAGTGGCGACGGCCAGCTCGTTTGCGAGAGCCAGGTAACCGGCCCACATGGGGGTTGAAAAGCTGGTGCCGCCGTACAGATTGGCGGTGCAAGGTTGTTGGTCGGCGCAGACGTAGAACGTATAACTCGCGTTCGCCGACACATCCGGTCCGTTCCGGAGGGTCTTGGAACAGTCGGCGCAGCCCTCGGCCGTCTTGACCTGCCAGTACGGAATGGCGATTTAACTTATACTTGCCTCCCCAGGTATGTCTTTACGCATCACCCATTGGTTAACAGGGTCGCATGAAAAACAGATCCGAGACTCATTCGGTGCCCGCGAAAGTGCAGCACGGAGTATAATCTCAGATAAGGATTAACGCGGACGTTCCGGTAGAGCGTCGAGCGATTCGCCACCGAGCTAGTGTGATGGGGCGCTATTATCGGGTTGGTCCAGAAACTCGCGTATTGCGAGATTGACCAACTCTGGT
>Ga0187871_10003521_pt1 | contig 12122 bp, 10 predicted proteins | sample June2016WEW_16_1_FD_132988 | JGI IMG/M metagenome (GOLD analysis project Ga0187871, IMG submission 132988) | Peatland microbial communities from SPRUCE experiment site at the Marcell Experimental Forest, Minnesota, USA - June2016WEW_16_10 | ecosystem: Environmental > Terrestrial > Soil >... | reverse complement strand
GCCGCACACCATCTGCGCGTGGCATCCGGAGTGGGACGCACTGCCGGCGGCGGAACGCGCGCAGCTCCGGGCGCGGCAGGGCGTGGCGTACACGGTGGCGGGTACGGACTTGCGCGTGGTGGACGGGGAGATGCGGGATGTTCCGGCGGACGGCCAGACCATGGGCGAGGTGGTCATGCGCGGCAATAACGTGATGCTGGGGTATTACAAGAATCCGCAGGCCACCGAGGAGGCCTTTCGTGGCGGATGGTTTCACTCGGGCGATTTGGCGGTGATGCATCCGGATGGCTACATCGAAGTGCGGGACCGCAAGAAGGACATCGTGATTTCGGGCGGCGAGAACATTTCGTCGATTGAGGTGGAGAAGGTGTTGGCCGAGCATCCGGCGGTGCTGGAGGCCGCGGTCGTCGCGGCGCCGGATGACAAATGGGGCGAGGTGCCGAAGGCGTATATCGGACTGAAGCCGGGGCAAACGGCGACGGCCGAGGAACTGATCCAGTTCTGCCGCGCGCGGCTGGCGCACTTCAAGTGTCCGAAGCAGGTGGAGTTTGGGGCGTTGCCGCGGACGGTGACGGGGAAGGTGAGGAAGAACGAGCTGCGGGGGCGGGGCTGAAGCCCCGCGCTGGAGATTGGCCATTTGCTGTGGGGCAGGTTGGTAACCTGCAGGCCGATTGTTAATCGGCCTTCGCGAGCGAAGCTCGCGTTTGGCGGGGCTGAAGCCCCGCGCGGACTAAAGTCCGCCCTCCATTGCCTTGATGTAGGCGTCGACGTCGGTTTTGCGGCGCATGCCGGCGAGGGTCATCGAGCGGATGGCGCCGAAGATAGGGCGCTCCGGCCAGGGGCGGTCGTGCAGCCCGAAGCACCAGAGGATATTCGTATAAGTGTTGGGATCGCGGCCGTCGAGCGCGTAGCGATCATGTAAGTAGATCATGGTGCGGAGCGCAGCGCTGTAACTAAACGACCATTCGATAATCTTCTTGCCCCAATACATGCGGTAATAGCCGTGGATGACACCGCGTGTAAGCAGCTCTTGCTGGGTGGCGTTCCACAGCGCATCGTGAGTGGCGGCGCGTTCGAATTGCTCGGGTGTGTAGACGGGATGGCGGTGGTCGCGGCGGTGGCGGCGCATCGTTTCGCGGGCCCAGTCGGGGAGCACATTGAATGAGTCCAGGCGCGGCGTGAAGCGGGCGCAGTTGAAGGCCAGTTCGCGGCGGACGATCAACTGTTCGAGGAACTCGGGGGAGGATTTGGCGGCCAGCGCGACTTCGAGGGCGGAGATGTGACCGAAGTGGAGGTAGGGGCTGAGTCCGGAAGTGGCGTGCGCGTTTGGCTCGTTGCTTTCGTCGGCGTAGCGGGCGAGACCGTGCTTGAGAAAATGCGCGAGCTGCTTTAGGGCGGCGAGGCGTCCGCCGGGGATGGAGACCGATGGCGGCACGGTGTGATCAATCTGGCAGGAGGCAACCAGGGCGGCGATGTTGGCGGCGGTGACCGACGTGTGGAACTCGGACTGTCCCGGCGGAAAACGCCTGGCGACTTTGACTGGCAGCGGGGGCCACAGGTAGCCCGGCAGCAGTTTGTGGATCTTGGGGCGGATAGTGTAGGCGGCGTACTCGCGCTTTTCGAAGCAGGCCATGGGGACGATGCAGCTTGCATCCACCGCGTAGCAGGCGACGTCCAGCTTGGGCGCCACGCTGGCATTGTGGCGGGCGGCGATGAAAGTGGGATAGTCGTCGGTGACTACGGCTGCGGCGCGGGCGGCCAGGCGGTAGAGGAGATCATTGGGATCGGAGGGCCGGCGGCGGAGATAGAACGTGTATCCGATGCCTAGCGATGCCAGACGCCGGGCGGTCTCTGGCACGCCTTCGAGAATGAAGCGATGGAAGCGGTCGCTCGCGTATGGGTAGTCGTAGGTGAGGCCTTCGTAGAACAGCACGGTCAGATGGAGTTGGTTGGCGAGATCGACGGCGAAATCGAGCGCCTGGTTGGCATCCGCCCGGCGGTTCATCTGGCACCAATAGAGGACGTATTCGCCAGTGGGACGGACGGGGGCGGAGTTAAGGGACTGCGCGCGTTGGTGCATCTGTTCAGTAATAGCAGGCGGGCGGCGGGTACAATGAAAGGACCGATGCGAGCCTGGAACCGGGCAAAGCTGTTGTGGGGCTATCTAGCGCGGCGTGCGAAGCTGGCGGCGCTACCCGTGGAGTATATCGTGGAGACCACCGCCAAGTGCAATCTCTACTGCCCGATGTGCCCGCGCGAGACGCACAAGCAGCCCAAGGCGGACATGTCCGGCGAGGTATTCGAACGGTTGGTGCGGGAATCCGGGTCGACGGCCGAGCACATGATGCTGATCGGGCTGGGCGAGCCGTTCATGGACCCGCAGATCTTCGAGCGGATCGAGTTCTGCCATCGGCACAGCATCTCGACGCTGCTTTCCACGAACGGGACGTTTCTGGACGAGCGGGTCGCCGAGCGGGTGCTGGCATCTCCGCTGGAACAGATCACGCTGAGCTTCGATGGGGCGAGCAAAGAGAGCTTCGAATTCTATCGCAAGGGCGCGAAGTTCGAGAAGGTGCGCGACAACTTCGTGCGGTTCGCGGAGATGAAGCGCGCGCGTGGATCGAAGCTGCAGGTGGTGGTGCAGATGGTGCGCATGGAACGCAACGCGGGCGAGGTGGCGGAGTTCATGCGGTTCTGGCGCGGGGTGCCGGGCGTGGACCAGGTGCGGGTCAAGGAAGACGAGACCAACATGATGCATCCGGAGGCGGGCCACGCGGCGGAAGACTGGAAGCATCCGTGCCATTACTTGTGGCGCGGGCCGATGTATGTAAAGCAGAACGGCGATATTTACGCGTGCTGCCAGAGTTACATGCTGGATGGCGCGCCGCTGGGCAACATCGCGGACGAGGCGCTGGAGAGCATCTGGAACGGGCCGGAGATGCAGCGGATGCGCCGGGCGCACACCAGCGGGCGGGCAGGCGAGATCGACGTTTGCGCGCGCTGCTGCACTACGATTCCGCACCCGGCGCTGGTGGCGGGCAGCCTGTTATTCGATGGCAAGACGGTGCGCAGGTGGCTGCCGGCGATCGAGCGGCTGATCTATTTTTCGAAGCTGCCGGGGAAGCTGCTGCGTCCGCCCGCGGCGGTTGCGGCTAAGCAGGACCTGGTGCAAATTCACGGGGCGGGGCACGAAAAGCCAGGGGCTGGGGGCTAGGGGCTGGGGGCTGGGGGCCGGTTAGCACTCCCGCCGCGAAAGAGCGCCTTTATAATTAGAGGCCGGATTCTCTTGCCGGCCCTCGGGAGGACTGCGATGCAAGCTGCTACTCAGATGACGACCGAATCTGTGTTCCAACGGTGCGCGGAGCGCGCTCCGATTTACGACCGGGAGAACCGGTTCTTCGCTGAAGATTTCGAGGAACTCCGGGTCGCAGGATATTTGTTGATGCCGATACCGTCCGATCTGGGTGGATGGGGAATGACGCTGCCGGAGGTCTGCCGGGAGCAGCGCCGGCTGGCATACTATGCGCCGGCCACGGCGCTGGGGCTGAACATGCACTTGTACTGGATGGGTTTGGCCGCCGATCTACGCCGCGCGGGCGATCGCACGCTGGAGTGGATGCTTCGGCAAGGCGCAGCCGGGGAAGTGTTCGCCGCCGGGCACGCCGAAACCGGCAACGACATTCCAGTGCTGCTCTCCACAACCAAGGCGGAACGGGTGGATGGCGGCTATCGTTTTTACGGGCGCAAGCATTTCGGCAGCCTGTCGCCGGTTTGGACCCGGCTTGGTTTACATGCCATGGATACCAGCGATCCGGCGGCGCCGAAGGTCGTGCATGCGTTTCTGCCACGCGACACGCCGGGATACCGGATCGAGGAAACGTGGGATGTAATGGGCATGCGCGCGACGCGAAGCGACGATACGATTCTGGAAGGGTGCTTCGTGCCCGACCGCTACATCGCACGGGTGGTACCCGCGGGAGCGGCGGGGCTGGATGCCTTCGTGGCTTCGATTTTTGTTTGGGCCCTGATGGGGTTCGGCAATGTCTACTATGGCCTGGCGCGGTATGCCATGGATCGCACTGTCGACACGGTGAAGAAGAAGCGCTCCATCGCCATGTCGCGCCCCATGGCGTACCATGCCGAAGTGCAGCACGCTATCGCGGAAATGGCGATCGAGTTGGAAACGGCCGAAGCGCTGCTGGATAGGGCGGCCCGCGATTGGGCGGATAACACCGATCCCGAAAAGGTGGGCGGATTGTTAATGCGCGTGCTGGCGGCAAAATATCGCGCCGTGGAGAGCTCCTGGCGGGTGGTTGACATGGCCATGGAACTGGCGGGCGGTCTCGGGATCTTTCGCGCCGCTGGGTTGGAGCGGGTCTTCCGGGACGCTCGTCTGGGCCGCATTCATCCGGCTAATAGTTTTCTGACGCACGAATTGATCGCGAAAATGACGCTGGGCATCAACCCCGATGAGCAACCACGCTGGGGTTGATGGTATCCTCTGTCGAGGGGGGCTCGATGCCCGAGTACGTAATCGAACGGGAGGTGCCCGGCGCGGGGAACCTGACGGAGGACCAGATCCGGGAAGTCTCGCTTCGGTCGCTGGCGGTGCTGAAGGAATTAGGCTCCAGCATTCAGTGGCTGCACAGCTACGTTACCGACGAGAAGATTTATTGCGTGTACTTCGCGAACGATGAAGAGAAGGTTCGCGAGCACGCGCGGCGCGCCGGCCTGCCGGCGAACCGGGTCTCGGCGGTGCGGCGGCTTCTGAACCCCGAAAAACTTTAGGCGCGCCGGGGATCTCACCCGCGCTGCACAAACTCCAGCACCTGATCGGCGGTCATGGCACGGCCCTCGGCCCAAGCCTTTGTCCGCTCGGCCTCGGGCAGTTCTTCACGGGCGCGGCTGATGGTCCGATCGAGTTCTTCTTGCTCCGCCGGTGAGAGCGAGATTCCCAGGTTTTCCCGCATGACCCCCGCCGCGCCCGCCAACCTGAGCGCGCAACCTGGACGATTGTCGTAACTGGCGCAGACGGCCAGGCGCTCAAGGACCACTGCCATGCCGCGCCGGTGCCCCAGCTTGTGAAAAAGCGTCAGAGCGTCCTTGTACAAGGCCGCGGCATGAAGATGGTTCTGCCCGCGGCAGGCCAGATCCCCGAGATCGCGGAACACGCCGGCCACGCCCCAAAGATCTCCAATCTGCTGAAATTCCTTCAGGCTCTCCTCATAGAGACGGCGCGCGTCCGTCAAGTCACCCTGCGCCGCGGCGACGTCGCCCAAGCCGGTCAGCGCGACAGCCATGCCGCGGAAGTCATGCGCGGAACGGAACGCCTCCAAGGTCGCTTCGTAGGCCGTTCGTGCGACCGCATAGTCGCCTTGTTTCTTGGCGATGTTGGCGAGGTTACTGAGCCCCAGAACAAACTTGCCGGAGCCTAGCTCTTTCCAGAGCACCAGTGCCCGTTCAATGTGCGATCGCGCGTGGTCATATCGTCCAGCTTTATGGCAGCCGACCGCCAGAGCGCTCTCCACTGTGGCAATCCCCTGTTTGTCCCCAAGCTGAAGTTGTATTTCAAGGCAAAGATTTATCTGCTCCAAGCCTGGGTCGAAATCGAGTTGGGCATCCGCCAGGACTCCCGCCGCATACAGAGCCCGGGCGCGGTCCGCGCTCACGGGATTCGCCCCGGGTATATCGAGCAGCGCCGCCAGCGCGCGGCGTCCTTCCGTCAGGTGTTCGCGCGCTTCCCAGAACCGGAACAGCGCGCTGCCCAGGCGCAGTCCCCAATCGGCATTGCCCGACTCTACAATGTATTCAATGGCGGCGCGAAAATTATCGTGTTCCGCATCGCAGCGGCTCAGCCAAGCCTCCCGTTCAGCCCCCGCCATCTCCGCCGTTCCCTCTTCTGCCAGTACCAGGCAATAAGCCGCATGTGCCCGCCTGATACTTTCCATCTCGCCGCCTTGCTCGAGGCGCTCCCTACCGTATTCCCGAATGGTCTCCAGCACGTTGAAGCGCGGCTCGCCGTCACCCGATCCCATCTGGCTCAGCAGGCTCTTGTCCACCAGCGAGGTTACACCGTCGAGCACATCGATCCCCAAGTCCTCTTGCGCGTTGCAGACAGCCTCGGCCGCTTCCAACGTGCAGCCGCCGCCAAAAACCGAGAGCCGCCGAAAAAGCTTCTGTTCGGCGGGCGTCAACAGATCGTGACTCCAGTCGATGGCGCGCCGCAGGGTGCGCTGCCGTTCGGGCAGGTCGCGCGCGCCGCCGGTCAGCAGTTCCAGCCGGCTGGCGATGCGCGCCAACAAGCCCGCGGGCGGCAGGACCTTGACGCGGGCGGCAGCCAGCTCGATAGCCAGCGGCAGACCGTCCAAACGACGGCAGATTTGGACGATGGCGTCGGCGTTGTGCACGGTCAAAGAGAAATCGGGCTTTACGGCCGTGGCTCGCTGGACGAAGAGCGCGATGGACGGAAAATCCAGCAGCCGGCCCGGCGAAAGCGGCGCATCGGATTCCGGCAGCGGCAGGGGCGGCACCGGAAACTCCCGTTCGCCATAGACCCGAAGCGCGGTTCGGCTGGTGACCAAGGCCTTGGCCCCAGGACATGCATCGAGGATTTCCGAAACACCCGCCGCGGCGGCCGCGACCTGCTCGAAGTTATCCAAGACGAGCAAAATCCGGCCGAGGCCGGCTAGGTGTTCCTTGACCACTTCGATGAGCGGACGCCCGGGCGCTTCGCGAATACCGAGGCCTTGAGCGATAGCGGAAACCACCAGTTTGGGATCGATGAGCGGCGCCAGATTCACGAATCGAATTCCCCCCGGGAAACTGTCGACCGTATCGCTGGCGGCCTGAAGCGCCAGCCGGGTTTTCCCGGTGCCTCCCGGACCGGTCAGGGTGATCAGCCGGATTTCAGGATCGAGCAGAAGAGGTTGCAATGCCGAGCGTTCCGCGCGCCGCCCGATGAGTGGCGTTCTTTGCAGCGGCAGATTGTGCGACCGCCGCGCTCCAGGTTCCGAGGGAGGGTTGCCGCTACCGGAGCCTATCAGCGCCGCATCCACCTCCGCCGCCGTGGGCCGCAGCGACGGATCCTTGTGCAGCATGGCCAGGATGAGAGATTCCAGTGGTGGTAGAACGTGCGGGTTCAAGGCACAGGGCAAAACCGGCGCCTGCGAATGAATGGCATGCAGCATGGCCATCAGAGAGTCGCCGTGGAACGGATGCCGGCCCGTGGCCATTTCATAGAAAATGATGCCGAGGGAAAACACGTCGGAGGAGGCCGCCACGTTCTCGCCGCGCACCTGTTCCGGAGACATATAGGCGACCGTCCCTAACACCTGGCCTGGAGTGGTGACGTCGAGCGACCTGGGGCCTTCGGTTTCGCGCGCCAATCGCGCCAAACCGAAATCCAGGATTTTCACGTATCCGTCTTTGCGCACCATGATGTTGGCGGGCTTGATATCGCGATGAACAATCCCGGCCGCATGCGCCACGGCCAGCGCCCTGGCGATCTGTCCGCCGACCGGAGCCAGCGATGCCGGAACCGGACCGGCGTCCAGGATTTCGCGCAGGGTCTGGCCTTCCACGAGCTCCATGACCATGTAGCGGCCCGCATCGCAAGTTCCGATATCGTAAATCGTGACGATATTCGGATGATTGAGCGCGGAAGCCGCGCGGGCTTCACGCTCGAACCGCCGCACGCGATCGGAATCCAGCCGGTGGCTGTTGGGGAGCAATTTGATGGCTACGTTTCGTTCCAGCCGCTGGTCGTGGGCGAGATAAACTTCACCCATGCCCCCGGCGCCCAGCGGGGACAGGATTTCGTAGGAACCGAGAATGCGGCCGGTAAGCGGCGCCCCGGCCGGCCCGTCCGACTGGGTGTCCGAGGCGCCTCCGGAAGCGGTGGCCATGAATGTTCCGGCCTGCGCCTCGGCCGCCAGCAGGGACTGGACTTCCTGCCGCAACCCCGCATCGTCCGAACAGACTTGTTCCAAAAAGACGGCGCGCTGATCGGACGGCCGGTCCAGGGCCGCGTGATAAATCTCGCGCACGCGCTGGAACCGCTGCGAGGTCATGGTGTCTTGCGGTTGAGCTCGCGATACAGCCACGCCCGCGCCAGGCTCCAGTCCCGCCTCACGGTTCCCACCGACACTTCGAGTACTTCCGCCGTTTCTTCCAGGCTCAAGCCGCCAAAAAAACGCAATTCCACGATGCGGCCCTGACGCGGCGCAAACGATTCCAGTGTCTGCAAGGCTTCGTCGAGCGTCACCAGATCGGCCGAGGTTTCGAGCGGAACACCTTCCGCCTGGGACAAGGATACGTGCGCCGCACTGCCGCCCCGCTTTTCGCGATGTTGCGCGCGGGCATAGTCCACCAAGATGTGGCGCATCATCTGCGAGGCCATGGCGAAGAACTGGGCGCGGTTCTGCCAGCGCACGTTCTTCCAGTCGATCAGCCGGAGGTAAGTCTCGTTCACCAGGGCGGTGGTTTGCAGGATATGCCCGCGCCGCTCAGCCGCCAGGTGTGCGGAGGCCACCCGATGCAGCTCCTGTTGGAGCACGGGCGCCAGCCGTTCCATGGCACTTAGGTCGCCGCCGCCCCAGGCGAGCAACAATTGCGTGATGTCCGGCGACGTCTCGACCGGCCTCAGCTCGGGCGATCCCACAGCCATCCCCTCCTGCCGATACATTATACCGGGCGAGGCGGGCAAACTGCGTGGTGGGTACATCGGCAAAGCGCCGGGATGGGCAAGACGATCACCGAGCTACCGGCTTCTTGGCGCGGAGGATTTCTGGCGCGCGCTGGGCGGTTTCCTGGACCAGGAATCCCATTTTGGGATGAGTGGGTTCCAGGTCGGGGTGGACGCCGGCTTCCCGGAGGGCTTCGCTGGTGGTGGGACCGATGGAGGCGACCACCATGTTGCGCAAGGCCGACAGCACCGCCGCTTCGAGTCCAGCCTCGGCGGCAATACGCAGGAGGTGCTCGATCTGGATGGAAGTGGTGAAGAGCGCCACGTGCAGTTCGCCGGCGGCGAGGCGGCGCGCGGCGGAGCGGAGGGGTTCGGTATCTTCGGGCAGGTCCCACTGGTATACACTGACGCTGGTGACTTCCGCGCCGCGCTGGCGCAGGGCAGCGAGCAACTCGGCGTTGGGGCGTCCGTATTCCTGAACGGCGATGCGGCGCTCGGGACGATCGCGTACCGCGGCGAGCAGTTCGCGCCAGGTATTGGGCTCGGGCACGGCGACGGAGACCGGCACATCGAGCTCGCGCAGGACGGCGGCGGGTTTGGGTCCGCGGGCGACCACGGTGATGCGGCGCAGGGCCTCCGGAAAGCGTTCCGGCGGATAGCGCGTGGAGAGCGCCCGATGGAGCAGGCGGGTGCCCACGCCGGTGAGCAGGATCATCATGTCGAACTCGCCGGCGAAGAGGCGCTCGGCGAATTGGAAGGCGGCCTCGTTGCGCTCCAGGGGCGCTTCGCGCATGGAGGGGGCCAGCACAGGTTCGCCTCCCTGTTTGCGAATCAACTCGGCGATCCCGGCGGAGCGGCGGCTCTCCAGAGACAGGACGTTCATTCCGGCGAATGACATAAGCGGGACTCAGGGGCGCGCGGGAGGGAGGCCGGCGGCGCGGCGGATCTCGAGCAGAAAGACTGCGCCTTGGGCCAGTTCTTTGAGCTTGTCCGTTTGTTCCGGAGTCAGTTCGCGGGGCTTGCGATCGATGACGCAGAGGGTACCCAGGGCGAGTCCTTCGGGCGAAAGCAGCGGCATGCCGGCGTAGAATCGCAGGTGCGGTTTCTGGGTCACCAGGGGGTTATGCGTGAAGCGCTCGTCGGCGAGCAAGTCACGGGTTACGTACAGTTCGTTCTGGCAGATGGCGTAAGCGCAGAAGGAAGTATCGCGGGGCATCTCGCGAAACTCCAGCCCGGTCGACGCTTTGAACCAGACGCGGGCGCGATCGACGAAGGTGAGCAGGCCGATGGGGGTCTGACAGATCTCGGCGGCGCGCTGAGCGATTTCGTCGAAGGCTGGCTCGGCTGCGGTGTCCAGTACGCCGTACTGCCGCAACAGATCCAGGCGGGGGTGCTCGTTGAGCGGGATGGGGGGCTTCATCACCTTCGTATTAGGATGACTGTAACAGATTTGACGGGATCGCGCCGCTGCTCTGCGGAACTCCAGGGCCGCAGTCTCAGCGATCAGGTGGTTATAACGGCGCGCGGGGCCGCACACAGAATGATCCATGAGGCCGAAGCCATTCAGATGCCGCTCGAAGACCGGCTCGCCCAGGACATTGATTTTGGATTTAAAAGGCGGGTCTGGAGACCCGCCGCAGGCGTGGACGCCAGCCCCACAAGGGTTCTAGCGGCCGAGTTCCACGTTGGGATCCACCGCGAGCCACGCCAGGGACCCGGCGGCACAGAGGGCGGCGGCCACCAGGAAGGAGGCCGTCCAACTGAATTGGTGGGCTATCAGCGGGGTTAGCGAAGCGGTGACGATGCCGCCGATCTGGCCGCCCATGTTCATCACGCCGGACACCGAGCCGGCGGATCGGCCGCCCATGTCGGCGGTGACGGACCAGAAGGAGCTTTGCGAGAGATACAAGGCGCCCGCGCCGCCCGCGAGCACCACGCTGGCCAGTCGCGCGCTCTCGACCTGGGTTCCCGAGGCGATGAAGACCGCCGCTAGGGCGATGCCGGCCACGGCGACGCCGCAACGGCCGATGCGGTTGCCGTAGCGCCGCGTGAGGATATCGCTGGTACGGCCCCCCACCGTGGAGCCGACGGCCATGGCGATGAACGGCAGCATGGAGTAGTAGAAGCTGGATTTGAGATCGAGGCCGCGCACTTTGCTGAGGTAGATGAAGAACCAGGCGAAGAAAATCCAGGCGGCGTAACCGTAAGTGAAGTAGCTGAACGCGATGGCCAGGACATCCTTGCTGCCAAAGATGGTGCGCCAGGGCAGCGGCTTGCCGATTTCGAGCTCAGCGGGCGATTCGGGTAAGCCTTGCTCGATGAGCGCGGTTTCTTGCGGAGTGACCCAGGGGTGGTCTTCGGGCCTGTCGCGGGCGAGCCAATACCAGAAGACGCCGGCTGCGATGCCGATGACTGCGCTAATCCAGAACGACGCGCGCCATCCGTAATGCAAAACGATGTGGCCGACCAGCGGCGGGGTGACGCCGGCGCCCGCGCCCACACCGGCGAAGATGATCCCGTTCGCCAGACCGCGCTCCCGGGAGGGAATCCAGTTGGCGACCAGCCGGTTGGAAGCGGGAAAGAGCACGGCTTCGCCCGCGCCGAGCGAGAAGCGCACGGCGAGCAGCACCAGCAATAGACCGGCCATGGAGGCCGAGACCATGGCGGTGAGGGCGGTGAAGACGCCCCACCAAAGGGTGCCGAGCATCAGGATGAGACGGGGTCCAAAGCGATCGGCGAGGCGGCCGGCGGGCGCTTGAAACAGCGCGTACCCCACCAGGAAGGCGCTGAACACCGGTCCGAGCTGGAGGTCGCTGATGTGAAACTCCTGCTGCATGAAGCGGGCGGCGATGGAGATGTTGACACGGTCCAAATAGGAAATGGCGCTGATGGCGAACATCCAGAAGATGAGGAGCCAGCGGATGGGCATAGGAAGTTATTATGATACCCGGCGGCGATGAACAGCGGGTCCTGGAGGACCCGCGCAGACCTGGAGGTCCGCCCCACTAATTCTGATAGACTCGCAGGATCATGGCTTACTTGCCCCTCATCGCAATTGGTTTGGTGGCCGGCGTCCTGGCCGGAATGTTTGGTATTGGCGGAGGACTGGTGATCGTGCCGACGCTGCTTTATTTCCATGAAGCTCAGCGAGGTGGATTCGATCGGCACGTCGCTGGCCGCGTTAATCCCGCCGGTGGGACTGCTGGGCGCGATGGAATACTACCGCACCGGCCAAATCAATTTGAAATACGCGCTGGTGAATCGCGGCAGGACTGTTCGTGGGCGCCTACTTTGGCGCACGCATCATATTAACGCTGCCGCCATTTGACCATCCGGCGGATCTACGCGGTGTTTCTGGTAATCGTGGCGGCGCGCATGCTGCTGGCAAGCAAGTGATCAGCGCAGCAGGCGGTTTCCGTTGTGGACCGGCTGCTCGACG
>Ga0187871_10003520_pt1 | contig 12123 bp, 12 predicted proteins | sample June2016WEW_16_1_FD_132988 | JGI IMG/M metagenome (GOLD analysis project Ga0187871, IMG submission 132988) | Peatland microbial communities from SPRUCE experiment site at the Marcell Experimental Forest, Minnesota, USA - June2016WEW_16_10 | ecosystem: Environmental > Terrestrial > Soil >... | reverse complement strand
GGGATAGGCGGCAATCGTCTGCCGGTAAGAGAAGTAGACGATCACCAGCAGCGTGATAATAGCTGCGCTGATCGGCACGATATAACGAACGCCGAGAAGGCCAAGAGGGATGAGCAGGCTTAGAGCGGCTTCCGGGCCATAAGCAGCTGAGCTAAGAGCATCTAGGCCAAAAATCGGGATGCCCTGCACAGGGCCGATGTGCTCAGCACGTTCGTCGCTGGTCCGGATGGGTTTGCCGACAACGAGGTCAAGTATGTTCATGAGCGACCGTGCCCGATAAACCCTTCACGTTGGAAAAAGAATCGTCCACTCTCGGGTTAGGACAGCCGCGGCGGCTGTCCTGCGTAAATCTGCCCCTACTTTTCTCCCAGCTTTTCGAAGAACAGGCAGATCGTCTCGATACCGTGGTGGAAGTTGGGGATGTGGAATTTTTCGTTGGGGGCGTGCAGGTTGTCGTCGGGGAGACCGAAGCCCATCATCACGCTGGGAATTTTCAAAGCTTCATAGATATCGTTGACGATGGGAATCGATCCGCCGCTGCGGATGAAGACCGTTTCTTTCTTGAAAGTATCGTGGAGGGCCTCCGTCGCCGCTTTGATGTAGGGATTGTCGGTGCCGACCACGCAGGCTGGTCCCTTGCTCAATATCTTAACCTTGGTTTCAATGCCTTTGGGCGTGAGCTTCTTAACGTAGTTCGCGTACCTCTTGGAGATATCTTCGGGATCCTGGTTCGGCACCAGGCGCATGGAAACCTTGGCCGTGGCTTTGGCTGGGATCACAGTCTTGGCGCCGGCTGCCGTAAACCCTCCGGGCATGCCGTGAACTTCAAGCGTAGGCCGCGCCCAGGTGCGATAGAGGACCGAGTAGCCAGGTTCGCCGGTGAGCGCTTTCGAGCCGACCTCGGTCTTGCGATAGGTTTCCTCGTTGAAAGGCAGACGCTTCCACGCCTTAAGTTCGTCCTTGCTGGGCGCTTTAACGCCTTTGTAGAAGCCCGGGATCAGCACGTGACCTTTCGAATCCTTCAGCTTGCTGATGATTTCGATCAGAGCGAAGAAGGGGTTTGGCGCGGCACCGCCGTATACGCCGGAGTGCAGATCGACCTTGGCCCCGATCGCTTCGATTTCCGTATAGACTAGGCCGCGGAGGCCGACGCACAGCGTGGGAAGGTTCGGAGCAAAAAGTTCCGTATCGCATACCAGGGCGAAATCGGCCTTCAGCTTGGCTTTCTGCTTGCGTACATATTCTGCGATCGCTTCACCGCCAACTTCTTCTTCGCCTTCGAAAATGATCTTGACGTTGATGGGCAGCTTGCCGTTGCCGGACATCAGCGATTCGAGGGCCTTCACTTCCATCCAGAGCTGGCCTTTGTCGTCCACTGCGCCCCGGGCGTAGACATTGTTGTTGCGCTCCGTGGGCTCGAATGGTGGAGTAACCCATTCATCCAGAGGATCAGGCGGCTGCACATCGTAGTGCGCGTAGCAAAGCACGGTGGGCTTGCCGGGAGCGTGCAACCAGTCGGCGTAAATGAGCGGATGACCTTTGGTGGAGATGATCTCAACGTTCTCCATCCCGAAGCGGCGCAGTTCGTTAGCAACGAATTCGGCCGCTCTTTCAACATCTGGCTTGTGCTCGTCGAGAGTGCTGACGCTCGGAATGCGAAGAAGATCTTTGAGTTCATTGAGAAAACGCTGCTGATTATTGCGCGCGAAATCGACTGCCGGAGAAGCCATGGGTTAATCCTTTCGGGATGCGGAAACGCACCAGTATACCCGAAGGAATCTAGTGCCTGTGTGGGAACGGCCGTCCCGGCCGGCTGCTAGCTTGAAAACCTTGCCGGCGAAAAAGGACTAAGGTCGTGATCGGGATTCTTTCCTGCGACCACGTCCGCCATGACGTGCGCCGTTATGGGCGCAAGAAGAATGCCGTCGCGAAAATGGCCAGTGGCCACGTAATAGCCGGGCGTAGGAGTTCCACCGAGGATCGGCAGCGCGTCGGGTGTTCCAGGGCGCAAGCCCGCCCAGTCCTCGAGAATCTTCGCATTGCGCAACTCTGGAACCAGGGCGATCGCCGCGCGATGCAACCGCTGAATCGTGTCGCGATCTGTGCGCTTGTCGAATCCGGCTTCTTCTACCGTGGTGCCGACGATGATTCGTCCATCGCTGCGCGGGATCAGGTAAACATCCGGCGACCGGACCACACGCATGAGTAGGCTACGTGAAGGCGCGACCAGGCAGAGCATTTGCCCCTTCACCGGGCGGGTGGGAAAGGAGTAGGGCATAATCTGGCCCGACCACGCGCCGGCGCAGTTGACAACTTTCGCCGCCAGGAACGAAGTTTTCTTCGTCGCAACTCCGCTGACGCCGCCGTCAGAGAGATTCACTGCCGTCACTTCGTCGCCTGAAGAAAAGTCCACCCCGCGCTTCCGTGCCGTATGCAGCGCGGCGGCGGTGAGCGCGCGCGGATCGACGCTGCGTTCCTGCAGATAAAAAGCTGGCAGCGCACAATCAGCAAGCGCCGCTTCGAACTCGGACAAAGGTGCCGGAAGCCGCGCGGACTGCCACGCCGGATCAGAGGCGTGTGCGATAGAAGGGAAGAGAATCGTTCCGTGATCGCGCAGATCGACCTGCATGCCCGATTCAACCTGCAACTCGTGCACGAATTCCGGGTACATGCGCGCACTCGCGGAAGCCAAAGGTTGCAGGGCGGTGTGCGTTTCAAACAGGCAATCCACCAGCATCCCTCCTGCCGCATAAGAAGCCTCCCGCCCGGGCTCGCCACGCTCGACGACCAGCACGCTTGCGCCTTTCTTGCGCAGCTCAATCGAGAGCGAGAGTCCAATGATGCCTCCGCCCACCACGATCACATCCCAATTCTTCATTGCCGCATTGTAGAGGAAGGCGGCAACTACAGAGCTAATTGACACTGCTGGAGTTATGCTAAACAATTGATCTCAGCGCGCGGCCAAAGGGCTAATTTCTCGGAGGAACCATGCCGGAAGAAGGCGAACAGATACAAGTTGAACAGCACTCGACTGCTGGGAAGTGGATCCTTATTGCTCTCGCGATCGTTTTTGTCGCGGCGTCCGTCTATGGCTACGTCACCACGCAGCAGCACGTGGACAAACTGACTAAAGATTTGACTGAGAGTCAGTCTCAAGTCGGGGAGTTGCAAAAGCGCATGCGATCGGCCGAAGCTCAGGAAGAAACCCTGGGTCAAAAGCTCGGTATGACCAAGAAGGAGTTGGCCCAGCGTGCCGCCGAACTGCAAGCGCAGCAAAAGGCCGCCGAATCCCGTTTGCAGGATGAGGCGAATCAACAAAAAGCCCAGATCGGCCAGGTGAGCGGCGAAGTCGCGGGGGTGAAAACCGATGTAGGCGGCGTCAAGACCGACGTAGCTTCGACCAAAGCCGATCTTGAGGCGACCAAGGCGAACCTGCAGACCGCGATCGGCGATCTCGGAAAACAGAGTGGCCTCATCGCCAACACGCGCAGCGATCTCGAAGTCCTTAAGCATAAAGGCGACCGCAACTACTACGAATTCACTTTGCTCAAGGGCGCGAAGCCGCAGCCGGTCGCGACGGTGAGCCTCCAGCTTAAGAAGACCGACCCCAAGAAAGGCAAGTACACCCTGAATGTAACCGCCGACGACCGCACCATCGAAAAGCAGGATCGCAATGTCTCTGAGCCGATCCAGTTTTATTCCGGGCGTGATCACTTGCTGTTTGAACTGGTTGTGTGGACCGTGGACAAGAAGAAGGCGACGGGATATTTGAGCACGCCGAAGGGCGCGCCCACCCCGGTGACCGCCAATTGAACGGAGTGCTGTGGCCGGCCGGCGCGCACATCGCGCTGCAGATCGCGCTGCGCACGGCCGTGATCTACCTGGTTGTGTTGATCGGCGTGCGCCTCAGCGGCAAGCGCGAAGTGGGCCAGATGACGCCGTTCGACCTCACCCTGCTCTTGCTGCTTTCTAATTCCGTCCAGAACGCCATGACCGGACCCGACACCTCACTGCTGGGTGGCGTGGTGGCGGCCTCCACCTTGTTGTTGTTGAACTATGTGGTGGGTACGATTTCAGGCAAGAATCGAGGCTTTCGGCGCGTGGTCCAGGGCGAGCCCAGCCTTTTGATTCACGACGGACAACCCATCCAGGAACATATGGCGAAAGAGCACATCAGCATGGATGAACTTCAGCGCGCCGTCCGTGAGCACGGCATCGCCGAGTGCAGCGATGTTGCTCTGGCCGTGCTGGAGGTGGATGGCTCGATCAGCTGCCTGAAATACGACGACATCAAACCTGACGCCAACACTCACCTCATGCGGCGAAGATTCATCCAGAAAAAATAATTGCTTTCTCGTTCCTCCCCGGCGCCCTTACTTGGTCAGAGTAATCGGTACCGGCTGATCGTAGGGCTGGACGACCACGCTCACCGACCGACGGTCCTTAAAATCAGCCAGCGGCACCGGGAAACTCACGATCACTGTGCGCTTGATTTTCTCGCCGGGTTGCAGCTTGTCTTCGGGGACGAGAGCCGGCTGCGTATCTTCTTTGAGCGCAGGAAAAGCCTGATAGTAGCGATCGAAGTCGATGGCAGAGACCGCGTCACTGCTGAATTCTCCAGCCGAGGTCACGAGCTTGCCTTGGATGCCATGCACCCACAGCGATTTCTTGCCTGTGTTGCTCAGCGTGAAGGTAAGCGCGACCAGAGAGGCATTTTGCCCAGGCAGATCGACCGCCGCAACGTTGTCGAGTGATCCGCCACCTTGCGGTTTGGCGCGCTGGATGAAGGAATATATGCCGACAATGATAAGAATGCCCGCGGTCGCCAGCAGCAGAACTTTGACCGGAGGCAGGTTCCGCTCGGCCGTGCCGAACTCGTCAGCAATGTGAATCGTCGGCCCGGGTTGTGGAGCCGGAGGCGTCGCATCCGCCGTACTCGGAGTCGCGGGAGGTACAGAAGCAGAATTGTCTGTCTGATCAGTCATGGATTCGTCGCCGACTGCCGATTCTACTCCCGAATCCCCGAAGCCCGAAGCCCGAAAGCAGAAGCCCGAAAACAGAGTTTAATTCCACCCATGCTTCATCGCCTTGGCAAATCGTTCTGCGGGCAAAGTATTCAAAACGTCGTCCTTGGTGAGCCAAGCTCGTCGCGCCTGAACAATGCCGTAGCGGATCTTCTCGAGATGCGAAGTGTGGTGAGAATCCGTGTTGATCACGATCTTCACGCCGCGCTGCTTGGCCTGGCGCAGGTGTACGTCGTTCAGGTCGAGCCGATCGGGGTAGGAGTTCAGTTCCATTGCAACTTTGCGTCTCGCCGCCGACGTGAGAACTACATCCATGTCGAAATGGTAGGCGTCGCGGCGCAACTGCAGGCGACCAGTGGGATGACCAATGATGGAAGTGCTCGGATTCTCAATCGCTTTGAGCAGCCGCTCGGTCATCTTAGCCGGCTCCTGGTTGAAAACAGAATGCACGCTGGCGATCACCAGATCCATCTGCGCGAGAACGTCGTCGGAAAGATCGAGGTCGCCGTCGGCCAGAATGTCAACTTCAATTCCGGCAAAGATTTTGATGCCGTCGATCTTTTCGTTCGCCTCGCGAATCCGCTGGATGTGGGCCACGGCTCGCTTGTCGTCGAGGCCGTTGGCGAAGGCAAGATTCTTGGAGTGGTCGGTGATGGCCATATACTTATAGCCGCGCGCCCGCGCGGCTTCAGCCATTTCCTCGATCGTGTTCTTACCGTCGGTCTCGACCGTGTGCATGTGCACGTCGCCCTGAAGATCGTCCAAAGTGATTAGAACGGGTAACGTGTGCTTTTCAGCGGCATCGATCTCGCCCAGGTTTTCGCGCAGCTCGGGAGGAATGTAGTCGAGCTTCAGCTTGGCGTAAATCTCTTCCTCGGTCCTTCCAGCCACGGGCTTTTCTGTTTTGAGATCTGCCAGGCTGTATTCGTTGAGGGTGTAACCCATCTTGAGCGCGCGCTGGCGCAGCGCGACGTTGTGCGCTTTCGACCCGGTGAAATACTGCATGGCCGCGCCAAACGATTCTGGAGGAAGCAGCCGAACGTCCACCTGCATATCGCTGCGCAAGCGAAAGCTGATCTTGTTATCGCCGCGTGCGATCACGTCCATCAGCGGAGGATATTTCGCCACGTATTCCACGGCGTTCGCGCGTTCCGCTTCGCTGCAACAGGCCGTGCCGGTCACAAGAATGTCGAGATCGCCCACGGTCTCGCGCCCGCGACGCAAAGAGCCGGCAGGAGTAATGCGGTCGATGCCCGGAAACTTCGCGAGATATTCGGAGAGTTTGTTCGCCTCGGCCTCAGCCGCGTCGATTAGGAATCGCCCTGAAATCCGGCGGTAATCCTCGATCGCCTTCAGCAGCTTCTGCTCCTGCTTCTCGCCCATGCGCGGCAGCTCGCGAATCTTCCCTTCGCGCGCCAGCTTTTCCACGCCGTCAACATCTGAAACCTGGTGGGCGCTCCAGATCAAGGCAATCGTCTTCGGCCCCAGCCCCTGAATCTTCAGCAACTGCAGCATCGAAGGGTGGTATTTCTTGAGCAGATCGGCTTGCACGCCGAGGCGGCCGTCCTTGAATAACTCCTGAAGATTGACGAGCATTCCCTTGCCGATGCCGGGGATAGCCAGCACTTTCTTTGGCTCACCGATGATGTCTTTTATCTGCTCGGTGTGATTTTCGATGGCTTGTGCCGCATTGCGGTAGGAGCGGATGCGGAACGAATCCTGAGCATCGATTTCGAGCAGGTCCGCGGTCTCGTAAAGAATGTTGGCGATGGATTTGTTGTCCACGGAATAGAGATTAAACAAGATTGGGTCGCAGGGCCAGTGGCAGGAAGCGGAGATCAAACGTTACCCAAACAAATCCGCGCCCCGGCCGCGAAGTCTTCCGGTCGGACGCTCCTCAGCCGGATAAACCCAGTCTGGATCAACTGCTCTTCAGGCGCTCTTCGTAACGTTTGCGGCCTGTGGTCCCTTTTGGCCGTCGGTGATCTCGAACTCCACCGCATCGCCTTCCTGCAGGCTTTTGTAGCCTTCGGAAGTGATCGCACTGTAATGTACAAAAACGTCCGGGCCATCTGCGCGCCCGATGAAACCGTAGCCCTTGGCGTTATTGAACCACTTGACCGTGCCTTTCAGACGTTCCACGTGAACCCCCACTTTCCGCACGTCTTTTCACTGGGGGGCCCAAAGACGTGCCCGCATACGATGCATTTTGGAGCGACTAGGATGGGAGTGTCAAGACGAAACAATGCTCATGGGGAGACAGACTGAGACAGCCGCCTCGGCTGCCCGCGCCGAGTTAAACCGGAGGGTCCGACGACCGAAGTAAGGCGCGCCAGAGCGACCCTACTTTCCCCGACGCTCGTGATCGAGCCAGAGCACCGACGAAATAGTTTTGGCGTCGCGAATCGTGCCGTTTATTACCATGCGGACCGCCGCCGGAAGAGACACCATCCGTTTGTGGATCACTTCATCGGCCTCGGGCTGCGCGGTCCCGGCGCTAAGGCCGGTCGCCAGATATACCGACATGGTCTCGGCAACGAATCCCGGGCTCGCGTAGAACTTAAGAATGCGCCGCCAATGTGCGGCGGTATATCCAGTTTCCTCCAGCAGTTCACGCTGGGCCGCGTGCAGCGCCTGTTCGCCGGGATCGATGCGTCCCGCAGGAAGTTCCCAAAGATAGTCCTCGGCCGCATGACGATACTGGCGCTCCAGCAGGACGCGCGGGGTCGAACGCGATTCATCCACGGCCAGCACCACCACCGAGCCCGTGTGATAAATAATGTCGCGGCGGGTGCGCACGCCTCCGGGCTCCTGCACTTCGTCAGTGGTCACCCAAAAGACCGGCCCACGATACGCCATGCGCGAAGAAATCAACCGGACATTCGCCTGAGAACTGGTTTTGGATTTAGCACCCTTCGATCTGGAGCGCGGAGATTTGGCCATGACAACAATATAAAGCACGGCATGATAAGGCGCGGCTTTCGGCACCGCGCGGCGATTGTAGCGCCGCCGTCCCGGCGGCTGTCCGGCGGGCGTCTCGCCCGGCGCGCTGAGGGCGAGGACGGATTCTGCTATGCTGCCGGGCATGTCCGCGAAGCTGAGGAGCAAGCCGCGTGTCGCCATCGTCGGAGCAGGGAATCTGGCCAGCGCCTTGGCCGTATCGTTGCGAGCGGCAGGATATCGCATCGAACAAATCATCTCACGCGAATCGGCAGCATCCATGCGGCAGGCCCGACGGCTTGCCCGCAAGGTCGGGGCGTCAGCCGTGTCGGCGATGCGCGCAGACATTCGATCTGAGATAGTTTGGTTTTGCGTGCCCGATGGAGCCATCGCTGGCGCGGCGGATTCCTTGGCAGAAGCGGCGAGCTGGAGCGGCAAAGTAGCATTGCATTCCAGCGGCGCGCTGGCCAGCAACGAACTTGCGGCGCTGCGGGCGCGAGGAGCCGCGGTGGCATCGGCGCATCCGCTCATGACGTTCGTCCGGGGCTCGCGCCCGTCGCTAGCCGAAGTGCCCGCCGCGCTCGAAGGAGATCGGAAGGCTCTCCGGGCGGCGCGTGCCATCATTCGAGACTTACGCGGGCGGTCATTCATAATCCACAAAAATCAGAAAGCCGCGTATCACGCATGGGGGATGTTCGCCTCGCCCCTGCTGACCGCATTGCTCGCGGCCAGCGAGCGTGTGGCCCGCGCCGCTGGAGTCAGCCGAAAGGCAGCCCGAGAAAGAATGTTGCCGATTCTAAGGCAGACCCTGGCTAACTATGAGCGGCTGGGCGCGCCGGGAGCGTTCAGCGGCCCCATCGCGCGCGGAGACCTGGCCATAGTGGAGAAACATCTTAGAGAATTGCGGAAAGTCCCGGGAGCCAGAGAAGTTTATGTTGCTCTAGCGCAAACCGCGTTGCGCGATCTTCCCGCGAAGAATCGCGCCCGTTTGGAAAAGATTCTCAAACGTTAGCCTATCCGCTCTCGATAACCAACTTTTTCCGTCGCGTTACTTCTCGCATCATCAGCCCAAGCAGGACCAGCACGCCGAAGGGAATCGATCCCGCAGTGCGGATAGGAAGGGTCAGCACATCCGATAGAAATACTTGACGAGAAAGAAGCGGCCGCACAGCGATCACAACCGGAGCATAAATCCACGGCCAGAGCAGAGCCAACGCGGTCGCGCCCAGCACCACTCGAAAAAGACGCGAGGTTGCAAAGCTGCGCCATGAGAGCGCGATCAGGATCACTCCAGGCAAGAGTACGACGTGGTCGTAGACCGCATGTCCCGGCAGCAAAGTGATTGTCGTGACAGCCAGCAGAAGACTGATAGTCAGTGCGAACTCGGCAGACGTGGCAGACACGTCGCGCATGCGCCATGCAAGAACGCTCGCCGCCACGAGCAGCGCTGCAATCAGAAACGGACCCAGTCGCGGGCCCATCTGATCGCCGAGCAAATAACACACCAGTGGCGGCGTCGAGTACTGCCGGTACCTGAACAAGACTTGTAGCCATTCCGAAATCCAATGCGGCCATACCAGCACCGAAGAAAAACCAAGCAGAGCTGCGACGAAAACAAAACCGCCCAGAAATCGCCATCGCGCCCGCCCTTGACGAAAACTCCACAACAGAAGATATGCGATGACCAAGATAGTCATCTGCGGCTTGATGAGGGTCAACGCCAACAGGCTTCCTGAAAAAAAAGATCTTCCTCCGACGAGCGCAGTCAACGATGCCGCGAGAAGAAACCCAACAAGCAGCCCGACTTGTTCAGCGAACAGACCCTCGAGCACAACGTAACTGGACAGCGTGAGAAGCGTCAGCGAGCCAAGCGTAAACAGTTTCACGCGCAAACGAAAGCTCCGAAGCCAAAGAACAACGCTAATCGCAGTCGCCGCAGGAAGAATTACGGCCAGCCCAATCCGAACTAAAGAAAAAGGAAGCAGAGCCAGCGGCCAGAACAGCAAGTCAACGAAAGCTGGGTAAGCGAAGGCGCGGTAATCCCGAAGGTCGGCGGGGCCCAAGTCTAGCGTGCGCCCAAACAATCCCACCTGAATTCGCCGCGTCATCGACGCGCTGTAGGGATCGTGATGCACCAACAGGGCCCGGCGCGAAGTCAACCAGATAGGATAGAAATCAGCGCCAAAGGAGTGTCCCTCGCTGAAGCCTTGAGCGGCGCGCACTTCCATCGCTCGCGGCACAAAAAGGCAAAGATGGTAATAGACCATCGCCGCCGCGCAGAGAACACACAAGAAGAAGATAACGCCTTGTCGCCACCGAATCGTAACCGGCATGCTCTTACTAAAATAGTCTTACCGCGACGAAAAAAGGTGGCCCAGTTTTTCCTTCTTAGTCTTGAGATACTCTTCGGCGTGCGGACTAGGTTTCACTTCGCACGGCACCCGCTCCACCACTTCGACGCCGGCGCGCTGCAAAGCCTCCACCTTCTCAGGATTATTCGACAGCAGCCGCACCTTCCTTACGCCCAGCGCCTTAAGCATCCGGCCGGGCAGCGCAAAGTCGCGCTGGTCGGCCTTGAAGCCGAGCCGTTCGTTGGCCTCGACCGTATCCAAGCCGGAATCCTGCAACTCGTACGCCTGCAACTTGGCCATCAAACCAATCCCGCGGCCCTCCTGCTGCTCATAAATCAGAATGCCCGCGCCCAGATCGCGAATCATCGAGAGCGCCATCTCCAGCTGTTGCCGGCAGTCGCAGCGCAGAGAATGAAACACGTCGCCAGTCAGGCACTGCGAGTGGATCCGCACCAGCGGCGCCGTAGACTGCACATCGCCCATGACCAGCGCAACCGCTTCTTCAACCTCACCGTTCCCATCCGAGCCAGACTCCGCGCGAAAGCCGTAGATCCGGAACCTACCCCAGCGCGTGGGAAAGTCCGCGGATGCGATTGGTTGCAAGGCGTTGATGTTCACATCTTGATTATAGCGGCTAGGCGATGAGGCGAGCGTTGCGCAACTTCGGCCGAACCGCGCGCCTTGAAGGGAAAGATGGCGTCCTGCTTGGAAGCAATCGGCGCACCGTTGCGAGTCGCCGGCTGAAAGCGCCAGTTCTCAAGCGCCGCCAGGCACTTGTTGTCGATCTCAGGGCCAAGGCTCTGAATCACCGTCTTGCGGACGATCTCCCCGCGTTCGTCGATCGTGATTTCGATGACGACTTTGCCCTCGGAGTCCGGCCGCTGCCACGGGTAGACCACCGGATCCGACGTCGCGATCGGCAGCGCCGGACGAATTTCATCGCCATACACTGGCGCGCCCGGCACCGATCCGTAAGGAAGTCCCGCAGGCGCGCCATGGCCAAGCTTCGAAAGCGTCGCAGTCTGTGAGTTGTCCTCGGCCCCGGCTGGAGCGAGCGGAGTCGCCGGCAGCGCCAACTTTGGCTGCGTAGCAGTCGGCTTCCAAATTAATTTCTCGTGTCCCAGGCGCTGGTGCCGATAACTCTCGGTCGCGCTGTCGGAAGAACTAGTAGCGCTGTCGTCAGGTTTTTGCGTAGGGAAGTAAAGATGAGCGATCACTTTGCCGTTGTGTCCAATGGCAACCGAACTCGGCATCAACAATTGAGGTTCCGGGCTATGCAGCAGCCAGGCGAACACCAGTCCGTGCATCGCCAGCGAGCCCGCCAGCACTTTTCGCCGCGCTAGCGGCCCAGGACTCAGTTGCGTAAACATCTCGAAAGAAACTCCCGCAGCACTAATGTTAGGTTAGACGCGGAGTGGGGGCATTCGTCAAGGTTCTTTTGTTCGCTAGGTTTCAACTCTGGTAACTGGTGTTCCTCAGCAGTGAAACGCTGGTAAAATAACTTGGCAGTCCAATCATGCGTCCTGCCTCGTGGGGCTATAGCTCAGTTGGGAGAGCGCGTCGTTCGCAACGACGAGGCCGTCGGTTCGAGCCCGACTAGCTCCACCAAATTCTCGATCACATCGAATGAAGAACGAAGAGCGAAAGGCCGGCAGGTGAATATCGACTCGCGGACTGGAGACATTTCAGCATGGCCACCACCACGATAGAAGTCGACGCAGCCGCAAACAGCCCCAGGAACGCCCGGCTGGAGCGCTGGGTCGAAGAAGAGGCGCGCATGTGCAAACCGGATCGCATTCATTGGTGCG
>Ga0187871_10003516_pt1 | contig 12133 bp, 12 predicted proteins | sample June2016WEW_16_1_FD_132988 | JGI IMG/M metagenome (GOLD analysis project Ga0187871, IMG submission 132988) | Peatland microbial communities from SPRUCE experiment site at the Marcell Experimental Forest, Minnesota, USA - June2016WEW_16_10 | ecosystem: Environmental > Terrestrial > Soil >... | reverse complement strand
GTCGCGCCGACGCGAGAGCGTCACGTCACAGATCTCGTCGACCTTCAACAGGAATCCCAGTCGGGGCACGCCGAGCGCGTCGAAGGCGCCGGCCTTGATGAGCGACTCCATGGAGCGGCGATTCAAGACCATCGGGTCGACCCGGCGCACGAAGTCGTAGATCGAACTGAATCGGCCGTTCGCCTCGCGCTCGCTCACGATCTTCTCGACCAACGTCTCACCGACGTTGCGCACGGCCGCCAGGCCGAAGAGGATCGTCTGATCCTGGGAGAGGCTGGGGGCGTACTCGGCGAAGGACTCGTTCACGTCGGGCACGCCGACGGTGATACCCATCTGACGCGCCTCGTTCAGATAGACCGACGCCTTGTCCTTGTCGTCGCGGAACGACGTCAGCAGGGCCGCCATGTACTCGACCGGGTAGTTCGCCTTCAGCCAGGCGTCTTGGTAGCCGAGCAGGGCGTAGCCGTAGGCGTGACCCTTCGGGAAGGCGTAGTCGGCGAACGGTTCGATCTTGTTGAAGATCGTCTCGCCCAATTCGCGACCGTACCCCTCGCGTTCGGCGCCGTCGACGAACTTCGAACGCTGCGCGCGAATCATCTCGCGGATCTTCTTCGAGCAGGCCTTGCGCAGGTCGTCGGCCTCGGTCATCGAGAACCCGGCGATCAACGTCGCGACGCGCATGATGTCCTCTTGGTAGATCATGAGGCCCGAGGTCTCGCCGAGGATCGCCTCGAGATCGGGGTGGTCGTAACTGACGGGCTGTCGACCGTTCTTGCGATCGGCGTAGTCGTTGTGCACGTTCTCCGAGAGCGGACCGGGTCGGTACAGCGCGTTGAGCGCCGCGATGTCGTCGAAGCCGGTCGGTGCGAGGCGGCGCATGAGTTGGCGCATCTTGTCGCCCTCGAGCTGGAAGATCCCGACCGAGTTGCCGAGGCGCAGCATCTCGAAGACCTTGGGGTCATCCAGCGCGACGTTGTCGATGTCAACCTCAATGCCGTGACGCCGCCGGATGTTCTCCAGGGTCCGTTCGATGATCGCCAGGTTGCGAAGTCCCAGGAAGTCCATCTTCAACAGTCCGAGCTTCTCGATCGCCGTCGCCTCGTACTGGGTGACGATCGGTGCGTCCTCCCCCGAACCCGACGGGCCCGACTTTCGCTGCACCGGCACGTAGTCGAGGAGCGGCTCTTTCGTGATGACGACCGCGGCCGCGTGGATGCCGTCTTGACGTCGCTTGTCGACGAAGCCCATGGCGACGTCGATCGAGTGCTTCACCTCGGCGTCGCTGTCGTAGAGACTGCGCAGTTCGGCCGCTTCGACGAAGCGGCTCTCGTAGCCGGGCGTCGGCGTGAAGCAGGCCTCGAGCGGCAGGTCCTGGCCCATCACCAACGGTGGCATGGCCTTGGCGATCTTGTCACCGAGTTGCGGCGGGTACCCGAGCACGCGCGCGGCGTCGCGTACCGCGGCGCGCGCCTTGATCGTCGAGAAGGTCACGATCTGGGCCACGTGGTCCGAGCCGTAACGCTCCGCGGCGTAGTGGATCATCTCCGCGCGGTACCGCTCGTCGAAGTCCATGTCGATGTCGGGCATCGAGCGCCGCCCCGGGTTCAAGAACCGTTCGAAGATGAGCCCGTAGCGCAGCGGGTCGATGTCCACGATGTGCAGGCAGTACGCGATGCAGCACCCGGCCGAGGATCCCCGGCCCGGTCCGACGCGTATTCCCTGTTCACGGGCGTGGCGGATGAGGTCCCAGACGACGAGGAAGTAGTCCGAGAAGCCCATGTCGGCGACCACCCCGAGCTCCTTTTCGATCCGCGAGGACACTTCGTCGTTGAGCTCGCCGTAGCGCTCGTGCGCCCCGCGCATGACGAGGTCGCGCAGGAGTCGATTGGCGCCCTCTTTGTGCGTGGCGCCACGGAACGCCTCGGGGATCGGGAACTCCGGCAACGCGTCGTTGTCGAACTCGATGGTGACCGACGCGCGCTCGGCGATCGCGAGCGTGTTGTCACAGGCCCCAGGGATCTCGCGAAAGAGGTAGCGCATCTCGGCGGCCGACTTGAGGTAGTGCTGATCGCTGTGGAACCGGAAGCGGTTGGGGTCCGCGACCAGCGATCCGGTCCCGATGCAGAGCAGGGCGTCGTGCATCTCGGCGTCGTCGTGATGGACGTAGTGCAGGTCGTTCGTCGCCACCAGCGGCGCGCGAAGTTCCGTGGCGATCGCGAGCAGTTGCGGGTTGGTGCGGACCTGTTCCGGAAGACCGTGATCCTGCAGCTCGATGTAGAAGTTCTCTTCGCCGAAGATGGTCTGGAGACGACCGGCCAGTTCGAGCGCCTTCGGGTAGTCGTCGCGCATCAGCGCCTGCAGGACGACGCCGCCGAGGCAGCCCGAGGTGGCGATGAGTCCCTGGTTGTAGCGCTCGAGCAGCTCCCAGTCGAGGCGGGGCTTGTAGTAGTACCCCTCGAGGAACGCGAGCGACGAGAGTTCACGCAGGTTGCGGTAGCCCTCGTTGGAGGTCGCGAGCAGGGTGAGGTGGTGATACAGCTTCTGGCCGCCTTCGGTCTCGCCCCCGGTGTCGTCGATCTTGCCCCGACGCGGCGGTCGGTCGAAGCGCGAGTCGGCCGCCATGTAGGCCTCGAGGCCGATGATCGGGGTCACGCCGTGCTTGCGACAGGCCTCGTAGAAGTCGATGACGCCGTAGAGGTTCCCGTGGTCCGTGATGGCGATCGCGCCCTGGCCGTCAGCCTTGGCCGCGAGCACCAACTCGTCGACGCGCGCCGCGCCGTCGAGCATCGAGTACTCGGTGTGGTTGTGGAGGTGGACGAAGCCCTCGGTCATCAGCGGACGATCCCTTTCGCGACGAGACGACGGCGCCCGTTCAGCGCGCAGGCTAGCGAGGACGTGTGACGAGCCACGCCTAGAGGTACGTGCCCGGGCGAGGTTCGCCGACGCCCGGCGGCAACGATCGGTCGCGCATCTTCTCGAGCTGGGCCGCGGCGGCGGCCTGCTGAGCGAACAGCGACGCCTGGATCCCGTGGAACAGTCCCTCGAGCCACCCCACGAGTTGGGCCTGGGCGATTCGCAGCTCGGACTCGGTCGGCACGTCGGCGCTGAAGGGCAGCGCCATCTTGCCCAGTTCGGTACCGAGGTCCGGTGACAACGCCCCGGACAGCTCACTGATCGAGGTCTGATAGATCTCACGCAGACGGGCCCGACCGGCCTCGTCCAAGGGAGCACTCCGCGCCTCGTCGAGGAGCGATTTCACCATCGATCCGATGCGCATGACCTTCGCCGGCTGGCTGATGTAGTCACTGTTCTCGTCCACGGTCGGCGCCTCGCCCTGACCCGGCGAGAGCACCTCGTCGGGGTCGACCGTCACGTTTCCGTTGGGGGCCTCTTCCACCCTTCCACTGTGCCAGACAATCACTCGCCTTCGTGCACGCCCGAGGTTTTCTGCACCCCTCGAAGGTAGAATGGACCGGTGAGAGTTTCGACCAGAGGCGACTACGCCAGCCGAGCACTTCTCAGCCTCGCGCTGGGCGACGACCTCTCGACGCCGACCTCGGTGCGTGACCTCGCCAATCGGACCGGCCTGCCGCAGCCGTACCTCGAACAGATCCTCTTGAGCCTGAAGGGCGTCGGGCTGGTGCGCTCCAAACGAGGCGTCGGCGGCGGCTACGTGCTGGCGCGACCGGCCGAGCGCATCACCCTGGCCGAGATCGTCGCGGCCGTCGACGGACCGATCGTCGCCGGTGACTTCGGGGAACCCCACAAGGACGGGGCCTGTGACCACGAGGGCCAGTGCGTGCTCTTGGGGGTCTGGGCCGACGTCGGGAACCACATGCGAGAGCACCTCTCGAGCTTCACCCTGGCCGACATGGTCGTCCAGGCCCGCGGCGGACGCCCCGTCAAGCGAACGCACAGCGCCTAGCTCGATTCTTACGATTTTCAAATAATTCGGGCCTTGAAGTCCCTCGTGGAGCGTGGTAAATTAGATACACGTTCGTAGGAGAAATTACCGCCCTCGGGCGAGTATCGCTATGAATTCAGGAGGAGATTCAAATGATTACCACCCCCCGCCGATCCGCCGTGAATACCAACGACATGTTGGGCCTTTTGATGCGTGACCTTGACCGTTACCCGATGCCCAACTACGACGAACAGGTCGAACTCGCCAAGCGCGTCACCGCCGGTGACGAAGAGGCCAAGAAGCAGATGGTCGCCGCCAACCTGCGCCTCGTCCTGCACTGGGCCCGTCGCTACCAGGACCGTGGCGTCGAGATGGTCGACCTCGTCCAAGAGGGCACCTTCGGTCTACTGCGCGCCGTCGAGAAGTTCGACTGGGAGCGCGGATTCAAGTTCTCGACCTACGCCACCTGGTGGATCCGCCAAGCTCTGCAGCGCGCCGTCCAACAGCACGGTCGCACCATCCGCATCCCGCTCGAAGTCGGAGAGCAGCTCCAGCGTCTCGAGGCGACGACGGCCGAACTGACCTCGATCTTCGGTCGCAAGCCGACCGACGACGAGCTCACCGAGGCGACCGGCATGTCCAAGGCCGTCCGTGACAACCTGCACGGCCTGGCCGGCGTGACCGCCAGCCTGGACCAGCCGGCCTCGTCGGATTCGGCGACGACGTTGGGCGACCTCGTGGCGCCGAGCCAGCACGACTGGGTCGGCGACATCGAGCAGACCATGATGGACGACCAGCTGCACGGCGCCCTCGAGAAGCTGAACGAACTGCAGCGCGAAGTCCTGAACCTGCGCTTCGGACTGAACGGGGCCACTCCCCTCTCGCTCCAGGCCACGGCGACCAAGATGGACATCGGCGTTCGCCGGGTCCGTCGCGCCGAGGAAGAGGCGCTGGCGCTGCTTCGCGAGGACTCGGCCGTCGTGGCCGCGCGCGAAGTCGCCTAGAACTCGACCGTCTCCGGCACCAGCACCCGAAGATCGGCCGGCAGTGGCACGCTCGTCGTGATCCACTCGTCGCTGCGCGGGTGCGCGAAGGCCAGCGTCGTCGAGTGCAAGAAGAACCGGTCCTCGGCCAGGCGCTTCTCGCGACGATGACCGTAGCGCGGGTCGTTCACGACCGGATGGCCGATGGTCGCGAGGTGCACGCGGATCTGATGGGTTCGTCCCGTGTCGAGCTGTAGTCGCAGCAGCGTCATCGCGTGCGGCTTCTCGATCCGCGCGAGCACCTCGTAGCCGGTGCGCGCCGCACGGCCGTCTGAGCGAACCGCCATGACGGTTGGCGTGCGCGTCGAACGGCCGATCGGCGCGTCGACGACGCCGCGCTCTTCGGTGACGTGCCCCTCGACCATCCCGTAGTAGGTCCGTTCCATGAGGCGCTCCGCCAGCTGGATGCTCAGGTTGGAGAATCCCTCGGGCGTCTTGGCCACGACGAGGACCCCGGAGGTGCCCTTGTCCAACCGGTGCACGATGCCGGGGCGCATCGGATCGCACGGGCCCTCGTCACTCAGGCTGCGCATCTCGGGATAGAGCGCCAGCAGCCCGGCGACCAGCGTGCCGTCGCGGTGTCCGGCGCCGGGGTGTACGACCTGACCGGGGGCCTTGTTGACGACGGCGAAGTCGACGTCGTCGAGCACGACGTCGACCGGGACGTTCGCGTCGGCCGCCACCTCGGTGCTCTCCGGTGCCGGCAGCACCGCCACGAGGTGTTGACCCCCCAACACCGGCGTCGAGGACTTCACGATGACGCGCTCGTTCACGCGGACCGCGCCGCTGGCCACGAGGTCGTTCGTCTCGGCGCGCGACAGGCCGGTCAGCAGCGCGAGGACGCGATCGACGCGGATCTCGTCGAGCGTGCCCGGCACGATGAGGTCCAGGACCTCGCCATCGAACGCGTCGAGGACGTCGTCGTCACTCACGCGAGGAGCTTCTCACCCATCAGTGCGCCCACGAGCAGCGTGATGAACCCGGCCGTGATGGCGACGTCGGCGAGGTTGAAGACGGAGAACGAACCGAGCGCGATGAAGTCCGTTACGCGATGCGGGGTGGCCGAGAGCCGGTCGATGACGTTGGCGATACCGCCGCCGATCAGTAGCCCGAAGCCCACCGTCGACAGACCGCGATTCGCGCGAAGCCCCACGAGGAGGACCACGATGACGACGACGGCGGTCACGATCGAGGTGATCAGCGCTCTCGACTGAACGAAGGAGAACGATATCCCCGAGTTGTACTCCAGGCGCAACCAGATCGCGCCGCCCACGTGAATCGCGTGCGTGGCGAGGACGTGGCGCGCCCAGACCTTGGAGAGCGCGTCGATCGCCGTCACGACCAGGGCGATCACGATGACCGCGAGATTGAGCCGATCAACTAGACGCTGGCGCGGCACGAGACACACATAAAGACCGGCAGCTGCGCCAGCAGACGGGGCTTCGAAATGGCTTCGTAGCACTCGTCACATCGGCCGTAGCTCCCGTCGTCGATTCGCGCCAGCGCGACGTCGATCTCGTCGACCTTCAGACGGAGCAGCGACGCGAGGTCCTTCTTCTGGTCCCGTTGGATGTCGGAGGCGACGCTGCTACCGTCCTCGTCGTCGTACTCGAGTCGCTCGCGGTCGACCAGCATCTCGTCGGCCTCGGAGTCCATCACGACGATGTCGTCGTTGGTCGCGGCGCGGGTCTCGAGCAGGAGCTGGCGCAACTCCTCCAAGAACTCCGGCTCGTCGGCGTAGGGCCGCGAGTGCATCTTTCGCTCGAGGGCCTCGAGACGCTTTCGCTCCTCGGCCTCGCGACGCTCCTGACGCTTGAGCTCTTCGAGGTTGCGTCGTTCGATCTCGCGGATCTTGCGCTGCTTCTCGGCTTCGATGGCCTTGCGCTTCGCGTCGACCTCTCGTTGCTTCTTCGCTTCGGCCGCGGCCTTCTCACGGGCCTTGCGCTGCACCTCACGTTCCTTGGCCGCGACCTTCGCCTTGGCGTCACGTTCCTTCTTCGCCTTGGCGGCGGCCACCGCCTTCGCCTTGACCGCGGCGGCCTTGGCCTTGGCCGCGAGTTTGGCCTTGGCCTCTCGCTCCTTGTGGAGTTTCGCGGCGGCCGCGGCCTTGGCCCGCGCGACGGCGATCTTCTTGGCGGCGGCGACCTTTTGCGCCGCGCTCAAGGACGCGACCTTCTTCACCGGCTTGGCCGGGGCTTTCTTTGCCGGAGCCTTCTTCGGCACCGGCCTCTTCGCCGGGGCCCTCTTCACGGGCTTTTTCGGGGCGGACTTGGCCGCGGGCCGTTTGGGCGCCGATTTCTTCGCCGGAGCCTTCACCACCACCCGCTTGGCCGCCTTCTTGGGCTGGGCCTTTTTCGTGGTTTTTCCTGTGGACGGCATGGTGAACTCCTCGACGATGCACAACAAGTGCGCGCCGACCCTACCAGTTGGCGAGGAACTTACAGTCGATCGTCGTGCGAGGGTGTTTCAAAGTTGAGCACCTGGCCGACGCTCTCGGTCGACGGTGCCGGTGCCGGTGGCGGCTTGATCGGTCGCGGCGCCGGTTCGGGCGCGGCCGTGCTTCGTGCGCCGCCGACCTGCAACGAACTCTCGATCCAGCGCGAGAACTCCGCGAGCGCGGCACCGAGTCGCTTGCGCTCGGTATCGAGTTGGCGCGTCAACGTCTCCACGTCCTCGCTGAGGCGCTGCTTGAGACCGTTCAGACGATTGACCTCGTCCTCGGCGCGACTACGCGCTTCGGCGACGATCTCGCGAGCGCGCTCCTGGGCGCTCGTGGTCATCTCACGGGCCTTGGCTTCAGCCTCGGACTGGGCCTGCTCGATGAACTGCTGGGCCATGACGATCATCGCGGTCACCTGCTCGGCCCCCGAGACGCTGATGTGACGCGGCGCCGGGGCCGGGGCGGGCGCCGACGCGGGTACCGATGCGGGTGCGTCGGAGCCGCCACGCGCGTCGAGCTGGTTGATGCGTTCGCCGGCCTGGCGCAGCTGCTGTCGCTGTTGGGAGACGAGCTCCTTCAGCTGGTGGACCTCGCCCGAGAGCTTCTCGAGGAAGTCGTCGACCTCGTCGACGTTGTACCCCCGAACCCCGATCTTGAAGGCCACCGTGTCGATGGCGTCCAGCGCTGAGTATGCGGAATCCGTGCTATCCATGCACTCACCCTACAACGCTCGATGTTACGAATCCTTGAATTCGCCGCTCAGATGTTGGCCTTGATGATGTAGAGGATGATGATGGCGATGAAGGGCGAGAAATCGACGCCCATCGACGTGCGCGGGATGATCGAACGCAGCGGTCGAAGCACCGGTTCGGTGAGTCGCGCGAGCACGAGCTTCGTGGTGGCGAGCCCGCCGGTCGAACTCGACGCCGGGAACCAACTGAGCAACGACGAGAGAAAGATGATCAAGATGTACAGCGTCAGGAGGTCCTGAATGAACCTCATGCGTCGCCGAGGTCGCGGTAGTTCGCCTCTCGCAGTCGATCCTTCGCTTCGGGTCCCAGGTGCATGCCCTGCGGGCTCATGAGATAGAGGCTGTTGCCGAGGATCTCGATCTTGGCGTTCAACGCGTAGGCCGTGCCGGAGGCGAAGTCGACGAGGCGACGGCCGAGGTTCGGATCGACCGAGTTCACGTTCAAGACCACCGCGCGATTCGATCGCAGGAGATCGGTCATGCGACGCGACTCGTCGTAGCTGCGCGGCGCGAAGATCGCCACGTCACGCTCCGGGGAGAACGACGCGCCGCCGCGCGGGGCGCCCGCCATCGGGCGGATGCGCGCCTGACCCGAGGAGTCGAGCACCGAGATCGACGAGGGTCGTTGGGACTGGGGACGCATCGGCGTCGCGCTGGTCGAAGAGGTCGGGAACTGTCGGGCCGAGGGAGCGTTCCACTCCGGTTCGACCTCGGTGGTCGTGGACTCGCTGAAGGGTCGCGCCGGTGCCGCACCGGTCGATCCGTATTCGCCGTACTCGTCTTCGATGAGGCCTAGGAAACCTAGGAACCCGCGCAACTTATCTTTCATCGACATCTCCTTGCGGTTCCGGCGCTTTCACCCATGTTAGGTCAGGGCGCGCGCCGGGCGACCCGCTCCCCGAAGAGCGCGCGACCGATCCGCACCTCGCTCGTGCCCATTTCGCAGGCCACCTCCAGGTCGTCGCTCATGCCCATCGAACACTCCACCAGCCCCAGATCGTCACGCAGCGCGGCGAGCGCACCGAAGGCGGCACGGGCCTCAACCGGGTTCGGCGCGGCGACGGTCATGAGCCCGCGCACGTCGAGCGCGAGGTCGCGCGCGCGCCGCACCAGCGCGGGCACCTCGCTCGCGCGCGCACCGTTGCGCGTCGCTCCCCCGGTGTAGTCGACCTGTACGTAGAGCGCCGGACGCTGCGTCGTGGCGGCGATGCGCTCGAGCTCTTTCGTGCGCGACACCGTGCACAACACGTTCGCGCAGGCCGCCGCTCGGGCGATCTTGTTCGACTGCAGCGCACCCACGAAGTACCACGAGAGATCGAGATCGCGGCTCAGGGCGAACTTGGTCTCGAGCTCCTCGACGTAGTTCTCGCCGAGGTGCGTGAGTCCGTTCGCCGCGGCCGCGCGCACGGCCTCGACACCGAAGGTCTTGGTGATCGCGACGACGCGAATCGTGGCGGGGTCGCGACCGGTGGCGGCGATGCGCGCGTGCAGCGTCGCGAGGTTCTGGGCGACACGCGCGACGAACTCGGGGTTAGCGGAGGAAGCTGGGGAGGTCGTCATCGCCACCGACGTCGAAGAAGTCGTCATTGGTGGTGCTGGTGAAGATGTCGCTGCGCGGACCCTCGGTCATCGTCGGCTCGGACGTCGTGTGCGCAGAGACCTTGGCCGGCGCGTTGTGGTCGAAGCCCGCGGCGATGACCGTCACGCGTACCGCGTCGCCGATCGAGTCGTCGATGACGCTGCCGAAGATGATGTTGACGTCGGGATGGGCGACCGAGTGGATGATCTCGGCGGCCTGGGTCACCTCAGACAGCGTCACGTCCGGTCCACCGACGATGTTCATCAAGATCCCGCGGGCCCCATCGATCGACGCCTCGAGCAGGGGCGAGGTGATCGCCGCGCGCGCGGCGTTCACGGCGCGGCCCTCGCCGGTCGATTGGCCCACGCCCATGATCGCGGTGCCGGCGTTGCGCATGATGGCGTTCACGTCGGCGAAGTCGGTGTTGATCAGTCCGGGCACCGTGATCAGGTCCGTCACGCCGCGAACGGCCGACAACAATACGTCGTCGGCGATCTTGAAGGCGTCGAGCATCGACGTGTCGGCGGCGGTGACCGAGAGGAGCCGGTCGTTGGGGATCACGATGAGCGTGTCGACCTTCTCGCGCAACAACTGGATTCCCTTCTCGGCCTGGGTGGCGCGGCGCTTACCCTCGAAGGAGAACGGGCGGGTGACCACGCCGATGGTCAAGATGCCGAGCGCGCGCGCCACTTCCGCGACGACCGGGGCGGCGCCGGTACCGGTGCCGCCGCCCTCGCCGGCGGTGATGAAGACCATGTCGGTCTCCATGAGGGCCTCTTCGATCTCGCCCCGGTGGTCCTCGGCGGCCTGTCGGCCGATCTCGGGGTCGCTGCCGGCCCCCAGACCCTTGGTCAGCTCTCGGCCGATGTCCAGTTTCAGGTCGGCCTCGCTCATCAACAGGGCCTGGGCGTCAGTATTGGCCGCGATGAATTCGATGTTGCGAAGTCCCGAAGAGATCATGCGATTCACTGCGTTCACGCCGCCTCCACCGACGCCGATGACTTTGATCACGGCGTGGTAATTGTTCTGATTGAGACTCATGAACTCCCCTTGGGTTGACTCCTCCATTGTGTCGCACCTCTGACGAAGGTGCGAACATTGGCGAACAAACGTCTTCGAAGGCTAGTCAGACCTTGGTTTTCGGTCAAATGGCCCTCTACGACGGCGCGCCTCCGGTGACGGCCAATTCGCCCGGGACGGTGGCGTCGACGACGTCACCGGGCGCCAGTGTGGAGTGCGCGATCACCGACGCGATGGCGACGAACTTGGCGTGCAACTGCGTGGGCGGTCCGAGGATGAAGGTCACCGGCGTCGTCATCTTGAAGGCCACGACGCCGTGGTCGTTCTCGGTGATGACCGAGACCTGCGCGGCGAAGGCCGGTGGCAGTTGCGCGGCGACGTAGGCGGCCGAGCGGCCCGCGCGCGCGAAGGGCCAGAGCCCGTTTCGCGGGTGCACGTACTGCAACGTCGGCAGGTTCGCGTGCAACGGCGCCGTCCCGAGGTCGCGTCCGCGTGCGTCGACGTACTGCAACACGTGATGGGCGTTGAAGGCGACCGCCACCGCGGTGCTCTCGTGCACCGTGACGACCACGGAGTTCGGCCAGTGCTTGGTGAGCTGCACCGAGTCGATCCAGGCGAACTGCGCCAGGTTCGCCTTCACCGTCGCGGCGTTCACGTCCATCATGGTCGGGTGGGCCTCGAGGCCGGAGGCGGCGCTCACCAACGCCACCGGTTCGTGACGGACCCCGATGAACGTGACGTGCTGGACGCGAAAGTACGACTGTCGAAGGACCCACTCGCCGGCGACGGCCAACGTCGCGAACACCAGCACCACGACCGTCACGACGCGCAGGACCGAGAACAGTCGACGTCGAGGGCGAACGGGCCCCGCGCCCTCGCGGCGATCCGGCGTTCGAGAGGCGCGACTCACGGCGCCTCGAATCCGAGGAAGCGGTGTTCACTCACGAGTTCGACACCGGTGGACTCGCGCACCAGCTCGCGCACGGTCGTGATCAGCTCGTAGACGTCGTTGCCCTTCCCGTCGGCGTCGGCGATGATGAAGTTCGCGTGCTTCTCCGACACGACGGCCGTGCCGATTCGCAGCCCCTTGCAGCCGGCCGCTTCGATCAGTCGCCCGGCGTGGTCACCCTCGGGGTTGCGGAACGCGCTCCCGGCGTTCGCCCCGCCCGGTTGGTGCTCGCGCCGCCAACGAACGATCTCACGGATCCGTTCCTGGGAGGTCTCGCTGTCACCGGCGTGCAGGTGCAGGCGCACCGACGTCACGAGGTCGTCGCGGCGCAGCGCGCTGCGGCGATAGCCGAAATCCAGTGGCTCCTTGGACCACGTGCGCGTCGTGCCGTCGTGCCAGACGGTGACGGACTCGAGCGACGCCGCCATGTCCGATCCGTGGCCCCCG
>Ga0187871_10003515_pt1 | contig 12139 bp, 9 predicted proteins | sample June2016WEW_16_1_FD_132988 | JGI IMG/M metagenome (GOLD analysis project Ga0187871, IMG submission 132988) | Peatland microbial communities from SPRUCE experiment site at the Marcell Experimental Forest, Minnesota, USA - June2016WEW_16_10 | ecosystem: Environmental > Terrestrial > Soil >... | reverse complement strand
GTCGATCCTTCCTGGCCGCTATCATTTGATATGTCGTAGGATTTTATCTACAAAATCCGCAACGTATTGGAATCATGCTCAAGAGATTTTCTGACAACAGGGGGCGGCAATCCCGGCGGGGCCGAGCGCTGCTCTTATAGCGGGTTCGGTGGAGAATTTGGGGAGCGGATAGTTTTGTCGTAAAGGAAGTGTTGGCGTTCTTTTGACGAGGCGGGGCACGGCTGGATGTGATTGAACAGGCAATGATCTTCGCGCTTGGGTTTTTGGTCGCGAGCCTTATCGCTCTCGCGATCGCCCCGGCGTTTTGGTGGCGCGCCATAAGATTGTCCACGCGGCGGCTCGAAATGCAGCTTCCGCTTTCGCCCGAGGAAATCCTCGCGGGGCGCGACCTGCTGCGCGCCGAATTCGCGGTCGAACTCCGGCTGCTTGAGCAAAAAGCCGAAGATCTCAAGCGCGTTCATGCCGCCGATATGGTGGAACTCGGACAGCGGGCGGCGATCATCGCTGCTCAAGAAGCCGATTTGCTCGCCCTTTCCCGGCAAGGCAGCGAACGCGGCGGCGAAGTCGCCGCACTTCACCGCGCCTTGGCGGAGACGTCAGCGGAGCTCGCCGCAACAGCAAAGGAATCTTACGACACGAGCGGACTCGTTGAGCGCAAGGATACCCAAATCCTTGAGCTCACGGTGGCGTTGCGGGAAGCGGATGCGCTAGCCGCCAAGCAGAAGAACGCCTTGACAGCGCTTGAGACCAATAGGGCGCTGCTCAGTCAAGCGCGAGCCGCGCAAGCCGAGACGATCGCGCGTCTGGAAGGGGAGCTTTCGACCCTACAGCTTCAGCATCAAGCCAATCAGGTCACCCTCAAAACCGCGGCGGCTCGGATTGCGGATCGCGAAGAGGCTTTGGAAGCCGCTGTCAAACGGGAAAAGGAGTTGATCCGCCACCGTCAGCTGCAAGCCGAAACGACTCGCGCCACCGAGGCGGGCTATCATGAAAAAATCGAGCGGCTGCGCAGTGCCCATGCGGCCTCGCAGGAGGCGCTCGATGCGGCACAACGGACGTGCAATGGGCTTAAGCAGGAGCTCGCCGCGCTGCGAGACGGGCTTTCTCCGCAAGACGCCGAGGCGGCACTCCTGCAACGCGAGGAAAATGAAATTTTGCGGCAGAAGATCAAGGAAATCGGCGCGGCGGTGATTCGCGCAGCAGGCAGCTCCATCGAGGCCGATTCGGAAGAAGACGTGGAGAAGAGCGGCTTGACCGAGGATACAATCTCTCAAAAAGCCACGGCGTGACGAGACCGTGACCGCTTCAAATTGAAGCTTTGTCGCGTAATCTTACCCGAAAATCTGCAGCTTTTTGGGTCCAAGCTCTAGTCAGATTCGTTCAGCGCGTAGAGACGACAGTGCTCCAGATATGCTTTCTCGTGAATTGCTAGCAGGTCGACGACACTGCTCCAGAGCCAGGAAGGAGCATTAAGGTCACCGGTCCGCGCCGTGCTTAATTCCTTGGACCATTTTGATCGAGTATCTGTGTCCATCTGACGAGCATGAGCTTTCCCAACCACATTGGCTAGGAAGCGAGCGAAATTCATCGCCTGCTTACATGTAAGCGTCTCGAGCTCTATCTTCAGATCCTGCGGTAGAAGCTCGCGGATAAAGATCGAGCGGCCAAACAATTGAATGGCGCGCATCCGTTCTCCCAGATGGGGTGACAAATGACGCGCGCCCTCCACAACCCGTTGCGCCTGGTCTTCAGGCATGTCCGCGGAATCATCCACCGGCGCGGCGGCTTGCACCGCTTCCTTTAGATCCATCAAACATAGCTCCGATTGCTTGTCCCCGACGCCAAGAAGGACGCAATAGCGAAGCTTCCCTAGTGAACTGCACCCTTTTTTCCAGTAGGCGGCATCAAGCATTTCCACCGGCGCATCGTCTTTGCGAGAGCGCAGCATGGTAGCGAGTTGGCGGACATGTTCCTTTTCGAACAGGCGCGTGATTTCGGAACGCTCGTCGGCAGCCAAGGGCCAGAACCTCTTTCCCAATGGTATGGTCGGCTTAGTATTCTTGATCCGCTCGTTCACGAGATTCTGCCACGACCGGCGCGTAGCTGTCTTTACAACCAAGCGCATCTCCTCTGGGATTTCGTTTCCTTCCTCCCCTGATTGGCCGGGTTCCATGGCTCCGGCATAGCCCTCAATGATCTGCTCCAGGATTCGTGCCGTGGTGACCCCGGGAAGATCGGAACCGCGGGCGGCGGAAGCCAATGAAAGCCCAAGGCGAACGATGTCATGAGTGGGATTTCCGATCACCGTCTGATCCAGGTCTCTAATCTGTATCTCGACCCGACCGTCCGAGTGTGCCAGCGGGCCTAGATTTCCGACGTGGCAATCCCCGCAAATCCAGACAGGCGGGCCTTCGGGTAAGTTGCCTCGCTTTAGATGACGCAGCCAATCGTAAAAATACGTGGTGTTGCCTCTGACATACGCATGCGCGGACCGCGCCATCTTGAGCCGTTGCGCAGCCGTCAAAGCGTCCTGTCGAGCATCGGGATCAATCAATTGACACGCCATGGAACCGGCATTCCCCGGACGAATATGTATTCGGCTCTCAGATTGGCTCCATTTTGCCTTGCTGGCAATGCGGAGCGCCCACCACCATATGAGCAGCCCAAAACTTCCGCATTCCGAGTCGGTCCTTCACGTGGGCAGCCATCTCCATCACCGAGCCCAAAAAGCCATCGCCATCGTCAAAGCAGGGTGCGAATGAATGAGTAGGAACTCTGGGCCGACTGGCCGGCGCGGCGCTTCGAAACCTCCGAGAGCTGCCCTAGCCGGCGAACTTCGCCATCAGCGCGTCGGAAACCTCAAAATTGGCGTAGACGTTTTGCACGTCGTCATTCTCTTCGAGCATTCCAACGAGGCGCAGAATCTTTTCGCCCGTGTCGTCGTCGACGCCAATCGTATTATGCGGCTTCCAAGTCAAATTCGCTTTGCGCGGCTCGCCGAATTTTGACTCGAGCGCTTGCGAAACCTCGCGTAGGCTTTCGATCGAGGTGATGACCTCGTAGCTCTCGCCGCTCGTTTGGACGTCGTCGGCTCCGGCTTCGATCGCCGCCTCCATCATGGCGTCCTCCGATGCGGCCTTCGCAGGAAACTCGATGACGCCAACATGATCGAAGAGGAAGGACACGGCACCGGTTTCGGCAAGCGAGCCGCCGCTTTTGCTGAAATAGGAGCGCACCTCGCCCGCCGTCCGGTTGCGGTTGTCGGTCAAGGCCTCGACAATAATGGCGACGCCACCTGGTGCATAGCCCTCATAGCGAACTTCGGCATAGGTTTCGGAGTCGGCGCCAGACGCCTTTTTGATGGAGCGTTCGATATTCTCTTTCGGCATATTCTCGGCGCGGGCGGCTAAGATAGCGGCGCGCAAACGCGCGTTCATGGAAGGATCGGGCAGACCCAATTTTGCGGCAACGGTAATTTCGCGGGCGAGCTTAGAAAAGAGCTTGGAGCGGATCGCATCCTGCTTGCCCTTTTTATGCATAATGTTTTTGAATTGACTATGTCCCGCCATTCCGTCCTGTCTCCAATGAGGCCCCGCCGCGCTGCTTCGACGCGGAGCGTTTTCGTGCCCTTCGCCATGAGGCGCGGGCCGGGTTGGCCAAGATGATCTTTAGGGGGTCGATATAAGCCGGCAATTTCAAGAAATAAAGCAAACCAAAGCGGCTGATTGCGGCGGGGCGGTGGCGAACCCTATTTCACATTGGCTGCCGTCTGCGCGAATAGGATTTTGCGCGATTCTTCGTCGACAGGGATTGGCGCTCCATTGATTTCTGCCGCTTTGGCATAGGCGCGTTGCGTCGCGGGACGCGCATTGATCGCCTCAAACCAGCGTTCGAGATGCGGAAAATCCGTAAGCTTCTGGCCTTGGTTTTCGTAAGGGACGATCCAAGGGTAGGAGGCCATATCGGCGATCGAATACTCCCCCGCGACAAAGGCCCGGTCCGACAGGCGCTTGTTGAGGACAGCGTAGAGACGATTGGTTTCGTTCACATAACGTTCGATCGCATAGCTGAGCTTCTCGGGCGCATATTGTTTGAAATGATGGTTTTGGCCGGCCATTGGGCCAAGGCCGCCAACCTGCCAGAAAAGCCATTCGAGCGCCGCGATCCTCCCGCGCAAATCCTTTGGCAGAAATTTGCCCGTCTTTTCAGCAAGATAGAGGAGGATGGCGCCCGATTCGAAAACCGGCACCGGGGCGCCGCCGTCGCCGAGATCTTGGTCAACGATTGCAGGAATGCGATTATTGGGCGAAATCGCCAAAAATTCCGGCTTGAACTGGTCCCCTCGGCCGAGGTTGACCGGATGGATCGCGTAGGGAAGTCCCGCCTCTTCGAGGAACAAAGTGATCTTGTGCCCGTTCGGGGTGGTCCAATAATACAGGTCGATCATCGTGAAGGCCTCGCCGCGAGAAGACCGGCTCTCCATGGGTGTCGTTGATCGCCCACAGCGGTCAGAGCCGGTTCCGCCACGGCGGCTTGCTTTCCACGGATGTGAAACAAACCCCAGGTTTCGAGGCCGTTCGCTCCGCGAGACGATTTGCAGAGCGCTTGCTCTACAGACAGCCTCATCTGATCGGAACATGCTCTAGGAGAAACTACGTATTAGAGGGGTGCGGCGTGGCTCTCGATCCGCTTTTGCGGCAGCGATTCCGTTTTCGCGACCCCGGTCTTCACGGCGGACTGAATTTTCTCGAAAGCACGGACCTCTATCTGGCGCACCCGCTCGCGGGAAATTCCGAATTCGTCGGACAAAGCCTCGAGCGTCATTGGATCATCGGCAAGCCGCCGCGCCTCGAAAATACGCCGTTCGCGCGGGTTCAAAACGCCGAGCGCATTATGCAGGGCATCGAGACGATTGTTGTTCTCCTCCCGATCGGCCAGGGTATTCTCCTGGCTTGCGCCATCATCGACAAGCCAATCCTGCCATTCGCCTTCGCTTTCCTCGCGCAGCGGCGTATTGAGCGAGGCGTCGCCTGACATCCGCCGGTTCATGTCGATAACGTCCTGTTCGCTGACGCCGAGCCGGTGGGCAATGACCTTGACTTGGTCGGGTCGCATATCGCCGTCTTCCAGCGCCGAAATCTGACTTTTCGCGCGGCGCAAATTGAAGAAAAGCTTCTTTTGGCTCGCTGTCGTTCCCATTTTCACAAGTGACCAGGAACGAAGAATATACTCTTGAATCGAGGCGCGAATCCACCACATGGCGTAGGTGGCCAGGCGAAAGCCTTTGTCGGGCTCGAAGCGTTTGACGGCCTGCATGAGGCCGACATTGCCTTCCGAGACGACTTCGCTGATCGGCAGGCCATAGCCCCGGTAGCCCATCGCGATCTTGGCGACTAGCCTGAGATGAGAGGTTACGAGCTTGTGTGCTGCGTCGGGATCCTCATGCTCGCGCCAGCGCTTGGCGAGCATATATTCCTCTTGCGGTTCCAACATCGGGAACCGGCGGATTTGATTGAGATAGCGAGCGAGCCCACTTTCACCGGAAATCATTGGCAGTGCGGCAGCCATTGCAGATTCTCCTTGAACCCCTGTTTTAGCGGGTTCGTCTTCGGCCATTTCAAACGTCGGCCATGCGATTGATTAATATAGAATGCCTCGACCATGACCGAAAGAGGGCTCGGCCAGGCAATGGGATTAAAGATTAGCAATATTCCAGGACGCGGAAGGTTCAATTTGTACGATACAAAAGTACCACGCTGCCTCTAACCGCACCGTTAAATTACCATGCCTTTGCCCGCGGAGTTAGATCCTCCGGTAAAATAAGTGTGAATTCTTGAGCGAAACCAGCAACACTCGTATGTTTTTCTTGCGCCAAGCTGGTGAGAGGGGCTTAATTGCCGCCCGTCCCCATAGGAAGGGAAAGAAAATTTCCCACTGGCGTCGGTTCCCGGCTCCATCTGACGCGATCTGAAGTAACGGAACCGGCGAATCGCATTTTGACCTGTATCAAGACACCGCTACCCGGATCTTCGGTCCTGCCTCGCGAGTGCGTCCCGCAGTCTTTGCAGCGCTTGCGGCAGTGGGCTTTCGAAGCGCATCGGGACATCCGTCACCGGATGTGGGAAACCGAGCACCGCCGCGTGCAAAGCTTGCCGGGAGAGAGCGTCGAGGTTGGCCTGAGCCTCCGAGGGAAGCCGCGCCGCCTTGCTCTTGAATCCTGTCGCATATAGGGGATCGCCCAACACGGAATGACCCATATGGGCCATGTGAACGCGGATTTGATGGGTTCGCCCCGTCTCAAGCCTGCAGGAGACGAGGCTTGCTTCTCCAGCAAAGCTCTCGATAAGCCGCCAATGGGTCACCGCGCGGCGGCCGCGCCCTTCTGGCACGACCGCGATCTTCTGGCGGCCGGTGGCATGACGGCCGAGCGATGCGTCGATTGTGCCCGAAGGCCGCGCCGGGGTCCCCCAAACGAAGGCCAGATATTCGCGGGTGAGCGGCAAGGTTTTCCCGTGATCGGCGAAGAGCTTGGCCAGTCCGTGATGCGCCGCATCTGTCTTCGCGACCGCCAAAAGGCCCGAGGTGTCCTTGTCGAGCCGGTGCACGATGCCTGGCCGTTTCACGCCGCCTATCCCTGAGAGGCTCGCGCCGCAATGGGCGATGAGCGCATTGACGAGAGTTCCTGTTTCATGGCCTCCCGCCGGATGCACCACTAGGCCCGCTGGTTTGTCGATGACGAGCAGATGTTCGTCCTCGAACACGATTTGTAGCGGAATGTTTTCGCCCGAAGGCGCGGGATTGGCGGGCGGCGGCAGGCGCAAGCCGGCGGTCTGTCCGGCGCGCAGCAGTTGACTTGGGTCTTTCACTGTCGCGCCGTCGATAGACACGTGCCCCGCTTCGATCAGGCTCTTCACGCGCGTGCGCGATACATTCTGCTCAGAGGCCGCCGCCGCGAGAAAACGGTCAAGCCTCTCGCCGCCGTGCTCAGGTTCAACGCGATAGGCTAGGCAAAGATACTTTTCGAAAATCATGCTCACGCGTGTTCGGCCTGTCGAATCGGGCACAAATCAAACTCCACCTTGCTGCCAGGACTAAGGAAACCAGCACCGGCTGGATGGTGTGCAGACGGATTTTTTCGTACCAAAATTGTTGGGAAGCTCGATCACCGAGGAAAAAACGCCGGCGTCCCATTGGCGCAGTCGTCAAGCATTACCTGCCACAGAGTCTCGTCGGTTAAGAGCGGTCAGCGTCCTCACTATGGCGTCATGCCGCGGGCTTCAGCGAGATGGTCGAAATGGTGGCGATAGTGGCCAAGCCCCATGGTGTCCGAGCGCAGTTCGATGATGAAATCATGCAGTTCCGCTGCCGGCACAAGTGCCTCAACATCGTCCCAGCCGGGCCAGCCAGGCCGCTCGGCATAGCCTAGGATCTGACCCCGACGGCCGGTCAGCAAGCGTTGGGTTACGGCGGTGAAATTATTCGGCACGCTCACCGTGACATGTTCGATTGGCTCGAGCAGCACCGGGTCGGCCTTGGCAAGACCTTCAACTATGCCCAAGCGGGTCGCGGTTCGAAAAGCCATGTCGGAGCTGTCGACCGCATGGAACATGCCATCCACCAGGGTGACCGCGACGTCGACAACGGGATAGCCGAAGGGTCCCTTCTGCATGGCCTCCTCGGCGGCGTCGCCGACCGCCGGAATATATTGCCTAGGTACTGCACCGCCCACGACTTTATCGATGAACAAAAAGCCCTCGCCGCGGCCGCGCGGCTCAATCTCCAGCTTGATGTCGGCGAATTGGCCATGGCCGCCGGTCTGGCGTTTGAGCCTTGAATGCTGCGATACTTTGCGCCGGATCGTTTCCTTGAACGCAATTTTCGGCGCCGCCGTGGTGATCTGAAGGTTATAATTTGTGGCGAGGCGTTCGATGGCAGTATGGAGATGGATTTCTCCTTGCCCTTTCATGAGCGTCTCACCGGTTTCGGTATTGTGCTCGATGCAAAGGGCTGGGTCTTCCAAAACGAGTTTGTGCAAAGCGCCGGACAGCTTGACATCGTCCTTGTGGTCTTTTGCCATGATCGAGAACGCATAGACCGGCGGCGGCGGGGCAGGAAAGGGCAGAGAGCCTGCCGCGCCGGGATTGCCAAGCACCGCCCCCGTCGCGACCCCATCGAGCCGTCCGAGCGCGACAAGTTCCCCCGCATCGGCCTCGGGCACTCTGACGGATTCGCCGCCGGGATAGCGGTGAATACCGCCGACACGAGCTCCATCGAACGTGGCACTGTCGCGCAGCACGCCGCGCCAGATGCGGCCATAGGAGAGCTTGCCCGCCTGGAGCGTCTTGAAGATTTGAATGAGTGGCTCCCCTTCGGCAACAATGCCGTGATGGCCTGCTGTCTCAGCTGCATCGGGTACATCGTGCCGCATGGCCTTCCATAGCGGAAAAATGCCTTGCCCACGCGCCGCCGATCCGAGCAAAACCTCGACGATCGTGCCACTCGCCTGATCCTTGCGCAAATGCTGGTAAAGCTCGCTCGCCGTTGGCTCAACTTCCTCGATCAGTTTTTCCAACAGAGCATCGTCCTGATCGGCTAGCACCTCGGCCAATCCGTCGAGCGCATGCTTCTCGGGATCGCGGAGTTGGGGAGGAATCTCGATGCGCTCGGCTGCTTGGTTCGCGCCGTACCGGTAGGCGCGTCGGCTCACGACTTCAATGTAGCCGACCACCGCATCATTCTCTCGGATCGGCAATTGCCTCGGCGCCAGCGGGTATTTGGAACACGTCTGGAGCGCCGCAAGCGTGTCGTCGAGAGAGCCGGTCAGCGTATCGATCTTATTGACAAAGATAAGGTGCGGGACCTGAAAGTCCTCAAGCGCTTTCAGCAAGAGCGGCACGCTGGAAGCACGGCCGGTCATTGGCTCGCAGACGACTATGGCGAGATCGACCGCGGCCAACGCCGCTTCCGTCTCAAAGGCGAATTCAACCGAACCCGGACAATCCAAGATCGACCAGCGATCACCCAGAAAGGAACAATGCCCTAGCCTCGACTCGGTGCTTACGACGCGCTTGCGAATGTCGCCGGGCCGTTTCAGGGGCGACCCTGCCGCTGCCATCAGTGCGTCGAACAGTGTGGATTTGCCGCTTCCATAGGGGCCGATCAAAGCGACGGAGCGCGGCCCTGCCACCGCTGTCTTCACAGGAGAACCTGTCATGATGGCGCTTCCTCCCTGCCATTCCGGCTATCGTTGCGGAGATCGTATGCCAAAGTGGGCCTAGGCGCAAAGTCTCACACGCGCCAAAATGGCGTGAGCGAGCAAGATGAAGGGAGAAAGATGGTCTGACGCTATGCGTCGAAAAAATCGGCGGGGATTTGTGCGGCGAGCTCCCGCCCAATCGCCTCTCCGAGCAATGCCGCTTCGTCCAACGGTGCGGACGCCATCGTCTCGAAAAACTGCGAGCCATCGGGTTTGAGCACAATGGCATGAAGCGCGACGTGGCCCGCCTCGATACGGGCGTTGGCGCCGATCGGCGTCTTGCAGGAGCCATCGAGAACGCGCAGAAAGGCACGCTCCGCTGCAAGGGCAAGGGCTGTCTGTGCATGGAGAACCGGCGCGAGGAGAGCCTGTGTGGCGTCATCGCTGCTCCGCATGGTCATTGCGATCGCGCCCTGGCCCGCCGCCGGAACAAACTCCTGTACATCCAGAACGGCGGTGACGCTGGCTTCGAGCCCAAGGCGTTTCAGGCCGGCAAGTGCGAGCAGAGTGGCGGCTACTTCTCCCTTGGCAACCTTGGCGAGACGTGTTTCGACATTGCCGCGCAGGAGGCCGATCTTCAGATCCGGCCGCAGCCGCTTGACCATGGCGCCCCGGCGCAGCGAGGCGGTGCCGACAACGCTTCCTGGAGCAAGCCCGAGCGGATGCGAAGCGTGCGGAGAAATCCACGCGTCGCGCACATCTTCACGCGGCAGATAGCCGGCGATTTCGATTGCCTCCGGCAAGACCGTTGGCAAATCCTTCGCCGAGTGCACGGCGGCGTCGATATCGCCTTGCAGCAAGGCAAGGTCAAGCTCCTTGGTAAAAAGCCCCTTGCCGCCGGCTTCGCTCAACGGCACGTTAAGAATCAAGTCGCCGCTGGTTTTGATCGTGATGATCTCGATTGCGTCCGCATCGAGGCCATGCGCCGCGATGAGGCGGCCCATGAGTTCGCGCGTCTGGGCGAGCGCCAAGGCGCTGCCACGCGTCCCAAGCCTGAAAGGCAGGGCTTTGCCCGGTCGCGAAGTGGAAGGAATTGTTGCGTTTCCTATTGGTTTGGTTGGTTCTATAGGTTGAAGCTTAATGCGGCTGGCAGCGGATACCAAATTTGCTCCACCGACGGCCAAGGGAATGCTTTTGAAGCAAGGGAATCCCTTTGCAAGGGAATATTTCAGCAAGGGAATCCCTTTGAAGGAGTGTCATGCGCGTTCTCGGTATTGAAACCACTTGCGACGAAACCGCCGCCGCCGTCGTGCAGCTGGAGCCAGGCGGACCCGGCGAAATTTTATCGAATGAGATCATGAGCCAGATCGCCGAGCACGCGGCATTTGGCGGGGTGGTGCCGGAGATCGCGGCGCGCGCCCATATCGAAATCATCGACCGGCTTGTGGAACTCGCGCTTGCGCGGTCTGGGTTTGATTTGGCGGACCTCGATGGGATCGCCGCGGCGGCGGGGCCGGGCCTCATCGGCGGGGTCATGGTTGGATTGACCACGGCAAAAGCCCTGGCCTTGGCGAGCCACAAGCCATTTCTCGCGATCAACCATCTCGAAGCGCATGCCTTGACCGCGCGGCTGACCGACGAGCTCGCGTTTCCTTATTTGCTGCTGTTGGTCTCCGGCGGTCACACCCAATTGGTCGCTGTGAAGGGGGTCGGGGACTATCTCCGGCTCGGTTCGACCGTGGACGACGCGGCGGGCGAAGCCTTCGACAAGGTCGGCAAAATGCTGGGTCTTCCCTATCCTGGCGGACCAAGGGTGGAGGTCTTGGCGGCGGAGGGTAATGCCGGGCGTTTTGATTTGCCGCGCCCCATGCTTGGCCGGCCGAAACCGGACTTTTCATTTTCCGGGTTGAAAACCGCGGTCCGGCTTGAAGTCGAACGCGCCGGACCTTTGACCGCGGCCGACGTGGCCGATGTCTGCGCTTCGTTTCAAGCCGCGGTGGTCGATACGGTCATCGACCGCTGCCGGGCGGGCTTGCGTCTTTTCCGTGAAACCACGGGCCATCCCAACGCTATGGTCGTCGCGGGCGGGGTTGCCGCCAATGGCGCCATACGCCGGGCGCTGATGCGGTTTTGCGGCGAGGCCGGGTTGCGGCTCGTCCTGCCGCCGCCGAGTCTTTGCACCGATAATGGCGCCATGATCGCCTGGGCGGGTATCGAACGGCTCTCGCTCGGCCTTGTCGACGATATGACCTTTGCCGCAAGACCGCGCTGGCCCCTCGACGCTAATGCCGAGGCTGCGCATCACGGCAAGGCGTGACGGAATTGCGTGACGCGCAAGGGTCAAGATCAGCGGGCGAGTTCCTTGAGACCCTGACGAATAAGTTCCGAGGCCGGCGCGTCCTCGCCGAGCGCTGCGACCGAAGCGGCCACGGCCGCCATTGCCTGCGACCGCCCATAGCCGAGATTAACGAGGGCCGAGAGCGCGTCTTGCGCGGCGGCGGGCTTGCCGCCATCAAGTCCTGCAAGCCAGACGCCTGCCGTGCCGGAAGTACCGGGAGGTACTGCCTTGTCCTTTAATTCCGAGACGATCCGCGCCGCGAGTTTCGGACCGACCCCAGGCGCCCGGGAGATCGCCGCTTTATCCTGGCAGCTGATCGCGGCAGCAAGCTCTGCGGCATCGAGAACGGTTTGAATCGCAAGAGCGACCTTGGCGCCGACACCTTGCACCGTAAGAAGCAGCCGGAACCAATGGCGATCCGTCTCCGAGATGAAGCCGAACAATTTTATCGAATCCTCGCGCATTTGAGTCTCGATCGCGAGTGTGGCCGCCTCGCCGGGCCGCGGCAGCTTTTGCAGCATGCGCCCGGAGCAATGCACGATATATCCAACACCCTGCACATCGAGGATCACATAATCCTCGCCCTGTGAGTCGATAATGCCTTT
>Ga0187871_10003513_pt1 | contig 12141 bp, 9 predicted proteins | sample June2016WEW_16_1_FD_132988 | JGI IMG/M metagenome (GOLD analysis project Ga0187871, IMG submission 132988) | Peatland microbial communities from SPRUCE experiment site at the Marcell Experimental Forest, Minnesota, USA - June2016WEW_16_10 | ecosystem: Environmental > Terrestrial > Soil >... | reverse complement strand
TGAACGAAGGGCACAGTGGATTTGCGCTGCTGGAAGCGATTCGAAGCCGCATGAAGGAAGAGGGGATCGGATTTGACGTCGCGGTGCCGCGCATATCGCGGGAAGTTGTGTTTACGACCCATACCCCGGTGCCTGCCGGTCACGACCGTTTCGATGCGGACCTGATCGAAGAACATCTCGGACCTCTGCGTGAACGACTGGGTCTTTCCCAGGAAAGCCTGATGGGATTGGGACGGGAAAGTCCGAACAACCAGCAGGAGAATTTTTGTATGACCGTGCTGGGTCTGCGACTCTCGCGCCGCGCTAATGCCGTTTCTGCGCTGCACGGAGAAGTTTCTCGAGCGATGTGGACTGGACTTTGTCCGGGCAAACCGGAGGATGAGGTTCCGATCGGACACATCACCAACGGAGTTCACGTTCCGTCATGGCTCGCGCCGCAGATGTTCCGCCTCTATGATCGCCATCTGGGCACGAACTGGCACCAGCACAGCAGCGAAGCGCGTACCTGGGAAGGCATTGAGAACGTGGACGACGGCGAGCTGTGGGAGACGCACCTGAGTCTGAAATCGCAGCTTCTCGAGTTTGCACGGCGCCGTGCCGTGGAACAGGCCGAACGCCGCTTCGAATCACGAGAGGTCTTGCAGAGACTTGGTAGAGCGCTGAGTCCAGATGCGCTGACGATTGGATTCGCCCGCCGCTTCGCGACGTATAAGAGAGCCAACCTGATTTTAAGAGATATCGAAAGCCTGGCCTTGATGGTGAACGACCCCAAACGGCCGGTGCAATTTGTATTTGCCGGCAAAGCGCATCCTAACGATGAGCCGGGTAAAAAGCTACTGCAACAGATCGCACAATTGATGCGTGATCCACAGTTTGCCGATAAGTTCATCTTTGTCGAAGACTATGACATCAACGTGGGACGTTATTTTGTGCAGGGCGTTGATGTGTGGCTGAACAACCCGCGCCGTCCGCTGGAGGCGTCGGGTACGAGCGGCCAGAAGGTGGTCTTGAATGGCGGACTGAATCTTTCGGTTCTCGACGGCTGGTGGGCGGAGGCGTACGACGGCATGAATGGATTTGCCATCGGGACGGGCAGAACGCATTCCAATATGAGCGTGCACGATACGCGCGACGGAGAAGAGTTGCACCGGACCCTTCGAGAACAAGTGATTCCGTTGTTCTACCAGCGCGATCGCGACGGTCTGCCGCGGGGCTGGATCCAGCGCATGAAGCGAACCATCCGCACTCTGGGCTGGCGGTTCAATGCCGATCGCATGGTGATGGATTACACGCTGAAATGTTATGTTCCCGCGGCCGGGGGCACATCGAGCGACATGAGATTCTCCTGGTGACCCGATGTGGAGAGTTCGCCGTGAATCGCTTTGGGGTTGCGGCCCGAAGAAAGCTTTCAAATGCCTACTGCCGTCCTGATTGTGCAGAATGATCCCGTTCGTGCGCAGAATCTCGCCTCTCAGATCAGGTCGGTTTCTGAAGTTGTATTTGTTGTGCAGTCGCTAGCCGAACTTCAGAGGCTGGCATCGCAGTTTCCCATACAGATCGGAATCCTGGACTTGAGTTTGGTAACTTTTCGAGAGATCGTCCAACTGCGTCGTCAACTTGACATGGAGATCGTCTGCACTCACCACACGGCAGACGAGGTCATGTGGGCCGAGGCTATGGATGCGGGCGCGCTTGATTGCTGTTTTGACGATGATGGCCCGGCCGTCTGCCGCGCGATTCGCCGGACCTTGACGGCTTGGAATCAGGCTGCGTCCTAAGAATCCCTAGCCCGTGTTGTGCAGTCCAGCAGCGATTCCATTGATCGTGCCGCCCAGCGCATAGTTGAGCGCGTCGGTATTTTCACCCGCGCGTTTGCGGCGGAGGAGGTCGACCTGCACCAGGCTCATCGGATCCACGTACGGATTGCGCAGGCGAATCGAACGGAATAGCACGGGGTTGGCCTCGAGCAATTCTTTCTGACCGGTGATCGAGAGCAGAGCCTCGCGCGTGCGAAGAAATTCTTCCTCCAGCAAGGCGAAGACGCGGTCGCGCACTTCGCTGTCCTCGACCAAGCCACCGTAGAGTCTTGCGATCGTGAGGTCGGCCTTGGCCATGCCCAATTCGACATTGCGCACGAGTTCAGAAAATAGCGGGACCTGCGCCATCATCTCGCGGAGACGACCAGCATTTTCGGGCGCCTCGGCAATAAACTGCTCGAGCGCATAACCCACACCAAACCAGGCGGGAACCGCATGCCGGCTTTGCATCCATCCAAAAACCCAGGGGATGGCGCGAAGATCGTCGAGAGACCGGCTCTGGGTGCGCCGAGCGGGGCGAGAGCCAATCTGCATGTTATCCAGTTCGTTGATGGGCGTGGCCTGCTCAAAATAAAGCAGTACATCGGGATTCTCGGCGATGTTCTTCCGATAGTAAGCGAACGCCTTTCGCGACATGCTCTCCATCACATCATCCCAGCGAGAAATCTCCTGCGCCCGCGTAGGCCCGGGCCGGGTGAGCGCTTCCAATGACGCGGCGATCATCAACTCCAGGTTCCATTCCGCGAGGACCGGATCGGAATATTTCCAGTTGAGCACTTCGCCCTGCTCCGTAATTCGTATCTGGCCGGAAAAATCTCCAACCGGCTGCGCAAGAATTGCGGCGTGCGTCGGTCCGCCTCCGCGTCCCACGGTACCTCCGCGTCCATGGAACAGCCGCAGGTTGACCCGGCACTCGCGAGCCGCCTGATGCAAGGCGCGGTGAGCCTTGTATAGTTCCCACGTGCTGGTGAACATCCCACCGTCTTTGTTGGAATCGGAATATCCCAGCATCGCTTCCTGGGAACGTCCCCATGAATCGAGCAAGGGGGCATACTCTGGCGAGTTCCAGACGCGGCGCATGACGTCGGCCGAAGAACGCAGAGCTTCGATGGACTCGAACAATGGCACCGGCATCAAACCGGGGTCGACGCCGTTCCCGGCGAAACGGAGTCCACAAACCGCTGCCAGGCGAAGCACATTAAAAATGTCGTGCTCCGATTGCGTATTGCTGACGATGAAAGTGCGTACCGAGGCCGGCGGGTATTGCTGCTTTAAGAGCGCGAGGGTCTGAAACACATTCATGGTTTCGCGCGATCTCTCCGAAAGGCCGCGAGAGGCTCCGGGACCAAGATTTCCTGCGGGGCTTGCTGCCGCGTTCAACTCAGCCAGTGCCTCGGAAAGAACCCACGCATGCTGACGAATATCGAGCGAGTGAAGATTGAAGCCGAAGGTTTCGATGGTGCGTAAGAGCGGATCAATCACGAGTTCAGCCAGGCGGCTACCCTGATTTTCATCGAGGCTATCTCTGATAAGGGCGATGTCCGAGGCGAATTCGGCGCAGTCTTTAAAGGCGGGGAAGGTAGAAGAAACTGTTCTTGATGCCCGCAGCCGCACTTCGACCAGCTCTAGAAATAAACGATACAGTTCCGCCTCGGAGATCCTTCTTGCGCGCGCGGATGAGAGGAGAGTTTCATACTCCTTGAGTCTTTGGCGCACTGCCGGCGATGCGCCGACGCGGCGCAAGGACGAGCTTAGAAGATCGCCCGCCTTCGAGATCTGCCGCAGATAGTGGTCGATGATCACGCTGCGGGCCATTTGCAGCGCATCGCGAGTGCAATCCGCAGTAACAAATGGATTACCGTCGCGATCGCCTCCAACCCACGAACCGAAAGAAAGAACGCGGGGCAGTTCTCGCTCCTGAAGCTTAAGACCGTACACCTCTCGAAAAGAGTCAGCCATCTCGGCATAGATCTTCGGCAAAGTTTCGAACAGCGTCATCGGGTAAGGGTCGAGGCCCATGCGAATCTCGTCTGAAACGCTGGGCTTGGTGAGCCGCACTTCATCGGTCTGCCAGAGAGCGGTAATCTCGGCGCCGATTTGCCGCTCCAACTCTTCAGCATCGGAACTCGAAAGAGGCAGACGATCGAGATGCGCGAGAAAACGGGTGATGTTGCGCCGTTTAACAAGCACGGTGCGACGCGCAACTTCGGTGGGATGCGCGGTAAAGACGGGTGTGACTTCAATTCTTCGCAACGCTTCGAGCGCTTGCTGCGCTTTGATTCCCGCCGCTTTCAATCGAACCAGGGTTCCGCGAAAAGAGCCGGCCAGAGGCACGCGGTCCCCGAGCAATTGCGCCGCGCGCCGGCGACGCTTGCGGTGATTGGTCTCCGCCAGATTTGTCAGTTCGAAATAAATCGCAAATGCCTTGGTGATCTTATAGGCATCTTCGACGGGAAGGCGGGCAATGATGCTGCGCGCCTGCATCATCAGGTCGCCATCATGATTTTCTAGTTGGGGGTTGGTGGGCTCCCGGTGTTGGATCAGAAGGCGGCGAAGACGCTCGACCACGTCCAGCAGCGGGTCGCCGGATTGCTCCACCAGCACGCGCCCCAGCAAAATTCCGAGCGAACGAACATCACGCCGGAGAGGAAGTTCTTTGGCGATATCGGAGGTCGCGGCCGTGAGTTCCAAAAGCCGGCCCTTCTGGTCCCGCGTCGCCCATAATGGCGTCTCATCCATGACCCATAATAAAGGACTGGGAGGATGCTTGCTCGTACACATCCCATCTCGACTCTCGTGCGCCAGACAGCAGCGGATTCGAGAGTAGTGGCTCACTTTGAATTCGTTTGACTCTGCTCAAGAGCGCTCTTGATCGCCGCCAGGGAACTTTGCAGAGACGAAACGGTTTGACCCACAGCTACCTTGCGAACGATGGATCCTTTCACACCAGTCAAGCCGGCCTGTTCCGATGCTTCCACCTTGACCAGATAAAAGCCGCCGTTTTGCAAATCGTTGCCGCCGCGAATACAGAGCGTGAGATCGAGCGCGGTCTCGAAGTAGTGACTTGAATAGAGCTGTTTCTCGGCAATCACATACGCCGGTTGCTGAGAGCTGTCCCCACGCATGGTCACGACATGCACAATTCGCAGCGTCGGCTTCAAGCCGAATTTGACCTTGTCCCAATAGAAGGAGTTCTCCACATTCGCGGGCTTCGAATCGGGATAGTCGAGAAGATAGTTGTAGAAATCAGGCAGCGCCTTCGCTAATTCGCTGCAGTGACTGAGCATGTACTTGAATTGATCTGCCACGTTGGTAGGCTCATGCTTGTCGTTGTAGACCTCCCCCAGCATTCGATTGCCCTCTTTCTGATAGGTACGCAATCGCTGCAATGCCAATCTCTGAAGGAACTGATCCACCTGCTCATCCGCGTCAGGGGCCGACCAATTAATCGACAGCTGCAACTGTTCCATCGTACTGGCAGGCAACTGAATCTTGCAGTCCCCCAGCTTGCACTTCTTCAACGCTTTTATGTCGTCGCTATCGACCGTGAATCCCTTCAGATCGGAAAGCTGGGGCGGAGTACTGAATTCTTCAACTGCCAGGTATTCGGGAATCTTGCGCAGGCGATCGAAATCATTGGCGAACCTGACGTAGCTCTCTGGCGCTGCATTGACGTAAACAGCGCCGAGCACAAAAATCTCAGCTGGAGTTCGAGAGGCAAGTGTCTTGGCGACGGGCTGGCCGCTCCGGATGGCATCGATTTGATCTTGAGTCAGTCCGTCCGTTTCTTTGAAATAAGCCTGCAGTTCCGCATTCGTCTGAGCGGCGCTGAACACAGCAACTCCGGCAATCAGTGCAAGCAAGACAGTAAGCAACGCGGAAATTCTGATAAAGGTACGCATGACAGCATCTCCATAAGAATGGGTCGCTTCCAGCCAGCTTCGGCCTTATGATCCTACTAGAGCGCTGCTTCAACGGGAGGCTTGGTCGGCGTGGCTGCGGCGGAGTTCCTGATTGTTGCAGGAGCTTCTGGACAAATAACTCTGCTTGATAGAATATCTTCCGCCCCTAGACCTCAGCACACACGGATTAAGAAATGTTCTTCGTGCAGACCAAGGAGTGAATGGGAAGTTGACGACTGCCAAAATGTGAGTTCAAACGTTAGTGAATAATACGAACTATCTGTGCGATGATCGTAACTTAGGAGGAAGCTAATGAAAAGATACTTGCTTCACCTGCTCTCGATCAGCCAATTACTGGGTGTGGGGTTTGCTCAGCACCAGACGACGACGCCCGCACCTTCGGTTTCAGCTGCGGCCGAAATTCCTTCCGCCGCCGCGGTATGGGCCGATCTGATGAAAGGCAATGAAAGATTTGTTAGAGGCAAGACGGAAGCCATCGATCTGGTGGCCCTGCGTCAGGGCTTGGTCAAGGGGCAGGCACCCAAGGTCGTGGTCTTGGCTTGCTCCGACAGCCGAGTGTCGCCGGAAATCCTGTTCGACAAGAACCTAGGCGATCTTTTCGTCGTCCGGGCGGCTGGCAACGTCGCAGATGCTATTGGCGTGGCCAGCATTGAGTACGCTGTTGAGCACCTGGGATCGAGTGTTCTTGTCGTCTTGGGACACGAGAAGTGCGGCGCCGTCATTGCGGCTTGCTCCGGCGACAAAATGCCAACTGCTAATCTTCAGGCGCTGGTGGACAAGATTTCGCCGGCGGTCACGCTGGCGAAAACGCACGCCAAGGGGGACGAACTTGTGGAGGCGGCAATTCGGGAAAATGTTCACCAAAGCGCGAAGGATGTTCTGGCCAGCAGCGAAGTGCTGCAACATTTCGTGCACGATGGCAAGCTGACGGTCTTCGAAGCTGTGTACGAACTGGGCTCGGGCAAAGTGGTCCAGTTACGGACAATTTCAGGGCACGATTAGTCGAGGACCCGTCCGCCCTCAGCTAACAGGAGCCCAGGCCAATTGACCTAGCGTGCGCGGAACGTCTGTGACAGACTCACCAGGTTTTGTGGCTGCACGCGAATGATGCCCCCGCGCGGACTTTCGATGTCGGCGATGAGAAAGAACGAGGCAGACACCGCAAGAGGCACAATTATCAACAAAAGGCTGGTTCGATGCGCGCCATACCCGATCAACAGGTTGCAGCCGACACCGATCACCACTAACAAGACCCAGGCCGCAAACGGAATGCGATTCAACCAGGCCGCCTGAGTGTAGCCCTGGGAGTTCAACACGTCGTTCATACCCGAGACCGCCAGAGCGATAGTAGGAGTTGGCTGAATTATGGCGCGTGCCTCCACACTGGACCAGAGTTGGTTCTGTAGTTTGGCAGTATCGATGTTGATCTGCTGAAGTTGCTGCTTATCACGAATGGTATAGAACAGAACGCGCTGATCAAGATAGTTACTCAGCTGATCACGCAACGTTGCTGCATCCGCGGGAGGCAACAGATCGGCGCGGACGTACTCCGTCCCAATTGCGTTAGCCTCGGCTTCCTCAAGGCCCTTGCGCTGTTCGTAGCGGCTGATGGCCATCGAAAAGGTGAATCCAATCAAGAGGCCAAGAAGCGTTAAGTTGGCGGCTTGGACAACGGCGAAGTCCGCTTGCTCGCTTTTTTCCAGTGGACGCAACCTTTTAAGAGAGCCGGCGCCGAACAAGGCCGACAGCCACAGGACGGTAAAGGAGAACACAAAAACGAGAAGTGGGAAGTCTACGATACTAGTCATGTGAAGTAGCCGCGCAAGGGTGGCGCCCGAAATCGGCTCTGTAGTTACTTTTGCAGATTTACATTGGCCAGGCGAAACGGCTTCTGCCCGAAGTGTTCAATCTCCAGTTCGTTCTTCTTGTTGAATTTGACTTTGCAGAGGGGCGCAAACGTGCCAGTCCCTTTTCCATCTTTATCCACGTCCAGCGTCACAATGCCGATCTTGTACTGTGTGGAACGCGTGGAGTTGTACAACTCCGGGAACGAGATCGGACGGTCGGTCGCGAGCACGATGTGCAGGCCGCCCACCTTTGTCGGGTGAATGCGGATGATCCGCATTCCCGTACCAACCGAACCGATGGGAGCTACCCGGCCTTTGTCCTTCATATCCTCCAGTGCGCTCACCAGCCCGTCTTGACCTTTGTGCTTTAGCGTTGATATCAGTTCCTGAATCTCCCCGTCACTGGATAGCTCCTGGATGTAAACCGTGAGCCCGAAGGTCTTGCCCGAGGCGGGGCCAGACTGGCCGACTGCAACCGCGGAGTATTGTGCCGGTAGAACGGGCTGGGACTTGGGTTGCTCAGCCGTCTGTGCCGCGGTATGCGAGAGCGTAAAACAGGCAAATAATCCTGCTGCCGCCAAAATTAGTGGTCTCTTCATTTGATTTCTCCTCAAGCGATCTATTCAACGACCTACTTTCGTTCAACGGTCAGAAGCTGGAGCTGATTCGCGAGCTCGCGTTCGTGACTTCTTTTCATGGGCGCGATTTGTTCCGACACTAGGGCGAAGTGTTTTTGTACAAGCTCGTCGACCTCGGCATCAGTCAAGGTATCGTTGTTGTTAGTTCCGCATCGTAGCTTTTGTACCTAGGCCAGAACGCAGTTCACTCCGGATGAGTGCCGATTTCAAACACACTTCCGTTATGTGGGTGGTCGGCAAGTACAAGGAAGGATAAACGCCTAGAAATGCTTCATCCTTGATTGTTCGCCGAATGGGATGAAAAGATATGCTGCCCAATTCGGAATGTCAAGATGCCTGAGACTCTAACCTCGAATACTCAAGCCAGATTTGTGTCCTTTTACCGGCTGGATACGAATCCGATTCGTTGGGTCTCGCATCATATCCCCCGTAAGCCATCTGCGCGTCAGCTTTACCAGTTATAATTCCGGCCCTGGAGCTATTCACTTCAAATAAAAACTGACAAGGAGGCGATTTTATGAAGAACATTTGCTTAGGAGCAGTACTGCTTGTTGCTGTGATGTCGTTGCCGGCGTTCGGGCAAAAGAAGGAAGAGGATCGTGTTGCAAATGCTGGAAAGGTAATGCAGGAAATTGCGAACATTCCCGACGACATTCCGCAGGATGTGCTGGATAAGGCGGACTGTGTTGTAGTTTTGCCCTCGGTCGTCAAATTTGCCATCGGAATTGGCGGGAGTTATGGCCGTGGCGTGATGACTTGCCGCGGCGGCAAAGATTTCCAAGGTTCTTGGGGCCCTCCTACCATGATGGCGCTTGAGGGTGGCAGTTTCGGCTTGCAGTTGGGCGGGCAGGCGACCGATTTCGTGCTGCTGCTGATGAGCCCGCGGTCGGCCCAGAATATTCTCGTCAGCAAGGTCAAGTTGGGTGGGGATGTCTCCGCGGCGGCGGGGCCAGTCGGGCGGACTGCGTCTGCGGAAACCGACGTGACGCTGCGAGCGGAAATCCTCTCCTATTCTCGAGCACGGGGGTTGTTCGCCGGAATTTCTCTCTCAGGCTCGACCCTTCGTCCGGACAACGATGCAAACAAGAGTCTGTACGGAAAAGAGTTGAGCGCGCAGGACATTGTGTTCAAACACGCGGTGCCGCCACCGCCGTCGGCTGAGTTATTGCTGGCTACGCTTGAGAAGAAGTCGCCCAAGAACAAATCGAAAAACTAGAGCCTTCATCATGCGATAGTGGTTCTAATATTCGCGGCCGATGCTAGGCGGCCCAGGCCAGATGTTCCGATTCGTTAGTTGCTCTTTCTCTCTCGCCCACAGACGTCAGGGCGGGCCCGGGTCGCCAAGTTCGGCTGATTTCGCGGAGTATCGGTCACGTTCGAGCTGACCTGAAGGAGGACAAATGTCACGTTCCTTGATTGTGATGCCCGACGATTCCGCCAAGCCAATACTCGATGCCATCAACGGCGCCACCAAATCGTTGCGCGTCAAGATGTTCCTTTTTTCGGATCCATCGCTTTTGCAGGCCGTAATCGACGCACGACACCGCGGCCTGAAGGTACGAGTCATGCTGAACCCCGCTCGCCGCGACGGCGAATCAGAAAACACGGAATCTCGCAAAAAGCTCGAAGCGGGTGGGGTCGAAGTCATCGACAGCAACCCTGAGTATGACGTTACACACGAGAAGTCCATGGTAGTGGATGATGCGACTGCCTTCGTGAAATCCCTGAACTGGGAAACGAAAAACCTCACCGAAACCCGGGATTACGCCATCGTCACTTCGCATGCTCCCGAAGTGGCTGAGATCATTGAAGGCTTTGAGGCAGACTGGACGCGAAAACCCTTCAATGGAGACGAACGTTCACATCTGATCTGGTGCGGCGGCAACGGTCGAGACCGCATTGCGCAGTTTATCGACGACGCGAAAGATTCCCTCTTTCTTCAGAATGAGCGCTATCAGGACGCGATCATTGTTGAACGTCTGGTCCGGGCTGCGCACCGTGGAGTGAAGATCCACGTCATGGCCCGTCCTCCTCACAAGCTCAAGAAAGAAAAGCTTGTGGAAGCTGTGGGAGGAATGCGTATCATGCAGGACGTCGGAGTGAAGATCCACAAATTGAAACATCTCAAACTTCACGCCAAGATGCTTCTTGCAGACCACGCGCGCGCCATCATCGGATCCATCAATCTTGCGCCTGGAAGCTTCGACACTCGCCGGGAGTTAGCCATCGAGGTACGAGACGCCAACGTGATCGAGCGGCTCACAAAAGTTGCTCACCATGACTGGGAACACTCCCACCCTCTGGATCTGACAGACGAGGGACTGCGCGCCGAATTCGAGAAACACCAGATGAAGGGCGCAGAAGAATTGGCGCTCAATGCCGATCACAAATAGGCATAAAGGATTAAGAATAAGAATGATTAAGAATAATAGGGATAGGGTGACGCAATATGTCGAAGGTTAGAGCAACTGTAGGAACCGATGGAGTAGCGCTTCCAATCCTTCCGCCGGAGCGTGATGCGCGCGTTTGGGCGAGACTGGTGCGTTTGATGTTGTACACGCCCGGGTTCCTGGCGTTGCTTTTAATCAAATCGGGCGAAACGGCGAGTTTCGGGATCACGGTCGAGTTGCTGATGTTGTCCTGTGGGGCCGCAATCGTTGGCGGTTTGTATATCGGCACCCAATCCGAGGGTGGGGGCGCGGATAGTTCATCCCAAATCGGGGCCTGGAGCGGTGCGCTCGTGCTCGAACTGCTCGCAGTCGTGCCTTTGTTGTGTGCGCTGCCGTCGCTGTTCCATGAACTCGCGCACAGCAGGTTGTTGCATGCCACGCAGCCCAGTATCGTAGACGTCACGCTCGGCGCCTCTGAGTTGCTCCCGATGGTAGCCATCTTGCCCTTCATGCTTTACCAACTAGCCGGCTTCGGCACAATGCACTTCGTCGTCTCGAAGCCTGTGAACTGGGCTGTTAACGTCGGTATTTTTTGCTTGATCGTCGCCAGCTACGTCGCTAATCGGGAGGGCGCCTTCGGCGTGGAGAGAAAACTGGTCGACGTCTTGGTCGTCTCCATGACGATTATTGTGTTCTACGGCGTGCTGAAGCTGAGGCGGATGCAAACGTTCTACGACGCGCATTGCCCGCCGAAAGCTGCGAAGTAGGCGTTTCAAGCAGTTCGTAACCGGACGCTGGTCCGATAGCGCAACCGAGAGCCGCCGGCTTTACGCTAAAGGCAACCCCGAACTGGTTACCGCGGCATTTGGGGTGACTCGCTTGACGGCGCCTGCGACCATGGGCTATAACGGTGTCCCTCACCTCCCTGGACGCGCATGCTCATCCACTGCAATCACGGCTTCACTTGACGGTAGATTCCTCGACGGCGCTCGGTCGGTGCGCAATCTCTTTTCCACCCCACTCATTCATCATCGGTGCACTGTGTCAGCACCAAGAAGGAATCCATGGATTCTCAGCAGATTCGACTCAAGCCCGTCTTCTTGAGCTTCGTGGCCGCCAGCATTGCGATAGGAATCTCCGCGCGGGCGTTTGGCGGCGATGTCGCCAAGCTGGCGCCACCAAAGCAGGCGTCATTCCAGGTAAGAAATGAGTTCAAAGTGCAAGTACCGAAGGGCGCCAGGACGGTGCGCATGTGGTTCAGCGTTCCACAGGAAGACACAGTATCAGTGATTCGTGAATTCAATGTTTCGGCCGATTTCCCGGTCCGCTATTACCGGGACGATTGGGGGAATCGCGTCGGGTATGCGGAAGTGAACGCGCCCGCCGAAGGTCCGATCACAATTCGCGAAGCGTTTGAACTGACGCGCACCGAGATTCGCAACGACATCGACCCCGCCAGAACACGTCCGCTGACGGACCAGGAACGGGCTGCGCTCTTCGCGTATCTGCAACCTTCGAGCCACGTC
>Ga0187871_10003512_pt1 | contig 12145 bp, 8 predicted proteins | sample June2016WEW_16_1_FD_132988 | JGI IMG/M metagenome (GOLD analysis project Ga0187871, IMG submission 132988) | Peatland microbial communities from SPRUCE experiment site at the Marcell Experimental Forest, Minnesota, USA - June2016WEW_16_10 | ecosystem: Environmental > Terrestrial > Soil >... | reverse complement strand
TCGAGTTCCAAAATCGAAAACTATCTGGGATTTCCCACGGGAATTTCAGGGAACGAACTGGCGAACCGGGCCTCCGCGCAAGCGCAAAAGTTTGGCGCCAAGGTGCTGATCGCCAACAATGTGACGAAATTGAATTGCGAGCGCCGCCCCTACGAGTTGAGCGTCGATTGCGGCCAGGTCATTCGCGCGCGCACCGTGGTCATTGCCAGCGGAGCACAGTACAACAAACCGAAGATCGACAACCTGCAGAAGTTTGAAGGCCAGGGCGTTTATTACGGCGCAACCTACATTGAGGCACAGTTGTGCGGGAAAGAAGACGCAATTGTTGTGGGTGGCGGCAACTCGGCCGGCCAGGCGGCTGTCTACTTGTCGGAGACAGCGAGCAAGGTTCATATGCTGGTGCGTTCCGGTCAATTGTCGGACACTATGTCGCGCTATCTGATCCAGCGTATTGAAGAAAATCCCAAGATTGAATTGCACTATCGCACGGAGATTGTTGGCCTCGATGGTGATACTCAACTGGAGCGCGTAACCTGGCGGGACAAAAACACAGGCGAGACTTCAACCCATGACATCCGGCACCTTTTTATTATGGCGGGTGCGTCGCCGCGCACCGCGTGGCTGAACGGCTGCCTGGCGCTCGACAACAAGGGCTTCATTCTCACCGGGCGCGATCTGGATCCGGTGCTGAAGAGCTTCCATTGGCCGCTTCAGCGTGTGCCGCTAATGCTGGAAACAAGTCTGCCGGGAGTATTCGCGGTGGGCGACGTCCGCGCCGAGAATGTGAAGCGTGTGGCCTCTGCCGTGGGCGAAGGTTCGATCTCCGTCTCTCTAGTGCATCGGGTGCTCGCCGAATTGTAAGAGTCGCGGAATGATCATAATCGGCGCTGTTTTTGAGCACGTTATAATAAAAAGATTCTAACCCGGCGAAATTGCCTTCTGTGAGTGGCGTCGAGGACGGAAGATTCCTCGCTTTGCGGAATGACAATCGCTGGTCCGCCTGAGTAGCGGCCTAGAGCTTCTTCCATGGATTTCAAACTCGTTTCCGATTACAAACCGCAAGGCGACCAGGGCCGCGCCATCGAGTCGCTGCTGCGCGGAGTCTACGACCGCGAGCAGCATCAGGTTCTGCTGGGCGTTACCGGTTCGGGCAAGACCTACACCATGGCGAAGGTGATTGAGGCAGCGAACCGTCCCACACTGGTGATGGCGCACAACAAGACTCTGGCGGCCCAGCTTTATCACGAATTCAAGAATTTCTTTCCTCACAACGCGGTGGAATATTTTGTTTCGTATTACGACTACTACCAGCCCGAGGCTTACGTTCCCGCCGCCGACCTCTTCATCGAAAAGGAAGCGACCATCAACGATGAACTCGACAAGCTGCGGCTCTCGGCGACCAAGTCTTTGTTCGAGCGGCGCGACGCGCTGATTGTAGCTTCCGTGAGCTGCATCTATGGACTGGGATCGCCCGAGGCTTACTACGGCATGATGTTGTTTCTCGAAAAAGGCCAGAAGATCACGCGCGAAGACATCACGCGCAAACTGGTCGACATTCTCTACGAGCGCACCAACGGCGAGTTCAAGCGTGGAACGTTTCGCGTGCGGGGCGACGTGATTGAGGTCTTTCCTACCTACGATGACATGGCTTACCGCATCGAGCTGTGGGGAGATCAGGTGGAGTCGCTGGCGCAAATCGATCCGCTGTTCGGCACGGTAAAGCAGAAGTATATGCGGCTGCCGATTTATCCCAAGACGCATTATGTGATGAAGGATGAGACCCGGGCGTCGGCTGTGGAGTCGATCAAGAAAGAGCTGGCGTGGTGGGAAGTTGAGTTGGAGAAACAAGGGCGCGTGGTCGAATCGCAGCGCATTCATCAGCGCGTGAAGTTCGATCTGGAAATGATCAAGGTGATGGGTTACTGCCACGGCATCGAAAACTATTCGCGGCATTTTACGGGACGGATGCCGGGCGAGCCTCCGCCGACGCTGCTGGATTATTTTCCCCGCGATTTCCTGATGTTCATCGACGAGTCGCACCAGACGGTGCCGCAGTTGCGCGGCATGTATGCCGGCGACCGCTCGCGCAAGGAAACTCTGGTCGAATACGGTTTCCGCATGCCGTCGGCGCTGGATAACCGTCCGCTGACGTTCGAGGAATTCGAGCACCGCACGAATCAACTGGTCTACGTTTCGGCGACGCCGGGGCCGTATGAGCTGACAAAATCCGCGGGCGTGGTGGTAGAGCAGATTATTCGGCCGACGGGTTTGATCGATCCCGAAGTCGAAGTACGCCCGGTGAAGGGGCAGATCGACGACTTGCTGCACGAGATTCGCGCGCGGGTCGAAAAAGGCGAGCGCGTCCTGGTGACCACGCTGACCAAGCGCATGTCCGAGGACCTGGCGGAGTATTACGCCGAGGTGGGTGTGAAGTGCCGCTACATGCATTCGGAGATCGAAACGCTCGAGCGAGTAAAGATTCTGCGCGATCTTCGCAAGGGCGAGTTCGATGTATTGATTGGCATCAATCTGCTGCGTGAGGGCCTCGACTTGCCGGAAGTCTCGCTGGTGGCGATTCTCGACGCGGATAAGGAAGGCTTCTTGCGGTCGTGGGGATCGTTAATCCAGACTATCGGCCGCTGCGCCCGCCATCTGCATGGCCGCGCGATTCTCTACGCCGACCGCATCACCGATTCGATGAAGCGTGCGATGGATGAAACCTCGCGCCGCCGCGCCATCCAGACCGCCTACAACGAAGCGAACGGAATCACGCCGGAATCGATTGTCCGTCCGCTCGACATGACGCTGGCTGGAATCATCGCGGCCGACTATACCGACCTGACCGGCGGCGAGGCCGAGGGCATGCCAGAGTTCAAGTCGCAAGAGGAGTTAGACGCCTACGTCGTCAAGCTGGAAAGCGACATGCGCGAATCGGCCAAGCGGTTTGAGTTCGAGAAGGCCGCAAAGTTGAGGGATACGATTAAGGAGTTGCGGACGAAGGAGTTTTTGTTCGCGTAGTGACCGATCGCCAGACGCGATCTTAATCCCGGAACGCGTATGAATGGCAACACGTTAATCGTGATCGCTGGAATTCTTGCACTGCTGTCTTTCGGGATGTGGAGCGCCTTGAAATCACGCCTCTCTGCGCGTCAGATCTTGGAGCCTGAGCTTCGTCAGCCGATTGAAACTATTCGCGTTCAGCTTGCCGCACTGAAGTTAGCTAATGGCCACATGGACTCGCTTCGGAGATATATTGACGCAGCAAAGTCGGACTATCGCGATGTGTTGGTTCCCGCCGAATACCCGAAATATTGGAAAGCAACATCGCGCGGTCGTGGTTTGTCGAAGCACGCACGCCATCAACTATTTGAGTCTGATAGAAAACGTTACGAAAATTGGCTTCGCAGATAGCTCCCCTAATTTACTTTCCACCTAGATATCTCTCTAACGTCAAGATCGCAATCTTCTGCCACGAACCACCAGTTCAAGACAATGGGTTCCATAGTCGATGGAAGATTAAATGGTGAAAATAACTGAGATTCGAAGGACGTGTTTTGCCTGTCCGTCGCAATGGGAAGGTACGACTGAATCTGGATACGTGTATATCAGGTTTCGATGGGGAACCCTGTCCGTTAGGACTGGTACGACGATTGATGACGCGATAGCTGCACCCACGATATTCGAATGGCACGATGTCGACGACTATGGGGGATTTATGGAGTACGACGAACTGAGAACGATCACTGCGGGGATACTGGATTTACCCGACGTGGAGTTCGCCGAAGAACCGTACGGTTTCTCACCAATGCTCAAACCAACCTCACAAGCTTTCAGAGAAATCATTCTCAGTCCTAGCGTCCGTACGCGGCGCTCGCCGCCAATGGCTTGCGATGAAACGTATAGCCGTCGAACGTTTCCGAGCGGAAGTTCAGGTTGGGCGCGCTGAGCTTTTCAGTCTGGCTCAGGAAAAGATATCCGCCCGGTTCAAGATAAAGATGCAGGCGCTCGAGCAGGGCGATGCGCTGGGCGCGCGAGAAGTGGGGCAGCACGTCCATGCAGAAGATGCAATCGAAGCGTCCGATGTAGCCGGGACGGGCCAGGTTCATGCAATTGAAGGTGACCAGGCTGCGCAGGCGCGGTTTCACCAGAAGGTGCGCACCATTGGCGGGAACGTTCTGAATTCCATTGGACGCACCATTTTTTCCATTGCTCCGTGCCGGAGTTGGGCCTTCGTCGTCGACCTCTTTCACCTCACTCGCTACCACAACCGGCGAGCTGATCTTCGAAAAATAGTTGCGGATGGTCACGGGCGGCAAGCCATCGAGCGCAGACTGGCGGTACACGCCGCGGTCCGCGGCTTCGATGTTATGCGGCAGCAGATCGCTGCCTACAATGTGAATCGACAAACCTGTACACAGGCTCCCTGATCCCGAAGCGGCGGGCGCGGTGTCGACGATGCCGCCGCTGCGAGCGGCTGATTTGCCGTTGCCGTTCCCGTTTGCATTATTCGAACCATTGCCGTTCGTCCCTGTGCTCGAGCCATTCTGGCTCAGCGCATCGCAGACCGCCATGGCGATGGAGTAGGTCTCTTCTCCGCTACCGCAGCCCGCGCTCCAGATGCGCATCGGACTGGGACCGTCGGCGGATTTGCGCGCGCAAAGCTGTGGTACAACCTGCCGCGCCAAGGCGTTGAGCGCTCCGGGATGACGAAAAAATCCGGTATTGGTATTGACCAGCCCATCGAGAAACGACGGCAGGCTGGAGGGATCCTGGTCCGAGGAGCGAAGGCGTTCGAGCAGCGTAGTGGACGATCCCAAGCCTTGTGCCTCAATGTAATCGGCGACATGCGCGGCCAGCGCGCTGTTGGGACAATCAAGAACCACTCCAGCCTGGCGCTCAACCAGCAGGCGCAACTCCGAGAGTTCGTGTTCGAGGATAGTGCCGGTTGCGATTAACTTGTGCATAGAATCTTTCCGCCAAGCCCGTGAGGACGAATTTAGTTCCCAATTCTCAGTTTCCGGTTTCCAGTTTCTAGTTTCCGAGGCTCTAGGTACTTGGTACTTGGTACTTGGTACTTGATACTCAATCCCCTGCTGCTGCGGCTGCCCGGTATTTTCCCGAATCCCGTTCCACTTGCTGAGCTACCACGTTCATTTCTTTTTCCAGCGACGAAAAACGTTGCATCACTTCGTGGATGCGAAGAGTCATGTTGCGAATGGTTTCAATCTGCGCCCTGGATTGCGCCGAGAGGCTGCCGGGTTCGATCAGCAGCAGATCGGAGTTCCCCAGAAGCGATGTGAGCGCATTGTTCAACCCGTGACGCATTTCGAGCATGTAGCGGCCGAGCGTGGCCTGGCGCTCCAGTGCGGCGCAAGTTTCTTCGGAAGCGCGGGCACGGGCTTCAGCGCCGGCCCGGAGCACGGCTTCTCCCGCCGCCGGAACCAGAATGTTGAGCCAATTTTCATCGCCGCGCAGTACCGAGGCACGCGGCCAACGCTGGCGCACCAGTTGCGCCGTAGGGGCGTCGTTGCAGACGCAAAACAAAGGCTGCTGGGTTGCGTGGAGAGGCTCCAGCACCACAGAAAGCAATTCGCGGCGCAGCGGGCCGACGATTGCCACCGCGAAGTTGTCGACGCTGCATGGCCAGAGATCTCCGCTGAGCATGGTGAACGTGGGCACATGGCGCTCCATCTGCCAGCGCGCGGTGATGCTGCGCGAAAATTCCACGTCGTCGGAGATGACGAGTACGATCGGTTGATCCACTTGCAAGTTTCCTTTTCGTGGACTCCCGCGGAGTTCGCGCGAGTCCTGACTTTCCGTTCTGAACGAAGCCTTGTTCCGCGCCAGCTTCTATTTCTCTTTGTCCTTGCCTGGTTGCGAGTCCGCATCCGGATTCCACTCTTCGGTTGCAGACGAGATTTCGAATTCGGGGGCATCTCCGGAATCCACGGCGAACGTTTCCTGGGCCTCTGCGTCTGCTTCTGGTGAAGTGTGGCTCTGCTCGGCTGGTTTCGTAATCGTTACACTGCCACCAGCGCCAGCGGCGGCAGCGGCGGCGCGCGGCGCGGCTTTCGCGTCGCTGGTATCAGCCGAACCGAGGTTCAGGGCGGCGTCAACCGAGGCCCTTAGATCCACCAGCATGCGCAGGGGCTGGCCCGACGAATACTCGGCCTGGAACATCACTTTCCAGGACTGGCAGATCATTCGCAAGCGAATGATCGGTTCCTGCGCGGAGAATTGCGCGCGCCGGCAGTCGATCGTCTCCACTCCTTTTTCTTCCAGCTCGGTCAGCCCGTCGAGAATCGTGTTGAGATCGGCGAGCATGAGGCGGAAGAAAACGCGCCGCATCAGGTATCCGAATCGGGTAAAGGCGACCAGCGCGATGGGCAGGTAGAACAAATCGCCGGCCTGGGTTTTGGCCTTGCGTCCCTGGTCGAGCACACCGCCATGCAGCAACTCGTCGAGCGAGTGGCAGCGGCGCGCGGAATCGAGGGTGCGGTCCAAAGCGTTCAGCCATACCGGGGCCTTCAGTTCGACTGGGCCGAGAACCGGCTCCAACCTCTGTGCCACATATGCGAGGTCGGCGTGGTCGTCCTCCAGTTCGGTGGGCGCGTCCTGGCTGAAATATTGCACCAGCAGAAAATCAATCTTGTCGCGCACGGAATCGGTTTTTGCAGTCTTGGCCAGAAAGTGCTGCAGCAGCAGGACCAGACCTTCGGGATTGACCAGCGAACTGGTTTGCAGAAACTGGCGCAACTGGTGGACCTGGATTTTTTCATCCATGTCATTCAGCCATTGCTGGGCCTGTTCGTTGGATTCGGGTCCGGGCGTTTCCACGCCGGCCTCAAGATCGTTGCAGACGGGGATGTCGATGACGAACTCGCGCGCCAGTTCGGCGTAAATGGGATGCAGGCGGCGGGCCCTTGACCACAGGGCCGCGGGATCTGGAGTTGCTCCCGAAGGTTGTGACGATGAAGGTTGCGATTGCGTCATGGTTTCACGATCCAGTTAGGAACTGAGGTGACGAAGCGAGCTGCGACGATGGTTTTGCCGGGATGGTATTGCACCGCGACCACGGAAGCTTCCGTATCGAGCGAGCCGTCGGAGTTGCGCAGCCGCAGGATGTCGGCGAACTCCAGGGGTGTGGCGCAGGCAAACAGAACTTCGCGCGAGGTGCCGAATTCGATGACGGTGCTTTCCTCAACCATCGCGCCCGCTGGCTGGCCGTCTTTACTCGTATTTGTTGTGATGTTGCGGCGCGTGAACTGAACCGGAATGCGAACCGGTGTGGCGTCGGGAAAGAAGCGCGCCAGGTCGGCGACCGTGCTGGTCTGCGGCGTCCGCGATGGAGCTGTGGCCTGATGCGCCAATCGATGATCAACCTTTCCCTGAAAAAATCTTGCTGGTAAAACTGAACTGACAAATGCGGTCAGGCTCCCCCTCTTCCCGGTTAGGAAGAGCGTTGGGGAGCCGGGACACGCGGTTATGCAGGAAACAGGAGCACGACCAAGACCACAGTGCGGAACGGAAGGACTAGCACTCAGGCGCTCTAGTTTTCAGCAAGTTAGACGCGTGGCGGGTGTTTGCCGGGGGCCTCGGCGAGACCAGAATCTCAAGCTGAGACAGGAGTCTCATGGGCGTGCACACCCCCCATGGAGCCGGTTCGCAATTGGCTGAATGTTCCAACTGGAACATTCGAACTTTGCGGAAAATTATCGGCGTAAGTTATTGATTCTTCGTGCGGGCTTTTTGAGCTAGATAATGGAATCAATGGGTTAGGCTGTGGAAAAAATGTCTACTTTCGAGGGGGTCGGAATGTCTACTAAAGTAGACTTGACAGGCTTGGCTTGTACTTTCTATGGTACGTGCTTATGCGCAGGAAAAGGGTGGGATCGAAGGTTGCTGACTTCATGAGGAGAGAGAACATGGTCGAGAAATTGGAGGCGCGCCCGGTCAAGCAGGTTGTGGTGTCGCAGTTGGCCACTGCCATGAAGAAGAAAAAAGTTTCCAAGTCGCGAATGGCTGTGTTGCTGAAGACGAGCCGGTCGCAGGTGGACCGGATTCTCGACCCGAAATGCGATGTCACGGTGTCGAGTTTGCAGCGGGCGGCGGCTTTGGTGGGCAAGCGGGTGGTGATTGGGTTGAGTTAGGCTTGCCGGGCGGATCGAAAACTCGAACACCAAAATCAAAGGCTTCACCACAGAGGTCACGGGGGTTCACGGAGGGATTCGAGGGACGAGTAAAGGTCAAAAGCGGCACAGCAGGTTCCTCACCGGCCTTGGCGCCCGGTTCGGAATGACATCTCTTGATCTTCGGGCGTAAGAGAGCTTGCTCCGCGCGAGTTACTCAACGAGAGCTACTCCACACTCATTGAGTGACAACCCTGTTATGCTTATGCTCACCTAACACAATGCACTTGGGCGTGCCGGTTCGAGAGTGTTTGCCTGTTCGCAGCGCTCGTCTCTGGTCGCTGTTGGCACGCTCCGCAACATTTCAGATCCTCAGGGGTTTACGGGAATTCGGCGAGGCTCGGGTCTCGCGAAGAAAGCTTGCTTGGGAGATTCTATGAAAACAACTTTGAAGTTGGGCTGGTGCAGCGCCGTGCTCGGAATGGCGCTGGCGACCATTGCTTTACCTACTAGATCAGCCGCGCAGGATCAGGACGATCCTCCTACGCGGGTTGCCCGCATAGGCTACCTCGAAGGTTCGGTTTCATTCCAGCCTGCGGGCGAAACGGACTGGGTTGGAGCGGTCCCCAATCGGCCCATGACCACGGGCGACCAACTCTGGAGCGATCAAGGCTCGCGCGCCGAATTGCAACTGGGATCAGCCGCAATTCGCTTATCGGAGAACACCGGTATTTCTTTTCTGAACCTGGATGACAACACAATTCAGATCCAGCTTAACTCGGGGACGATCAATATTTCGGTGCGCCGGCTGAGCGAAAACGATGACTTTGAGATTGATACGCCGAACCAGGCGTTTACGATTCTGCAGCCCGGCCGCTATCGCGTGGAGGCGAGTGCGGACGGAAGCTACACTGTGGTGAGCGTCCGCGTGGGTGAGGGGCAGGCAACCGGTGGCGGCCAAAGCTTTGATTTGCGCTCGGGGCAGCGAGGAACATTCAGCGGGACCGACGCACTTGCCGCCAATGTCGAGCCGATTTATCCCTTCGACGATTTCGATAACTGGACCGAGGGTCGCGATCACCGTTACGATACTTCGCGCTCCGCGCAATACCTTTCGCGCGATGTCGTCGGCTACGACGACTTGGATGATCAGGGCGACTGGCGAGACGATCCAAGCTACGGGCATGTCTGGTATCCGCAGGTTGCGGTCGGTTGGGCGCCTTATCACACTGGCCATTGGGATTGGATCGATCCCTGGGGATATACGTGGGTGGATGATTCCCCATGGGGATATGCGCCGTTTCACTATGGACGCTGGGTCTCAGTCGGCGGGCGCTGGGGTTGGATTCCCGGGCCGATCGCAGTGCAGGCGGTCTACGCGCCGGCGCTGGTGGTCTTCGTTGGCGGTGGAGGCGGTTGGGGAGGAAACATTGGATGGTTCCCGCTCGGCCCGCGTGAGGTTTGGGTGCCGTCTTACCACGTGAGCGCGGGTTACATGAATCGGGTGAACATCAGCAACACGAACGTAAACGTCACCGTGGTCACGAATGTCTATAACACGACGGTCATCAACCGGACCACGAATATCACGAACGTTACTTATGTAAACCGGGGCGTGCAGGGCGCGGTGACGGCGGTTCCGCAGAACGCGTTTGCGAGCGCGCAGCCGGTGGCGAGGGCGTCCGTTACGGTGAGTGCGCAGCAGATCGCTGCGGCGCCGGTGAGCGCGCGCGTTGCGGTGGTTCCAACGCGACAAGCTGTACTGGGAGCAAAGGCTTCAACCGCGGGTCATGTGACTGCGCCGCCTGCGGCAGTAATGAGCCGGCAAGTGGTTGCGAAGCGGACTCCGCCGCCGCCGCCGGTACCGTTTGCCGCACGGCAACAGGCGATGGCGGCGAATCCAGGCGTGCCTCTGGCACGAACTCAAGTAGCGACGTTGAGGCCGGCAGCCGCAGCTGCGGCGCGGCCTGCGGTCAGGGTTGCGCCTCCGGGCAAACCTGCTACGCCGGTAATGGGCAAGCCTACTATTCAGCCGAGTGCTGCTCGACCTGGGCAGCCTCCGACGTCACCGGCTAACCGTCCTAATCAGCCTGCTGCGAATGAGCGGACGGCTGCTCCGGCTCAGCCGAATCGGCCGACTACGCCACCGGCGCCGGCGCCGAAGCCCAGCGAGCCTGCGCCGAGCAGACCTGTGACGACTCAGCCCGCGGCACCGCCTGCGCGCACGGAGCGTCCGCCGGCAGCACAACCCGCGCCGACTCCGGAAGCGAATCGTCCGCCGGCTGCGACACCTAGCCGTCCGGCTCAGCCCGCGGCGCCGCCCGCGCGGCCGCCTGCGGCACAGCCGACTCCGCCACCGAGCCGGCCTGAAGCCACCAAGCCTGCACCGCCTCCGGCGCGGCCTGAAGCTGCGCCGCCAGCTCGGCGTCCGGCAACGCCTGCACCTAGCGAGCGTCCGCCGCAAACGCATACGACGCCGCCTCCGGCTGCGAAGCCGGCGACGCCTCCGGCAAAACCGGCTCCGAAGACACCTGAGGAGAAGAAGCGGGAGGAAGAGAAGAAGCCTGGCGCTTAGTAAGAAGTTGAAATCGTTCAAGCACCCCGATCTTTTTCGGGGTGCTTTTTTTTCGGTTACGGAACATGCGTGGAGTTGTAGTTGACGCTACAGGCGACCACTGGGGCTGAAGCCCGCATTCATCTTGGGCTTTACGCGGCGCTGAAGCGCCGCTCTTCCACGGTACTGTACGCGGATGCGAACTTATTGCAGCGTGTGGCTTGATGCGCCTGGGGGTTGGGCTCCGCTTATGTTGTAGCGTTTTAGTTTGCGGTAGAGTGTGGCTCGGCTTATGCCTAGCATGCGTCCGGCCAGGGCTTTGTCGCCTTTTACTTGTTCGAAAACGCGGCGGATGGTGGCGCGTTCGATGTCTTCGAGGTCGGTGGTGGAGAGCGGGACCGCGGTGGCGCCCCCGACCGAAATTTCTTCGGCGGACGCCGCCAGATCAGAAACCAATTCGGGCGCGGATTCCGCAGCGGACCGGGGTATGGGCCCATTCATGGCGGCGATGGTCGGCGGCAGATCGCCCAGGTCGATCAGCGTTCCGTTGCCCAGCGCGACCGCGCGCTCGACGCAGTTTTCGAGTTCACGCACGTTGCCGGGCCAATCGTAATTCATCAGCGCTTTCATGGCTGCGCTCGAGACGCGGAGGTCCCCGCCGGGAGCGTAGCGCTCGCAGAACCAGTTCACCAGCATGGGGATATCGCTGCGGCGCTCGCGCAGTGCGGGGACGTGAACTGTAACAACGTTGAGTCGAAAATAAAGATCTTTGCGGAAGGTCCCGTTTTTGTAGGCGGTCTCAAGGTCGCGATTGGTGGCGGCGATTATGCGCACGTCGACTTTGACACGCTGATTGCTGCCTACGGGCCGCACCTCTTTTTCCTGCAACACGCGCAGCAGCTTGGCTTGCAACTCCAGGGGCAGTTCGCCGATTTCATCGAGAAAAACTGAGCCGGTGTCGGCGGATTGAAAGAGTCCCTGCTTGGATTTCAGAGCGCCGGTGAAGGCTCCTTTTTCGTAGCCGAAGAGTTCGCTTTCGATCAGCGTGGGCACGAGCGAGCCACAATCGACAGCAACGAAGGGACGGTTGGCGAAGGCTCCGCGGAAATGGATGGCGCGGGCGATCAGCTCTTTGCCGGTGCCGCTTTCGCCCGAGATTAGAACGGCGGTACGCGTGTCTTTGAGGCGCGAGGCTACGCGCAGCACTTCCTGAATCTTCGCCGAGGAGCCTACGATGCCGTGGACCGCGGTTTCGGAATCCATGCGCTGGCGGAGGAATTCGTTCTCTTCGACCAGGCGGACTTTCTCGGCCATGCGGCGCAGGAACAGCCGCAGTTCTTCGAGCGGAGAAAATGGCTTCGTGATGTAGTCGTAAGCTCCGAGTTTCATGGCCTGCACGGCGGTTTCAATCGATCCATGCCCGGTCATGAGCGCGACTTCGGAGCGCGGCAGAAGTTTCTTT
>Ga0187871_10003511_pt1 | contig 12146 bp, 10 predicted proteins | sample June2016WEW_16_1_FD_132988 | JGI IMG/M metagenome (GOLD analysis project Ga0187871, IMG submission 132988) | Peatland microbial communities from SPRUCE experiment site at the Marcell Experimental Forest, Minnesota, USA - June2016WEW_16_10 | ecosystem: Environmental > Terrestrial > Soil >... | reverse complement strand
GAGGTCAGACTCAATGCCTGGCTCTTGAGCGTGCGTTGACTGTCATCCTGCGGGGAGAGCGTCTGTATCTTGTCGAACAAAATGTCTTCTGGGCTGCGGTCTGGCGTAAAGCCGTGGTCGGCCGACCATAACCGATCGAGGGCACGGATGACGGCGGCACGTATCATCTCCCGCATCTCTTTTGTTTCAAGCCCATAGTGAGCCAGGGTGCGATCCAACAGGATGGTCTTGACCGACACGTCCCTCAGTTCCTCGTTCTGCTCGTCGTATGAGCTTTTTGCCGAGGTGATCAGGAGACCGAGAACCAGGGCAGACATGGTTGCAACCAGTGCCATCCCCAGCTTCATGACATCTTTCGAGTCATCACTCAGATGATGCTGAGGCAAAACGGAGCGAAGAAGCATGCCTAGCATAGCCCCTCCGAACACGCACGCGAACGTGATGGAGCTGATGGCAATCGAACTCATGATCCCCCATTCGCGCTTAGCTGCCGACCTGTGGCTGCGCGGGAGTTCTGCTTTCAGGTGCTAAGTGGGAAATGCAAACAGATGGTAGCACGCCATCGTAACGGCCTCTTGCTTCGAAGCAGCCGCCCGATCGGTCGCGGCGTCGCCGTGGCCTGAAAGTCGTACGGCGGGGCGTGACGTAAATCACCCATTACTTGTGCGCTGTCGAATTCTAATAGCGACTTAGCGGACTGGACGCCCGAGTTGTTGGCAGTCAATGGGAAGGCTGAAGTGGTCGAACAAACGCTTCGGCTTATCAGCGATTGATTGAGTCCGCCGTGGGGGCCCGGCGCGGGAACTTGGAATCCTCCGGGCATAGAACAGGCGAGGTGAATCGCCGCGGGGAACGGGCGAGTACTTCGCTCGGATCAAAGGAGAGTGTTTATGCCGAGTTTTCGAGTGCAAGTTTCCGCAGTAATTCTGTTGTCGCTGACTTACCTACTTACGGGCTGCAGCAACAAGCCGCACGAAAGCACGGCGACGCAAACCGGCCCGTCACCTGCGGAAGTCCGCGCGATCGCCAAGGAAGCCTATATCTACGGCTTCCCAATGGTGACCAACTACGACACCATGTACAAGCAGGCGATCGACACGAGCAACAAGGACTATCGCGCTCCCTTCAATACGATGGCGAACTCGGCGAACGTAGCCACGCCAGACGATAAGTTCGTGGTTACGCCTAATTCCGATACTCCCTATTCGTTCCTGTGGATGGATCTGCGGGCCGAGCCGATCATCGTCACCATGCCGAAGATCGAGAAAAACCGTTACTACACCGGACAACTGGTCGATCTGTACACGTACAACTTCGCCTACTTGGGCACCCGCAGCTACGGCAACGACGGCGGCACGTTCATGATTGCCGGCCCGGGATGGAAGGGAGACACGCCGAAGGGTGTGACGGCGGTCATGCAATCGGAAACGCAGTTCGCCTACATTCTGTTTCGCACCCAGCTCTTCAATCCCGCCGATCTGGGAAACGTGAAGAAGATACAGTCTGGCTATCACGCGCAGACGCTCAGTCAATACTTGAAGCCGCCGTCGCCTGCGGCCGCGCCCGCGGTGAACTGGCCGGCACCATCGCCTGACATGCTGACTACGCCCGCGCTGTTTCCTTATCTGAACTTCATGCTGCACTTTTGTCCCACCAATCCGTCGGAGACAGATCTGATGGCTCGCTTCGCCCAGCTGAACATCGGGGCAGGCAAGGCCTTCGACTTGGGCAAGCTCTCTCCGGACTCGCAGAAGGCGGTCACCGATGGTATCGCCGACGCCGGCAAAGATATGGCGGCATTAATGCAACGGATCAACGCCGGCGAGGTTTCCAGCTCCGACCTGTTCGGCACACGCGAGTTCCTGAAGGGCAATTATCTGTATCGCTATGCCGGCGCCAAGCTCGGGCTCTATGGCAACACGGGCGAAGAGGCAATTTATCTCCCCTATTTCGTCGACGCCAACCACCAGCCGCTCGACGCTTCCAAGACCGGCTACACGCTGCTGTTTCCGAAAGGCCAGCTACCACCTGCGCACGCGTTCTGGTCACTAACCATGTACGACGGCAAGACGCAATTCCTGGTGGCGAATCCGTTGAAGCGATACCTGGTGAACTCCACCATGGTGAAGTCGTTAAAGTACGGCAGCGACGGCTCGCTGACAATCTACGTGCAGAAAGACGCGCCTGGGGCTGCGAAGGCAGCGAACTGGCTGCCTGCTCCCGATGGACCTTTCTACGCGATCCTGCGGATCTACATGCCCGCTCCCGAAGTGGTGAACAGAACCTGGAAGCAACCGCAGATGCAGCCGGTTCCGTGAACCGTACAGTAGTTCGAGCTGGCTGTAGAAACGGATCCGACTGTTTCCAGCCTTTGCCTGGAACAATCTGAATCCAGTCGCCTTCTACAGCCCACTCGAACCGTTCTTCACCAACACCTGGTGGCCCGGCGAATTTGAGTTGGTGAAGTAGACTGAGCTGCAGGGACCCAGAAAGGTAAGCGCGCTGGAAGGGATGCGCGCATCGGGCTTCGTCTCACCGCCTAAGTCCGCTAACCATACAGCAGATGCTCTCCATATTCCTCAGCGCGTGTGTTCTGTCATTCCTCACGGTCGCCGTGCATGCCACGGGCATCGCTGTGCTGGTGCGGGGCCTGATCAGACATCATCCCCCGACGACGAGTGCCTGGCTGTAACCCGGATGCTGCTCCGCATGATCTGGTGGCTGGTCCTGCTCCATCTGGCGGAGATTTCGATCTGGGCCTTGTTCTATCTGTGGCGTGGATGCCTTTCCACTGCCGAAGCGGCGTTCTACTTTTCCGGGTCCACCTACACCACCCTTGGCTACGGCGACGTTGTGCTTGCGAAATCGTGGCGGCTCCTCGGACCGATCGAGAGCTTGATGGGCGTCCTCATGTGCGGCTTGTCCACGGGTTACTTCTTCGTTGTCGTGAGCCGCATCCATCAATCGCGGCCCGTGAAAGACAACGCCGTTTCTGATTGAGACGCCTTCGACCTAGATTCGCATCTTGGCCGCCCAGAGAATTATTTTCGAGGTTAAAATCCCCTGATCTCTGCCAGCGAGAACGAGGCCGGTCACCCGTGCCGTCCTCTTAAGATGTCGTCGTTAAGAAGGTCAGCTCGGGAACTCTGGCGATCAGCCCGATCTCGCGCGACAGCTCCAGGAAGAGTTGCAAGCCGGAGCACGCTTGAGAGTCGAGGTAGTAATGGATGTTCTGCGTAAGATACTCTTCGATCGTACTCCGGGTTAGCCCCAGCCGCATGGACCACTGTTCCGCCGTCACGGCAATACTGGCCGCCTCTAAGCCGTGGTCGCGCGACTGCTGAAAAACCTGGACGAGATTCAGCCCGTCAGGTTTGCGCTCCAACGAATCCCGCCGCACCGCCCAGAAGGCAAAGACAAACGCCTGTCCCGTAGCTTCGTGCCACAAATGAGCAAGGTCGAACATGTGATAGCCGGCGTCGGTGGGAACCTGCAACGCGGAATCGCCGATCAAGAGAGCGGCATCATGGTCGCGCAGCATCTGTTTGAGATCCGGCGGATGCGGCTGCAGTCGGCGCGCACCGCCAAGAAATTTCTGGAATAGAACCTGTAACAGCGCAACCGAAGTGCGGGAAGAGGTGTCGGCCGCCACCGTTCGCACATCGTCAATTTTCTTCTTGCTGACGAGCAGAATCGAGCGGACCCGGTCTTTCGAGGCAATCGCGATGTCGGGAATAATGCTCAGTCCTGGAATCTCGGCGTAGGTGAATGCCGGGATGATGCCGATGTCCGCCTGATTGGCCGCCAGCGCCGCCGCGCACGCGGAGGGCACCGTGTACGCGATCTCGAAGTTTCTGGCCGCATCGCCATGCTCGAAGTCCCACATTAATGGAGCGGTGTTGAGGAAGGAAATGGCTGAGAGGCGCAGTCCGGGCATGAACCATCGAGTCTAGCAAAAAGGGACGCTGCCGCCCCCGACTGCCGGAGTGTGACGGCCATCCTTGACGGTGTTCGTAGCACCGGTTACTCTGCGCAACGTCCGGCCCAGCGGACCATGGGAGTTGTTATGGACGTCGAGGCGCCGGTCCGGAGCGAAGATTTTGCGCTCACCCGGAAATTGCAATGGCTCGCGCTCCTACTCACGCCGGGCGTCGGCGCGGGCCGGGCTCGCAAATTGGTGGACCGGTTCGAAGATATCGGCCGCCTGTTCAGCGCTTCTTTGACGGAGCTGGAAGCGTCCGGATTGCCGGCTGCGGCAGCTCAAAGTATCGGGCTGGGCAAGTCGCTCGAGTTGGCCGCCAATGAATATGATCACGCCCGTGAGTTGGGCGCGTCGCTCATCGTTCCCGGCGATGCCGAGTATCCCAAGCGGCTATTGGAAATTTACGATCCGCCGCTGGCTCTTTATTTGAAGGGCGATGCAGAAGTCATCGATAAACCTGGCATTTCCGTGGTGGGAACCCGGCATCCGACGCCTTACGGCGTGAGTATGGCAGAGCGCCTGTCCTGCGACCTTGCGGCCCGCGGTCTCATCATATTCAGCGGAATGGCGCGCGGCGTCGATACCGCTGCCCACCGCGGTGCCCTCAACGGTCACGGCCGAACGGTTGCTATCTGGGGAACTGGAATCGACGAGGTTTATCCCAAAGAGAATCGCAAACTGGCCGATCAGATTCTTGACACGGGCGGCGCGATCATCAGCGAGTTTCCCCTCGGCACGTTTCCCGCGCCGCAGAACTTTCCCGTCCGCAACCGCATTATCAGCGGGATTTCGCTCGGCGTTCTTGTGATTGAGGCCGCGGAATACAGTGGGACGCGTGTAACCGCTCGCTGCGCGCTGGAGCAGGGCCGGGAGGTGTTTGCCGTCCCCGGCAACGTCACGAACAAGACCTCGTGGGGCCCTAACACCTTGATAAAACAAGGGGCTAAGCTGGTCGCCACATGGGAGGACGTGTGGGAAGAACTACCTGCTGATGTGCGCCTGGCACTCATTCCAGCCGAGCAGCCTGCATCGACCGAGCAGGCTTCAGCATCACTGTTCGACGGGGCGCAGCTGCCGCCAAGCCAAAAGCGAGTTTTGGCAATGTTAAAGGTGGACGAGTCGGTTCACATTGATCAGATCGTCGAACGTTTGAATGCATATTTGTCCTCCTCCGAAATTTTTGAAGCGCTGTTTGAGCTGGAATTGAGCGGCCGCATCAGAACGTTGCCCGGCAAGTACTACGTTAAAGCGATGTAGTGGTGGATAGAAACAGCTGTCAGCCATCAGCTACTAGCTGTCAGAGCCGAAAGCCGACGGCTGACAGCTTAGAAAGGGACCCCATGCAGGACTTCCGCAATCTCGAGGTTTGGAACAAAGCCCACAATCTGACTCTGGATGTGTATCGGCTAACAGAACATTTCCCGCGAACCGAAGTGTTCGGCCTGAGCATTCAGCTAAGGCGGGGAGCGGCGTCGATCGCGACCAATCTGGCTGAGGGCTGTGGCCGCGCGCAAGGGGAGTTCCCCAGATTTCTTCAGATCGCGTTCGGATCGGCTTGTGAAGTCGAATACCAGCTTCTGTTATCGCGGGATCTCGAACTCATAACGATTGACGCGCACGACACCGTGAGCGCGAAGCTGCTGGAAGTCAAACGCATGCTGCACGGATTGCTCAAACGCGTCCAACGCGACGTTCGGCCGTTGGCTCCAGCAGAGCAACTCACTGCTGTATAGATGTTTAGCTCATAACTGATAGCTGATGACTGAGCGCTGATTGTCACCCCGGCTTTGCCGCCGAGCGCGCCGCATGCTAGCTTCATACACGTATTCCGCAAGATTGAGGTTCCATTGGCAAAAGGTTTAGTCATCGTCGAATCGCCCGCGAAGGCGAGGACGATCCAGAAGTATTTAGGCTCGGGTTACGACGTCGAGGCGTCGCTCGGCCACATTAAAGATCTGCCCAAGAAGTCGCTGGGCGTCGACCTCGACAACGACTTTTCGACCGAGTACGTCGTCATCCCCGGCAAGGAGAAGGTCGTCGCCAAGCTGAAGAAGCTGGCGAAGACGGCGAACGCAATTTATCTCGCGCCTGACCCGGACCGTGAAGGCGAGGCCATTGCTGCACACCTGGCCGAAGAACTCGGCGGTGACAGCGTCGACGGCAAGAAAAAGAAGAAGAACCCGATCAGCATTCGCCGGGTCACCTTCAACGAGATCACCAAGCGCGCAGTGCAGGAAGCGTTCCAGCACCCGCGCGACATCGATACCAACCTGGTGGACGCGCAGCAGACCCGCCGCGTGCTTGACCGGCTGGTGGGGTATCAAATCTCGCCGCTGCTGTGGGACAAAGTGCGCCGCGGTCTCTCCGCCGGACGCGTGCAGACCGTCGCCCTTCGCCTGATCGTCGAGCGCGAGCGCGAGATCAAGGTCTTCGTCAAGGAAGAGTATTGGACCATCGACGCTCATCTGCAGGGGCAGAAGCCGCCGGCGTTCGATGCCCGTTTCGTCGGCATCGGCGACGAGAAGACGCCGATTCCCAACGAAGAAGAAGCGAAGAAGATCACCGCCGCTGTGGAAAACGCCGACTGGAGCGTCCGCTCGGTCGATAAACGCGAGCGGCGGCGCAGTCCGGCAGCCCCGTTTACCACCAGCAAGTTTCAACAGGATGCCTCGCGCAAACTGCGCTTCAGCGTGAAGCGCGCCATGATGATCGCGCAGCGTCTGTATGAAGGCGTCGAACTGGGTGAAGAAGGTACGGTCGGCCTGATCACCTACATGCGCACCGATTCTCCGCAGGTATCCAACGACGCACTGGCAGAAGTGCGCGAGTTGATTGGCAAAGACTTCGGCCCGCAATTCCTGCCGGAATCGCCGAATACCTACAAGTCGAAGAAGACGGCGCAAGAGGCGCACGAGGCGATTCGCCCGACGTCGGCGTCGCGCCATCCCGACGCCATGAAGCAGTACCTCCAGGAAGATGAGTACAAGGTTTACAAGCTCATCTGGCAGCGCTTCGTCGCCTCGCAGATGAACCCCGCCGTCTTCGACCAGACGACCGTGGACATCGACGCTATCCCCAAGAATGGCGACACCCGCTACCGCTTCCGGGTGACCGGTTCGGTGCTGAAGTTCGAAGGCTTCCTGAAAGTTTACGAAGAATCGAAGGACGCCAAGGACGAAGAGGACGAGGCGCTCAAGCACAAGCTGCCGGTGCTGGTCGAAGGCCAGAAGCTGACGCTGAAGGACCTGCTTCCCGAGCAGCACTTCACGGAGCCGCCTCCGCGCTTCAACGAAGCTTCACTGGTGAAGGAACTGGAAGAGCGCGGCATTGGCCGGCCATCAACCTATGCCGCCATCATCGGCACCATCCAGGAGCGGCAGTACGTGCAGAAGATTGGGGGCAAGTTCATCCCCACCGAGATCGGCTTCGTCGTGACCGACCTACTGGTCGAGAACTTCAAGGACATCTTCGACCTGCAGTACACCGCGCGCTTGGAAGAGGAGCTCGACGAAATCGAAGAGGGCAAGGAGCGTTGGACCGACGCGCTGGCAGAGTTCTACAAGAAGTTCGAGAAGGAACTCCAATATGCCGAAAAGCATATGGAGAACGTCAAGCGCATGGAGAAGCCCACGGACGAAAAGTGCGAGCGGTGCGGCTCGCCGCTGGTCATCAAGTGGGGCAAGCATGGCTCGTTCTATGCCTGCAGCGCCTACGACAAGACTGATCCCAATAGTTGCACCTTCACCAAGGAGAACCCAATTGACCTGCCCGACCTGGACACGGCCGACGTGCAGGAAACTCAGCAGGAGGAGTACTGCGAGAACTGCGGGCGTCCCATGGTGCTCAAGCGCGGACGCTTTGGGCAGTTCATGGCTTGCACGGGATATCCCGAATGCAAGACCACGCGCCGGCTCGATCAGGGCAAAAAGGTGCCCGATATTCCGCTGGACGAAAAATGCCCGCAATGCGGGCGCAATCTACTTCTGCGCCACGGGCGTTACGGCGAGTTCATCTCCTGCAGCGGTTATCCCGAATGCAAGTGGGTCAAGCAGAACTACATCGGGGTGAAGTGTCCGGACTGCAAGACTGGCGACCTGGCAGAGAAGAAGGCGCGTCGCGGCAACTTCTTCTACGGCTGCTCGAATTATCCCAAGTGCAAGTTCACCTCGGCCTATAAGCCGGTGGCGGAGACCTGCCCGGAGTGCGGCAGTCCCTACCTGCTGGAGAAGAACCTGAAATCAGGGACGTTCATCGTGTGCCCCAACAATAAACGGAGCGAACCCGAGGAGCCCAAGACACGCGGGAAGAAGAAAGCCAAGGATGAAAGCACGGTTAAATGTGACTACTCGCGCGAAATAAAGCCCGAAGCTGTAGCATAATAGGCAGATTGCAAGGCCCAATCCGCCCGGCAACGCTACGCCGGAATTTCAATCCATACAAGGGGTGAGATATGTCAGAACCGAAAAAGGCCACAATTACGGCCCATCTGATTCTTAACGATGCTTCCAAGGCTCTGGAGTTTTACAAGAACGCTTTTGGAGCCGAGATCCATGGCGTCCACAAAACGCCCGACGGCAAAGTCATGCACGCGGAGCTCACCATCGGCGGCGCCCGCCTGATGCTGGCCGACGAGTTCCCCGGCTTCGGCAGCAACTCGGCCAAGACCCTGAGCGGCAGCCCGGTAGTGCTGAACCTTTATGTTGAAGAGGACGTCGATGGCCTGTTCAATCAGGCCGTCGCCGCCGGGGGAACCGCTACGATGCCCCTCCAGAATCAGTTTTGGGGCGATCGTTACGGCCAGATCACCGACCCGTTTGGACATCGCTGGGCGTTGGGTCAGCACGTGGAAGACGTGACGCCGCAAGAGATGGAGCGGCGCGCGAAAGAGGCCTTTGCGCATATGGCCGCGGCAAACAAGTAGCCCGTCTACCAGGTTTTGACTCCAACGTAGTCCACATAGTTCTTGAACCGAGAAGCCGCCGTCACGACGGCTTCCATAACCTACGCTCGCCCGGAGGATACATGTCACAAGCCACTTACCACGATGCTGAACTCATTCTGAAGCTCTACGATCTGCGCCGCGAGGCTGTAATGCGGCAAGCCCGGGACTTCTTTGGCAACTTCATGCCGTCTTCCTTCGAGGAACTAATGGCAGTGATGGGCAATTTCGGCAGCAAGGAAAACGCCTACCTTCGCCAGGTGCTGACGTACTGGGAAACCGCCGCCGCCCTGATCGTCCACGGCACGCTCAATGCCGAGCTGGCGCAGGACACACTGGGCGAAATGAACTTCGTCTACTCCAAAGTACAACCGTACATCAAACAAATTCGCGAAATGATGAATTCTCCTGAGTTCCTGCAGAATATGGAGAAGGTGATCGAGGGAACCCCGGAAGGCCGCGAGCGCCTGAAACGCATGCAGCAACGTATGGCTGAGTTCGCAAAGATGCGCCCTGCCGCCGCGGCCAAACAGGGCGACTAGCTCTCGGAAGGCCAACGCCATCTGGGTGTCCCGTTCGGGCTTCCTTTGGCCAGGGGCGGGGCACCTTGTTTTTCTCTCGCCTACTAGAGCGGTTTAGGAATTAGCGTAATCCAGCAGAGCACGGGTATTGCGGCGCTTGAGCGCCGCGTGACGGCGATCTTTTTTGCCAGAGGAGCCGGCTTCAGCCGGCGGCGCATCTGTCGTCGGCTAAAGCCGACCGGCGTGGTGTTGACGGCACTACCTGATCACACTATTACCTAAACCGCTCTGAGCCGTCAGACAAAGCTCGGCAGAAAAGCGCCAATCCGGCTGCTACTCCTACGCTATCGGCTCCTGCCTCTCAATCACGCTCACCGTCAACACGCCCCTGCCATGCGAGAACGACAAGGCCTGAATCACCGTGCCTTGACAAAGGCTGAACTCAAAGTCGCGCCCAATTGTTACCGTCGGCAGCGACAGACGCGAGCTGTGCGCGCACAGCGTCTTCACGCTGCCGCCCACCATATTGGCCAGCTCGCCGGCGGCGTCGCGCACGTCCTGCGGCGAAAGCTCGCCCACCTCGACCCCAGTAAAATTGGCGCATGCCCGGCGCGCCAGTTCCAGGTCGATGTCGAGGCGCACCGCGCCCTGCCAGTCGCCCACAATCTGCACCGTCGAGACCACATAGCCTTTCTGCGTATCGAAGGTGACCACCTTATTGCAAGGCAGCAGCTGCATGCCCGCCATTGCACCGAAGATCTCGTCCACAATCGCCGTCAGGTCCGTGCCGCTAATTTCCGCCAACATGCATTCACCGGTCCTTGATTTTGTAACAAACATAGTTTCCGGTTTGGACGCGCTCGAATTCGCTGTCCAGATTCAACGTAGTTTCGGCGCATCCGAGAAAGAGAAAACCATCCGGCGCAAGTACTCGACGCACCCGCCCCAGGATGGCCTTGCGGGTCTCCACATCGAAATAAATGAGCACATTGCGCAGAAACACAATGTCCGAGGGCGGCACGACGCTGCCCCACGGCTCGGCCAGGTTGAGAAAGCGGAAGCTCACCATCTTGAGCACCTCCGGCTTTAATTGCCAGGTCAGGCCCTGCTGCAGGAAGTAGCGGGTCAACAGCTTCGCCGGAAGCCCGCGGTTGACCTCCATCTGCCGGTAAACTCCGCTTTTCGCTCGCTCCAGCACCGTGTTGGAGAAATCGGTCGCCAGGATGGAGAATTTCCAGTCCGTCAAATTGAACTTCTCCCTGATGCCCATGGCGACGCTGTAAGGCTCCTGGCCGCTGGAGCACGCGGCGCACCAGATAGCGATCCGGCGCTGGGCACTGCGCCGCTTCATCAGTTGGGGAATCACGACCTCGGTGAGCGCCGCGAAAGGATGACTGTCGCGAAAGAACCAGGTTTCATTGTTGGTCATCGCGTCCAGAACTTTGCGATGCAAGCCGCTGAATGATTCCCGGCGCAGCCGCCCAACAAAGTCCTGCAGCGAGGAACATCCTTGTTCGCTCACCAGCGGCGCAAGACGCGTCTCCGCCAGATATTCTTTGCCGGCGTCGATGACGATGGCGGTGTGGTTCTTCACCAGGTTGCGCAGATATTCGAAGTCCAACGGAGCGAGACTCATGCCGGCATCCTTGCTGCTTTGTGGCCCGTAGGGCCCGATGTGCTGAGGTATCGGCACGAGGCCACGCGTTCGACAATTCGCGGCCCGATATCCGAGAGCGACAAGATAGCATCGGCGAGCCCGGCTTTGGCGATAAAGCCAGGCATGCCCCATACCACAGAGGTGGCTTCGTCCTGCACCAGAATCTGGGCACCGGTATCGGCCAGCAGTTCACAGCCTCGTAAGCCGTCCTGGCCCATGCCGGTCAGCACTACCGCCAGAATGCGATTGGCAAATACCGGCGCCATGGACCGGAATAGCACGTCGACCGAAGGGCGGCAGGAGTTCTCGGGCGGCCCTTGCGTGACCTCCAGCTTCTGGGCGGCGCCATCGCGCTTCACCGAAAGATGAAAACCCCCAGGGGCTACCCAGATCTTTCCCGCCATCAGCACCTCGCCCCCCATAGCTTCCTCGACCGGCAATGGGCAGAGGCTGCTCAGCCGTTGCGCCAGGAAACGCGTAAACGCCGGAGGCATATGCTGCACGATCAGAATGGGCACGGGGAATTCGCGCGGGATCCCGGGCAGTACCTGCGCCAGCGCGTTCGGGCCGCCGGTCGAGCACCCGATTGCGACCACGTCTATGCGACCGGGCAGCTTGTTGCGCGCCGACGAAGACCTGGCAACACTTGCCGGCGCCATACTGGTTCTGCTCTTGTGGCACAACGCTTTGATTTTGGGAACCAGGGCTTCGCGAATCCGCTCCCGAGCGGCGAAATAGTTTCCCAGTCCCGCCGGCTTGGCGACATAGTCGCTCGCCCCCAGGGCCAGAGAGTCGATGGTCGCCTCCGCCCCGCGCTCCGTCAGCGTGCTGAACATGATAACCGGAACGTTCGAGCGCCGGGCGCGCATGGCCTTCAGGGTGGCCAGCCCATCCATCACCGGCATCTCGACGTCCAGCGTAACTACATCGGGAGAGACCTGCTCCACCAGGCTCAATGCGATCTGCCCATTGGCGGCGTAGCCGGCCACCTCCAACTCAGCGTCGGATGCGATCACCTCCGACAACACGCGCCGCATTACGACAGAG
>Ga0187871_10003510_pt1 | contig 12146 bp, 6 predicted proteins | sample June2016WEW_16_1_FD_132988 | JGI IMG/M metagenome (GOLD analysis project Ga0187871, IMG submission 132988) | Peatland microbial communities from SPRUCE experiment site at the Marcell Experimental Forest, Minnesota, USA - June2016WEW_16_10 | ecosystem: Environmental > Terrestrial > Soil >... | reverse complement strand
GGCTTGATGTCCCGATGCACGAGGTTCAGCTTGTGCGCGTACTCCAGGCCTGCGCAGACCTGCTCCATGATAGAGAGCTTTTCTTCCCACGAGAACGGGCGGCCCTCGCCGAAGACCTTCGCCAGATCGGAACCCTCCAGCAGGTCCATGGCCTGATACAGGATCCCATCGGCTTCACCGGAGTCCTGGACTTTCAGCAGGTTAGGATGGTCGAGGCCCGCGCAAATCTGTGCCTCACGCAGAAAACGCTCGCGTTCCACAGGCGTCACGCCGTTGGCGGGAATCGTCTTAAGGGCCACGATCCGCCCGTCGGCGGCCTGCGCCTTGTATAACGGACGGGCGCCCGCCCGCACGGTTCCCACGATCTGATAGGAGCCCAGCTTCTGCATCATAGGCCTTCTGTCCGATATTCCAACAGCACCGCCGTGATGTTGTCGGGGCCACCCGCCGCATTCGCGGAATCCACCAGCTTTTGAAGCTTCTCCTCTAGCGTGGCGCGGGCGGCCAGTACCTCTAGAATCATCGCATCTCCCACGGGTCCGTGCAGGCCATCCGAGCAAAGCAGCAGTTCGTCGCCATCCTCGAAAGCCTCAGCATGCGTCAAGACCAGCACGTGTTCGGAGCCGCCCACGGCCATGGTGAGTGCGTGGCGGGCGGGCACCCGTTGAATCTGTTCTTCGCTGAAGCCCAGCCGCGCGCGCAGATCGGCGGCCACGTTTTGATCGCAAGAAAGCTGCCGCAGCCGTCCGTCCCGGCATAAGTAGGCGCGGCTATCGCCCACATTGGCGACGATCAACCCGCCGGCAGACCAGTGCGCCAACACCACCGTGGATCCCATGTTGGCGCATTCCGGATGGGCTTTGGCGGCGTCCCGCACGCGCCGGTTGGCGTGGCGCACAGCTTCCTTCACGAGTTGCTCGGGCTGGAGGGGTTCCGGCGGTTGGCGAAAATAGAAAATCACGCCATCGACGGTGAGCGCGGACCCCACTTCGCCACATGCGTGCCCGCCCATACCGTCGGCCAGCACGGCCAGGCACAGATCCGGGTCCACCTGCCAGGCATCCTCGTTGTTCAGGCGGACACGGCCCGGATGGGTCAGGCCGCTATAAGCGATCGCCATGAGAATAACCTCAGGTTAGTTTGCTGGTGGGGCAGCCAATTTGGGCTGCAAGCCGACTGTCCGGCGCGCTTGGGGCGAGCTTCGCTCGCCTGTGCCGGCAGGAGTGCCGGCACGGCACGCCAGGGGCGTGCACCACGACATGTTACCTTGCCGATCAACTGCTCCACCGGCCGGCGGTCCTTATCCGTCTCCTTCGATTTGTTGTGGAACAGGTGACACTGCGCGCAGTGGCCAATGGGCGTGCCGCTATCGCCATGGCAGGAAGTGCAATTCCGCATCAAAGGAATGAGGACGTCCGCGGTGCGTGTGCTGGTGCGGGCCGCGGTGTGGCAGGAACTGCAATCGACCGCTCGATGCGTGCGATGGCTGAATTCGCCGCGTTGAAACCACGGCAAACCATCCGGCTTTCCCGCCGCATACTGTCCCCGGATTTGCCCCACCTTCCTCACCAATGTGTCGCTATCCCCCTGGTATTCGTGGCAGTAAAGACATTTCCCGCGGGCCGGGTCGAAGAGATAGCTTTCCCCTTCCCGGACTACGCGTTCAAGCCACTCATCGGCGTTCCGGGCAGGCTCCAGATCCCGGCCCAACGGCTTCCGGGCGATGGAGGGGTTTTCTTTCAAGGCATTCCTGAACGTGTCTTCAATGAAAGCGTGAATCGCTTGGACGCTTTTGGCGTGCGGCGCGGGCATCGATCCGGGGAGCAACTGAAATACGTCGAATTCCAGTTCCTTCCGGTGGCACTGGCGGCAGTTTTGTTCGAAGGTGACGGGAAGCAGGTCGCCATTCGGAGATTTCGGATCGGTCGCGTGGCAGTCGCTGCATTTCATCGGCAGCTTCATTCCGTTGACGGTTTTCGGCTGTGGGGGTATGTGGGCCGCGTGATTCAACTTGAGCGGGCGCGCGTCGATACGGCTGGCCGGCGAGAACTCGGGGTGGTGTCCGGGACGGAAGCCGGTGATCGCCATGCTCTTGATTTGCACGCCTTTGCCGTGGCTATCGAGATCCGAGTGGCACCTGGTGCAGTTGGCGTCGCTAACTTCCGCCAGCCGCAAAACGCCGCGATGCTCCACGTGACATTGGGCGCAAGGCAGTTTGTCGTTTAGCGTAGCCGTATCGATGGACTTGGCGGGGTGCGCGGGGCCGTCGTGACACTTCAGGCAGGCCCCGTCCGGCACGCTGGAAAAGGCCTGGGAATGGCAATTCTCGCAGCGATCCCCGAAGATAGCGTGCGCGCGCGATATGGGGCCGTTGGAGAACGCTTTTTTCGTGCCGCCGACGCCCAGAACCAGCGGAATCGAACCTGCCAGGGCTGCCACCAGCAGCATCCAGCTCAGCCGGCGCCGCCACAGCAGCCAGTGGTCCGGCCGCTTCAGATATTCCAAATCGAGCCGCTGCGCGAGGCCCTTGGTGTCCAGGACGCGGTGCCGATATTCGAGGGGCTTGTCTTCTCTTGGCATATCAGTACCGCAAAGACCATATAGCGTGGACAAACGTCAAAAGCAGGAAGGCAAAGGAGAGCGGCACGTGCACGAAGAGCCAGCCGTGCAACCACCGGTGCAGGCGCGCCTGCACCAGCAACTGCTGGCGTTCCTGGCATATCTTCTCCAAGTCGTTCAGTACGGCATGCGTGGGCTCCGGCATCAGCGCGCGAATGTAAGCGAAATAGGCGGCCACGCGCTCCGGTGTGCCAAAAAGCTTGCGCGAAAAAGACAGTGGCCGTTCGATCAGGAAGGGCCGCATTTCCTGCAGATAGTGCTGGCGCAGAGCCTGCGCGGCAGCCTCTTCCGCCGCAATCTGGGGCGAAGTTTTGCGCTTTTTCACTTCGGCTTCCACCTTTTCGGCCGCGCTGGCTTTTTGCTTGGGATCGAAATACTGCTTGACGCCGCCCGCCTTGACGGCTTCGGCCTCGCTTTCCGCGACACCCAGGTCCGCGGTGACGAATTCCACACGCTCGTCGGCATCCACCCGCAGCTCCGAGACGATCACCGGTATCTGTTGGTAGATGGTCTCGCGGCCTACCAGCTCCGTCATGCGGTGGGGAATGTAGTTCTGCAGCGCCAGGCCATAGATGCCGCTCAAAACGATTATCAGGAACATCCACATAATCGCGGCGGCCAGTCCGTGACCCCAGCGGAAGCCGGCATGGAACAAAATGAGCAGGAAGCTCAGCAGGCCGAGCCAGACGTGCCCGCGCAACCACGTCTTCAGGCGGCCCAGAGGCGAGGCGGGGTATTTTTTCCGCAGGCTGAGCAGGCACTCGAAAACAATGATGGCCGTGCCGGCGAAGGCAAAGGTCAACCCCACGGGGGAACCGCCGCGCGGCCCGTTGGCCGCCAGCACAGCGTAGATCCCATATATCGCCGTGGACGCCAAGGCTCCCGCCGCCGCGCCCAGAATCCATCGCGTGCTGGTCCGGTCGACGATCATGGCTTGGCTCCGATGCGGAACTCGGCCTGGAAGCCGCCCATTTCGATCGTGTCCCCGCTTTGCAGTTCCACTTCGGAGATGCTGTTTCCGTTGACCAGAGTACCGTTGGTCGAATTCAGATCGCGCAACAGGTGCTTTCCGTTTTCGTAAACGATGGTGGCGTGCGCGCGGGACATCTTCTCATCGTCCGGGAAGGGATAATCGTTCTCCGGCGCGCGGCCGAAAGTGGTGGCCGGGAACCGCAACTGCAGCACGGCGCCCGCGCGCGGCCCCGCGGCGATTTGCAGGTGCGGGAGCATCGGCAAGAGGTCTGCGGCGTTGGAGTAGATGCGTGTTTCCATGTCGGCCGCCGGCGGCGGTGGGACCGCGGCACCCGGGGCGAACCCGGGACCGGCGGCCGGCAAGGCTGTGGGAACCGCGAGCTGCAACCCGGCCAACTCCCGCGCAAAAAAGATCCGCGGCTCTACCCGGATGGCCGCATCGTGCGGGCATGCGCGCACGCAGTTGGGCTCGGCATATTCGACGCAAAGATCGCAAACCACGGCTTTCGGACGGAGCTCCGGCTGCGCTTTCCGGCCGCCGCCCACCGAGATGTTGACCACGTTGATATTGCCGTACGGACAATCTGCGCCGCAATTGCCGCACCCGATGCACCAGTCTTCGATGACGATATCCAGCGTGTCTTTCCGCCGGATCGCTCCCACGGGGCAGCGTGTCATGCACAACGGATCCATGCACGCCCGGCAACTCGTGGGCACCAGGTAGCGATCGAAGCGCAACCCGTCCCTTATCAGGCGCGTCACACCGTCCTCGTGAGTGGCAACGCAGGCCTTCACGCACTCGTCGCAGCGGGTGCACTTATCCAGATCCAGGAGCAGCAGGTTTTGTCCCTGCATGAGTTCCTGCGTCAGGAAATCGTCGACCGAAATGGTCTGCACCCGGTTCAGTATTTGCGCGTCGGCCTGGCGGCGGGCGCGCGCCACTTCGGTGATGCTGGTTTCGATTTCCGGGAACTGACGCAGCATCAGGGCGAAATCCTCGCCCTTGATGCGCACCAATTGCACGAAATCGATGGCCGTACAGGTCGCGGTGCGGCGCCCCGCTTGCAAGGGGTCCTCCAGCAGTTCGAATGTAGTGCCGCCGGCCAGGAAGCTCTCGCCGTTCGAAACGAGGAAGCTGTCGGCGGGTTTCATGCGGAAGTTGAGCGGGTTCTTGCCGGCAGGCAGCCGGGAGACACGCACCTCCCGGCCTTCCACCCGCATTTCGAAGTGCTCGCGCGAGATGTATTCGTCCCATGGCACCTGCAGGGATCGCTCAGCCGACGGAGCCCGCCCGCAAACCAGCGGCTGATTGGAAACTACGCCTTCGGCGATCTGTCCCGGATCGGCGCCCTTCGCGCGGACCCGGAACGCCGGCGGCAACAATCCCATTTCGCCGAAATAGGAGCCTCGCGAGAGGTAGGTCAGCACCATTTCGCCGCCGGCAAAGTTCTGCGAAACCTTCACGAAGCCCATGCGAATCAGGTAGAATGCGTCGGCCACGTCGCCCTGCCGGACAATCGTTTCGCCGGGTTGCACATCCACCAATTCCACACGTTCCCGCAGGTGATTCAGAAACTCCGGGCTGAGTCCTCTGAAAGCCGGAACCGTGCGCAGGTGGGTATCGAGGGCGCGTGAACGATAGTTGCGGTTGAGCTTGTCCTTGAACGCCGGCGCGTTGTAGAGCACGTTGTTCAGGATGTTCGGCAGCATCTCCAGGACGACCACTTCGGTCTTGGCGCGCGCGGTGGCCGACCGGGGATAGAACTTGGGCCGCTTCAACCGCTCTTGCTTGAGGGCGGCCAAGGCGGCCAGTTCGCCGATCAGGTCGCCCGCGGTCACCGTGGCAATGGGATCTTCGACAGGCAGATCCACCGAAGCGTCCAGCGGGATATGCGTGCGTTGCGACGGGCCGCTTTCGCGCCGGTCCGGAGCTCCTTTCAGGTACTGGGTGAACTTCGTGATTCCCTTGAAGAGGCCGCCTTGGGTGGTCCTGCGTGTCTGGGTGCGCGAGACTGGGTGGTCCAGATACAACTCGATTTCCCCGGAGAGGATATAAAACGCGGTGGTGCCGTTCTCACCCTCCCGCATGATGATTTCGCCGGGGCGATAGGTCTGCCTGGCGATCGCGCCCGGAAACTTGTCCCAGATTTCCTTCCTGATTCCGGCGAATGCGGGAATGGCGGCCAGTTCGTCGGAGGAAAGCGGGTCGCCTCCCAAATTCGCTTCTAGGATTTCCTTAGCCATTTGCCTGGATTGTGAGATCGTACCTCAGATGCCTGACAAATGTCCAAGGGCCCGGGATGCGGAAGACATTTATTCCGCATCGACATCTCTGAGGACTATCTTCAAGAACCCATTGACAATCGGACGCCCGCCGTTTCATCATAAGGGATCTTTGGCCATGAGACTGGCTCCGCTAATCACCGCTATGATTCTATCTTCGGCAGCCGCTCAGCAGCCGAAGTATCTGGGCGCCGGAAGCTGCGCGTCCTCCAACTGCCACGGCGCCACCAGCGCCGCCGCCGAGCAGGTCCGCCGCACCATGGGCAACGAATTTGCGATCTGGTCGGCAATCGACAAGCATGCCGTCGCCTACAAAGGGCTCGAAAAGCCGCGCGCCCGCCGCATGGGCGAGATTCTCAAGATCGCCGACGTGACCGCGGACAAACGCTGCACGGTTTGCCACGTGGCGGGTTCTCCGGAGAAGACGCGTTCCGACGGCGTGGCATGTGAGGCCTGCCATGGTCCAGCGGAGCAATGGCTGGGGACGCATACACAGCCCAACTCGCATGGCGCCAGCGTGGCCAAGGGAATGATCGACACCAAGAACCTGCTGGTGCGCGCGCAGACCTGCCTGGGCTGCCACCTGGGAGCGGCGGACACGGCTGGCGGCAAGGTCGTGGATCACGAACTGATCGCCGCCGGGCATCCGGATCTGGCCTTCGAACTGGACACTTTCGGGTGGGCACAGCCGGCCCACTACCGCGAGCCGAAGCCTTCCGCCGGCAATACGCTGCCGCGCGTGCGCGTGTGGGCTGTCGGCCAGGCTAGCGCGCTGGCCGAAGGCATGCATCTTCTGGCCGCGCACGCCGCGAACCGGTGGCCGGAATTCTCCGACCTGGAGTGCTACCAATGCCATCACGATCTGCGTCTGGAAAGCTGGCGGATCCAGCGAGGCTATCCGGGCCGAACGCCAGGCAGTTTGCAAATCAATCAGGCGCGCTACGACATCCTGCGGGAGTTGGTCGCGCAGGCGGCGCCCGAGCAGCGCGAGGCCTTGGAGAGTTCCATGTCGGCGCTGGCCGAAGCGATGTCGCGGCGTCCTTGCGACGGCCCGGCGGTGGGACAGGCGGCTCGCCAGATCGCCAAGCTGGCGGGCGGCTTGGCGGCGCGTTTCGATAAACAGGACTTCGACGCGGCAGGCGCCCGCGGCATCGTGAAGGCCATCGGAGCCAACATCCAGCGCATCGCGAATTCCGGCGTACACTCCGCCGAACAAGCCGCCATGTCGCTCGATTCGCTTACGGCCGCCTATGAAGCGGGCCGGCAAGCCGAGCAGAATTCCAACACGGCGCAGCTCTACGACTATTTGGAGCATCCGTCGGCTTATCAGCCAGGCGAATTCGTAGCCCGGTTTCGCAAAGCTGTTGCCGCGGTCCAATGAAACGCATCTGGATGGCCCTGCTGCTGGTTGCGCCAGTGTGTGCGCAACGTGCGCAACTGCCGAAAAAGGGGCGCCAGTTCGAGCCCGCCGCGCCCCGGGAACTGACTCCCATCCGAACGCTGCCCCGCCGGCCGAGTGTCCCGCCCGCCGAACGGCAATCGCCGCTGGCGGACTATATAGCGTCCGCACAGGCGAAATTGCCCCCGCCACGCACGCTTCCCGAGGACCGGCTGCGTCCGTTGGTGCGCCGCGTGCCGGATCTGAATCCACCTCCGCCGCTTCTCCCGGAAACAGCCGACCTCCTCTATCCGCTTCCACGCCGTCCACTGGAAATGGCTGCGGCGCAGCCGCCGCCATCGGCGACTGAGGCCACCTCGATACCCAATCGCTGGCGGATCCCCGGCGCCAACCCCAGTTCGCCGCGCTATGACGACCGCAAGCTAGACGCCATCTATGCACCCACGCACGCCTGGGATCCGTTCAATCGCAACACACTGAAAGGCGACTACCCGCTGTTTGGGCGCCATAACTTCCTGGACATCTCCGTCTCCAGCGAAACCATCGCCGAGGAGCGCCGCTTGCCGGTGGTGAGCCCTCCCAGTTCAGCCGAACCGGGCAGCAGTGGATTCTTCGGCCCGGGCGGCCAGTTCGCGGTGAGCCAGAACTTCCGCGTCAGCTTCGATCTGTTTGGCGGCAGCGCCGGTTTCAGCCCGGTCAGCTACGATCTGCGCGTGACTCCGGAGTTCAACGTCAATTACCTGATGACGAACGAAAACGGCATTGTCAATATCAACGTCTTGAACGGCACCACGCGCACCGACACCGCCACCGGCATTCAGGAGTTGTTCTTCGAGAAGCGCCTCTTCACCAACAGCACCAGCGCCTTGCAGCCCGCCCGGGACAGCGACGACCGCGGCAGCGCCTATTTCGACTTCACGTCTTTGCGCTTCGGCATTCAACGCTTCACCAGCGACTTTCGCGGTTTTATCTTTTCCGACGAGCAGCCCGGCGCGCGCCTTTTCGGCACCTTTAAGGACAACCTCTACCAATACAACCTCGCGTTCTTCAACATGCTGGAAAAAGACACCAACAGCGGCCTGAACCAATGGCGCGAGCGGGAGCAGAAGGTCTTCATTGCGAATCTGTACCGCAACGATTTCCTGACCAAGGGTTACAACGTCAATGTCAGTTTGCTGTACAACGACGATCTGCCCTCGTTCCTGATCGACAAGGACGGTTTTCTAATCCGGCCGGCCCCCATAGGTCTTCCGGTCCCGCACAAGATCCGCGCGGGATACGCCGGCATTACGGGAGACGGCCACATTGGACGGATCAACGTCTCGGATGCGTTCTACGAAGCTTTCGGACGGGACAGCTTCAATCCCATCGCCGCGCGCCCTCAGCATATCAATGCGCAGATGGCCGCGCTGGAGTTGTCCTGTGAGAGAGACTGGATGACCTGGAAGGCTTCTTTCTTCTTCGCTTCCGGCGATGGCAACGTGAGCGGCGGCAGAGCCACTGGCTTTGACGCCATTGTGCCCGACCAACAGTTTGCCGGCGGCGGTTTCCTGGGGAGTCCGGCGCTGGCGGATCGCGGCCTGATCAATAACCAATTTGAAGGCGGCGGCGTCAATTTTCTCAACCGCGAGGCCATTCCGCTCACCGGAACTGGGGTGTTTCTGTTCGGCCTCGAGAGCTTATTGCCCAACATGCGCGCCGGTCTGTTCGAGGGTCAGGCCAATTTCGTCAATCCGGGCATCCTGTTGTACAACGCCGGAATGGACGCAAAAATCACGCCCAAGCTGAAGTCCACCTTTAATGTGAACTATCTTAAGTTCGATCGCACCGAAGTGCTGGAAGCCGTGCTTTTCCAAAGCGGAATCCGTGCGGGGATCGGCGTGGATGCCGGATATGGCCTGCAGTACCGGCCTTTGCTCAGCGACAATGTGGTGGTGACGGGGGGCTTCGGCGCGCTTTTTCCGCAGGACGGATTCAAGGACCTTTACAATGGACGGGTGCTGTTCTCGGGGTTTCTAAACGTAAGGCTGGTATTCTGACGATGCGAGCTTTGCATGCCGCATAATTCGTGGGGCAGACCCCCTGGTCTGCGCGGGTCCCTCTGGACCCGCTCTTTCGTGCGCGCGTTGCTTCTTGGCCTCGGCTCTCTATCCCTGCCGATCCACCCGCTTTCCGCCGCAGACCTTCTCCGCCAAACCGCGGACGAGGCGGCGCGCCATAGCGCCGGTTGCCAATCCGCCAAGTGCCATGTGGGGATTGAGCCGATGCACGTCTCACCCGCCGTGCACCTGGGCTGCACGGACTGTCACGGCGGAAACGCGGATGCGACCGATAAGTTCCAGGCCCACGTACATCCGCGCTATCCGCGCATGTGGCCCTCCAGTGCGAATCCGCCGCGAACTTATACTCTCTTGAATCGGGAAGACCCGGCCTTCGTGCGTTTTATCAATCCGGGTGACTTGCGCGCGGCCTCGGAAACGTGCGGCAGTTCCGGCTGCCATACGGATATTGTCTCCCGAGTCAAGACCAGCCTGATGTCGCATGGTGCGTTCCTTTGGGGAGCCGCCCTTTATAATAATGGCGCCTTTCCGCTCAAGAACAGCATCTTTGGCGAGAGTTACGATTCCCACGGCGTGGCGCAGAAACTGGTTGCGAGTCCCAAACCCACCCCAGAGGAGACCCGGAACAAAGGCATCCTGCCGTACTTGCTGCCCCTGCCGGATTTCGAGAACACCCAACCCGGCAACACGCTCCGGGTCTTCGAACGCGGCGACGAGCGCTTGAGCAACCGCGGCTTTGGCACTCTGACGCGCACCGATCCGGTATTCCAGGGCTTGCAGCGTACGCGGCTTCTGGACCCCTTGCTTTATTTTCTGGGCACCAACGACCAACCTGGCGATTACCGGTCCTCGGGTTGCACCGCCTGCCATGTCGTTTATGCCAACGACCGGGATCCTGTCCACTCCGGGCCATATGCCGCGAACGGCAACCTGGGTCACAGCTTCACCAACGATCCCACCATCCCGAAGAACGAATCCGGACACCCGATTCAGCATCGGCTGACGCGCTCGGTTCCCTCCAGCCAGTGCGTCGTTTGTCACATCCATCCGGGGACTTCCTACGCGTTCCAATACCTTGGGTATATGTGGTGGGACAATGAAACGGATGGTGGCGAAATGTATCCGGCGCAGTCGAAACAAATGCGCCCCGAGGAAGCCGCTGAGTCGCTGGCTCGCAATCCGGAAGCCGCCTCCTTGCGCGGCAACTGGTCGGATCCGGAATTCCTGGCTAACTTGACCGGACTGAACCCCAAGCTCCACCAGACCCAGTTTGCCGATTTCCACGGCCACGGCTGGGTCTATCGCGCGGTCTACAAACACGACCGGCAAGGCAACCTGCTCGACGGCGACGGGCGAACAGTACCTTTTGACGATCCCGACAAGTTCAAGAAAGCCGTGCATTTGCGGGATATTCACCTGGATAAAGGGCTGCACTGCATCGACTGCCACTTTGAGCAGGATAGCCATGGGGACGGCCACTTATACGGGGAAGCCCGTGCCGCCGTGGAGATCGACTGCATCGATTGCCATGGATCCATCTCTGCCCGGGCGAATCTTAAGACTTCCAATTCCGCGGCGCCGGCCGGAGGCACGGATCTCTCGCGGCTGCGCACGCCATCCGGCAAGCGGCGGTTTGAATGGGTAGGGGGCAGGCTGGTGCAACGCTCCATGGTCGACCCCGCCAAGGAATGGACCGTCTCGCAGGTCGTGGATTCCATCACGCCGGGCTCCTATAACTACAATGAAAAGGCGCGCCTGGCTAAGACAATCGAGCGCGATGGAGTGACTTGGGGAGCCGCGCCCGCGAGCCCCGGTCAACTGGCCCATTCCAACGATCGCATGTCCTGTTATACGTGCCACACCGCTTGGATGACGAGCTGTTTCGGATGCCACCTCTCCATGAAGGCCAATGCCAAGCGGCCCGCGCTGCATTGGGACGACGATACCGATACGCGGAACTTCACGACTTATAACTTCCAGGTGCTGCGCGACGATGTGTTCATGCTGGGCCTCGATAGCACGGTGAAGGGCAACAAGATTGTGCCCGTGCGTTCCTCAAGCGCGGTGGTCGTAAGCTCGCAGAATGCCAATCGGGAATGGCTCTATCATCAGCAGCAGACCATTTCGGCGGAAGGGTACAGCGGCCAGGCTTTTAATCCGCACTATCCGCACACAGTCCGCACTCACGAGACGCGCACCTGCACCGACTGCCATGTGTCGAAGGAGAATGACAACAACGCGTGGATGGCGCAACTGCTGCTCGAGGGCACAAACTTCGTCAATTTCTTTGGACGGTACGTATACGTGGGCGAGGGCCGGCATGGCTTCCAGGCGGTGGTGGTGACCGAGCACGACGAGCCGCAAGCCGTCATCGGCAGTTACCTCCAAAAGCTGGCTTATCCCGAGGACTACGCGAAGCACGAGCGAACCAAGCTTCTGAACGAAGCTTATGGCCACGAAGGCAACATCCTCAGTTTGCAGTTGCGCGGCGAGTACCTATACACCGCGAAAGGCCCTGGCGGGGTGGAGATCTACGATGTCGCCAATATCGACAATAAGGCCAACTCCGAGCGCGTGGTCACCGCGCCGGTATCGCCTCTCGGCCAGCGGCTTTACGTCAAGACCAAGGATGCGCGCTGGATTGCCTCGCCAACGACATTGGGGGTCGATCCCGCGCGCCACCGCAATCCCGAGAATGAGGAGCAGCCGATCAGCCTTCTGTACGCCTTCTTATACGTGGCCGACGCGCAGGAAGGCCTGATTCTGATCAACGCGGCAACTCTGCTGGATGGCGATCCGCGCAACAATTTCCT
>Ga0187871_10003508_pt1 | contig 12147 bp, 4 predicted proteins | sample June2016WEW_16_1_FD_132988 | JGI IMG/M metagenome (GOLD analysis project Ga0187871, IMG submission 132988) | Peatland microbial communities from SPRUCE experiment site at the Marcell Experimental Forest, Minnesota, USA - June2016WEW_16_10 | ecosystem: Environmental > Terrestrial > Soil >... | reverse complement strand
GGCGCCCGATTCCGTGCTGGAAAGGGAGTTCGCCACGGTCTGGGCCGGCAAGTCCAGGGATTGCAACATTTCCGGGCTGGCCGGCAGGAGCAGGCTGGTGCGGATGAGACGTTCCGCCGCCAGCGGATCCAGCGTCCCGGCAGCGCGGCGGACCGCCTCCTGGCGGAGTTGCTCGTACTGCGCTGTGGCCTGCGGATTGCCAATTTCGACCAGAGTGGCGCCCGCCTCCAGTAAATCCCAGATCGCCGCCGGCGATTTGTAATCCCGGTACTGGTCAACGTGCAGAAGGCCGCCCAAAAAATTGGAAGCGTCCTTCCATTGCTCATGCATGGCGTACCAAGAGACGATGTTGCGGTACACCTCGGCGGCTTGCAGGGAAGGATAGAGGGAATCCGGCGAAATTTTTAGTACCAGGGCGGCCGCGTCGGGGAACTTCCCGGCGTCCCAATCCAAGGCCGCCCGGGCGATGTTTTGCCCGGCCTCGACCTTTGCCAGCAAGGCGATTTCGGAGTTCTTTTCCATTTCGGCCGCCTGGCGGGCGGCCCGTTCCTGGAAGAAGAACCAGGTTGAGATGCCCGACCCCAGGAGCAGGGCCGCCAGAACCGCCGTGACGGCGGCGAACATGACCTTGTTGCGCCGGATCAATTTCTTCAACAGGTACATCCGTCCCGGAGGGCACGCCAGCACCGCCTCGCCATTCAAGTATCGCTGGAGATCCAACACCATCTCGCTGGCCGACTCATACCGCCGCTCGCGATCCTTCTCCAGCGCCTTCATGACGATCCAGTCCAGATCGCCGCGCGCCAGTGCGCGGAGCCGGTCCGGCTCAATCCCGCGGTGCCGGGCCGCCTCCGCCAGATCCTCTTTCGAGAGGGTGGCCAGCAACGCGGACGGCCGGGGCGGCTCCACTTCCCGCAAGGTCCGCCGCAGTTCTTCCATGCCGGACTTGAACAGTTCGTTGCCGTCGAAAGGCGTATGGCCCGTCAGCAGTTCATAGAGCAAAACACCCAGGCTGTAAATGTCGCTGCGCGTGTCCACGTCCATCCCCCCCATCTGGGCCTGCTCGGGGCTCATGTAGGCGGGGGTGCCGATGAATTGTTCGCAGGCGGTGAAAACCGTGTTGTCCGTCAACCGCTCCCCGGTAATGGCCTTGGCAATGCCAAAATCAATCACCTTGGGCGTCGGCGCGCCATTGTCCGGGGTGACCAGAATGTTGGACGGCTTGATGTCCCGGTGGATGATGCCCTTTTGATGGGCGTGCTGCACGGCGTTGCAAACCTGGAGGAACAAAGCCAGGCGGCTGCGGATGTTCAAATTATGCTCGTCGCAGTAGTCGGTGATCTTCTCTCCCCGCACCAGTTCCATGACGAAATAAGGCCGGCCCGATTCGGTCGCGCCCATGTCCAGCGCGCGCGCGATGTTGGGGTGGTCCATCAAAGCCATCGCCTGGCGTTCGGCCGCAAAACGCGCCACCAGGTTCTTGGTGTCCATGCCCAGCTTGATGATCTTAAAGGCCACCGTCCGCCGGACCGGCTCCTCCTGGCCGGCCAGATATACGATGCCGCACCCGCCTTCCCCGATCTTCTCCAGAAGCTTGTAATGGCCGATGCGCGTTCCGATCTGTTCATCCTCGGGCAACTTCACCCGGCTGTCTCCTGTCAGAGACGCCCCGCCGTTGCCCGACTGAAAGGCCTCGGCGGAAAGCCTGAGCGCCGAACTGCCCTCCTGGAAAAACCGCTCCGCATCCGCATGGGCGGAGAGCATCGCCTCGACGGCGGCGCGCAACTCGGCATCGCCCACGCACGCTTGATCCAGGAAAACCCTGCGCGCGGCGGGATCCTCCACCTTGAGCGCGGCCTCATAGACCAAATCTTCCCATTGCGACGCGGCTTTCATTGTTCAAATCATCTTTGTTCCCGAATCCAGCGGAACAGACGCGCCTTGGCGCAAGCCCATTGGCGGTCCACTGTTCGCTCGCTGATCCCCATGCTCTCGGCCGCCTCCCGGTTGGTCAACCCGCCGAAAAACTTCATCACCACAATGCGGGCCTTTTCCGGGTCTTCCACTTCCAGCCGTTCCAGCGCGTCATTGATCAGCAACACATCGTCGTCCGGTGTTCTTGCCGCCACCTGCGCCTCGTCAATGTCCACGCGCGCCTGGCCGCCGCCGTGCTTGAGCCGGGCCTTGCGGCGGGCATTGTCAATAAGAATTCTACGCATCGCATCCGACGCCGCCCCAAAAAAGTGCGCCCGATTCTCCCAATGGCGGCTGCCGTTCCCGGCCAGTTGCAGCCAGGCCTCATGAACCAGAACCGTCGCCTGGATCGTCTGGCCGGGCGACTCGCGGGCCATGCGCGCCGCGGCCAGTCGCCGAAGCTCCTCGTACACCAGCGGCATCAACTCCTCCGACGCGCCGCTTTCGCCCCGGCTGGCCGCTTGCAGCACCAGTGTGATATCGTTCATGCTCGCGGAGAACATACACCGTTCCCAGTCCGCAAGCGAAGCCCGAAATTTCCTCCATCACTCCAACGCACCGTTGGGTTTTTCCCGGGATTGCGATTTCTCGTCATAAAAGCGCTCTTTTTTGCTTTAATCATGCGCAATTAACCTTAATTAAGCTTAATTAGCCTCAATGGTAAGCTTAATTGACCCTCGTTTCTTGGGTTGGATGGGTCAGCCGCAACCCGCCGTCCGGCCTCAAACCGCCGGGACTTGGGTAGGGACGGCTCGCCGAGCCGTCCGGCCCGTGGACGCCTCGGCGAGGCGTCCCTACCGCCATACGTAGTAGAATCCTCCTGAAGCGGAATGACCCGGACACATTGCAGCGCAAGGCGGCGGGCCGCTTCGCTTGCAACAAACCGTTCCCGCTCCGACCGCGGGAGCCGTGTCCCGCATCCCATATAGACCGCCCTAATCACGTATCTATATTAGAACTTAATGCCATTTTGTCAACGCAAATAATCAAATTCTTGCGGATTGTTGTAACGCCATAAGCCTCAAAAACTTACGAACATAATCCGGTCGGGCGAGACTCGGTCGAGCTGTGACTCGATTGTGGATTGCGGATTGCGGATTTGAACGGCACGGCAAGGCTCCTGCCGGGCTGTGAATCTCAGTCGTCGGAGGTCGAAGGTCCCAACTTCCGATTTCAGTCTTTCAGCGTTTTCTTTTCAGCGTCGCTTGCAAGATTCCCGGACGCCAGCCGTATTGGAGTTTGACGGGCGCGGATTAAACAGGGCCGGATGCGAGAGCATCGAATCCGCGTCAGACGGAAACATTTTATGCGAAGGAACATTATGAAGAAGCTTTTGAAAATCCTGGCGGTTGTGGCGGTCGTCTTGGCGGTGGCGACAGTGGGGCTGTTCACTGCCCGGGCCGCCGGCTGGCCTGAGCCGGCACGCCGCGTTCGCGGATTCGCCGCCGGACGCATTGTCGGCAGGGCCGTTGTGAACTGTCCTGCTCCCGCTGCGTATTACGCCTGGCCGCAAAGCGTTTATGTGGGGCCATACTGCGCTCCCGCGCCGGTGGTGGTGCAAGCGCCGCCTGTCTATTGCGTCCCTGCGCCGGTCGTTTATCCGGCGCTTTGTCCGCCCGTTCGGCTCCCGGTCATTGCGGCCCGTCCGCATTACATTCGCCGGTGATTGGCCGGTGATTCTTGGGTCGCAGGCTTGCAAATCAACAACTTGCGCTTCCAGGGAACCGGGAGGGGACGAATGGGAGGAAAGGGACACATGGGACGCGTGGCACAAGTGGTTTCCTCCACTGTATCGGGCGTTCCGTGGCACAGAGCGGCAAAGCCGCGACCAAAGGAATTGACCACGGATTTCACGGATTTCACGGATAAAGAAAGACTTTCTAACGCAAAGTCGCAAAGGAGGCGCCAACCGCCAAATGCGGTGCATTGTGCCAAGGAACCCGCAACATATTGGCGGAAATCAGTCGTGCCTTCCGTCCCATTCCTCCCGTTCCTCCTATTCGTCCCATCCCGGTTCCTTGGAAGCGTCACCCCAGCCTCCATGACTGACGCATTGCAATTTGACAAACTTTAATGGTGAAATTTTTTGAGGAATGTGACAGGATGACGGCGGATTATCCTTAAATGTCATTGATGGAAACATTTATCGGTGGTGATGTGTCGCCCGTAATGGTGCTGGGGGTGATGGCGGCCAGTTATGTTGCGGGATGTTTTTCGACGGGGTATTATCTGGTGCGCAGGCGGACGGGGCAGGATATCCGGGAGCTGGGAAGCGGCAGCACGGGGGCGCGCAACGCCGGACGTGTGCTGGGCCGGCGCGGGTTCTGGCTGACGATGGCGGGGGATATGGCCAAGGGCGGCCTGGTGGTCTGGCTGGCGCTGGCGTTGACGGGCAATGACCGGGTGGCGCTGCTGGGGCTGCTGGCGGTGACGGCGGGGCATGTCTGGCCGGCGCAATTGGGTTTCCGCGGCGGCAAGGGGGTCTCGACTTCGCTGATGGGGGTGTTGGTTTACGACTGGCGGCTGGCGCTGATTTATTGCCTGGCTTTTGCGGCGGCAAAGGCGGTGATGCGGCGGTCGGTGGCGGCGAGTTTGGCGGGGTTTGCGTTGTTGCCGGCGGCCAGTTTCTGGCTGGGCGGGGACCTGCCGGAAACGTGGGAAATTTCCGTTCTTGCGGGGATGGTCATTCTGGCGCATCATCGGAACGTGGTGGAAGGGATAGCCGAGATGTGGTCCCGGCGGGATGACGGGGCGCGATCAGATCAATCTGTCAAAGAACTATGAGCACGAATGTTTTGCAGTTCAAGATAGCGACCGAAGACTGGGAATTTGAGCAGATTCACGAGCTGAACTACCGGACTTTTGTGGAGGAGATTCCACAGCATCAACCGGCGGAGCAGCCGCGTCTGGTGGACAAGTTCCACGAGGAAAACACTTACCTGATCTGCCTCTCCGGGCGGCGGGTGGTGGGGATGCTGGCGGCGCGCGGGCGCCGGCCTTTTTCGCTGGATCAGAAGCTGCCGAATTTGGATTCGTTTTTGCCGCCCGGCCGGCGGCCTTGCGAGGTGCGTTTGCTGGCGGTGGAGAAGGAATTTCGCAACAGCCAGGTTTTCCGGGGGATTATTGCGCTGATGTGGCAGTACGGGACGGAGCGTGGATATAATATGGCGATTATTTCCGGCACGACCCGCCAGCAGAAGCTTTACCGGCATCTGGGTTTTGTCCCTTTTGGCCCGCTGGTGGGGAAGGGGGAGGCGATGTTCCAGCCGATGTATCTGACGCTGGAGGGATTTGAGAAGAAGGCGGAGGAGTTCTTCAGCATGCCCGCCAATGTGCCGGGGCCGGCCAGTTTTTTGCCCGGCCCGGTCAGCATCCACCGGGAGGTGCGGAAGGCTTTTGAGCGGCAGGCGGAATCGCATCGGTCGGACCGGTTTGTGGGTGAGTTTCAAAGAACCCGCGAGCGGCTGTGCCAGTTCACGGCAGCGCGGCATGTGCAAATCCTGCTTGGGTCGGGGACGCTGGCCAATGACACGGTGGCGGCGCAGTTGTCGTTGCAGGCCAAGCCCGGGCTGGTTCTGAGCAACGGGGAGTTTGGGGAACGGCTGGTGGACCACGCGCGGCGGTTTGGGCTGACGTTCGATGCGTTGCAGTTTCCGTGGGGGGAGCCGTTTGACATGCCGGCGATCCAGCAGTTCTTGTCGCGTTCGCCGGCGGTGGGGTGGTTGTGGTTCGCGCACGGGGAAACTTCGACCGGGATGTTGAATCCGCTTTCGCCGCTGCAATCGTTGTGCGCGAAAAGGAAGATCAAACTGTGCGCGGATTGCATCAGTTCGGTGGGAGTCGTGCCGGTGAATCTGGAGGGGATGTATCTGGCGTCGTCGGCGAGCGGAAAGGGATTGGCGGCGTATCCTGGCTTGTGCATGGTTTTTTACAATCACCCGATCAGCCATTCGACGCGGCTGCCGCGCTACCTGGATTTGGGCTGGTACGCCGAGCACCAGGGGATCGCGTTCACACATTCGTCCAATTTGGTGCATGCGCTCGCAACGGCGCTGCGGCGGGTGGATTGGCCGAAGAAGTTTGCGCAACTGGCGGAAGATTCCGCCTGGCTGCGGGGGCGGTTGCGCGGGCTTGGCTTGAACCTGATCACGCCGGACACGGAGGCGATGCCGGGCGTGATCACGATTGCGCCGGCGCCCGGCCAGAGTGGATTTGAGCTGGCGCAACGGTTGGAAGAGGCCGGATTTCTGCTCAGTTCCAACAGCGATTATCTGCGGCAGCGCAATTGGATTCAGATTTGTCTGATGGGCGAGTACTCGCGGGAAAAGCTGGACGGTTTGCTGGCTTGCCTGGCCCGGCATGCCACGGCGGGAGCGGGGACGGCGCGCCCGGCGGCCGTTCAGCCGATGGTGGCGGCGTGATGCAGCCGGGGCGGAGGGGTTGGGCGAATCGCGGTGATGGGAGTGATGGGAATAATAGGACGGATAGGGCCGATCCTCCCGATCCGACGGATCGGGAGGATTGACAATGGCTGGAAAATGCCGCCAATTTGGTGTTGTAATTGAGGCCGGGGGGGGTTATCAATGTTGCAATGCCAGAGGAGGTACGCTCCGCATTGTCCGGGGTCGTCGCTTTGATTGGCCTTTAGCGTGAAATGTATGGCAAATTGTAGTCAAGAGAGAATATGAAGCCCCGAAAATTGGTTGTTGGAATTGCCGCGATAGTGGCGCTTTGCCTCGCCATCCCGGCTCGCGCGCAAATTACCGGATTCGGCGGCACCGGCATCAACTGGACGCTGAATAACGCCCCCAACAGCGACAGCGTGCCCTACATCACGAACAACGTTCTCCAAGTGGCCTATGCTGTGGATAGCGCCACGAGCGCCTGGTACGACACCCCGCAGTACATCGGCTCGTTCACGGCCTCGTTCGTTTTCCAGAACTTGCAGGCTGACGATGCTGAAGGGTTTGTGTTTGCAATGCAAAACGACGGAACCAACGCCGTCAGCGCAGTCGGCGGCAATTATCTCGGCTTTTACGGTGTGCCTTTGGCGACCGGACTTGCCTTTGATGTGTCGCCCCAGGGAGGGGCCGAACCTGGACTGGGCTACGCTCCGACGCAGGTTCCCGGGGGCGGACCCGGAGGCTATATTCACACGGGCGCTGTGAATTTCAGAGGGACAGACCCCATAGCCGCCAACATTTCCTATGCCAACGACGTCCTCAGCGTCACAGTGACGGATACGTTGACCCAGGCCACTTTTACCACCAACTTCGTTGAGAACCTGGCTGCCGCCGCGGGCGGGAGTACGGCTTACGTGGGATTTACCGCCGGAGGGACCTCGGTGTTGAATTTGTCCATCAGTGATTTCGTGTTCACTCCGGGTGTGGCCCCTTTCGTGCAGACCAATTTCCCGGTGACTATGAAACCCGGGACGAACATTGATGTGACCAAGTTGCCCGGCAACGAAACGGACGGTGCCATTGCCTACAATCCGCTGAATCCCTCCCAATTGTTTGTCGCGGCGAACACGAATTTGGAGGCCGGGCTTTTCGGCGCCTATTGTTCCAGCGTGGTGACCGGAACCAATCTCGCCAGTGTCGCCATTACCAATCTGACGCCGGCTTCGCTGGCCAATCTTCCGCCGGGCGCGTATCCGGCGGTGGCGTGGGACGGCTACGGGAATTTGTTTCTGGCATACGCGGACGGCTCGTTTTCCGGGATTGATGTGGCATTGAGCACCAATGCGGGAGTGAGTTTTTCCTTCCTGACGAACCTGGCGACCGGACATTTCGCCCTAGAGCCGAGAATCGCGGTAGGGGTTGGGACTAACACGATCGGCACCGGGACTAACGCGGGCAGCGTATGGGTTCTTTACAAGGATTACAGCCTGGCTTTTAACCCGATGGTCGCCCAAGGCGCCGCGGTGACGAATCTGGGAACGAATGCTGTTGGACGCTTCGGACTGGGGGAGATTGTGCCGGGTTCGACCAATGACTGCGGCTTTGGGGACATCGCCGTCGGCCCGCAAGGGCAGGTAATGGTGGCGTATCAAAATCTCTTCAACTCTTATGGCGCGGCCAGTTGTTATGTGAGCGTGGACCCGGACGGCTTGGGACCGGCCACTTTTGACAGTGAGGTGCTGGCGGCGCAAAATGCTGTTGGCGGCAATACGCTCATACCGGCGGCGCCGGACGGCTCGGGTATTAACGCCGCAGTGGGACTGGCCTGGGACATCAATCCGGCGAGCGAGCAGTACGGCCGGGTGTACCTGGATTGGGTGGGCGAGGGAAGCTCAGACACCAACGACACGGATATTTTCCTGGCTTCTTCGACAGACAGCGGGGCGAGTTGGAGCGCGCAGCAGGAGGTCAATGACGATGGCGGCCAGAACAGCAAGTTTTTGCCGCGGATGGCGGTGGACCCAACCAGCGGGGCCCTGGCCCTGAGTTGGTATGATTGCCGCAACGACACGGGAGGGCCGGTCACCAACGTGACGATAACGATTACGACGAACGATCCGGGCGACACCCCTCCCACGAATTTCAGCACAAATTACAGCACCAATACCAGCCCAAGCTTGACCACAAATCAGGCTGCTATGATCTACGCCACCGTGAGCCTGGATGGAGGACTGACTGTCCAGCCCAATGTGAAGGTCTCCACCGACACGACGACGGGCTATGTGGCGGCCCTGGCCGACAGCCCGACGGATTTTGGGGATTATATCGGCCTGACGTTTTACGGGGGGACTTTCTACCCTGTGTGGGCTGATAATTCCGGGAAGGCGCCCAATCCCAACAGCCCGAGCAACAGCTTCGATGTTGTTATGGAGCCGGTGACGCTGACAGGGCTGGCAGACGTGTCCATTACGTCGGTCCTGGTCAATTCGAGTCCGACCAATCACTCTCCTCTGACTGGGACCAATCTGTTGCAGATCGGGTCGGTGATAGATTACTTCCTGACCGCGAGCAATAACGGACCGAGCGCGGTAACTGCGGCGTACGTGACGAATGTCTTTTCGCCCGATGTGTCGGTGGTCATCGCCTTTCCGACTAATACGAACAATACGGTCCTCAAGACCTCCTACCGTCTGAACGGCAATACGCTGGTCTGGTCAATAGGGGCGCTGCCCGTTTTGAAAAGCGCCACGATCCTGGTCGAGACGACGGCCGTGGGGATTGGCAGCGCCACCAACTTCGCCACAGTCACGCCCGGCACGGGAGTCTCCGACGTGCTGACGAACAACAACTCCACGAACATGGTGACGGTCATCTCCGGGGCGGATTTGTATTTGACGATCACCAATTCGCCCAGCAAAATCGGCTACGGGGATCCGGAGGTCACTTACACGATGACGGTGAGCAATCAGGGGCCGGTTGGGGCGACGGGCGTGCTGATTTCCAACACGCTTTCGACAAACCTGGTCCTAGCCGGAGTGAGCTACCCGCCCGGGTACACTTACACCACCAATGCCATCCAAAACAGCGTCACGTTCAACATCGGCCCGATGACCAACGGGCAGACGGTGACGGTGAGCGTGACGGCCTACGCGCCGACCAATCTGGCCTACGCCGGCCCCGCCTCCGCCACCTGCTCTTCCATCGTTCTTGGCGTGATTGATCCCACCGCCACTAATGACAGCGCCGGAGCGGTGGTTCCGATTGTGACGCCGGACCTGGCGATTGGCATGACCCCATCTGTCCTTACCATGGCAGTGGGGGACACGATTACTTACACGCTGAACATAACCAATTTGGGGCCGGTCCCCGCCTTTGCCGTGGCCGTCACCAATGCGCTGCCGCCCAACCTTCAGTTGGTCAGCGCGAGCGTGCGAAAAGGAACTTACACGACCAATGCCGATCCGCTGGTAGCCGGCCAAACGGATATCATCGCCAGTTTCTATGATCCTTTGCCCGCCGGCCTGAGCACCGAGGTGACCATCACCGCCACAGCCCAGTCCCTGGGCACGGCCTCCAATGTGGCTGTGGTGGGCGACGTCGTGGTGGATTTGAATCCCGCGAACAACACGGCCAAAGTGGCGACGCCGATTCTGCCGCCGGACATGGCGATTGGCATGACCGGCACCCCCGCCTTCATCGCGGTGTGGGACCCGGTTACTTACACGATCAGCGTGACGAATTTGGGACCCGTCGTCGCTCGCGGTGTGATGGTCACCAACTACCTGCCGACCAACCTCCAATTCTCCAGCGCGGGTGTGCGAAAAGGCTCTTACACACTGACTCCCAATCCGCTGGTTGCCGGGCAAACCAATATCATCGCCACCTTTGACGAGGTTTTGCAGGTTGGCCAGAGCACCGAGGTGACCATCACCGCCACGGGGCAGTCCCTGGGCACGGCCACCAATGTTGCGATGGTTGGCGACAGCGTGCTGGATCCCAATAAAGCAAACAACACCGCCCAAGTGGAGACGCCGATTCTATCACCCCAGATGGTGATCGGAATGACCGCCTCGACCAACCTCATCCCCGTGGGAGGATCGGTTACCTACACCATCATCGTGACCAACCTGGGACCTGTCGCCGCGTATGGCGTCCTGATAACCAACAGCCTGCCCACCAATCTCCAATTCACGGCGGCGACCGTGAATCGAGGGACTTATGCCACCAGCCGCGATCCCCTCGTTCCCGCCCAAACCGACGTCGTCGGCAGTTTTGGCACACTGCTGGCGGGCCAGACGGCGACCATGACGCTCACAGCGACAGGGGCATCGCTCGGCCAGGCCACCAATGTCGCCGTGGTTTATGACAACCGGACGGATCCCAATCAGGTCAACAACACCGCCATCGTGGTAACACCGGTCGTGGCGCCGGCGCTGGACTTGATAATGAACGGTTCGCCCGCCAACATCACCATGGGACAGCAGGTGACTTATTTGATCACGGTGGAAAACCCCGGGCCGGTCACTGCCCTGGATGTGGTGATTACAAACACCCTGCCGGCGGAACTTTCTTATTCGTCCGCGTTCGCGGCCGAGGGAACCTTCACACATTCCCAAAACGAAGTTGTCTTCCAAATCGGCACCCTCACCAACGGGCAGAAGGCCGTCGTGACCGTCTCGGCGCAATCCATATCCCTGGGATTGGCCACGAATGTAGCCGAGGTTTATGACAGCCAGGTGTCTCCCAATTTGACCAACAGCACCGCCGAGGTGGTGACGCCGGTCGTGGCGCCGGATGTCGCCCTGGCAATGACCGGTTCGCCGGCCAGCGTCTTCGTCGGGCAAAACGTGGTCTTCACTCTCAGCGTCACCAATTTGGGTCCCCCTTCGGCCATGGGTGTCTATCTGACCAATTATCCGCTGCCTGCGAACCTGTCCTTTGAGGGAGTGTCGGCGCCGCAAGGGATAACTTACGAGACCAACACAAGCGGGATCATCTTCAACATCGGCTCGATGACCGACGGCCAGACCGCCACCGTGAGCATTACCGCCCTGGCGATCTCGCCCGGCGAGGCGACCAATTCCGCCATCGTGGGTGATATTCTGGAGGACACTGATTACACCAACAATTTCGCCAGCGTGGTGACGACGATTAGCCCCGCGCCGCTGCCGTTCTACAACCTGGCCGTCACTCCGGGAGTCACCGGCGTCTTCATCACTTGGAACACCCTTTCCAATTCCACATCCCAGGTCTTCTATTGGGTGACCAACGCCGCCACCAATACCAATTACACCTGGTTGAACCCAACTCCCACCAACTATCATACGGTTCTTGTGACGGGACTGGAGCCAGACACCAACTACGGCTTCCTAGCCAGTTCCATCGTGGCGGCGATACCCGAGTCGTTCGTCACCAACGCATCCGGTGTCACTATTTTGCAGGGAGTTGCCGCCGTAACCAATACGACCAACGGAAGCTTCTCCACGACTTCCACCGTGGTCATGCAAACGACGGACGCCGCTTATGCAGGCCCCTTCTGGACTCCCAGCGGGCTGGCGGACGACATTTACAGCTATAACGGCAATTACTTGTATGAGTACGTGCCGGGCGTCAGCGGGGCGCCGTCGTCCTTCGCCACATACGCGCCGGACATTCCGGTGCCGGGCATTTACGACATATCCGTCTGGTATCCCGTCCCCACTTCCGGGTTTTTCTCGCGCAGCACTCCGATGTCCGCCACCGGCGCGACCAACGAGGTGTCGGTCACGGT
>Ga0187871_10003507_pt1 | contig 12152 bp, 7 predicted proteins | sample June2016WEW_16_1_FD_132988 | JGI IMG/M metagenome (GOLD analysis project Ga0187871, IMG submission 132988) | Peatland microbial communities from SPRUCE experiment site at the Marcell Experimental Forest, Minnesota, USA - June2016WEW_16_10 | ecosystem: Environmental > Terrestrial > Soil >... | reverse complement strand
GGCCGCGGCAGTCCAGGTTCAGGCTGGGGCAAACCGGAGTCTCAGCCCGAGCTTGCGCAGGACCGAGAGGAACCACCAGGTGCACGCGCCGGTCCCGGCGACGACGAGCGCGGCGGTGGCGACAGTGGACAGCATCAGGAACATCTTGGTCGGCTCGGTGACCATCAGCACAGCCAGCCCGGCTGTGAGCAGCAGGAAGATGCCGGCCCACAGCCAGGTCGCCCCCTGGAAGAAGCGGTGCAGGCCCGGGTGATGCAGGGCCGGCTGCCGCAGCGCGACCACCTCGGCGGCCAGTTTGGCGACGATCGGGTCCGGGCCCCTTGCTGTCCGGGCGAACATCACGCACATGCAGAGGTTCGCGAGCGGGAACTGCAGCAGGAAAAGCCAGAGCTCGCCGGTAGCCAGCACCAGCCCGGTCTGCACCGTGAGCACCACCGCGGAAATCGCCAGCAGGCTGGGCACCGTCCCAGTCACGACCCTGCGGATGACCGCGGTAAGCCAGATGGCCACCAGCCCCGCGACCAGGCCCGCATCGCGGCCGCCGAGCCAGGCCGCGGCCGCGTACGCCGCCACCGGCAAACCCACGGACTCGGAAAGATTCCAGCCCGCGGTCAGCAGCAACCGCAGCGGCCTGGGGAGTTCCAGATCCTCAGCCACACGGGGATCAACGGCTGGGCAAGACCCAGCGCCGTCATGAACTGTTCCCACCATCGCTGCAGTCATCAATCCCCGCCTCGCGGAGCTAGGAAATGCAGCGAGGCGATCTCGAGACTGGCGTACGGTCTAGACCCGACCGGGAACTCGTTCAGGCTGCCTGAGCAAGTACTCCCACGAGCATACGCCCTTATCCCCCGATGACGGCTCCAGAAGTAGCCGGATGGAGACCACACCGCCCTGCTCCTGGGCGCCTGCCTGGCAGTCAGCGCCCTGGTACGCCCGAGCTGACGCAGGATTGTCGCGCTTGACCTGATCCAGGCTTCGGCGGATCATGGAGCGGCAGGTCTTTCCGGGGGGCAAGTTGGAAGCATGAGCGAAGGGGACGTGCGTCAGCGGCCTGGCCGGTCGCGCCGGGCGGGCGGGCCGGTGCCTGATCTTCTCGCGTCGAAGCTTCTGCGTCCGGTGTTGCGGCCGGGGACTGTCCGCCGTTTGCCGCTGATCGAGCGGCTGGCGCGGGGTGGCCGGTGCCCGATCGTGTCGGTGGTCGCGCCGCCCGGTTATGGGAAGACGACGCTGCTGTCGCAGTGGGCTGAGCGCAACGGCCAGTCTTTCGCGTGGGTGTCGGTCGACGAAGGCGACAACGACCCGAAGGTCCTGCTCACCTATGTCGCTGAGGCGCTGGATGCGGTGCAGCCGATCGACGGGCGGGTGTTCGACGCGCTGGCCTCCGCGGGCAGTTCGGTGCCCGGGACGGTTGTCCCGCGGCTGGGGGCGGCGTTCTCGTCGATGACCTCGCCGGTCGCGCTGGTGCTGGATGACGTGCACGCGCTGCGCAACCCCGAGTGCCGGGCCGCGTTGTCGGTGCTGGCTGATCATGTGCCGGGTGGTTCGCGGCTGGCGCTGGCCGGGCGGGGCGAGCCGCCGCTGCGTGTCGCGCGGCTGCGGGCCGAGGGCCGGATCCTGGAGATCGGCGCCGGTGATCTGTCGCTGAGCTGCGCGGAGGCGTCGTCGCTTTTGCGCAACGTGGACCTTGCGCTGAGCGCCGATGAGGTGGCCGGGCTGCATCAGCGGACCGAGGGATGGCCGGCCGGGCTGTACCTGGCGGCGTTGTACCTGAGGGAGGGCGGTCCGCTGGCGAGTGCGGCGGTTTCCTTCGGCGGGGATGACCGGCTGGTCAGTGAGTACATGGAGTCGGAGTTCCTGGCGCGGATCTCCGGCCGGCAGCGGGTGTTCCTGACCCGGACCGCGGTGCTGGGGCGGATGTCCGGTCCGTTGTGCGAGGCGGTGCTGGACGTGCCTGGGGCGGCCGCGATCCTGGCGGATCTGGCCCGGTCGAACGTGCTGCTGGTGCCGCTGGACCGGCGGGGGCAGTGGTACCGCTACCACCACCTGTTCCGCGACATGCTGCTGGCAGAGCTGGAACGCCTGGAGCCCGGGATGATCCCGGTGCTGCGGCGCCGCGCCGCGCTCTGGTGCCTGCGCAACGGCCTGCCCGAGGATGCGCTGGAGTACTCCATCGCAGCGGGGGACGTCGGCGCGGCCGCGGGCCTGGTGACGAAACTCGCGGTGCCGGCCCACCGGCAGGGCCGGATCACCACCATCCAGCGGTGGTACCGCTGGCTAGAAGATCAGGGCGAGATCGAGGGACACCCGATGGCCGCGGTGCTGGCCGCGCTCTTCTGCGCGCTGACCGGGCAGCCAGCCGGGGCCGGGCGGTGGGCTGATGTGGTCGACCGCTGGCAGTACGGGGACCCGGCCCGCCCCGGTGACCCTCCCGCGGAGGCGTGGGCGGCGGTGCTCCGGGCCTTCTTGTGCCGGCGCGGGGCCGGGCAGATGCGCGCCGACGCCGACGAGGCGGTGCGCAGGTTCGCGGTGCAGGGCTTCGTGACGCCGGCACCCGCGCTCCTGCAGGGGATCGCCCGCATCCTGTGCGGTGACCTCGACGGCGGCGACGCATCGCTGGAAGATGGGGTCAACGTCGGGGAGGAAACCGGCGCGCACGAGGATGCCGCGCTCGCGCTGTGCGAGCGGTCGCTGGTGGCGATGGCCCGCAGCGACTGGGGCCGGGCCGAAGTCCTGGCCGGCCAGGCAGACGCCGTTTTGCGCGGGGCCGGGATCGAGGAAAGCTACGCGAGGCCCCTGGTCAGCGCGGTGCAGGCCCGTACCGCGCTGCATCGCGGAGATGTCCCGGCAGCGCGCCAGCACCTTGTCAGTGCTCAGCGGCTGCGGCATCTGCTGACCTACGCGCTGCCCTACTTCGCCGTTCAGGCCCGGCTCGAGCTGGCCCGCGTCCACCTCGCGCTCGCCGACCTGGCCGGAGCCAGGACGCTGATGCGGGAGATCGATGAGCTGCTCAGGCGCCGGCCCGGACTCGGCACCCTGGCCGGCGAGGCCCAGGCGCTCCGGGCCCAGCTCACGAGGGAACACGGCCCCAGTACCCCCGGAGCGTCGGCCCTGACTGGTGCCGAACTCCGCCTCCTGCCGCTGCTGTCCACGCACCTGTCGTTCCCCGAGATCGCCGCACAGATGTTCCTGTCCCCCAACACCATCAAGTCACAGGCGAACTCCATCTACCGCAAGCTGGGCGCCTCCACCCGCAGCCAGGCAGTCACCCGCTCCCGCGACCTCGGCCTCCTCGACAAGTGAAGGCCCGTATCTTCCCCTCTGACGTCGCGGCAGCTGAGCTCCTGTCAGGAGGCCGTCCGCTCCAGCCGCCCGTGGCCCACGGCGGTCAGATCTACCTCGTCGAGCGTCGTGACGACGATGTCGGCCCCCGCCTTGGCCAGCAGGTCGGCGTCGTCGGCCCGCGCGATCCCGATCGCAGCCATGCCGCCGGCCTTGGCGGCCTCCACGCCCGCTGCGGCGTCCTCCATGACCATTGCGCGCTCCGGCGCGACCCCGAGTTCTCGGGCCGCCGCCAGGAACATCTCAGGGTCCGGCTTTCCGCGGGCGAACTCCCGGCCCGAGACGTCGGCGTCGAAGAAGTCCAGCAGCCTCAGGCCCGGCCGCAGCGACGCCGACGTTATCCCCTGCTCCCGGGCGAATGTGTCGAGCCGGATCTTGCCGAGGAACAACTTCGCGTTCTTCGACGATGACGCGGCCGCGACCCGGATGCCGGCGTCCTTGACGGCGATGATGAACCGCAGCGCGTCGGGGAATGCGGTGAAGTCGCCGGCCTCGATGAGCCGCACCACCATCTTCTGCTTGCGCTGGGCGTACTCGGCGAGGCGCAGGTCCGCCTGGTCAGGGACGTGGAAGTACTCCAGCGCGGCGCGCGCGCCGCTCAGGCGCGGCTTGCCCGACACCTCCTCCTGGTAGACCTGGGGCGTGAATGCTCCTGGTGACCAGGTCGTCCGGTCGCGGATGTCACTCCACTCCCCCTCCATCAGCTCGCGCAGCGACTCTTGCCACGCCTTCTGGTGCGGCGAGTCGACGAGCACGCCATCGACATCGAAGATCGCTCCCTGGAACGCCGGCATGCGTCCTCCTGTCAGCCGTGGGCCTGCTGCTTCCCGGCATGTAGGCTCGGCCGGAGCTCGAACGTGCACCGCTCCCCGGCGCGCAACTCGCGGACCTCGTCGCCGACCCCGACGCTGATCGGCCGCCGCACTCCATCCCGGTGGGCGGCTAGCATCAGTTTCCCCCCGGCGAGCGTCACGCGTAGCGGCGTCCCCCGGAACTGCATCGCGAACGACAGCCCGTCGAGCCGCGGGGGCAGCCGGGGGTCGAAGTACAGGACACCGTCGCGGATCTGCGTGCCGGCGTAGCTGCGCTGGAGGAGATCGAGCGTCCCGGATATCACGCCCATGTGGATGCCCTCTTTCGTGGTGCCGCCCTGGACGTCGCCGACGTCGCTCTCCAGTGCGACGAGGAACCGCTCCCACGAGCTCTCGATGTCCAGACGCGCGAGCACGCTGCTGTGCGCGACGAAGCTCAGGGTGGAGCCGTGCGACGTGCGCTCGTCGTAGTAGGCGATGTTCTTGCGCGCGGTGTCCGGACCGTAGTCGTAGCCCAGCCGCCCGAACAGCCGCCGCAGATCCTCGCCGGAGAACAAGAAGAACAGCATCACCGTGTCAGCCTGCTTGGCGAGCTTGTAGCGGTCCGGGGCATCGCCCTCGGCACGCAGGATCCGGTCGAGCCGCTGGACGTTCCCGTACTTGGCGCGGTAGGCGTCCCAGTCGAGCTCCGCGAGATCCTCGTATCCCTCGAACTGGCTGATGATGCCGTCGCCGTGGAAGGGAACGAACATGCGGCGGCTCATGTCCGCCCACGTGCGCAGCTCCTCGTCGCCGAGGCCCAGCTTCCCGCGCAGCGCGTCGGCCCGTGTCGCGGGGAGGAGCGAGAGGACCTCATGCCCGATACCGCACAGCCACGCCACCATGACGTTGGTGTAGGCGTTGTTGCGCAGGCCGCCCTCAGCGGCATCCGGGTACTTCTCGTGGAACTCGTCTGGCCCCATCACGCCGTGGATCTCGTAGCGCTCACGCTCGGGGTTGAAGTGGGCGATCGAGGCCCAGAAGCGCGCGATCTCCAGCATCATCTCCGCGCCATAGTCGCGCAGGAAGGCCAGGTCATCGGTGGTCTGGAAGTAGTGCCAGATGTTGTAGAAGATCGCCACGTTGACGTGTCGCTGGTTATGGCTCAGATCGGGCTCCCAGCGCCCCGAGAGCGGGTTGAGATGCACCCGCTGGGTCTCCTCCTTGCCCTCGCTGCCGCTCTGCCACGGGAACATCGCGCCGCGGATCCCTGCCTCGCGGGCCGCCGCGCGCGCCTCGCCCAGGCGCCGGTAGCGGTACATCAACAGCCCGCGAGTGACCTCCGGCATGCGGAAGTTCAGGAACGGATACACGAAAAGCTCGTCCCAGAACACGTGCCCCCGGTAGGCCTCGCCGTTGAGGCCGCGGGCCGGCACCCCGGCGTCCAGGTCGGCGGTGTGATGCGAGCAGACCTGGAGGATGTGGCAGATGTACAGCCGCAGCAACAGCTGCACGTGGTCGTCGCCTGGCACGCGGACGTCGCACACCCGCCACAGCTCGTCCCAGGCCGACGAATGCCGCGCGAACGCCTCCTCGAAGCCGGAGTAGCGCAACGCCGACGTGCCTGCCTTCGCCAGCGTGTCGCTGATCGCGGGGTCACGCGAGGTGAAGAAGGCCACCATCTTCTCGACCCGCACCGCGACGCCCTGCCGGACATCGAACGTGAGCACCTGCTGGATGTAGTCCTCCATCTGGTAGAGGCTGCGATCGACGGCGACTGGCTCGCCGCGGCCGTCCAGGATGCGCGTGCGCGCCGCCTCGCTGATGTACAGGTTCGACTGGCGCGTCTGCACCTTCAGCGCGATCACCTCGGGGCCGAACGTCCTCGGCGACACCGGGTCGAGGTGGCGGCCCTCGAGCTGCTGGTAACGCGCGACGCCACTGTTGGTCACGCGCCCGTCGAGGCCTGATACGACCTCCACCTGGCCTGACCAGTTCTCGGGTGTGAGCGTCCACTCGATGCCGGCGTGATGGAGGTCGGCCATGCTCACGAACCGGCGGCTGCGGAGCGCCGTCTCGCGGCCGGCGAGGTCGCGGAAACGCAGCTCGCGGAGCACGGTCGCGGTACGGATCTCGAGCTCGTGCCGGTAGCCGAGCAGCTCGACGTCGGCGAGCCGGATAGCATCCTCGCCCTCGATGCGAAGCTTGAGCACCAGCCAGTTGGGCAGGTTGACGAGATCCTCGTTGAGCACGGGCACGCCGCCGAGGATCGTCGTCTCGCGGTTATAGACGCCGTGCCCGTACGTGCCCGGGTAGTGCACGCCGTCGGCGTCCTCCCACTCCGCCGCGCCGCGGGTGCACAGGTAGCCGTTGCCCGTCGAGGTCAGCGCCTCGCGAAGCCCCTCCTCGGCAGGATCGTAACCCTCGTAGGTGAGCGAGAAGCTGTTCACCGAACTGCTCTGAGCTGGCCCTCGAGCACACGGAAACCCTCGGCCAGCGCCTCTACGGCGAAGGAGGACACTCCCCCAGTATGCCCGCCTGTGTCCTCTCGCATGCCCGCCGCGCCGTCCCCGGTCCCAGCCGCCGCCTCTAGCGCCAGATCCTGGTGATCAGCCAGAACGCGGTTCCCGTGCCCGCGCCGTACCCGAGGTGGGCGCTCAGGTCACCGGCCAGCGTCTTGGCGTCGTACTCCCAGATCGGCTTGTAGAGCCCGCCCTCCGGCAGGAGGACGTACCCCGAGATCCAGACCACCGCGCCCAGCGGCAGGCCGTAGAGGGGGTTCGGCCTGCGCAGGGACCCGGCCAGGACCCCATAGAGCGCCCCCCATCCCGATCCGTAGGACCAGTGCATGACGGTGCTGACCGGCCCAGCCCAGCGATCCGGAAGCTCGCGCTGGGTGAAACCCTCGATCAGGCGCTTGCCGACCTTCCCCGGGTCAGGCGCTTGGTCCCAGCTGTCGACCCGCGGGAATTCCCACGCGAGCGGGCTGTCCTTACCGCCTGTGCGCCGATACTTGACATAATTCACCGCGTCCAGGCAGGCCGTCCCCACGGTCCCGGCCACGAGGCCGCCCACGACGGCGGCGAGCGGTGTGATGCCGTGCTTTCCAGTGCCCATCCCGGGTCCAATCGCCGTGTCGGTGCCTTATTTCCGCGCCAGCCAGGCCAGCGCGGCCGTGGTCAGGGCCTCGGTGCCGGTCCGCAGGCAGGGCTGCAGCGGCGGCAGGAATTTCGGTGAGTGGTTAGAGGTCAGATCCTGCAGGCGCCCGGCCTTCTCCGCGGCGCGGTAGGTCTTCTCGTCGGTGAACCCGAGCGCCCAGTAGGTGTAGGGCACCCCGGCGGCGTTGGGAATGTTGCTGAAGTCCTCGCTGACGGTCTGCCGGTCGATTTCCCCGGCGTGGTCGCCGAAGTGGGCGGCGAAGGCAGACGCGGCCCGGTCCGTGGTGGCCGGATCGTTGACGGTGAGCGGGAAGCTGCCGATGGTGTCGAAGTCCGGATCCTGGGGTGAGCCGGAGGCCTGGCTCTCGGCCCGCACGATCCGCTGGACCGACGCGAGCATGCGCTTGTGGGTCTCCTCCGAGTAGCTGCGCAGGTTCAGCTCCAGCAGGGCGTGATCGGGAATGAGGTTGCTTCTGGTCCCGGCCTGGACGCTGCCGACCGTCACCACTGCGATCTCGCCGGGCGCGACCTCGCGGGACACGATGGTCTGCAGCCGGACGACAGCCATGGCCGCCAGAACCACCGGGTCGATGGTGTGCTGCGGGATGGCGCCGTGGCCGCCCTTCCCGTACACGGTGACGTTGATGCTGTCTTCCGTCGCCATGAACGGGCCGGAACGCGTCAGGACCGTCCCGGCCATGCCGGACAGCAGATGCTGGGTCAGGGCCACGTCGGGCGCGGGAATGCGCTGCAGCAGGCCGTCGTCGACCATCGCCTGCGCCCCGTCGCCGGTTTCCTCGGCCGGCTGGAAGAGCGGCAGCAGGGTCCCGCTCCACTGGTCACGGTGCTCGGACATCAGCTTGACCATGCCGAGCAGGCAGGACATGTGCATGTCATGGCCGCAGGCGTGGGCTACCGGGACCTCATGGCCCTGGGCATCCTTCGCGGTCGCGGTGCTGGCGTAGTCCGCGCCGGTGTCCTCCTTGACCGGCAGCGCGTCCAGTTCGGCCCGCAGCAGTACCGTGGGCCCGGCGCCGTTGGCCAGGACGCCCACGACTCCCGTGCCGCCGATGCCCGTCTGGACCGTGCAGCCATACTCCTGCAGCTTCCCGGCGACGCGCTCGGCCGTGCGGTGCTCCTGGTGTGACAACTCGGGATGGCGATGCAGATCCTTGTAGAACGCTTCCTGGCTGGCCTGGAGGCCGTCGTAGCCGGCCAGGATCTCCTCGAGACTGCCCATAACCGCCGCCCGCCTTACTCGATGTCCAGGTCCCGCAGGTTTGTCTTGGCCAGCTCGACCAGTTCCTTGCCCTCGCCGGACAGGACGGTCCTGGTCGCGTACAGCGTGAAGCCCTTGACCTCGCCGTAGGTCAGCTTGGGCGGCAGTGAGAGTTCGTGACGCTCGGTGCGGACGTCGACCAGGGCCGCGCCGTCGTGGCTGAACGCCGCGCGCAGCGCGTCCTCCAGTTCGCCGGCCTTCTCCACCCGCGCCCCGAACAGCCCGGTGGCCTGGGCGATCCCGGCGAAGTCCGGGTTGTCCAGGTCGGTGCCGTAGGTGACGATCCCGGCCGCCTTCATCTCCAGCTCCACGAAGGACAGCGCGCCGTTGTTGAACACCACGACCTTCACCGGAAGGTGCTGCTGGCGCAGCGTGATGAGCTCGCCGAGCAGCATGGCCAGCCCGCCGTCCCCGGACATCGAGATCACCTGGCGGCCCGGCTGGGCGGCCTGCGCCCCGATGGCCTGCGGGAGCGCGTTGGCCATCGACCCGTGATTGAACGAGCCGATCACGCGGCGCGAACCGTTCATCCGCACGTAGCGGGCCATCCAGATGCACGACGTCCCCACGTCCGCGGTGAAGACCGCGTCGGCCGCGGCGAGCCGGTTGATCGTGGCCGCCACGAACTGCGGATGTATTGGCGAGTTGCCCGGCCGCGCGTCGGCGAGCTTGTCCAGCCGGGATCGGGCCCGCCGGTAGTGGGCGGTCATCCGGTCCAGGTGCTTGCTGTCGGATTTGGCCGCGAGCAGCGGCAGCAGCGCCTCGATGGTGTCCTTGACCGTCCCCACGAGCGGGAAAGCGACCGGCACCCGGCGGCCGATATTCTCTCCCCGCACGTCGACCTGGATGACGGGGACACCGTGGGGAAGGAACTGCCGGTACGGGAAGTCGGTGCCGAGCATGACCAGCGCGTCGCAGTGCTCCATGGCCCGGTAACCCGAGCCGAACCCGATGAGCCCGGTCATCCCCACGTCAAAGCGGTTGTCGTACTCCACCCATTCCTTGCCGCGCATGGCGTGCACGATCGGGGCCTGCAGAGCGCCCGCGAACTCCATGAGCTGGTCGTGCGCGCCCGCGCATCCGGCCCCGGCCAGGATGGCCACCCGGCTCGCGCCGTTCAGCACCTGCGCCGCGGCCGCGAGCGGAGCATCGGCCGGCCGGATCACCGAGTCCGCCTTGCGCACCGGGGTCGTCATGGCTCCCGACGGGACATCGGCGAAGAACACTCCGCCCGGGATGACGACGACGGCGACCCCGCCGCGCTCCAGCGCCGCGCGCATCGCGCTCTCCATCACGTGCGGGATCTGCTCGGGGATGCTGACCAGCTCGCAGTACACGCTGGCTTCGCGGAACACCTCCTGCGGATGCGTCTCCTGGAAGTACTGCAGGCCGATCTCGACCTCCGGGATGTGCGCCGCGACCGCCAGCACCGGCACCCGGCTCCGGTTGGCGTCATACAGGCCGTTGATCAGGTGCAGGTTGCCCGGCCCGCAGCTGCCCGCGCACACCGCCAGCTCGCCGGTCAGCGCCGCCTCCGCGCCGGCCGCGAACGCGGCCGCCTCCTCGTGCCGCACGTGCTCCCAGGTGATACCGCCATCCCGGCGCATCGCATCGGTGAACCCGTTGAGGGAGTCACCGGGAACCCCGTACACCCGGCGCACCCCCGAGCTTTTCAACAACGCCACCATTGCGTCAGCCACGCTGGAAGCCACCGCCTGCTCCTCTCAGGTCTGACACCGGTGCGGCAGCCGATAACCGGCTGATCACGCTGGCCGGGAGGGATGATCTACGCAAGTCAGGCTAACAACGGCAGAAAAGAATAAGAAGGCCGGACGCTGCCCCGTCCCGGGCCGCCAACTGCACGAGGCGAGACAGTATGAGCCGCGGCGGGGGCGTTATAGATATTCAGGTAAAATTAAGGTAATGGTCGGGTAATGCGTTGGAGGGTTCTGCGCAGCCCATCCCGGCCCGCCGTGGTGGTCCCGGTGAAGCCCTGCCTCGCGCGCCCGGCCCAGTCCGCCTCGGAAATCGCATCCAGATCCGCCGGGAGGTAGTGGCTGAGGATGAGCTCGCGGACCCCGGCCCGTTCGGCGACGCTCCCGACCTCGGAGACGTCGGTGTGCAGCCCGGCCATCCGCCGGAGCGCCTCACCCGTGACGCCGTGCCGCTCGAGGTAGCCCAGGTCGGCGACCTGGTGGATCAGGATGTCGGCCCCCTGCGCGAGCGCGATCACGCTGTGGTTCGCGGTGGTGTCGCCGGAGAACACGACGGAGCCGTCCGCGGTGTCGAAACGGTAGGCGAGCGCCGGGATCGCATGCCCGTGCGTCACGGTGATGGCGGTGACCCGGACCGCGTCATCGTCAACGACGGTGACCGGAGCCGGAGGGTGCCCGTCCGTCCCGGCGGGGACCGGGATCTCGATGGCCCGGACGAGTCCTCCCGGGTCCGGCATGCGGGCGTCCAGCGGCATGACGTTCAGGTGGTACGCGTAGGCCGCGAGAAGGCTGTCGACCAGGTCAGCTGTCCCGGGAGCTGGCCGTTCCGGGTGGATCGTCGTCTCGCGGTGGAAGGCGGCGTCACCTGCGGGCAGCGCGTCGGGCCCCGGCGGCCCGTAGACCCGGATCGGGGGCAGCGGGCCGTCGTCGCCTTCGCGGACACCCCACCCGTACAGCAGCATGCCGGGCAGGTCACCGATGTGGTCGGCGTGCAGGTGGGTGAGGAACACTGCCTCCAGGCGGGAGAAGCGCAGCCCCGCGTCGGCGAACGCGGACGGCGACCCCCGGCCACAGTCGATAACGAAGACCCGCTCGCCCACCACGAGCGCCGACGAGATCCCGCGGCGCCCAGCGACGGGCAGGGGCGCACCCGCCGTCCCCAGCAGTACCAGTTCCGTCATACTCCAGCCTTTCCGCCAGGCCGGTACCCGGAACTGCCCGCCTTGGCGGCCTTCCCGTTGCTGATGCACGAAGCCAGGCCCACGCCGACCAGTCTGCCCACCTGGACGTAGTCGAAGCTCCCCTGCTTTCTCTGTTGCTGCTGCTGTGTTGCGCGGCCTACTTCAGGCCGAGCGTGGAGTAGTTGTACATCCCGTAGTAGGACTGGACGAACACGTTGGTCAGCTGCGGGCTGCGGTAGAGCAGGGACTTGGCGTAGACCTCAGGCAGGATCGCCGCGTCCTTCATCACCTGCATGTCGATCCGGGCGGTGTAGGAGTTGCGCTGCGTGGCGTTGGTGGTGACGGCCATCTTGGCCAGGTCGCTGTTCACCACCGGGTCGTTCAACTCCGCGACGTTGTAGTTGCCGGCCGGGCTGATGGTGTCACCGGCGGTAATGAAGTTGAAGAAGCCGTACCCGTCCGGCCAGTCCGGAGCCCAGCCGCCGAAGGCGACGCCGAGGTCGTGCGAGTGCACGTACTTGGGCACGCCCGCGAAGTCGGCGTAGTAGGTGCCGGTCGGGTAGCCGTGCAGCGTGGTCTTGATCCCGACCTGGGACAGCGCCTGCTGCAGCGCGGTCGCGGCCGCCACTTCCTTGGGCCGGTCGCTGCGGTAGGTGACGCCGGTGGTAAAGCCGTTCGGCTGCCCG
>Ga0187871_10003505_pt1 | contig 12153 bp, 6 predicted proteins | sample June2016WEW_16_1_FD_132988 | JGI IMG/M metagenome (GOLD analysis project Ga0187871, IMG submission 132988) | Peatland microbial communities from SPRUCE experiment site at the Marcell Experimental Forest, Minnesota, USA - June2016WEW_16_10 | ecosystem: Environmental > Terrestrial > Soil >... | reverse complement strand
GACGCCGACGAAATGGAGCAACCACTTCTTCGACAACCTGTTCAACAACGAATGGGAGCTGACGAAGAGCCCGGCCGGCGCCTATCAGTGGAAGGCGAAAGGCGGCGCCGCCACGATCCCGGACGCTTACGACAAGGCGAAGAAGCATGTTCCGACCATGCTGACGACGGACCTGTCGCTGCGGATGGACCCTGCCTACGAGAAGATTTCGCGGCGCTTCTACGAGCACCCGGACCAATTCGCCGACGCGTTCGCGCGGGCGTGGTTCAAGCTGACGCACCGCGACATGGGGCCGATTCATCGTTATCTCGGCCCGCTCGTCCCGAAGGAGATCCTGATCTGGCAGGACCCGATCCCCGAGGTCGATGACCCGCTGATTGGGGAGAAGGACATTGCCGCTCTGAAGGCGAAAATCCTCGCCTCCCGCCTGACCGTTTCCCAGCTGGTGTCAACGACTTGGGCGTCGGCCTCGACGTTCCGCGGCTCCGACAAGCGCGGCGGCGCGAACGGCGCGCGCATTCGGCTGGCGCCGCAAAAGGACTGGGACGTCAACCAGCCGGCTCAGTTGGCGAAGGTTCTGCGCAAGCTCGAAGCCATCCAAAAGGAATTCAATGCTTCGCAGTCCAAGAGTAAGTCCAAGGGCAAGAAAGTTTCGCTTGCTGACCTGATCGTTCTGGGCGGCTGCGCAGCCGTCGAGGAAGCGGCGAAGAAGGCCGGGGTCGCCGTGAAGGTTCCGTTCACGCCGGGACGCATGGACGCCTCGCAGGAGCAGACCGACGTCCAATCCTTCGCGCCGTTCGAGCCGCTCGCTGACGGCTTCCGCAACTATTACCGCAGCCAGCACCTCATGACGCCCGAGGAGGCGTTGGTCGACAAGGCGCAGCTGCTGACGCTGACTGCGCCGGAGATGACGGTTCTCCTCGGCGGCCTGCGCGTATTGGGCGCCAATGCCGGGCAGTCCAAGCACGGCGTCTTTACCAAGCAGCCCGGGAAGCTGACGAATGACTTCTTCGTCAACCTGCTCGACATGCGCACGCAATGGCAGCCGGCCGCCGGCTCCGTAGGCGTGTACGAGGGGCGCGACCGCAAGACGAAGCAGCTCAAGTGGATCGGCACCACGGTCGACCTGATCTTCGGCTCGCACTCGCAGCTGCGCGCGCTGGCCGAAGTCTATGCATGCGCCGACTCCAAGGAGAAGTTCGTCAAGGACTTCATCGCCGCCTGGAACAATGTGATGAACGCGGATCGATACGATCTCGCTTTCGCAAAAGCTGCATAGGCCTGCGGAAGCGACGGAAGGCTTGGACGGAAGCCTTGAACAAAAATCAGGGCGGTGTTTCAAAACACCTTGAAGCGCCGCCCTGACGCCAAGACGCAGAAGCGGCCGGGGAGTTTCCCCGGCCTTTTTTGCAGGCAGTGCAAACACGCGCTAAGCGCCGCGCTTACGCTTTTGACTTCGGCAGCTTCTCCGCGATCCCGAGACTGTCGGCGCGGCGGCGCATCTCGGACCAGATGTCGGCAGGACCGATCCCGGCGCGGCGCCACAGCACGGCGAGATGGTAAAGGAGATCGGCGCTCTCGCGTACGATCGCCCGGTCATTGTGCTTGACGGCTGCGAGCGCGACCTCGCCCGCCTCCTCGATGACTTTTTGCGCCACTTTGCGGTTGCTCGACCCCAATAGCCTCGCCGTGCGCGGATAGTTGTCCGGCGTAACCGCTTCGAGCGAGGCGTAAAGCCGCTCGAGTTCATTGCCGAGCCCCTCCGGGCTCGGCGCATCGTCGGGCAAAAGCGAAGCTTCGGCCGGCGCCATGAGCACCGAACGGGCTTCCGCCACCGCCAGCTCGTCGAGTTCTTCGTGGATCGGTCCGACCGGCAGGGCGCGCCCGCGGTCACCATGCAATCGTTTTGCGAGTCTTGCGACCATCGCTCACCTCCTTTACCGCGCCCGCGGGTTCGGCGTGAGCGTTGGCAAGAGATCGCTAGCCGCGGTCTTTTGCCATCGCGCAGCCGTCGATGCCGCGCACGGTCGTGATGCTGACCGGTAGGACCGACACCGAGTCTGGAGTGCCGGCCGTACCAGTATTGGTACTGCCCATGGCCTAATTGCCGAGTTTAGAAGTCGTTCAGTTGCTTTTCTGACCGACGAGGCGCAGATAGGCTTCCTTGCTCAAGTCGTCAAGCATTAAAAGGCCGCAACTCTTTGATTTATCAGGCCGAGACCGAGGGCTGCTATGGCGTCGCGGGTGCTGCGCCAGGGAAGGCTTGACGGAGCGACGGCCGCGCCGCCTTAATCGCCGGTAGTGGAAGTCATGGAATCGTTACCGGGGACAGCGAGGGTGAGGCTCGAGGACCAAGGAGTAGTCATGGTCGACCGCGGCCAAGCGACCGCTGTTGCGCTCGAATCCAGCCCAGCGGCGGCGTTGGAAGCGCCGCCGCGGCTCGCCGAACCGGCGGAGCGGCACGCCGCGTCGGCTCTAGCCTCCAGCCCGGACCGCTTCATCAATCGTGAGCTGTCGTGGCTCAATTTCAACCGCCGCGTCCTCGAGGAATCCGCCAATCGCGGTCATCCGCTGCTGGAGCGATTGAAATTCCTGTCGATCTCGGCGAACAACCTCGACGAGTTCTTCATGGTGCGCGTGGCCGGCCTGCGCGCCCAGGTGCGCGCCGGCATCGGCACCAAGAGCCCCGAGGGACTGACCCCGGCCGAGCAGCTTGTGCGTATTGCCGAGGCCGTGGTGGTCCTCGTTCAAGACCAGCAGACGCAGTGGCGCGAGTTGCGTGCCGCGCTCGCCCAGGCCGGCATCGTGCTGGTCGACGGTCCCGACGTCGGCAAGGCGGAGAAGGCTTGGCTCGAGGACCATTTTCTTGCCCACGTATTCCCGTTGCTGACGCCGCTCGCCGTCGATCCGGCGCATCCGTTCCCGTTCATCCCCAATCTCGGCTTCTCGATCGCCCTGCAGCTGTCGCGCGCTAAGGATGGCAAGGCGATGAACGCGTTGATCCGCATGCCGAACCGCATCGAGCGGTTCGTGCGGCTGCCGCAGGCGGGGGAGGGCGGCGAGGTGCGGCTGATCTCGATCGAGGCCGAGACTAGCCTGTTCATCGGCAAGCTGTTCCCGGGCTATGCGGTGAAGGGGGTCGGCGCCTTCCGCGTCATCCGCGACTCGGAACTGGAAGTCCTCGAAGAGGCGGAAGATCTGGTGCGGCTGTTCGAAACCGCGCTGAAGCGGCGCCGCCGCGGTTCGGTGATCAGACTCGATATCGAGGCGATGATGCCGGCCGAGCTGCAGCGGTTCGTGCTCCGCGCGCTCGACGCCACCGATGACAGCGTGTTCAAGGTTGACGGCGTGCTGGCGCTCAACGAGATGGCGCAGCTCGCCAGCCTCGACCGGCCGGACCTCGAATTCGTGCCCTATACGCCGCGCTATCCCGGCCGCATCCGCGACAATGGCGGCGATTGCTTCGCCGCCATCCGGCAGAAGGATCTCATCGTCCACCACCCCTACGAGTCCTTCGACGTTGTGGTGGATTTTCTCAATCAGGCGACTCGCGATCCGAATGTCGTCGCCATCAAGCAAACGCTCTACCGCACCTCGGCCGACTCGCCGATCGTCAAGACGCTCGCGGAGGCCGCCGAGGCCGGCAAATCGGTCACCGCCGTCGTCGAACTCAAGGCGCGCTTCGACGAGGAGGCCAATATCCGTTGGGCCCGCGATCTCGAACGCGCCGGCGTGCAGGTGGTATACGGGTTCCTCGAGCTCAAGACCCATGCCAAGCTCTCGCTGGTGGTCCGCCGCGAGGGAGCCGCGCTCGCCGCCTATGTGCATGTCGGCACCGGCAATTATCACCCGGTGACCGCGCGCATCTATACCGACCTGTCGTTCTTCACCGCCGATCCCGCCATCGCCCGCGATGTCACCCGCGCGTTCAACTATGTCACCGGCTACGCGGAGCCCGCCGGGCTCGAGCGCATGGCGGTCTCGCCGCTGACGTTGCGCAAGCGCATCCACGCGCACATCGAAGAGGAGATCGCGAACGCCAAGGCCGGTCGTCCGGCCGCCATCTGGATGAAGATGAATGCGCTGGTCGACGCCGATATCATCGACGCGCTCTATCGCGCTTCGAGCGCGGGCGTGGCGATCGAACTGGTGGCGCGCGGCATCTGCTGCCTGCGGCCGGGGGTTCCCGGCTTGTCCGAGAATATCCGCGTCAAGTCCATCGTCGGCCGCTTCCTCGAACACGGCCGCATCTATTGCTTCGGCGCCGGCCACAGTCTGCCGCATGCGAAGGCCGCGGTTTATATCTCGTCCGCCGACATCATGCCGCGCAATCTCGACCGTCGCGTCGAAGTGCTCTGCCCGATCCTCAATCCCACCGTGCACGAGCAGGTGCTCGATCAGATCATGGTCGCGAATTTCAAGGACAACCAGCAGAGCTGGGACCTCGTCGCCGACGGCTCCTCGTCGCGCATCAAGCCGGGGCGGGGCGAGGAACCCTTCAACGCCCAATCCTACTTCATGACCAATCCAAGCCTGTCGGGGCGCGGAAAGTCGCCGAAAGAGTCCATTCCCCGCTTACGGCATCGCTCGGAGCGGGCGTGAGCGAAGCCGCAAACGCGCCACCGATTGCCCGGCGCTGATTGCAAAAGATGAGCCGCGCCAAGATCGACGCTCAGGGACGCCTCGACGATGGTCCGCCACTGGCGGTGATCGACATCGGCTCGAATTCCGTGCGGCTTGTCGTCTACGAAGGGCTGACCCGCAGCCCGACGCCGCTGTTCAACGAGAAGGCGTTATGCGGGCTTGGCCGCGAGGTGCAGTCCACCGGACTGCTCGCCGCCGACGCGGTCGAGCAGGCCTTGGCCGCGCTCAAGCGCTACCGCGCGCTCTGCACGACCATCGGGGTGAAGAAAGTTTTGGCCATCGCTACTGCGGCCTGCCGTGACGCCAAGAATGGCCGCGCCTTCATCAAGCTCGCCGAACGAATCATCGGGACCGAAATCGACGTGCTGTCCGGCGGCCGCGAGGCGCAGTTGACCGCGCTCGGCGTCATTTCCGGCGTGCATCAGGCGGACGGCGTGGTCGGCGACCTCGGCGGCGGCTCGCTCGAACTGGTCAACGTCCACGGCACGCGCGCCGGGCGCGGCTTGACGCGGCCGCTCGGCGGTCTGGCCCTGGCCGACATTTCGGCAAAATCGCTCAAGAAGGCGGAAAAGTTCGTCAAGAAAACCCTTGGCTCCTTGCCGCTGCTCAGCGACTGCAAGGGCCGCAACTTCTACGCCGTCGGCGGCACCTGGCGGGCGCTGGCGCGGCTGCACATGTGGCAGACCGGATACCCACTGCACGTGATGCACGGCTACGCCATTGCCGCCGATGACGCGCTGGAATTCGCTCGCCTGGTGCATCGGGTCGATGCCGACACGCTCTCCAACATCGAAGTGGTGGCGAGTGCACGGCGGCCGTTACTGTCCTATGCGGCCCTGGTGCTGGAATACATCGTGCGCATCGGCAAGCCGCGCCAGGTGATATTCTCCGCACTCGGCGTGCGCGAGGGCTTGCTCTATTCGCTGCTCAAGCAGAAGGACAAGGAGAAGGATGCGCTTATCGAAGCGGCACGCGGGCTCAACAAATTGCGTTCGCGTTCGCCGCGCCACGGCGAAGAGCTGATCGCATGGACCGACCGTTTCATGGCCTCCTCTGGCCTGAGTGAAACGTCCGAGGAACGCCGGCTTCGTCACGCCGCCTGCCTGTTGGCCGATATCGGCTGGCGGGCGCATCCCGATTACCGCGGCGAGCAATCGCTCAATATCATTGCCCATGGCGGCTTCACCGCCATCGACCATCCGGGCCGCGCCTATCTGGCGCTCGCGGTATTTTACCGCCACGTCGGACTGGTGATGGACGACGAGCTGTCGCCGCGGTTGCGCGAGCTTGCTTCGACTCGCGGGCTCGACCGCGCCCGCGTGCTCGGTGCGGCGCTGCGGCTCGCCTATGTCGTGTCCGCGGCCATGCCTGGCGTGCTGCCGCGAACGCCGCTGGCGGTGGAGCGGCATCGCCTGGCGCTGCGGCTGCCCGGTCAATTCGCGGCGCTCTACGGCGAACGGGTTTTGAACCGGCTGCGCGTGCTGGCGCGACTCATCGGCCGCGAGCCGGTGGTGCTGCTGGGGTAAGCCGACCGTCAACTGCGCTCGACCGTTGCCACCCGGCCCTTTTCGATCGCCAGCGCCAGCTTGCCGTGTTTGAGCGCGAGCGCCTTTTCGCCGAACAGCTCGCGGCGCCAGCCGGTGAGCGCGGGGACATCGGCGGCGTCATCGGCGGCGATGCGCTCGAGATCGTCGACCGTGGCGATCACCTTGGCGGCGACGTGGTGGCGTTCGGAAATCATGCGCAACAGCACCTTGAGCAGCTCGACGACGGCGGCGCCGTTGGTCGAGGACTGCAGCCGCGCCGGACGCGGCAATGTCTTCGGATCGCGCGCCAGGCCGCGCGCCACCGCGGCGACGATCGCCTCGCCCCAGCGCGAGCGTTCGAAGCCCTTGGGCAGCGAGCGCAGACTCTTGAGCTTCTCGATTGTCGTCGGCGCCTGCACGGCGATATCGGCGATCGCGTCGTCCTTGAGCACGCGGGAGCGCGGCACGTCGCGCGACTGCGCCTCGCGCTCGCGCCAGGCCGCGACCTCGATCAGTACGGCGAGCTCCTTGGGCTTGCGCACGCGCATCTTCAGACGCTGCCAGGCGTTCTCCGGATCCATGCGGTAGGTGTCGGCCGACGTCAGCACCTGCATTTCCTCTTGCACCCAGTCGACCCGGGCGCGCCGCCCGAGGTCGTCGACCAGCGCCGCATAGACGTCCCGTAGATGCGTGACGTCGGAGACCGCGTAGGACAGCTGCGCTTCGGAGAGCGGCCGGCGTGTCCAGTCGGTGAAGCGGTGCGATTTATCGAGCGTGTCGCCGGTGATGCGCTGCACCAGCTGGTCATAGGAGATGGAATCGCCGTAGCCCAAAACCATGGCGGCGACCTGGGTGTCGAAGACGGGATGCGGAATAAGCTTGGCGCGGTGCCACACGATTTCGATGTCCTGACGCGCGGCATGAAAGACTTTCATCACCTTCTCGTTGGCCATCAGCGCGAAAAAGGGGGCGAGATCGATACCCGGCGCCAGCGCGTCGACCACCACCGCCTCGTCGGCCGAGGCCATCTGCGCCACGCACAGCAGCGGGTAATAGGTGGTTTCGCGCAGGAATTCGGTGTCGACGGTGATGAAGGGGTGGGACGCCATCCGCCGGCAGACCGCGGCAAGCTCGGACGTTGTCGTGATCGGCTGCATTGCGACTGTGATAGCGGAATCGCGTGGCGTTGTCGCCGGTCCGGGGCCGTCAGCCACCGCGCACTCGCCCCATATGGATGAACTCCCACGGGCTCGGCAGCGCGCCAACCGGGACTTCGATCAGGGTCGGGCCGTCGCGGCGGGCAAAGCCGCGGCGCAGGGCTTGGCCGAGTTCCGCCGGCGATCGCGCCCGCACCGCCTCGGCGCCGAAGCTCTTGCCGAAGGCGACGAAATCGGGATTGACCAGATCGGAGGCGATCAGCCGGTTGCCGAAGCGCTCCTGCTGGATGCGGCGCACATTGCCGTAGGCGCCGTCGTTGAACACCACCGTCACCAGCGGAATGCGGTGCTGCATGGCGGTGGCAAGCTCGGTGGCCGTGAACATGAAGCCGCCGTCGCCGGAGATCGACAGCACCGGCACATCGCGCCGCGCGTCCTGTGCGCCCAGCGCCGTGGCAAAACCCCAGCCCAACGGATCCTGATAGCCGGGCGACAGAAACGTGCGCGGCTTGTAGACGGGAAAGACCAGCCGCGCGGCGAAACCGAGCTGGGTGACCTCGTCGACGAAAATGCCGTCCTCCGGCAGTTCGGCGCGCATCACTTCGAGGAAGGCGACCTGCGGGGCGATCTTCTCGAAGCGCTTGCGCCACTTCGCCTGACGCTCGTCCATTTCCGCCTGCCGCGATGCCCGCTTGGCGTTGCGCGCCGGCAATTCCGCGAGCAGACTTTGCAGGATCGGTTTGGCGTCGCCGACGAGCGCCACCCTGGGCCGCTGCCAGCGATTGTGTTCCTTCGGATCGGCATCGACGCGGACGATGGCGAGGTGGCGATCGACGCCCCATTCGCGAAATTGCATGAGCAGCCGGGTGCCGACCGCGAGCACCGCGTCGGCCTCGCCCCACAATTCGTGCCCGAGCGGCAGGGTGACGCTGAAGGGGCTGCGGCCATCGAGAACGCCGCGGCCGCGCCGATAGGCCAGCACCGGCGCCTGCAGCATGGCGGACAACGCCGTGACTTCCGCGGCGGCGTCCTGGGCGCCGCCGCCGCAGACGATCATCGGCCGCTTGGCGGCGCCGAGAATCGTCGCCGCCTTGCGCACGGCGTCGCGATCGATGTTCGGCGCCGGCCGCGGCAGCGGCGACCGCACGACGACCGGGCCGCTCTTGCCCCAGACGTTGATGGCGCATTCGAGGATCGCCGGTCCGGGCCGGCCGCTGTGCATAGCGCGCAGCGCCAGCGCCGTCTTTCGCGACGCTTGTTCAGGCTTGCTGATCAGCGCCGCGTGGTCGACCAGCCGCTTGATCACGCCATGCTGGTCGCGGATCTCATGCAGATGGCCGAGACCGCGCCCGATATCGGCCTGAAAAATCTGCCCGATCAAACCGAGCACGGGCGCGTTCATCGCGTAGGCAGTCAACAGCGCGGTCGCGGAATTGAGCAGCCCCGGGCCCGGGACCACGGCATAGGCCTGCGGCTTGCCGGTCGCCAGCGCCGCGCCGAGCGCCATCAGCGCGGCACCTTGCTCATGCCGGGTATGCACCGTCCGCAGCCGGTCCGAAGCCTTGAACAGCGCCTCGAACAGGTGGTCGTTCTGCACCCCGGGCAGGGCGTAGATCGTGTTCAGCCCATGCGCGATCAGGGTCGCGACCACGGCGTCGGCCGTGGTCATGATTTCGGCATCTGCGGCCGGCTGAGCCGTCTTGTGTTTCTTCGGCATTTCCCGCTTCCCGGTTGCCGTGAAGTGGCAGATCGGCGCCGTCCTGTCGAGGCGCGGGGTGCCCGCTTGACAAGGCGGCGGCCGCTATGTGCTTGTGCGCTCGCCATTTCCCGTACCTTCGGCGGAATTGAAAATGCACCGCTATCGCAGCCATACCTGCGGCGCGCTTCGAGCGAGCGACATCGGCAGCGAGGTGCGCCTGTCCGGGTGGTGCCACCGCATCCGCGATCATGGCGGCGTGCTGTTCATCGATCTGCGCGACCACTACGGGCTCACCCAGGTGGTCGCCGACCCCGACAGTCCGGCGTTCAAGGTGGCGGAGACTTTGCGGTCGGAATGGGTGGTGCGCATCGACGGCAGGGTGCGGCGGCGGCCGGGCGGCACGGAAAACCCCGACCTGCCGACCGGCGAGGTCGAAGTCTACATCCGCGAAATCGAGGTTTTGGGCCGTGCCGCGGAACTGCCCATGCCGGTTTTCGGCGAGCACGACTACCCCGAAGACATCAGGCTCAAATACCGCTTTCTCGATCTGCGCCGCGAGCATCTGCACCAGAACATCATGAAGCGCGGCGAGATCATCGATTCGCTGCGGCGGCGCATGAAGGAGCAGGGCTTTTTCGAATTCCAGACGCCGATCCTGACCGCCTCGTCGCCGGAAGGCGCGCGCGATTATCTCGTGCCGTCGCGGTTGCATCCCGGGAAATTCTACGCGCTGCCGCAAGCGCCGCAGCAGTTCAAGCAGCTGATCATGATCTCCGGCTTCGACCGCTATTTCCAGATCGCGCCGTGCTTTCGCGACGAGGATGCCCGCGCCGACCGCTCGCCCGGCGAGTTCTATCAGCTCGATCTGGAGATGAGCTTCGTCACCCAGGAAGACGTGTTCGACGCGGTCGAGCCGGTCATTCGCGGCGTGTTTGAAGAGTTCGGTGGCGGCAAGCCGGTGACGCCAAAATTGTCGCGCATCCCCTATGGCGAGGCTTTGAGCAAATACGGCACCGACAAGCCGGATTTGCGCAACCCGATCGTCATGCAGGATGTGTCGGAGATTTTCCGCGGCTCGGGATTCAAGGTTTTTGCCCGTATTCTCGAAGGCAGCGCCAGGGCGGCGGTGTGGGCGATCCCGGCGGCCGGCGGCGGTTCGCGCGCCTTTTGCGACAGGATGAATTCCTGGGCGCAGGGCGAAGGGCAGCCCGGCCTCGGCTACATCTTCTTTGCGTCTGACGGCGGTGCGACTGTCGGTCGCGGCCCGGTCGCCAACAATCTCGGCCCCGAGCGCACCGAACAGTTGCGGACGCAGCTCGGCCGGAACGACGGCGACGCGGTATTCTTCGTCGCCGGCGAACCGCAAAGCTTCGTCAAGTTTGCCGGTGCGGCGCGAACGAAAGTCGGCGAGGACCTCGGTCTGATCGATAAGAGTCGTTTCGAGCTGTGCTGGATCGTCGATTTTCCCATGTACGAGTGGAACGAGGAGGAGAAAAAAATCGACTTCTCCCACAACCCGTTCTCGATGCCGAACTTGCCGGCAGATGAATTTCTCGCGCTTGACCCTGCCGACCGCGACAAAATTCTCAGTCTCAGGGCGATCCAGTACGACATCGTTTGCAACGGCGTTGAACTGTCCTCCGGCGCCATCCGCAATCATATTCCCGACGTGATGAAGAAGGCGTTTGCCATCGCCGGCTATGACGAAAGCGTGCTGGAACAGAAATTCGGCGGTATGCTGCATGCGCTGTCGCTTGGCGCGCCGCCGCACGGCGGCATTGCGCCGGGCATCGACCGCATCGTGATGCTGCTGTGCGGCGAAGAGAACCTGCGCGAAGTGGTGCTGTTCCCGATGAACCAGCGCGCCGAAGATTTGATGATGGGAGCGCCGTCGGAGGCGACCCCCAAGCAATTGCGCGAACTGCACATCCGCGTGGTCAAGCCGGGCCCGGCATAAGTCGGCTGCTCGCACTTTCGCCGCCCGGGTCTCCGGTCCCAACATCATTCCGCCGCCGCCGCGATCGGCGTCCCGCACAGCATCGCGACGATTTCGCGGAACTTCCCGTGCATCTTTTCCAGCGCATCCACCGCAGAATGAGGCGTAGCTCGCCCAACACCTCGAGCGAGAGCCGCGTGGCGCAGCCGAGGGCGCTCGCGATCTGAAACGCCTTGCGCTCATCGCGCCAGCATCGATCGACGAGGGCGACCGCTGAGTCGAGGCCGCGGCCAAATACCATTGACGCGCGCGCCCCGAAGCGGGCGCGGACCGCGGGGTGACAAGGCCCGAGCCGAATCAGCCGCTCGACCCTGATTTTGAAGTCGTTGATGGTTGCGGCTTCGTCGAAGGCGGCGCCGATCTGCGCCAGCGCCACCGCCATGGCTGGCGTCGGCCCGACCCGTGCCGCCGCGGCAGCGCGGCGGATGTGCTCACTGTCGCGGTCCTGCCGCGGTGAACTCGTAGCGGTTGAATGTTCGGCGAATGGCATCGCGGATCGCGTTTTGGTTCGCCGCGGCCGTCACGGCAGGCGCGGCTCGACGCTGTCGGTTCGTAACGAAAAATAGGACGATTGTCAAGCGAGCCGTCACGCTATCGGTGACGGACCGCGAATCACGCTCGGTCCCGGCGCCCGCCGCGGCGCGCGGCAAAGTCCATCGTCTGACTGATTCGGCGTGGCTCGGTGTTGAAAACGGAAGCGCGCTTGCTCAGAACAATTTGAGGCAGCAGAGCACCTTGCCGACGACCTCGAGCTCGCTGAGCGGGGTCTCCTCGCTCGGATGATTCGGATTGTCGGAGATCACCTTCACCCGCGTCGGCCGCGACGAACGCAAGACTTGCAGTCGCTTGACCACGATGCACTCGAAGGTGTCGCGAATGGCATAAAGCCCGTCCGGCGTCGGCGTCTTGTGGCCGGTATCGACGATCACGCGCTCGCCGGAGACGATGGTCGGCGCCATGCTGTCGCCGGTGGTGTCGAGGACGAGAAGCCGGCTGGACGAGCTATGCAATTGCTCGCGCACGAAAGTCTGCGGAAACAGCCAACCTTCGCCCTTCAGCGGGTCGGCGTGGCGCCCGTCCTTCCGTACTTCACGCGCCGGCACGCCGCCGCCGCCGAGGCCGGCGCGGGTG
>Ga0187871_10003504_pt1 | contig 12155 bp, 9 predicted proteins | sample June2016WEW_16_1_FD_132988 | JGI IMG/M metagenome (GOLD analysis project Ga0187871, IMG submission 132988) | Peatland microbial communities from SPRUCE experiment site at the Marcell Experimental Forest, Minnesota, USA - June2016WEW_16_10 | ecosystem: Environmental > Terrestrial > Soil >... | reverse complement strand
ATCAGTAATGAGAAGTCGGCCTGTGTTTACTGATGACTCTCGAAAGGGGGAGGTTCCCAGGTATTGGACTCAAGTCCTGGTAAACGCCGTTACCGGTAAAGTGAAATTCACTCGAAAACCACCTGATTGCATAACAGTGTCGGATCCTTCCTCCCGAGTCTCTGGTCGTCAACCAAAGTGTACTCAGGTCGAGGGAGCCGACACTGTTATGCAATCAAGTGCTCCAAATGTCCGGTTACGCGACTCTAATCGGGAGTTGAAGTCAATATTTGCCTTGATGCGTGAGCATATCTGACTTATTTCGGGAAATTCATGCGGTGCATGAGGTTCTGGAAGCGCGGGTCCGAGCGCAGACTGTCCATCCTGAGGTCCGCCCGCAAGGAGTACGGAAGGTGTTTGGACTATCGGTCCCTTCGCGTTTTTTGTTGTTTATCACGTTCCATCACTCCGCAGATTTTTTGGACTCGATGCTTCCATTAAGTGAGCCGAGCAAGCGCGAAACATTCCGACGAGGATCGGCCCAAGGGCATTCGCAAAACTTGTGCTTAGTAGTCCGGTGACGATTTTGTTCTGGACTGCAACGCGTACGGAAACCGCTCCTGTCTCAGCTTCAGCGGCGAATCACGAAAAACAGAATCTTCCAAGTGGTCGCCTGCATCTATTAAGTGGAGCTGAATGCAGAAGACAGTTCAGCGGAGGTCCAGCACCGTGAACGGTGAACCACACGCGCCAGACTTTTCGAAGCTGCGCATTGTTCAGCAAGCTCTGGCGTCTTTACTCGCATTCGTTTTGTTGCTCGCAGCGCACCCGCAGACTCTGTTCGCACAGGATCAGCAAGATTCTTCGCAGGCCCCGGCCGGATCCCCTTACGTCCAGGAAACTCCCGAGCAGTTACAGCAATTGGTTGCGCCCATCGCCCTCTATCCCGATTCACTGGTAGCCCAAATACTGGCGGCCTCGACGTTCCCCGAACAGGTCGTCGAGGCCGACCGTTGGGTGCAATCGCATCCCGATTTGAAGGGCGACGTTTTGGCCCAAGCCGTGGACCAGCAGCCCTGGGATCCCAGCGTCAAAGCGCTCACGGCGTTTCCGTCGGTTCTCGGCAACATGGACAAAAACGTCTCGTGGACGTCGTCTCTCGGCGACTCCTATTACAATCAAGAACAAGCCGTGATGGACGCCATTCAAGCGATGCGTGGCCGCGCGCAACAAGCCGGCAATCTCAATTCCACGTCGCAACAAACCGTAACCAACGCAGACTCCAACATCGAGATCGAAGCGGTTGACCCCGAAGTTGTCTACGTTCCCGCGTACGATCCCTGGGTCGTGTACGGAGGCCCGATTGTCGCCTGGCCGGGCTGGTATCCCTATCCGGGCATTTGGTATGACGGTCCGGCGCTGTTCTTCGGAGTTGGCTTCGGCGTTGGGTTCTTTGGGGGCTATGGGTGGGGTTGGGGTCACTGGGGTTTCGATTGGCATCACCACTACGCCGTTTTCGATCACGCGCGGTATCACTCGCCCACCCGGACGTTTTATAACCGCGACGCGTTCTATCGCGGCGAAGGTGCCCGCGGCGCTTATGACCGCGGCGGGACAGCTCAGCCGTTCGCCGGCGATCGCGGCGCCGCTCGTGGCTATGCCGAGCCTCGCGGCCAGAGCGGCGTTCGCTCCGATGCCTTCAGCGGCTTCGGTCGTGGCGGAGAGGAACGGGGCTTTTCCTCGCGCGGAAGCGCCAGCTTTGGCGGTGGAGGCGGTTTTCACGGTGGGGGACGCCACTGAGCGCCCTGAGCTTGGAATCAAGTTGCTCTTGTTTCTCACATTTAGATCGGGAGAATTGGATATGCGGCGCACGCAGCCGAACTTTTGGAAATTTGATTGGGCTGATGTTTGGAAGATGGCACTCGCGATGCTGCTGTCGGCCTGCTTTTCCGCGGGTTCTGCGGCTCAGCAAAAAGGCCAAAAAACATTTTCGTCACCAGAACAGGCGAGCCAGGCTTTGGTGGCCGCGGCGCGGAACAACGATGAAAAAACGATGCTCGAAATTCTCGGACCGAATGCCCACGACATCGTCTCGTCGGGTGACCCGACCCAGGACGCCGAGAACCACGCCCAGTTCGCGCGCAAATACCAGGAGATGCACCGCTTCGTGAAAGAGCCCGATGGATCCGTCATGATGTACATTGGCGCGGAAAATTGGCCCGCACCGATTCCTCTCGCGATGAAAGGCACTGCCTGGTATTTCGACACCCAAGCCGGAAAGATGGAAATCCTGTTCCGCCGCATTGGCCGGAACGAACTTTCGGCCATTCGTGTTTGCCAGGAGCTTGTGGCTGCGCAAAAGGAATACCACGGGATACAGCACAGGGAGTACGCAATGCAGATCTTCAGCGATGAGGGCCAGCACAATGGTCTTTATTGGAAGGTCGCGGACGGTGAACCCCAAAGCCCAATCGGGCCGCTAGTCGCTTCCGCGGTCGCCGAAGGCTACGTGAAAGGCCAAGCTGGGCCCCCCACTCCCTATCGTGGCTATTTCTTTCGTATTCTGAGGCGCCAGGGGAAGCACGCGCCCGGCGGCGCAAAAAACTACATCGCGAATGGCAAAATGACCGAGGGCTTCGCCTTCATCGCTTATCCGGCCGAGTACCGCTCCTCCGGCGTGATGACGTTTGTCGTGAACGAAGATGGCATTGTCTATCAGAAGGATCTGGGCAAGAAGACCGAATCGCTCGGCAAAGCCGTGCAGGAATACAACCCGGACACCACCTGGCGCAAAGCCGAAGACGAGCCGCCACAAACCGCCAGGGCGCAGAAACCCTAGTGTTTGTTGATAGCTTCCAGACGGCTGCAACTCAGAGGCTTCAGGGCAGCCCGCACACGGTATTTTTTCTTCCTGGGTAGCACACCGCAGCGCTATATTGGTCGCCCATTACTTGATCTTGAGCATCAAAGGAACGACCCAATTGTCCGGCCCCATCTGATCAGCTGACCCAGACGCATCGCTGGGGTAGTCAGTAACGGAGGGCGAGCTGTTTCTGCGGGTTCAAAGGAGAGGATCATGGCAACCGTCGCAAAGGCGATTCTTAAGTCTCCAGCAATTAAATCACTCACCAAGCGCAAAGCGTGGACCGCGCTGAAGACGCACTACAAGACCGTTCAACCGCTGCATCTAAAGGAACTCTTCGACGATGACCCCAAGCGCGCCGAGAAATTCACCACCGAAGCTCTGGGCATTTACCTGGACTATTCGAAGAATCGCATCACGGACAAGACCTTGAAGCTTCTACTCGACCTGGCGAAGGAATCGGGCTTGCGAGAGCGGGTTGACGCGATGTTCCGCGGCGACAAAATAAACATCACGGAAAATCGCGCCGTGCTGCATGTAGCGTTGAGGGCGCCGAAAAACGAAACGATTCTGGTAGATGGCAAGAACGTTGTGCCGGACGTCCACGCGGTCCTAGATAAGATGAGTGCGTTTTGCGATCGAGTCCGCAGCGGTGAGTGGAAAGGCCACACCGGAAAGCGCATACGAAATGTGATCAACGTTGGTATCGGCGGCTCGGATCTCGGCCCGGTCATGGCCTACGAGGCGCTGAAGTACTACAGCCAGCGCAGCATGACGTTTAGGTTCGTGTCCAACGTGGACGGCACGGACTTCGCGGAAGCGGTTGTGGACCTCGATCCTTCGGAAACTCTGTTCATCATTTCGTCGAAGACGTTCACGACGCTTGAAACGATGACAAACGCGCACACTGCGCGCGACTGGGCTGTCAAGGGATTCGGTGGGGATGAAAAGTCCGTGGCGAAACACTTCGTCGCGGTCTCCACCAACGCACCGGAAGTATCCAAATTCGGCATCGACACCGCCAACATGTTCGGTTTCTGGGATTGGGTCGGCGGGCGGTATTCGATGGACTCGGCGATAGGTCTTTCCACGATGCTGGCTATCGGTCCGGAAAATTTTCGAGCCATGTTGAATGGCTTCCATGAGATGGACGAGCATTTTCGCACCACGCCCTTCGAACGCAATCTACCCGTGCTGCTGGGGCTGCTCTCGGTTTGGTATAACGACTTCTTTGGGGCCCAGACTGTCGCTGTGTTGCCCTACGAGCAATATCTGAAAAGGTTCCCCGCGTACCTCCAGCAACTCACGATGGAAAGCAACGGCAAGCACGTGACGCTGGACGGGAAACACGTCAACTATGAAACCGGGCCGATTTATTGGGGGGAACCCGGCACGAACGGCCAGCACTCGTTCTACCAGTTGATTCACCAAGGCACACGGCTGATTCCTTGTGACTTCATCGCTTTTGTGAAGGCGCTCAATCCGCTCGGCCCGCATCACGATATGCTGGTGGCGAACGTGTGCGCGCAAGCCGAGGCGCTCGCTTTCGGGAAGACGGCGAAGCAGGTGAAGGCCGAGGGTACTGCCGATTGGCTTGTGCCGCATCGCGTATTCGAAGGCAATCGCCCATCCAACACGCTTTTGCTTGAACGTCTCACGCCCGAGGCGCTGGGCAAGCTCGTGGCGTTGTACGAACACTCCGTTTTCACACAGGGAACGGTCTGGCAAATCGATTCGTTCGATCAGTGGGGAGTGGAGCTCGGCAAGGTCCTCGCACAGCGCATCGTTCCCGAGCTGCAGAGCAAGACGGAGCCCAAGCTCAACCACGATAGCTCTACCAACGCGCTGATCCGCCGTTACAGGAAACTCAAAGATTCGTAGCCGTTACAGATGAGGCTGACGGCAAATGGTCTCGCAAAAAAGGGGATTGAATCATGAATGCTTTTCATCCCGATGCTTCGGTCTTTTTGACGCGACGGGCGACCTGGCTTACAAGAAAATCTTCAGGGCAAGCATTGGTGAAAGGAGGGCGTCTTGGTGTACCGGTCATGGGCGTGACCTTACGGAGCCCAATGGTTATACGGCAGGGGAAAGTTGCATTGTAAAAAAAATGACCCGATCGGAGATTTAACGGAAGTTTTTCACCAATATGATGTAAGAATCCGAGGACTCGAACTGGCCAAAGAGCAGCGATTTGCCGTCAGGAGACAAGGCCAGGCCGGCAAAGAACGGAACCCTCTTTTCCAAAGCGAAAATGGAGGTTGTCTTGCCAGTAGCAAAGTCGAAGAATTGTATCTTCCCGTTCGGTGGATCTCCAGTCAGAAAATAAATTCCGGATGGGCTCAGAGCCCAGTTGAACCATTGCTCACCTGCAGGTTGGGCCAAAACTTGGACTTCCTCTCCTCCGGCCACGGGCATCTTCCAGATGCCCGATTCTGTAAATTTGGAGTAGTAAAGAAAGCGTCCGTCATTCGATTCGACAGCATAGACACCACCGTTTTTTGTTACTCGGACCGGCGGTCCACCTTTGAATGGAACTTTCCATAACTGAAACGGCCGTCCCTCGTGGTCAGAATAGAAGTATATCCACTGCCCATCTCGCGACCAATTAGGCGCTCCGTTGTCCGCTCCAGAAAAGGTGGGCACTTCGCGAGGCCGGCCACCAGGCAACTCGACAACATTAATCTCCTCGTGTTCTTTGTTCCGAAACTCAAATGTAATGAAGCGCCCATCCGGGGACCAACGCGCAGTCCCAGATTCTCCGTGTAGCGAAGTCAAATGTGCGCAATTGGATCCGTCGCTATCGCAATACCAAATATCCGAATATCCCAATCGGTCGGACTCGAGCACAATCTTCTTTCCGTCCCGCGAAAAGTTTGGCCTCCTATTGAAGCCCCTCCTGGTAGAAGTGACACGCACTAAGGCACCTTGAGCGCTCTTTTCGTCTCTCAAGCCCAGCCGCCAAATGTTATCGCTATAGGAGGATTGCGTGTAAACGAGTCGGTCACCGCTGCGAGAGATGGATGGGTCGTAGGCGGGTGTCCCGGTCCCTTGAACCGGCCGCGGTATTCCTCCGGCAGTCGCGATGCGCCACAAGCTTGGCTCACCGCCTCGAGTGGAAGAGAACACGATATCGCGTCCATCGTTGGTCCAAGCGAGCCCATAAATCAAACAATTATCAAAAGTAAGCTGCCGTGGCTCGCCGCCTTTGGCCGGCAGCACAAACAGGTCGCCATTGTCTCCCGGAGCAGATGATCGTACGAAGGCGACGGTTGAACCGTCCGGAGAAAAGGCCGGACCCCTATCAACCTTACCAATTGGAGGCGACGTAAGTGCTCGTGTGTTCAAATCAGCCAGCGATAGTAATGCGATCCAGGAGTGGGATGAATCCGCGCTGCCCTCTGCAAAGGCCAGAACTTTGCCATCAGGCGACCAATTCAAGTAACTAGGATTCCCGTAGGATTTGGGGGTCGTGTACAGGTTGTGCTCGGTGCCTCCGAGAGCCGGAACCACATAGATGCTGATTCCTTCTTTGGATTCTCGGGCAAATGCGAGCTGTCGACCATCTGGTGACCAGGTTGGATATAGGTCGTGCGGATTGTCGGTCAGACGCAAGGGCTTTTCGCCGTCGATCAGCGTCGTGTACAGTCCACTCGTGTTCGGTCCTGAATGATGGAAGGCAACCTGATTACCGTCGGGCGAGAACGCTGGCGTGTTCTCTTCGCCCTCCATGGCCACAAGGGGTACTGCCCCAAGCGCGGGCGGCGGCAAATCGGGAGATTTTCTCGAAAACCGCCAGATCCCCATCGAGGATAGCAGGACTAGAAGTATCGCCCCCACCACCCAGACCAGACTCCGCCTTGCCGGAAGCGTCGCAAAGCGCTCTTTCGAAGGAATCGCTTTCGGTAAACCAGGCGTGTCTACAGGAACTTCGGCTTTCCGTGTGCTCGATGACGAAGATCGACCAAGCGCAGAAAACGAACCGGATGCCGGCGAGGGCTGTCGAGTCGCTGGAGAGTCGCTTTCCTGTGCAACAGGTAGTGAGCCCAAATTGACGGAGACCGACCGTCCCGAGTCCGTATCCCGCTTCAGGCGCATCAGTTCGGACCGCATTTCCGACGCATGCTGATAACGAAGTTCTCGATCCTTTTCCAGCGCACGGTTGAGGATGTCTTCTAACTTCGCTGGCACATCGGGATTCAGCCGTACCGCTGGAATTGGTTGTCGTTCGAGGATGGAGCTGAAAATGACTCCCGAACTTTCTCCACGAAAGGGCAGCGAACCCGTCGCCATTTCATACAAGACAACTCCAAACGAGAACAAATCAGTACGTGCGTCCAGATCTTTGCCCCTTACCTGTTCTGGCGACATGTACGCGACGGTGCCGAGCGTGGTGCCCGGACTGGTGAGATGCCATTCAGCGAAGGAGCGCGTCTCCTCCTGGTCAGCAGAATTTTGGGTGTCAGAGGCTATGCGCGGGACTTTGGCTAGGCCGAAGTCGAGAATCTTTGCGTGACCACGCTCACTCACAAAGATGTTGGCGGGTTTAATGTCGCGGTGGACGATTCCTTTGGCGTGAGCAGCGTCCAGGGCGTCGGCGATTTCAATCCCGAGCCCGAGCAGCGTTTCAAGTTCCAGCGGTCGCCCACTAATGCGGTGCTTCAGCGTCGCACCCTCTAGAAATTCGATGGCAATGAAAGCTTGCCCATTTTCTTCGCCGATATCGTGGATGGTACAAATATTGGGGTGATTCAGTGTCGAGGCTGCCTGAGCTTCCCGTTGAAAGCGAATCAGGGCTTGGGGATCGCCGGTTAGGTCCACGGATAGAAACTTGAGTGCGACAAAGCGATGGAGCCGGGCGTCCTCTGCCTTGTAGACCACACCCATTCCCCCTCCGCCGAGTTTCTCGAGGATGCGGTAATGCGAGATGGTCTGCCCGACTAGGGAGGAGGATTCCGCCATTCGACGCACATTCTAAGGGCCACCAGAGGCCGAGTCAACGAAGGCACACTCCTTACGTGCCGGTGTTGGCATAGGAGCACCGCGTCTTCAGCACTTTCCTTGCGTGCTGCCATCTTTGGCCTGCTTCATTTTCGCAACATGAAGTTCGGGCCACGCAAGGCTCCCCAAGATACGGCTTAGACGACCCCCCACAAAACCACAAAACTCTGCCAATTCCAGGACCAACTGGGCGTACAATCGCCCGCGACCTTGAAGTCAAACAAGAATGAACTAGAGTGAAAGCGCCATTGCCCCGTTTCCATCCAAGCACTCGCAGCGGCGCGGTCCTAGCTGCGGCATTCCTTATGGCGTGGCCCGCGCTATACAACCGCTACCCCCTCCTGTACCCGGATTCGATGTCTTATCTAGAGGATGGTCCACTCGTTGCACGGGCGCTGTTTCTTCACAAGTTTTCGGACGACTATGGCGGGCGCTCCTTTATTTATTGTCTCGGTATTCTACCGTTGCACTTGAATGTCACGCCCTGGCCTATCGTTGCTCTCAATGCACTTCTGACTGCGTACGTCATTTGGCTCACAGTGCGATCTATCTTGCCGAAGAAAACTATCCTTTGTTATCTTGCTCTTGTTTTGCCTCTCAGCATTTTTACTGGGTCGAGTTGGTCCGTCGCATGGATTATGCCGGATATTCTCGGCCCCGCACTGTATCTGTCCATTTTCATTCTCGTGTTTGCCCCGCAGAGCCTCTCCCGTGCGGAGCGCCTGATGGTAGTCCTGATCACCTGGTGGTCGGCGGCATCCCATATCACACACCTGTTGCTTGCTGCCGGAATTTGTGCGTTCTTGGCTTTGCTTTCCCTTCTTCGCCGTCCGAGGGTGCCAGACTATTTGCGAGCTGTCGGCGCGGTAACCATGATCGTCATTACTGCTGCCGCGGTTCACATTTCGCTGCATTGGTATCTATACGGCAAGCCGTCGCTGGAGGGCAAAGGACCGCCATTCTTGTTGGCGCGCGTGATCGCTGACGGTCCCGGCAGGTGGTATCTGCAGAAGCACTGCGGCGATCTCCATCTGGAGGTCTGTACTCATGTACACAACCTTCCCGACAATGTAGGCGACTTCCTGTGGGGAGACGACGGAGTCTGGCTCAGCTCGTCGGCGGAGCAGAGAGACCGAATGCAGGCCGAAGAGACGGCGGTTGTGATGGGCGCCCTACGCGAGTATCCGCGAGAGGAATTTATGATCTCCGCCAATCATTTCTGGGAACAACTTCATACCTTCGGGCTTTCGGACTATGACCCGAACCCGTGGATATTGCAGATGGCTGGAACAGTGATGCCGGTCGCGCGATTACGCTACGTACAAACCCGGCAAGCGCAGGAAACACTGCATGAAGAATTCTTTGCCGCCCTCCAATACTGGACAGTCCTAGCATCACTCGTGGCGATTGGCACGGGGTTAGTATTTGTGCGGCATTGGTCAGGTCGGATGACCGGGCTGACCACAATTATAGTGATGGCTGTCACTACGAACGCCGCCGTTACCGGGATTCTGTCCAACGTCGAGGATCGTTACCAGGCACGTGTTATCTGGCTAGTGCCGCTGCTGGCTGGTGTGTTAGTGCTGGAACGGCTTGGTTACACGCAATCCGGCCAACGCTTGTCGATCGTCTCGAGGGCAAACGCAGCCTCATGGATCGCCTTATCGAGAAAATACTGCTTAGGTTTTATCCGCTCAATTAGTTTCAACTCACAAAAGCATTCAGTTCGCTAATCATTCAACCGTCGCGTACGTTATCTCGCTGGTTGTTGTTACCTTTAACTTCGGTCCTGCTTTAAGATGAGAATAAAATTTAGGGTCTGGCTGGAGCAGAACGAGCACGCTGCCTGATGGAAAAGTGGTTTTTTCGACTTCCTCTTCGTACAGAAACGTGGGTGCGGGATGTCCCTGGGTTTCGAAGAGGACCGTTTCGGCGGAAACCGGGAGAGGTAGCCTAGATCCGTCTGAAGTATTGAAGGGAATTCGAACGTCGTCGTCATTTCGACTAAATGCGACATAACGAGAAGTCGATTCTGGAAGGCTGTTCAACAAACGGCCTATTGCTACCCTGGGGGCGTCGAATTCATAGGCCGCCCGCGGGTCGTTACCCCATAGGAAAAAATACCGATATGCCTCGATCCCTCCGGTCGCAATAAATGCAGCCAGCATCAGGTGGCAGGCGGTGGGACGGTATGCGAGTTTTTGCAGCACAAATTCGGCTCCTATACCGACAAGGATGAACACAGGCGGCAGAGCACCAACGCTTCTCAGGGCAGAAGGACCCCCAGTTAGAAGCGTTGGGAGAAGCATCACAGGGAACCACACGAGAAGCAACCAGTCAGTGCGGGCCAGGATTCCCTCACGACACGCGCGGCGGAGGCTCAGCCCAACCCCCAGGACAAACAACAGCCCGACAGGAGGTAGCAACTGAGGCGAGCAGCCGAGATTGTATAACCATGCGCAGTCACCCTTGACATTGAACATGCCAGCAGTGGGAAGCAAACCCTTCCCAAATGCGATCAAAGGGTTAGGTTCCGCAAAAATCCAGACCTGTTCGGCCCGGGCGAAGAAATCTGAGGGGTGGTTCAGAAAATACAGCCCGACCGGCAGAGCCGCCGCTACCGCCGCACCGACCCAGAGTGTAAATACTCGAACCCAAGGACCTATCGACTTCGCCAGCTTTCGGTGCCGCTTGAGCTCAGCACAGAACAGCGCGAGGACCACGAAGGGAGTGAAGCGATATGCGATATAGGTCTGAAATCCAAGTCCATAAGTGAAGCCACCGAAGATTGCAAGAAGTGCCGATCTGCTGTGTGGCTTCGTGTTTAGTGCTCGCATACTTCGGAATAACAAGAAAAGCGAAGCAGTAAAGAGTAGCGGCACTGCAATGGCGCGCAAGGCCATGCGAGACAAGGCGACATGCCAGAAACCCGTCGCCAAAAACCAGGCGCTCAAAAGTCCGGTCCGAACCGATCGCAGTTCGGCTGCCAGCAAATACACGAAGAAAACGGTTAACGAGCCAACAATTGCAGACGAAACCCGTAGGCCGAATGGATTTGTGCCCAAAATGGATTCGGAAATCCCAATCAGATTGATCCAAAGACCCTCCCTGCCATTGTTGGTCGGATAGAACACCTTTAGATCCCCGCTTCGCCAGGCGTGGATTCCCTCGTTTCCGTTCAGAGCTTCATCGGAAAATACTCCGGGCGGAATATGGCTCAGGGCGGCAAAACGAAAAAGGACTGCAACCGCCACGATCATCAGGAGCAATATGACACTTCTTGCGTGTGGGGAAATGCGAGCTTTAAGAATCAATCTGGCATGCCCCCGAGAACTCGTCCGGTCGCAAGTGTTTGGCTTGTCCGGGTATAAGCGTGAATTTCCGATTTAGACCTCTGGCTCGTGCATCGTATGCCTCTCCTGTCCTCGACACAACGAATTCCCCTCCACAGCAGGCCTCCGAGATCGGCAGCGTTCCGAAGGGGAGGTACAAAACGATGTTTGATCGGGCATGGACCGCACACTTGCGCAGCTAAAGCGCGCGCAAAGAATACGCTTGGGCAACAGGTGGCTCCCCGGATCGACGTCAACGTGTCGTCCTCGTATGGGGCGCCTATCCGAGCGGGGTGGCCTCTTTCCATTTCAGGCTGAACCAGGCCCGTGAGACCCCTAGACGGATTGTCTTGACCGCTGACCTGTGCCGCGGGAGCTGGAATGGTCGGGGTCGCAGTGACAGGCATCGTTTCACCAGGCTTTCGAATCGAGACATTTCCGCTGACATAGCATCTTAGCGAGCGGAAAGAAGCCGTACTGTTCGTCTGGGGACACTGCGACATCGTGATCAGGTAGTCGCCAGGCCGTACAGACCGACTTGCGCGTGTGCGGCAAAAGTTTGCCCGCGCACGCTAACCCGCAAGGGAATTGCCACACCCGTCATATTTCGAAAGCAAAGCTACGTCCTTGCATTTCGTAGATGGCTTCGAGATCGACGGCCTGCGAATCGAGCAAATAGCAGGAAGATATGTGCGCATGGCGTCCAGTGACCCGCGGAGCGATGCCCAACTGCGCCGCGCTATAATTCATGGCTTCGCGCGACCCGCCACGTCGCGCTCGGCAGTGGCCCAGCGCTCTTGCAGCCGCTCGCACTCGTTGCCAATGCAGGTAGACTTCCTCGATACAGATTCCCGCCCCGCGGGCGATCAACACCGATAAAGCCTACCAGCGCTTCGCGTGCTCCATGAGGAAGCCGGTCTATTATTTCTGATCGCCCTGGTGACCCTGCTGATAGCCAGACTCGTAAGCTCTCTGGTCTT
>Ga0187871_10003500_pt1 | contig 12166 bp, 9 predicted proteins | sample June2016WEW_16_1_FD_132988 | JGI IMG/M metagenome (GOLD analysis project Ga0187871, IMG submission 132988) | Peatland microbial communities from SPRUCE experiment site at the Marcell Experimental Forest, Minnesota, USA - June2016WEW_16_10 | ecosystem: Environmental > Terrestrial > Soil >... | reverse complement strand
CACCTGAACGATCTGGTTGGCCTCAATGTTGGAGTCGGTGTAGGTCGTTCCGCCGTTCTGAACGACACTTGAACCAACCGTCCATTGGCCGACCACGTAATTGAGTGACGGCGTCGCGGTGAACGTCAGGCTGCCGCCGGCGCTGACGGTGGTGGAGCCGCTGGGAGTGACGGTGCCGTTGCCGCCGGACACTGACGCATTGACCGTGTAGGTGGCAGGGGTTACAGTCACGTTATCCGGAGCGCTTCCCGTCCATGTATATGGTGCCTTCGCACCGGCCGGGTAGCCCCAAGTTACATTAGCCGAAGCTGTAGGCCGGACCGTTCCGACTTGATTACCCACCAGCGTAAAACTGACGGTCTGCGAACTCTGCGGGTTCAGTGGACCAAAGCTGGCCGATGTAGTCTCGCCGTTCAGCAAAACCAACGTCGGACCAAAACCGGAGATCGCCACCTGGCCACTTATTGTTATGTACTGGCTGTTATTCCGGATGGTCACACTGAGAACCGTTTGCTGGCCAACTTGGATTTGGTAAGGATCCATGGTGGCCGTGAAACCCGGCAATGGGACATCGTCGCCGCGTAAATACAGGGCTTGGACGGTGACATTTCCACCCGAACCGATTGACTGGACAACATCCAGTCCAGGGAGGCTAAAGCACGGCATCGTGGTCGAAAAGGTGATTTGTCCAACTTCTGGACCGCCAGGACCGGGAACAATATTGATGCCGGAGATCAGGACTTGGCCTTGGTTGGCGATGAAGCCGTTGACGCCCGACAGGAAGCCAGACACAACGCTGTCATCGATGTAGAATGAGTTAAATCCCGTCGTCGGCGCCACGAGCGCGACGGGAGTGCCACTCCCGCCGGTGAATGAGAACCCGAAGGGACCGAGGTTAATGCTCGGAGAGATGTTCTCGTTCTGTCCCAAGCCGCTACTATAACTAAGATTGAACGCGCCTTGAGCAACGCCGTCCTGTGGCGGAGAAATGCTCAAAGTGGAGAGGTATGGCACCGGAGGGTTGGCCGCGCTTCCCACGGTTCCACCGCTGCCGGGCACGAAGGCCAAAACGGGATTGGGCGGAACTCCCGAAAGACCCGTCAACGAGGTGGTCCCTTCGAGCGTCAGCGCGATTGGTTGTGCGTTTCCGTACGTCGCATCGACATACAAAGGGGTCTGCAGGCGGAGCGTCATGTAATAATTCGCCAAGGCGCTGCCCGCCACACCATTGATTGTAGCCGAGAAGTTCTGGGTAACGCTCGCCTGCCCGGTGATCGGCGTCGTTTGGGCAACGACTCCAATTGCGGCAAACCAAGTGAGCACCGTCAGTCCAATGAGGATTTTAACTCTCTGGAGCGGGTTGAATCTCTGATAATAGGTCATTTTCATAATGGTCAATATTGCTTTCTGGCCCTCAGATTCTATGTCCCGGCTGCGGAGGGGCCGGCCGCTGTCGGGAATTTCTATTGATGAACGGACTGCTCGCGCATTTGGTGCTGTAGGAAATGGCCACCGCGAACGCGACACCTTTTTCGAAGCGGATGAGAATGTGGTGGTTGGCGGCGGAGGCCGGTGTTCTTCCGCACGGACAGACATCCATTTCGAGCGAGTCGGGAACGAAAACGACAGGTCGGCTACAATGAGGACATCGCTGGTCAACATTACCGCAGAACCAGGCTTGGGGCATCCAAGCGAGGTCTGGCTCGGTGATTTCGCCAACCTGATGGTCAAGAATTCCGATCGGTCCTTTCATTAACCGTCATGAAACCACGCCCGGAAGGAATAAGATTCCTTGATTTAATCCTAATCTTCCATTTCTTCCAAAGAGGTTAACGTGCATATGGTGCAGGACGAATTGGGCGCATCTTGACACAACCACCAGAATAGGGGCAGAAAGGGCGAAGTTCATCAGTTCCTCCTCCGAGCAAGAGAAACCCAAAGCACAAAAAGCCCTAGAAGAACTCCAGATGCCAGAGCCGTCATCATTACGGCACATCCTTGACTGGAGGGGGTGGCGGCTTCAACTGACTGTGAAAGGCGACAAAAACGACCGGGCCACTGTTTCGTGCTTTATATGTTCGACGGATTGCGGGGGTTTACGGAGCCCGAAATTCACCAATAATTCGGCGAGGGACGAAGCCAAAATCGTGGGGTGGGTGACCCATTCTAGCCAACTTCTATAATAATCGCTGTGCCTCTAACCATCGCATCCCTTGAATCAGCGCTGCGGCTGCAGGAGGGATGATCATTTGCCCATCTTCGTGGAACTTCTGTCCTATGCTCTTCCAGTCAAGATCTAAGCGTTTTTTTCCAGCAGCAAATTCCCAGCACAAGCCTTTTGGCTGCAAGGCGCTAAACTGTTCATGATCAAGCACAAGGATGGTTGAGATTTCTGGAGTTAGGCTGGTTAAGTCAATGGAAAAAGCTGTCATCGATAGACGAGCTTTCTTGTCATTGACCCATGCAATAATTTTGTCATACGCAGGTTTGTAACGAATGTCCTTTGGCCAAGGCCTCTTGGGGGCCTGTTCCTCTTTGTCATCAAGGATTTCCTCCATAAACTCGCGAAGCAAACTCATGCGGATCGACCACTCATCTTCAGGATGGTCATCCGGCGAGGTGCATTCAAACCCGCCTGCCGGGGCAAGGCCGTACGCTTCTGGATACACCATAACTTCTTTGCTGCGCTTGGGCAGTAAACATTCATAATGTTTGTCTTCCATCTTTATTGCAAGCAAAGTCGTGATCCCCATCGCCGCACATCGCCGACGAGCAAAGCGCAACGATTCCTCCACTTTTTTCTCCTCGAATCGCTGCCTTCGCTTGAGCTCCGGCTTTCCATTCCAGTCACAGTTTTCAAGATCTGCCTTAAACAATTCCCACCGTAGGGAATGGTCGGTTAGCTGGTGCTCATACCACGTTCCGATTCCGCCTTTGATTCGAGGCAAACAATTCTTATCGGCGTGAAACTCCACCATTCGATAACGCGAGCCGTTTCTTTTCATTTTATCTTCATCCTCCATGAAATTTAGCTCGTCCTCCGGAACCCTGTATGTCTTCTCCCCAAGATCAAGAATTTTGTCCAAAACGCTGTCGGGATCCACTTGCTCGGTAGTTCTCCACAACGTCGCAATCGGCAGAATTATCTTATTCGGGCAGTACCGGTCGTCCTGGTATGAAAAGAGTTCGTCGTTCTCATCCACGCGGTACCTACAGCAGAGAAAATTAGCAATCGCAGCAGTTCGCTCTTTGGACGGGATATGCTGCATGAATTTGTTATCATTGCAGATCTCGCTTTTCAACCGGGATCTTTCAACAGCTTTGCCAAGTTCATCTTCCTGTTGACTGATTTCTCGAGGATAACTGGGTTCCGCTTGACTTGACTTTGGTCTTGGGTTGAGATTCCCTGCTAAGACTATCTCGGCGAGGATCCCCCGATGCATGGGTATAATTTTGTTCTTCCAATGCGCCTGTTGTGCTTCCAATTTCTCGGCGAGGCGGAGCAGTTGCTGCTGGTCCGTAATAGGAGTGCTAGGGTCAAGAACCGAAATGTTCGATAGCGACCATTCGGCCGTTTCATTAAATGTTACCGTGAACCATCCGGTGGCGCTGGAGCCTCCGAAAAGAAACGGCTTGCCCTTGTGCTTAGTATTTAACAACCCGCCAGTCCACCACGCTGGTTCCTTTTCTTTCACACCTTGCAAGAGAGTAGCAGCCCACGAGTTCCTTGGTGCCTCGTATGCAAGATAATCTGTGTTGCCTTTAAGCGCCTTTGCCAGAATCAGCCCCACCAGAAAAGCACGCTTTGTCACGTGCGCGCTACGGAGTGCAAATTGTTGGCCGTTGACGACCACATCAATAATCTCTGTTCGGGCATTGTATTTAATCTCGATATTCATGGCGGTCGAGTGTCACTGCCGAAGATTTCTAACGCATTTTCGCTCAGGACACAATGCGTAATATCGCGCGGGAATTCGTTTGGGCGCATCTTGACACAACCACCAGAAGGGGGGCATAAGGGCGGTGTTCATCGGTTCCTCGTCTGAGCAAGAGAAATCCAAAGCACAGAAAGCGCTATGAACTCGGAGAACCAAGCACCGCGCTCACTACGCGATATTGAGATGGACGTGTTGGCCGAAGGCCGGGAATGGTTCATCCAGGATGGCCGCTCAACCCTCGCCAATTGATAATCCGCCGCCATCTGGAATCGCGCCCCGGAGTGAACCAGGAACGGGTGCAGCGGGGTGGTCTCCGGGTTGAACGACTCCAACTCCTCCCGCGTGAATTTCAAGTCCAGGATGTAGGTGTCGATGGGGTCAGTTTCCCGCGACTTGGGGCGCTACGTGTGGGCCACCAGCCGGAGGGTCTGGCACAGTGGCAGGTAGGAAAAAACCTCCGCCGCGATGAAGGCGCATTCCCCGGTCACCAGGTCAAAATAATCGCGGTTGCGTTCCACCTTGTCGCGCGCCACCTCCCGGATCTCCCCGTTCTTGAGCAGCCTTTTCCGGGTGAATAGAATGACCTGCTCCATCTCGGGCAAATCCAGATTCACCGAAATCAAGTCCGCCGTGTCGAAGAACAAGCCGCACTGGGTTGCGTCCTGGAATGGCAGGTGCAGGCCGGTGAAGATTTCCGTCAAGGTGTGTTTGATCTCCTCAAGATCGCCGGTCGTCAGCCGCTGTAGCCAGGCGATGCGCTCGGTTTCCCGGGCTTCCCATTCCGCCTGCGCCGCCTTCATCTGCTGGTCGTAGTCGGCCAGCGATTCCTGATAGCGCTGCTGGATTTCAGGCTGTCGTTCCTGCCACACGACCGAGAACAGCGTCTTCGCATGGTTCTGGGCGAACAACGCCGGCAGCAACCGATATGGAGCTTGAGATTTCACCGACTCAGTCAGCTCGTTGAGGCATTTTGCCTCTTCCTCCGGCAAGACCGGCTCCGGCGGAGGTTGCTGCGTGGATTCAAACGGTCGCTGGGTTTGGGCTTGGATGAAGTTTTCCAGGCTGGGAATTTCAGGGAGCGGTTTCCAAAAATGGAGCAGCTGCTGGTACTGCTCCCACTGGTCATCAATCGCTTGTTGCGCCTCCTTCGCCTTCTCCTCCTGCTCCTGGCGCCGTTGCATGGCCTCCCACTGACGGGCGGAGAGGCGGCGCTCTACCGAAGGACGATCATAGCTCCGGGAGGAACTGTCCAGGCGCTGCCGGTAGGACAGGCCGGTTCCCGGAATGCCGGCGGAGCCGTAAAGGCCGCGCGGGCCGAGGTTGATGTGGGCACCACGGACGCCTGCGGAAAGGGAGACGCCGCTGCCGCTCAAGTTCAACTTAAGCCCTGGCAGAATGCTGACACGTCGGCTGAAGCGAAAACCCATAATCAATCAATCATTCGATAGATCGGCCAATATGTCCCCGGTTTTTCTCACCAGGCCAATGCGGGGAAATATCTTGGTGACGGTCAGCGCGTGCTCTTCGGCCGACAGGGCGGCCATGGCGTCTTCCGCGAAAACCTGATTGTAACCGTATTCGTAAGCGAACCGGGCGGTGCTTTCCACGCCGATATTCGTCGAAATGCCGCACAGGATCATGGCCGTTATGCCGCGCCTTCTGAATTCCAAGTCCAGCTCCGTCCCGTAAAAAGCGCCCCACTGGCGTTTGGTAATCACGATATCGCCCGGTTTGGGACCCATCTCCGGGACAATCTCAGTCCAATCCGGCGGCGGCTTTTGAAACTGCATGGGGGCGTCGGCGACCGGATGCAAGGCGTTCTTTCCGTCCGGCGACAGGGCAACCCTCACCAAAAAAACCGGCATCCCGTTTTTCCGGCACGCCTCGGCCAGAGCCGCCGCGTTTTTTACCACGAGGTTCGACGCATGAGGGGCGGTTTGCCGCCCGACAATGCCCTTCTGGAGGTCTATGACCACCAGCGCCGTCTTTGATCTGTCAATCATTGTGTTTTTCATAATTGTCGTAGTGCCACTTTTGGATAAAGCCACGCGGTCAAGATTGATGCCAACAACGTGAAAATGGCAAGCCCGGGCGACAGCCCGTGCGCGCGGTGGTCGATTCAAAGCATGAACTTAGTCCCCGTGCTGGCGCTGATGGGGTCAACCGATTTCCTGCATTGCGACGTCACTCGCAATTTACAATGATGGTCCGATGAAATCGCTGGAGCCGCCAAATTCGCATCATTTGATCGCCGCAGATGGTTGGCTTGGCCTTGGCAATTGGCAAGAAGCCCAATCGGAAATCGAAAAAATCACCCCGGAGTTGCGGATGCATCCTGACGTGCAGGAGGTCCGTTGGCAGATTCACGCGAAGGCGAAGAATTGGGAGGAGGCCGTTTGCGTTGCCAGAGAAATCACACAACGCACGCCCGAGTTGCCCTTCGGTTGGATACATCTGGCCTATTCACTTCACGAATTGCGTCGCACCCAAGAGGCATACGGCACGCTGAAACCCATATTTGTTGTTTGTTGTTTTAATTGGCGGTGGCTTGACTTAACATCGTAAACACGTTTGACCGCGCTGTGGCACAGCGGCCTGGATATTTGAATTATGACGCCGTCCGAATGGGCAAAAAGCAAGATCGACTCGCTGTCGGTCCATGTTCCGGTGTTTTGGGTCGAGGACCCGTACGGCCTCCTGGAAAAGGGGGACCTGACGGCCTTGGCGGCAAAAGCCGAGAAGCGGGGTCGTGCGCTGATCACTGCAAGCAGCGCTTTCCGGCTGCGCGAACAATTGCTGCCGCGTGACCCCTCTGGCGGTGGCGTCATCGTGGTGGACCAATCCTGCACACCACGCGAGCCGCATCTGCTGCCGAGGGACTGCAAACCGCACGATTTCGCACCGCTTGCTGCACCTGATTGGAAGACATTTCTCGGCCCGGATGCACTATTCCGCCCCACCATCCGGGATTTTCTCATTGCCTGCACCGACGACCGGCGCTGGCCGGCGGAAGTGAATCTGTATCCCTACGAAACATTGGCCCGAAGAAAACCGGATCGGTTCGTCGAGGCGTATGAGGATTTCACCCGGTCTGGCCGTCCGATGACCTCGGAGGACCTGATGATGATTGGGGCGAGCGCAATTTTCGATGAGAATCTGCTGGATTTATCCAACCCGCTGGTGGCCCTGGAGCTGGCTTTCCACAGTTCGAAAAAGTGGAAGGAACTCGGAGATTATTTCAACGCGAGCGAAATTGAAACAATTCGGCGCCGGCTTGCTCAGAACGATACGCCGATTGGTGACCTTTTTGGCTCGAAATCGCTACAAGCCCGCCTCGCGCTGGCTGCGCTGATTGTGCTGCGACAGCATTTCGAATCGCCGGGGAAACAGCTCGCGTCGCTTTCGCCGGACATGATTGCTTTCCAGGACTGCGCGGTCGGTTTATTTACCAATGCGCCAGCTTGGTTTGTGGAAGACGAGGTGCCACGGTTCGAGTCGCTGCTCACGCCGGCTTTCAAGAAACATTTGCATCTACAGCTTAAGCTGGATGAGGCGGAGGGGTCGAAGGAATTTGCCGCGTCCGAACATTTTTCGAAAGAACTGCGCGGGTTGGTTCCTTTCGAGCGCGGGGTTGTAGAGGTGGTTGGCACGACTGGAGGACGCGATGAATTCTCGCTGCCGGAACTGGTGAACACGTTCCTGGACGCAAAGAAAGAGCTGGCGGTGATTTGCAGCGCGGCCAAACCAACCGTTGAACGGATGAAACTTACGTCGGTGAAGGACCAGTCGGTGGAAGCGGTGCGGGATATTTTCTTGGGGAAAAACCTTTATTTGGTGGACCAACTGGGCGGGCAAATTCAACAGGCAATTTTGGATATTGAAGGTCCAGCGCGCAATCGTTGGCCGGGTCTGTGCGGATTCGAGGAGCGATGGAAGGCAGAAGCGGCTGCGGGTCGAAACCTGATTGAACAAGCCCGCCGCCTGGGGACGGATTTGGATTATCGGTTCGGCCTTTTGCTTGAGAGCCGCTACGCGGAATTGGTCGATGGGCAGGTGTTGAGCACGAACGAGTTTTACAGCGAGTTCATCGGCCCTCGCCGCCGCAACAATGACGGCAGCATGAAAGAGGCGGCGATCCTGCTGATGGACGGGATGCGATTTGATCTTTGGCGGCGCCTAGTCCGGCCGATGATGGAGGTGGACTATGACATCGAAGAGTCTTTTGGTTTTGCGTGTCTTCCCTCGGAAACCAACGTTTCCCGGCGTGCTTTTTTTGCCGGGAAGGCGCCTGGGGCGATCCCTGCCGGGCCGGAGAGCGGATTGGTAGCAGATTGCATCAACGCTTTTCATGAAACCTCGGCGGATTTCGAGAGCGTGCAGAAGCGGCCTGGGATGGCCTATTCGGTGCGGTCAATAGACCGCAAGACTTATGTGGGGGTGTTCGATTTTGCCGACAGCCTGGCCCATGAAATTGACTGGTATCCGCACATTCTCCAAGGGGCGCTCAAGTCGCTCTTGCGGGAAATCAAGGCGGTGCTGATTGAACACGGGAAAGGGGCGAGCGTTTTCGTCACTGCGGATCACGGACACATCCTGCAATCGTCGGGGTCGCCGGTTTATATTCCGGACTCGGATGACGTGGGGTATCGCTCCGCCTACGTGGAGAAGCGTGTTGAAGGTCACGACAGCATGCATGTGTTCCAAATCAAGGCGGAAACCTTAGGGCACGACCGGACTGGCTGGTATGTCTTTCCGCGGCCTGGCTTTTACCTGAGGCCCGCGGCGGCCTATCGCGGTCGCCCTGGCGCCGGTTACCGGCATGGTGGCATCAGCGTATCCGAGGTGTTCGTTCCGCTGGTGTGCCTTAAGCATCGAACTGCCGCAACGAGGGTGACGCTGTCTCCGTCCTTTCCAAGCACGGCCACGGTGGGGCAGCTTTGTGAGATTCGCCTGGCGGTGTCAGCGGATGGTGTGGTGGCAAGCCCGGTGCGGGTTAAAGCGGACACCAGCGAAGTGGACGGGGCGGTGGCCTCGGGAATAAGCTCCACCCCGAATATGCTGGTGTTGCGTTTCGTTCCCATTTCACCCGGCCGACGCAAGATTCGTTTTTCGGCTGTCCTTGGTGGTGACGAGGGGCAGGAAGTCGGCCAAGGCACGATTGAGGTCACGGTCGCGCCAGCAACGGTGAAAGAAGACCCAGCGGTGACAAAACTAAAGCGACTTTTTGGAGACATATAATGGCGGCAAACGACAAAGCACGTGAAGTGTTCGACCGGTTGGTCGTGGAGAAGAAGAAGACGCGGATCGCGGACTTGAAAGAGTTCCCGCGATACGTGATCGAGTATTTGATCAACCAATTCTGCCCGGGCGAAGACTTCGACCGCGAGCTGGGAGTGGTGCGCCAGAAGTTGGCCAAGAACTACGCCTCCCCTGCGGATGCGCCCCGGCTGCTGCATGAGCTGAAGCAGCGGCGCCGGATGGAATTGATTGGGCGCGTAGAGGTGCGCCTGGAAACGAGCGAGGACAAATATTGGGGATCTCTGTCCGCGTTGAATGAGCGGAGCATCCATGTGGATGAGAACCTGCTGAACAAATATCCGCGATTGATGGGGGGGCTGTGGGGCATCGCGGAGCTTTCCTATGACGAATCGCAGGTCTGGAAACAGAAGATTACTCCTCTGGTGCTGACCGATTTCACCCCGTTCCAACACGGCAAGATTGATATCGCGGAATTCCTCCAAAAACGGTCGCAGTTCAGCCGCGACGAGTGGTTGGATCTGCTCATCAACACGGTTGGATTGAATCCAGATGCGCACACACTGAGGCAGAAGCTTCTGATCATCCTGCGTCTGGTGCCGATGGCCGAGCGGATGGTGCATCTGATCGAGTTGGGGCCGCGCGAGACGGGAAAGAGCTACGGCTACAAGAACCTCTCGTATTACTCTTACATGCTGTCCGGTGGACGGGCCACTCCAGCGGCATTGTTTGTTCACGCGGGCAACGGCAAGCCGGGCCTGGTGGCGCAGTTCGACGTGCTGGTTTTCGACGAGATTGCGCACACCGAATTCAAGGATCCTTCCGTGACGGTATCAATTTTCAAGGATTATTTGGAATATGGGAATTTCAGCCTGGGCCGATTCCAGGTGAAAGGGGAAGCCTCGGTCGTTTTTATCGGCAATTTGGATGTGATGGGGAACATGCCGCACGAGAAATACGACCATCTCCTCCAGCCGCTGCCGGAAGAACTGGTGGATTCGGCTCTGTTCGAGCGCATTCACGGGTTTATCCCAGGCTGGGAAATGCCGAAGTTGACGGACAGGAGTTTCGGAACGGGCTGGGGCTTCACGCTCGACTATTTCGCGGAACTGCTGCACCTGCTGCGGAGCTCACTGCTGCCCGTAGATCCATCCACAAGGTATCATCTGACCAGCGCCAAGGGCAGGGACATTGACGCCATCAACAAAATCGTGCGCGGCATGATGAAACTTCTTCACCCGGACGGACGGGCCAGCGACGAAGAACTCACGCAGTATGTGGCCTTGGCTGTGGAATGCCGCCAGCGAGTGAAGGACCAGCTTTCATGCATCGCGCCAGGCGAATATCCCGAATACAACATCGAGTTTGATGTGAACGGGACGAAAGGGACCGCAGTTCCACCGGAACGGAGCCGGCGCCGGGCGGTGATGCTGCCCAAGACCCCGGAGGTTGGCGCTGTGGTAGGTCTGGCCACAGTGGGCGACGCGCATGGCACTCTGCAACTCATCGAAGTCGTAGCGCAGAAGGGACACGGCGGTCTTAACCGGCTGGGCCTGATGAGCACCAACATGAAAGAGTCGGTCAAGGCCGCCTACGACTTCGTGTCACACCAACGGAAATCGCTCAATATTATCGCGGAGTTCAAAGATGGGTATGACTTGTCCCTCTTGGCGTTGCCGGGAGCAGTGAAGAAAGAAGGTCCATCTGCAGGCTTGGCATTTGCCGTGGGAATAGTCTCTGCCATCACGCATCGGAAGGTGCGAAACGATGTGGCCATGACCGGCGAGATCACCCTGCACGGCTTCGTGCTGGGTGTGGGCGGGCTGGCCCAAAAGCTGGCTGCAGCCCGAAATTCCGGTTGCAAGGCGGTAATTTTGCCGAAGGAAAACGAGCGCGAAGTTGGAAACCTTTCGCCTGACCTTTTCAAAGGGATGCGCCTGATTTTCGTGGAAAAGGCTGACGAAGCGTTCAAGGAGGCGTTGCTGTGAGCCAAGTGACGTCCAACGAGATACCGGGGACCACCTACTTCACGCATCCGCTGGTAGAGGAGAGCCTGCAATATCTTCCGGCGGCGCTGGAACACCCAACGCCTGAGTCCTTCCGTGCCTACCTGATTGAGCACCTTCCGCAGAACAGTTTGACCACCCGTAAGAGAGCGGCGGCAAGAATTGTCGAACGATTTTCCCTGCAAGACTGCATTAACCTGGACTTGGCCCGAGCGCTGAAGAAATACGGGAATTCGCAGACAGGGCGGGAGATATTCTACTTTGAGTACATCCAGGCTATTCCGCTGCTGAAAGAGATTGCCATCCGGTGGTTGGCCGCGTTGCCCGAAACCGGGGGATCGCGGCAAAGCCTGCTTGATTTCATCGAGCCGCGCTTCCGGGGCCGGGATGTCGTCAAGGTTGCGAAACATTCCGCGCAAGCACTGAACGTCCTTGGGAAATTGAGCCGACCGAAGCCGGGGCAATTCAAGGCAATTTGGTCGGAGCCACCACTCGAGGCTTTTCTTTACATACTGGCCCGCATTTTCCCGGAGCGAAGCATGGTGCAGGTGGAGACCTTCGGTGGTGAAAATGCCATTCGGGCCATGCTCTGGCCGGTGCCGTGCATTCCAGGATTGTTGAAAGCAGCGGAGCAGTCAGGTCACGTAAGCAAAATATCACAACTCGACCAATACCATCAGTTCACGTTGGCGGGAACGGGAATTGAGCGGATGCGAATGTTATTGGGAGATGCCGGGCCGGTTCTGGCGGGCCGAAGCGAGGTGAAGCCGCCGCCTTCCAAGGCAATGGGTGGGCGCCCGGTTGGCCGCTTCAAGGAAGATTCCGTGGCCTACAAGGTGAAGGAAGAGGCGATAGGCGAGGATACTGGCGCTCCGGAGGCCAAGTCGCAGGACCAGCCCGAGCTGTTCGGCCAATTGGCAAACGGAACGACACCAGGAAAGAAAGGGAAGAAATCCCATGCCAGGT
>Ga0187871_10003499_pt1 | contig 12169 bp, 8 predicted proteins | sample June2016WEW_16_1_FD_132988 | JGI IMG/M metagenome (GOLD analysis project Ga0187871, IMG submission 132988) | Peatland microbial communities from SPRUCE experiment site at the Marcell Experimental Forest, Minnesota, USA - June2016WEW_16_10 | ecosystem: Environmental > Terrestrial > Soil >... | reverse complement strand
TCGCCCAGCGCGAGCCGGCCTTCGTCCACTTGCAGCATCTGGTAGATGCGTCCGCGCGGCGAGTCCATCTCGGTTCCCAGCGCGCGGTAGGTGGGGCAGGTATCGAGACACAGCCCGCAATGAACGCACTTGGAGTACAGCTCCCAGGTGGGCTTTTCGCCGGGCGTAAAGTTAGAGACCGGGTTGCCGAGTACGGCCGTCTCGGGGCTCAAAGCGAAAATCTCCCGCGGTTCAAAATGTCTTTCGGGTCGAGGGCATGCTTCACCGCGCGCATGCTGCCGGCGTGGGTGGGCGTGCGCAGCATCGGAATGTCGGGGCGCGCCTCCGGCGGGCAGTGCAGGACGGTCAGGCTGGCATCGCGCGGCAGTTGCTCGTTCAGCGTCGCCATTACTTTCGTGTAATTCGTCTTCGTCAATTGCCGGCCCACCGTGGGTGAGAGCGAGACGAACAGATTGCCGTGACCGACGCGCCCGGCTGCGGCAACCGTGAACCCACTGGCCGCGGCGACTTCGTCGGTGACGTCCAGCACGCGGCGAACGTCGCGCAGTGGCGCCATTATCGTCATCAGCAGCGAGTCGGGATCGCGCTCACGGGCCAGCGCAGGAAAGTCGGCGACCTTGCGCCAGAAGGCGGTTTCCTTCTCGTCCTCCATCTCATGCGCTACGGCCGAGCCCAATTCCGAACGGAAGCGGGCGAGCACGGCATCGCTGCCCGCGCCGCGGACGCAAATCGACCAGAATGCCGCAGCGGGCGAACCGGGCGTGAGCAGCGCGCTTGCCTGTTGCGAAAGCAATTCCAGGCACATGGGATCGAGCGGCGAGCGCAGCACGCGATCGCGATAAGCCATGGCGTCGGACAGGTTGGGGAAACAGGCGACGAACGTCCGGCTGTTGCGGGGATAGGGGAACAGCTTAAAACTCGCGCCGGTAATGACGGCCAATGTACCCCAGCTGCCGATGAGCAGCTTCATCATGTCGTAGCCGGCGACGTTCTTCACCACGCGGCCGCCGCCTTTGCCGATGCGGCTATCGCCAGTGACGAAGCGCACGCCGATGCAGTAGTCGCGCAGGGCGCCGTAGCCATGCCGGCGCGGGCCGGTGATGCCGGTCGCAAGCAGGCCGCCGATGGTCGCGCGCTCCCACAGCGGCGGGTCGGGGGCAAAAAGCAGGCCATCCTTGCTGATGTCATGGCAGAGATGCGCAACGGTGCAGCCCGCGCCGATGCCCACGGTCAGATCGGCAGGATCGTAGTGCTCGGTTTCGGTGAGGCGCGATGTGTAAAGCAGGATGTCGATCTGCGAAGGGGCGTTGCCGGCTTCCTGCTGGGTGAGCCCTCCCGCGGGAGCGACGACGAGGTTGTTCTGGTTGGCGAAACGCAGGATCGCGGCAATCTCCTGGGCTGAGCCGGGACGCACGGCAACGCCGGGCGCGCAGCCGAGAATGCGTTCCGCTGGCGCTTCGGTCACATGCTCCGCGCCGCAGATGGAGTTCAGCTCGCGACCCACGCGCGTGGCAACGGCGGCGGTGCTCACATGCCCTCCTGCGCGAGGATTGGATTGCGCGAAGGCCCCTTAATCTCGCGACACATCCGCGGGGCCGGCAGCAGCTTCTCGGGATTCAGAATGCCATCGCTGTTGAATGCGTTTCGCAGGCTGGACATCACGTCGAGGTCTTCATCGGTGAACAAGTGGGTCATCATGTCGCGTTTTTCCGAGCCGACGCCGTGCTCGCCGGTGATGGAGCCGCCGACGTCGATGCAGTACTGCAGGATGTCCTCGCTCGCTTCGAGCACATGGGCGAACTGCACTTTGTCGCGGTCGTCAAACATGATGAGCGGATGTAAATTGCCGTCGCCGGCATGAAAGATGTTGCCGATGATGAGATTGTGTTTCTTGGCGACATCACCGATGTGTGCCAACACGCCGGGAATTTTGCTGCGCGGCACCACGCCGTCCTGCGTATAGTATGACGGCGCGACACGGCCCACTGCCCCAAACGCCGTCTTGCGCCCCTTCCACAACAGCGCGCGCTCCTCTTCATCTTTAGCGACGCGCACCTCGCGCGCCTTCTTCTGGAGGCAAACTTCGCTCACCGCGACCGCCTGCTCTTCCACCATCTCACGCAGGCCCTCGACTTCGATCAGCAGGGCCGCACCTGCATCCATTGGGTAGCCAGCGTGGCAGTATTCCTCGATGGCGCGCAACATCCAGCTATCCATCATCTCCAGCGCCGCGGGGGTAATCCCGGCGGCTGTGATGGCGGAGACGGTCTGGGCCGCATCGTCTACCGATTCGAAGATGCCGAGCAGCGTCTTCACGGATTCCGGTTTACGCAGCAGCTTCACCGTGACTGTGGTCGTGATGCCGACCGTCCCTTCCGTTCCCACAAAGAAGCCGGTCATATCGTAGCCGTGGGATTCGGCCGCCTTGCCGCCGAACTGTACGATCTCGCCGTCGGGCATCACCACTTCCACTCCCGTCACGTGGTTGACGGTGACCCCATGCAGCAGCGTGTGCGGCCCGCCGGAATTCTCGGCCACATTGCCGCCAATCGTGCATGCTTTCTGGCTGGAGGGATCGGGCGCGTAATAAAGACCCAAGTGTGAAACGTGTTCTGAGAGCTGCAGGTTCACGACTCCGGGCTGCACCACCGCGCACATGTTCTCCACATCCACTTCCAAAATGCGATTCATGCGCGAGAAGGCGATGACGATGCCGCCCACCTTGCAGATGGCCCCGCCGCTCAGTCCGGTGCCCGCACCGCGCGCCACGACCGGGACCTTCGCGGCCGAAGCCACACGCATGATCTGGGAAACCTGCTGCGCATCGCGCGGGAAAACGACCGCTCCAGGCGTGCTCTTCCTGAGGCCCGCGTCGTATTCGTACAACATCAGGTCTTCGGGACGGTTGAGGACAGCGTCATTCCCGGCTATCTTGCGGAGATCGCTTATGACGAGAGAGAGGTCCATTCGGGCGCAAGGGTAGATTCAGTTTATTACGCTGCCAAGTGCAGCCAGCGCAGGCGCGTGTGCTAACTCGACGCCTGGATGTAGGCGCGCATCGCGTCGGCCTCACCCGACTTTTCGTCCAGATGGCAGTGCAGCAGGTCGCGCAGCGATAAAAAGCCCACCAGCGTGCGGCCGTCGCAGACCGGCAGGTGGCGCACCTTGTGGGTTTGCATCAAGCACATCGCCTCTTCGGAGCTGGCGCCGGGCTCGACTGAACGAACAACGGTGCTCATGACCTCGGCAATGCGCGTGGTGAGCGGGTTGCGGCCTTCGGTGACGACGCGCTTCATGATATCGCGCTCGGAGAAGATGCCGACCAGTTTGGTGTCGTCCAAGACCGGCACCGCGCCGACGTTGCAGTCGACCATGTAATTGGCAGCCTCAAAAACGGTTTGGCCAGGCTGCACGTAGTGAATGGTGCGATTACTGATAAGTTCCCGGATGGTCGCCATTACTGCCTCCTGTAAGTGACTGAAGGGCGCCTTGGTTCTCCGGATGGGCCATTTCCCAGAGCCTTGCTTCCAGGAAGCGTGATTTGGCACGGCCAAACGGCGGGCTTGCCCGGGAGCGAGCAGCGCAGCGAGTATAGTCCCAATTCGGGACTAATGGGAAGCATAATTGCAAGCCGGAATAGCAGAAAATCGGTCGTGTCGGCGGTTCCGGAGTACCCTCATTCGGGCGCTCAAGACTTCCCTTCTGCCAGGCTGGTATTCTCGATCCTTATCGGAGCCGAAGAAAATACATGTCAAACATCCTCGAAGGGCGCACGGCAGTCGTTTTCGGTGTCGCCAACAAACGCAGCATTGCCTGGGCGATCGCGCAACAGATGCAGCAGGCCGGGGCGCAGCTCGCCATCACCTATCAGAATGAGCGCCTGAAGCAGGAAGCCGATGACCTGATCGCGGCATTGCCGAACTCCCAGGCGTTTCAGTGCGATGTATCGCGCGACGACGAGATCGCGCGGCTCTTCGAACAACTGAAAGAGCGCTACGGCAAGCTGGACGCGCTGGTACACAGTGTGGCTTTTGCGCCCGCCGAGGAACTGAAGGGAGAGTTTGCTGATACCAGCCGTGAGGGCTTTCGGATGGCGCTGGACGTAAGCGTGTATTCGCTCGTCGCCCTGGCTCGCGCCGCGCGTCCGCTGATGACCGAAGGCGGCAGTATCGTGACCATGACCTACTACGGCGCGGAAAAAGTTGTCCCCAAGTACAACGTGATGGGTGTAGCGAAGGCCGCGCTGGAGGCCAGCGTCCGGTATCTCGCCTACGACCTCGGCAAGAGCAATATTCGCGTGAACGCCATCTCCGCCGGGCCGATCAAGACGCTGGCGGCGCGCGGCATCGCCGGATTCGGCGAGATGCTGAAAGAACAGGCCGAGCGGGCACCGCTGAAGCGCAATGTGGACGTGAACGAGGTCGCATCCACTGCGGTATTTCTTGCCAGCGCCGCGGCAACCGGAATCACCGGCGAGACGATCTACGTCGATTGCGGGTACAACATCATGGGGTTTTGAAGCTACCGGCCTATCGAATTTCGGGTGTTCGCCCGCGGCGGCACTCTACGCGAATACCACATTCCCAAGGCCGTTCGACCGTCCGGAGATCAGTCTGCAAACCCGTTCCACCACCTTTGGTTAAGTACTTTCGTAATCTTGACATTGTCCCATTCGAGGATAGGCTGAGTGGGGTGAGGTCCAGTGTCTCTGGCGTTGGATACCTTTGCCCATTGCTTTCCAGGACGGAATTTCCAATACGTTAGTTGCGGCGGATCAATTCAGGCGTGGAAATTCAGGACGCTAAACCACTGTTAACTGCGAACTTTCGAAGTTGGCGTTTCGAAGTCCGTGGAGTATGCAGTCCAGATTGAATTCCATAAAGGAGTCCACATGGCGGCGAAAGCGCAAGCGACCATAACTCAGTTCGGGGCAGCAGTCAGCTTGCCGGAACCGAAGACGATCGAACAGATGGGAGTACGTAAATCCCTGCTGGAAGACCTGGCGCTGAAGACGATCTATGTCACAGCGACTCCGTCGCTGGTGGAGCTGGCAGCGAGCATGCGGCTAAGCTACCGCCTGGTCGACGAACTGTTTGCCCGCCTGCGCTCGGAACAGCTTGCCGAAGTCACTGGAATGCATGGAAATGGGAGGCTGATCGCGCTTACCTCTCGCGGCCGGTCGCGAGCGCTGGAGTTGTTGGCGCTCAATCAATATGTCGGCGCGGCTCCGGTTGCGCTGGAGGATTACATTCAGGGCGTGCGCCGGCAGAGCGTGCGCGACTTGAACGTGCACTCGGAGGACATCCGCCGCGCCTTTAGCTCTCTGGTGTTGCAGGAAGACACGCTCAACAAGCTGGGTACTGCGCTGAATTCCGGCTCGGCAATTTTTCTGTACGGGCCGGCGGGAAGCGGCAAAACCGCGATCGCGACCACGCTGCCGCGAGTGCTTGCCGGCGATCACGTCTGGATCCCATATTCCGTGCAAGCCGATGGGCAGTTCATTACCGTCTACGATCCTCATACGCACGTCAAACTCGAAGATCCGGTGCCGGATGATCACGACGCCCGTTGGGTGCTCTGCCAGCGTCCGGCGGTGGTGGTGGGTGGCGAGCTCACGATCGAGATGCTGGAGCTGCAGCTCAACCCGACTTCCAAGTTCTACACCGCCCCGGTGCAGATGAAGGCCAATAACGGCGTGCTCATTATTGACGACTTCGGACGACAACGCGTGCGTCCGGAGGAATTGCTGAACCGCTGGGTTGTGCCACTCGATCGCCGCGTGGACTTTCTCACCTTGGCGGGCGGAAGAAAGATCCAAATTCCTTTTGAGCTCTTTGTGGTGTTCGCCACCAATGTGAATCCTTCCACATTGGGCGACGCGGCGTTCCTGCGCAGGATACAAACCAAGATCCGGGTGGGCGAGGTGGCACGCGGGCGATTCCACGAGATCTTTGCGCGAGTTTGCGATGAATGGGGCATGAATTATGAAGCCGGCATCGTGGATGAATTGATCGACATCATCCGCAGCACGTATCGGGAACCGCTGCGCGCCTGCCATCCCCGCGATATCGTCAACCAGATTCGCTGGGCCGCACACTACGAAAACCGTCAGCCCATCCTGGACAGAAAGGCCCTGCACACCGCCGTGGAAGCTTACTTCGTGTCCGAAGCGGACGAGGAGGAGCTGAAGGCCGAGTAGGCCAAGTAATAAGTAAAGAAGCGGGCTGGGGTGGTCCTTGCAAAGACCAATGACCACCCCAGCCCTAGCGTAGTAGGATGCATCTTTGACGCCGGCCTTAAGGCCGGCTCTACCCGTGCCTGATCTCTCCTCATCTGCTGCGAGTGATCCTGTCGCAGCGAACGCGACAATCAGGAAAAGTCCGCGCAAGCTTAAATTCTGGCCGCTCGTAATTGCCACATTCTTCATGGTGTCGGGTGGCGCGTACGGCACCGAGGACATTGTTCATGGCGCCGGCTACGGTCGAGCCATCCTGATCCTGCTGCTAACCCCCGTTCTCTGGAGTTTGCCCACCGCATTCATGATCGGGGAGCTTTCCAGCGCCTTGCCCGAAGAAGGCGGTTACTACGCTTGGGTGCGGCGCGCCATGGGCAATTGCTGGGGATTTCAGGAGGCATGGCTATCGCTGGCGGCCAGCGTCTTCGACATGGCCATCTATCCCACGCTGTTCGTGTTGTACCTGGCGCGGCTTTTCCCGTGGTTCGGATTGGGGCACCGCGGCTTAGCGGTGGGACTGGCGGTGATTGGAGTTTGTGCAGGGCTAAACATCGCGGGCATTCGGGTGGTGGCGACCACGTCGGTTTGGCTGTTCTGCCTTCTATCCGCTCCATTCGCGGTGATTGTCATTTTGGCTCCGTTCAAATATGGGGCACTCGCCCACGCCGTGACCCGGCCCACGGCGGTCGATGTCGATCTGGTCGGCGGCTTGTTGATCGCGCTGTGGAATTACATGGGCTGGGACAACGCGTCCACCATCGCCGTGGAAGTAAATCAGCCGCAGCGGACATATCCGCGCGCCATGCTGGGAGCGGTGGCTCTGGTATCTGTCAGCTACATTCTTCCGGTCGCCGCGGTCAGCCTGACGCACCTCAGTCCCTCGGCCTGGGAAACGGGATCATGGGCGGACATTGCGGACATGCTCGGCGGAGCGCCTTTGCGCATTGCTCTGGTGCTGGGCGGCATGATGAGCGCCTTCGGGATGTTCAATGCGCTGGTGATGAGTTATTCGCGACTGCCGTTGGCGATGGCACAAGATGGGATGCTACCCTCAGCCTTCGCGCGGGTGAATCGGCGCAACGCCCCATGGGTTTCGATTGTGGTCCTCGCGACGGGGTGGGCCTTGTGCCTGGGGCTGGGGTTTGAGCGACTGGTCACGCTCGATGTGCTGGTTTACGGGGCAAGTCTGCTTCTCGAATTCCTGGCGCTAGTCGTGCTGCGCGTCACTGAGCCTTCGCTGCCGCGCCCGTTCAAAGTGCCGGGAGGCATGTTAGGAGCAATCGCTGTCGGCGTGCTACCGATGCTGCTGCTGGTCTTCTCCATCGCTCGCGGCGAGCGCGAACAGATTATGGGGATCAACGGCTTGCTGGTTGGAGCTTTCCTGGTCCTGGCCGGCTTCGGCGCATACGGCATCGACCTGGCTCTGCGACGAAGGCGTTTGCAATGACGGGAGATCCAGAGGCTGGGCAGTCCCGCATTCTCAGCGGGACGAGCGCCCACCCGAGCGAGATGTGCTCGGGTGGGCCTCTCGTTGATTAGAAGTTCAGGCGAAGCGAGAACTGACCAAAGCGGCGCTCGTCGTGATTGCCGCCAGTCGCCAGGTTACCGAGTCCGCCTTTAAGCTCGGTGACGGTCAACGGTGTCGTCGTCGGCCCGTCGTAGTACAAATCGGTGGTGTTTACATAGAAGTTGTGGTGGTTGAAAACGTCGAAGCCCTCGGCGCGGAACTCCATGTTGAACCGCTCCGAAAGCTTGAAGTTCTTGCCAACCGCCGCGTCGAAGTTCCACGCTCCCGGCCCGCGGAAGGCGTTACGCGCGGTCATGTTGACCGGATAGGGCCCGAAGTCGGAGATGCCAAGAATCGAATTCAGCGGGGCAAAACTGGCGGGCAGCGGCACCGTGAGTCCCGAGAAGGTATTAACTCCGATATTGGTCGGGTTGCTGGCGACGCTGTAACTCGTAATCGGAGAGCCCGGCGTCAACCGAGGAATGGTGTAGAAGTTTACAACATTGGAATAATCATAGATGGTGAAGGGAATGCCGGAGCGTGCCGTAAAAATGCCGGACACCGTCCAGCCTCCCAAGGCTTGGCGCTCCAGCCCACTTCCCGACTTGAACCACGGAGTTTGCCAGACTGGCGAAAGCACGAACCGGTTTCGAATGTCGTAATCGGAGTTGCCGTAGTCCAGCTTGGGATCGGTCACATTGGTGTAGCCCAGACTACCAATATCGCCCGATCCTCCTTGTAAACTGTCGGAGAACGTCGAGCTGATGTTATCCAGCGAATGCGACCAGGTATAGTTCGCCACCAAGTAGACACCGCTGTTGCCGAGATTGTTCATGGTGTACTTCACGTTCATGGCGTTGTAGCTGCTCTGGCCCAGGCTGCCGCGCAGGTTGATATTGGAATACTGATCGTTTGGCCGGTAGAGGCATACGCCAGTCGGGCTGGTGAAGGCGTAAGGACCCGGACAATTGGTCGTGGTCGGGGCGCCAAGATAGACATTTGCGGCGCCCGCCAGATTGAGGTTTTCGATGTCGTAGAGGTGGGTGCCCTTCGCACCGCTATAACTGACTTCCAGCACTGACTTGGGGCCTAGCTGTTGCTGCAGTGCCAGGCTCCAGAACTGCGTTTGCGCGACATTGATGTTGGGGTCGGGCACGCGCAGCTCAACCGGAGGAAGAGCTTGCGGGGGACCAGGCAGACCCAGAGGGCCCTGGTTGTTGTTGGTGACCGCTACCGTGCAGGTTGGCGTATTCGCCCCACAGGTATCGTTCACGACGGCGCTACCCGGAGGATTAAAGCTGGCATTGTAGGTTACGTTGCCAAAGTTGCGTTCATAGCTGATGCCGTAGCCGCCGCGCAAACTGCTGGTGCCATTACCGAAAAGATCATAAGCAAAGCCGACACGCGGGGCAGGCGTACCGTATCTAGGAGCCCAGAAGCCGCCGACCGGGCTCTTATCTGCGATGTAAACCTGGCCGTTCTGCACTTGCTGATACAGACTCGATCCGGAACCAAAGTAAAAGTTGGAATCCAGCGAGGGGGCGCTGTTGTGCTGCACGCCATAGTACTCGTAGCGCAGACCATAGTTGAAGGTGAAGCGCCGCGTGACCTTCCAACTATCCATGGCATACAGCGCCCAATCGTTGTAGCGATAGTTGCGGGCGTAGTCGGCCGCGCTCAGCGGTGGAGTCACGGTGCAGCCTGGCGTTTGGACCAAATATCCCGCCGAGTTGACTACGCATGGCAGTGCACCGTTCGGGTTCGACCTGGTGCTGAAGGTAGTAAGCTGGCTGCCCAGCGGATTTCCCGACGCGTTAATCAGATCGTTCAAGCTGTCCTGGAAGGTGCCACCCAGTTGTTCCACGGACTGCGCGTACGCTCCGTAGGCTACGTTCAGTTGGATGTAGGTATACCCACCTCCGAATTTCAGGCTGTGCGTACCCTTGGTCCAGGAAAGATTGTTCTCGAACTGCCACTCATTTTGCGGTCCGCCGTAGGGCAGGCCACCCACACCGGGTTCACCGTAGTTTTCCAAACCTGGGAGTTGGACCAGCCCGTTAGTCACCGGATCCGTTGGCGGCACGACCATAAGATTCGGGGTGCTGACCAAGTTGTTGGCAAAGGTGTTCGCGTCATTGAAACGCGTAAAGCTGATCTTCGAGTTGTCGAAGAGGTTGGTGCTGAAAACGTGATTCAGCGAGTACAGGAAGCTGTTGTTCCCCGCCCCATAACCCACGTCATACTGCGGATACGCACTGTAAAATGCTGAGCCGTTGAACTGGTCGATGTTCTCCCGGGCGTAGCGGAAAAACATCTGGGTTTTGTCGGTCATGTTGAAATCGATACGTCCCAACAGGGTGTAGGTGTTTTGCGGAACGCCGCCACCCGCGTCAAACGGCGCCATGAAGTTGACCGTATCGAAGACCGGAGTTGACGCCGGAATCGGGGTAACCCCGTTGAGCATGCCCAGCGTCAAACCAGAGGCCTGGAGCTGTCCGAAGGTGGTCTTCTGGCCGGAGGCGGGCACCACACCGGTGCCGTAGGTAGCAAAGTAGGACTGAGCGTTTGCCGGCAACAATGCGAGGAATGCAGGATCGAATACCTCCTGGGTCTCGCTAGCCGAACTGCGCACCCGCGTCCACTCCGTCGCCTCGTAGACAAAGAGTTTGTCTTTCAAGATCGGCCCACCCGCCTCGAATCCAAACTGATTGCGGGTGTATATGCCTTTGGGAGAGACGATGGAGCCCGCAGCAGCATTGGCCGCGTCGTTGGCATAGGTGTTGGCGGTATAAGCCGACAGGCGGTTAAACTCCCACGCTGAGCCGTGGAAATTGTTCGTGCCCGACTTGCTGGTCACGTTCACCACGCCGCCCGAGGCGCGCCCAAACTCGGATGAGAAGTTGTTGGTGACAATGTTGTATTCCTGCACCGAATCGATGGGAACATCCTGGCCGACCGTGGCACTGAAGATGCCAACGTTCTCGACACCGTCAAGTAGGATTTCAGTGCCGGATTGGCGCTGCCCGTTCAGGCTGTAACCAACGCCGCGGCTGGTGAGTTCCTGACCGCTGTTGGCGCTGCTGGTGGTGTTATCGCCGTTGCTGACGTTGCCGGAAAGTCCGACAAAGTCATAAGGGTTACGGGTGAGCGAGGGCAGATTCGCGAGTTGTTGGGTGTCAATAAGTTGGGAAATCTCCTGGGTCTCGGTGTTGATTTTCGTGGTGCCTTCGCCCACCACCTCAACCGCTTCCGTCGCGACGCCCACTGACAATTTGGCGTCGAGCGTCGTGAAGCCACCGACAGTGACTACGACACTGCTTTCGTAGGTCTTAAAGCCGGCGCTGGTGATTTTCACCGAATAGTTGCCTGGAGTGAGACCTGGGATGGTGTAATCGCCCGCATTGCCCGTGGACACGGAGCGCTGCGCACCGGTGGAAGTTCTGGTGACGGTAACGGTGGCTCCCTTGACCACTGCCCCAGATGCATCGGCGACTGTGCCGGTGACGGTGCCTTGTTCGCCCTGGCCGAATGCCGGGGTTACGGCCAACAAAAGGGTGATTAGAATTGTGGTGAATAGCTTTTTCGCAGTGATCATAAGCGCCTCCGCAGGGTTGAAACGCTCAAATTGAAAAACTTTGGGCGAGGTAGCTGCAGCCAACGTGCCACTCACGTTTTATTAAAAATAGCTGCAAGCAATTGATAAGAATGAGTTCCTCGGAGAGCAGGAAGATTTGCACAATCTTGGAATTACCAAATTTGGAAGATTTCCCTTTTCGGGCTTTCATTTTTTGCAGCTTTTACTGGCAAAGAATCATTATGAAGAATGAGTAGCGGATTTGGTCGATGGGGCATTTTCAGATTGGTGTATCCAGGTAGAGCGACCCGTCAGGCTCGCGTTAGGTGCATCGCCGGAAACCGAGAACCAGAGGGCGGCCTTAACGCGGCTCTGAAGCGCCGCTCTACCAGTGCACACCAAATCAAGGATCGCCTTGGATGTTTGATGGTGCGGGAGCGGCAGTCGAGACTGCAGTCCTACTTCCCGGTCCAACACGCTGGCCGTTTCTGCAGAAATGCCGAGATTCCCTCCTGCGCGTCGGCGGCGAGCGAATTCATACTCATCACTTCTTTGGCATAAGCGTAGGCTTTCGGCTGGTCGAGATCGATCTGGGTGTAGAACGCCTGTTTGCCCAGCGCGACCGTCAGTGAGCTGGCTTCGGCAATGCGCGTGGCCAGCTTGCGAGTCTGCTCCGCCAATTCGGCGGCGGGAACGACCAGGTTGATCAGCCCCCATTCCGCTGCCGTTACTGCGTCAATCATCTCGCCGGTCAAGAGCATCTGCAGCGCGCGTTTGCGCCCGATCGCACGGCTGAGCGCGACCATCGGAGTGGTGCAGAAGAGTCCGATCTTGACGCCGGGTGTGGCAAACG
>Ga0187871_10003494_pt1 | contig 12185 bp, 11 predicted proteins | sample June2016WEW_16_1_FD_132988 | JGI IMG/M metagenome (GOLD analysis project Ga0187871, IMG submission 132988) | Peatland microbial communities from SPRUCE experiment site at the Marcell Experimental Forest, Minnesota, USA - June2016WEW_16_10 | ecosystem: Environmental > Terrestrial > Soil >... | reverse complement strand
GTCGCCGACACCGTGAAAATGATCGATGAGCATGAGGTGGTCATCGAAACGCTCGACCGCGGCCGGCTGCGCATCGTGCAGACACCGCAAGCCTTCGCCTTCGACCTCATTGTCGACGCGCATCGACGCGCGGTGGCGGCCGGCCGCGAGGATTTTACCGACGACGCCGCGCTCGCCGAATGGGCCGGCCATCGTGTCACCGTGTTCGCCGGCGAGGCCAGTAACGTGAAGCTGACGACGAACGATGACCTGGCCCGCGCCGAAGCGTTGCGCCTGGCGGCGCTGGCCGACGTGCGGATCGGCAACGGCCTCGACGTGCACGCCTTCGCCGACGGCGATCATGTCATTCTCGGCGGCGTCCGCATCCCGCATACCCGTGGAGTGACCGGACATTCCGACGCCGATGTGGCACTGCACGCCTTGGTCGACGCCATTCTCGGCGCGCTCGCCGAGGGCGATATCGGGTTGCACTTTCCGCCGAACGATCCGCAATGGCGCGGCGCGTCCTCGGATCGTTTTCTCGCCTTCGCCTGCGAGCGCGTGCGCGCACGCTCCGGCATGATCGCGCATCTCGACGTCACCGTCGTGTGCGAAGCGCCGCGCGTCACTCCGTATCGCGATGCGATGCGCGCGCGCATTGCCGCAATCGCCGACATTCCGCTCGGCCGTGTGGCGATCAAGGCGACCACCAGCGAGAAGCTCGGTTTCACCGGTCGCGGCGAGGGCATCGTGGCGATGGCGACGGCCACCGTGCGGCTGCCGTGGAGCGCGTCGTGATCGATGATCCGCTGCGCGCGGCAGCCAAGCGCGTGCTCGATAGTTTCCGCGCCCGCGGCCTGAAGGTTGCCACGGCCGAGTCCTGCACCGGCGGCCTCGTCGCTGCGGCGCTGACGGAAATCGCCGGCTCCTCCGACGTCGTCGATTGCGGCTTCGTCACCTATTCGAACGCTGCGAAACAGGCGATGCTCGGGGTGCCGGAAGCGACGCTCAAGCGCCATGGTGCCGTGAGCGTGGAGACCGCGGCGGCCATGGCGGCCGGCGCGCTGAAAAATTCGCAGGCCGACGTGGCGGTGGCGATCACCGGGATTGCCGGCCCCGGCGGCGGTACGGCGGAAAAGCCCGTCGGCCTTGTCCATTTCGCCGCGGCCAGTCGTGACGGCAGCCGGCTGGCGCGCACGCGGCGCTACGGCAAAATCGGCCGGCGGCGCGTGCGGCAGCGCTCGGTCGCCGAGGCGTTTGAGCTGTTGCAGTTGCTGGCGGCAGGAACGCAGATAACCGAGTAAATTCTACGCCGGCTGCCTGCCATAAACCCGGTCGGCGCGGTGCTCAAAGGCGGTCGAGAAACGCCGGAAGGCAGCATCGAACACAGCACCCATGAGCATGCCGAGCGTGCGGCTGCGGAATTCGTAGGCGATGAAAAAATCGACATCGCAAATGCCATCTCCCGCCGGGCGGAAATTCCAACGGTTGTTCAAGCGGCGGAACGGTCCTTCGAGGTATTCGACCAGGATTTCAAGATTCGGCCGGTCGAGTGCCACGCGGCTGGTGAACGATTCACGGATCACTTTATAGGCGACGGTCATGTCGGCGACGATGACGTCTTTGCCGGCCACCTGCATCCGGTTACGGACCCTCAGCGATTGGCACAGCGGCACGAATTCGGGGTAGCGCTCGACGTCGGCGACGAGGTCGAACATCTCGGAGGCGGCGTGCCGCACGCGCCTGGTGGTGGATAATTGCGGCATCGATCAACGCGCCGCCCGCAGCGCCCTCAGCCGTGCGAAATCGTCGCCGGCATGATGGGAGGAGCGGGTCAGCGGGCTGGCCGAGACCATCGAAAAGCCCTTGGCGTAGGCAATCGTCGCCAGCGCCTTGAACTCGTCCGGCGGCACGAAGCGCACGACGGGATGATGCTTGCGCGAGGGCTGCAGGTATTGGCCGATGGTCAGGAAATCGACATCGGCGGCGCGCAAGTCGTCCATGACTTGCAGCACTTCGTTCCGCTCCTCGCCGAGGCCGACCATGATCCCGGATTTGGTGAAGATCAGCGGGTCGAGCTCCTTGGCGCGCTGCAACAGGCGGATCGAGGCGAAGCAGCGCGCGCCGGGCCGCACCGTCAGATAGTTCGACGGCACGGTTTCGAGGTTGTGATTGAAGACGTCGGGCCGCGCCGCGACCACTGTTTCCACCGCGCCCGGCTTGCGCAGAAAATCCGGCGTCAGCACCTCGATGGTCGTCGGCGGGCAGCGCGCGCGGATGGCGCGGATCACCGCGGCAAAATGCGCGGCACCGCCGTCGTCGAGATCGTCGCGATTGACAGAGGTGACCACGACATGGGCGAGGCCAAGCTTGGCGGTCGCCTCCGCGACATGTGCCGGCTCGGCGGCATCAAGCGCGCCCGGTATCCCGGTCTTGACGTTGCAGAAGGCACAGGCGCGCGTGCAGGTGTCGCCCATGATCATGAACGTGGCGTGCTTCTTCTCCCAGCACTCGCCGATATTGGGGCAACCGGCCTCCTCGCACACCGTGTGCAGGCCGTTCGTCCGCACGATCTGCCGCGTCTCGGCGTAGCCCGGCGAGACCGGCGCCTTGACTCGGATCCAGTCCGGCTTGCGCAACACCGGCTGGTCCGGCCGATGCGCCTTTTCGGGGTGGCGGAGCGAACCAGTTGCGGCGCGCATGGTGTCGATCACGACGGCCATGAAAGCTCCAAATTTGTCACGTGTTACTTACGAGGCGGCTCGTCAGTCCGCAAGGCGGCTCTGCAGCGTTCATCGACTGGCTCGCGTAAGTGTCATTGCCGAGAGTTAGCGGATATAATGCGCCCGACTCCCGGTACCGGGGTTTCCCCGGCTGTGCGGAGGATGTCATGACCGTCGATCGGAAGATGGAGGCGGCGCTCGCCTTGCATCGGTTCGGCTTCGGACCGGTCCGGGATCAGATTGCCGCCATCGCCGATGATCCGCGCGGCGCCCTGCTCGCCGACTTGAAGTGTCCGCAGGCCGGCCAAGTGGCGGCGGCAAACCTGCCGTCGAGCGGCCAAGCTTCGCGGGCGCTGTACGAGTATCGGGCCGAGCAGCAGGCGAGGCAAAAGCTCGCGCAGCGCGCAAAAAAGGAAGCCAAGCCAAGAGCGCGGCCGTAGGTATGTCCGACACGGCCAATGCCGGCCCGCGCCATCAGATCAGACGCAAGTCCAGAACCCGCAGCCGCAACTGCCCACGCAGCTTGTCCAAAACGAAGCCAAGGTACGCTACGACGGCGCCATCGGCGCCGACGTCGGCTATGTCGAACGGCTGGTGTGGTTCTGGTCGAACCATTTCTGCATTTCCGCCGACAAGATTATTTCGCAGGCCGGCGCCTATGAGCGCGAGGCGATCCGCCCGCATGTGCTCGGCAGCTTCTCCGACATGCTGCAAGCGGTTGAAGGCCATCCGGCGATGTTGTTCTACCTCGACAACGTCGAATCGATGGGCGCGGAATCGACGGCTGGCATCAACCGCGACAAAGGGCTCAACGAGAACCTCGCCCGCGAGATTCTCGAGCTGCACACACTGGGGGCCCGCAGCGGCTATTCGCAGGCGGACGTCACAAGCTTCGCCAACGTGCTCACCGGCTGGACCTGAATCGGATTGAGTGAGCCTACCCACGGCGGCGAATTTGTTTTCGTCAAGCGCCTGCATGAGCCCGGCGAGCAGATCGTGCTCGGCAAGCGCTATGCCGACACCGGCGTCGCGCAGGGCCGGACCGTGCTCGCCGATCTGGCGCGCCATCCGGCAACGGCGCAGCACATTGCGCGAAAACTTGCGCGTCACTTCGTTGCCGACGAACCGCCGCCCAGCCTCGTCGCCAAGCTTGAAACGACTTTCAAGGACAGCCAGGGCGACCTCAAGGAACTTGCCAAGACACTGGTGATGGCAGAGGAGTCCTGGGCGCCGGAGCGGACTAAGCTCAGGCGGCCTTCCGAATGGATCGTCGCCATGCTGAACATCGCCCGCGTGATGGCTGGTCAGGCGCTGCTCGGCGAAGCGCTGCGGCGTCCGCCGGCGCCGAACGGATACCCCGATACGGAAGCGGCATGGATCGACGGCGTGGCGCATCGGCTCGACGCCGCCAATTATTTCGCTGAACGGCACGCTGCCGACTCCGACTCGCTGGCATTGCTCGACAGCGGCCTTGGTCCCCTCGCCTCGGCCCATACGCGTGACACCATCGCGCGGGCGGAGAGCCGCACCCAAGCGTTGGCGCTCCTGGTGATGGCGCCAGAATTCCTGCGGAGATGACCATGACACGTTTCCATGCACCCTCGCGCCGGGAATTGTTGCTCGCTTCCGGCACGCTGTTCGCCTGGGCGTATCTGCCAAAGCTCGCGCAGGCGGAAGGCCGCGACCCGCGCTTTCTGGCGATCATCCTGCGCGGCGCACTTGACGGACTCGCCACCGTCGCCCCGGTCGGCGACCCCGGCTGGGTGGCGCTGCGCGGCGACAACGCGTTGACGCTCGACGGCAAGGTTCCTCCGCTGAAACTCGACGACTTTTTTGCGCTTAATCCGGCGATGCCCAATTTGCACCGCATGTTCAAGTCGAACGAGGCAATCGTCGTCCATGCCTGCGCCACGCCTTATCGTGAACGCTCGCATTTCGACGGCCAGGACGTGCTCGAGAGCGGCCTGCCGAAACCGGCGCTGGGTGAGAGCGGCTGGCTCAATCGCGCGCTTGCCAATCTCGCGCCCGGCGGGCGTGTCGACCCGAACGGCAGCAAGGCGTTCGCAGTCGGTCCGGTGACGCCGCTCGTCGTGCGCGGTTCGGCGCCAGTGCTGTCGTGGTCGCCGGAGCGCATCCTGCCGGCGAGCGAAGACACGGTCATCCGGCTGCTAAACCTTTACCGCCATTCCGATGAGAAGCTCGCGAGCGTACTGGAAGGGCATGTCAAGCTTGCGGCTCTCGAACGCGCCGGCGACATGGGACAGAAGCCGGGCGGACCAGATGCGGCTGCCGGTCCGGCACAGGTGCGGGCATATTTTGCCGAAGTCGCCGGCACCGCCGCGAAGTTCTTGGCGCGACAGGACGGACCGCGTGTGGGCGCGCTAGCGCTCGACGGCTGGGATACTCATTACAACGAAGGCATCGCGAACGGCCGCCTGGCGCAATTGCTCGGCGCGCTCGACGCAGCGCTCGCCGCCGTCGAGACCAATATGGGGCCGGCCTGGAGCGAGACCGTAGTGGCGCTCATCACCGAGTTCGGCCGCACCGCGCGCATCAACGGTACGGACGGCACCGATCACGGCACCGGGACCGTCGCGCTGCTTGCCGGCGGCGCGCTCAAGGGTGGGCGCGTGGTCGCAGATTGGCCCGGACTGAAGAGCGGTGATCTTTTCGAGAATCGCGATCTAAAGGCGACGATCGATCTGCGCGCCGTACTCAAGGGGCTGTTGAAGGATCACCTGCGCGCCGATGAACGCGCGCTCGCCGAGAATGTGTTTCCCGGCAGCGCGGGCGTCAGGCCGATGACGGGTTTGGTGGGATAATCTTCATCCTCCCCCGCTGCGCTTGGCTCCCCGGGAGCGGATATACAATCAAATATTCAGCACCCGGCCGTAGGCGTCGAGCACCGCCTCCTTCATCATCTCCGAGAGCGTGGGATGCGGGAATACGGTGTGCATCAGCTCTTCTTCCGTGGTCTCCAGATTCATGGCGATGACGTAGCCCTGGATGAGCTCGGTGACCTCCGCTCCCACCATGTGCGCGCCGAGGAGTTGCCCGCTCTTTTTGTCGAAAATCACCTTCACCAGACCCTGGTCCTCGCCGAGCGCGATCGCCTTGCCGTTGCCGACGAACGGAAAGCGGCCGACGCGGATGTCGAGTTTCTTCTCCTTCGCCGCCTGCTCGGTCAGCCCCACGGAAGCGATCTGCGGGAAGCAATAAGTGCAGCCGGGGATGAGCTGCTTGTCCATCGGATGCGGATGTAACCCCTTGATCGCCTCGACACAGATGACGCCCTCGTGCTCGGCCTTGTGCGCCAGAAGCGGCGGGCCGGCGACGTCGCCGATGGCATAAATGCCGGGCAAATTGGTCTTGCATGCGCCGTCGGTGACGATGGCGCCGCGCTCGATCTTCACGCCGAGCTTTTCCAGTCCGAGATTTTCGGTGTTGCCGACGACGCCGACCGCGGAAATGACGCGCTCGACGGTCAGCGTCTGCGTGCCGCCCTTGCCGTCGTCGATGGTTGCCGTCACGCCGTCACCCGTCTTGTCGAGCTTGGTGACCTTGGCGCCGGTGTAGATCTTGATGCCCTGCTTCTCGAAATTTTTTCGCGCGAAGGCGGCGATCTCAGCATCCTCCACCGGCAGGATCTGCGGCAGCACCTCGACCACGGTCACTTCGGCGCAAAGCGTGCGGTAGAACGAGGCGAACTCGATGCCGATCGCGCCGGAGCCGACGACGAGGAGCGACTTCGGAATACGATCCGGCACCATGGCCTCGAAGTAAGTCCAGATCAGCTTGTTGTCGGGCTCGAGGCCGGGCAGAACGCGCGGCCGCGCGCCGGTGGCGATGATGACGTGCTTGGCTTGATAGGAGCCGGCGCCGAGCGCGCTCTTCGGCGCTTCGCTCTTTGCCGCCTTCACGGCGACCTTGCCCGCCGCTTCGATCGCCGCCTCACCCCAGATCACGGCGACCTTGTTCTTCTTCATCAAGAAGCCGACGCCGTCATTGAGGCGCTTAGACACCGCGCGCGAACGCTTCACGACCGCCGCCGGATCGTAGGTGACAGTGCCAGCCGAAAGGCCGTAATCCTTGGCGTGCTGCAGGTAATGGAAAATCTCCGCCGAGCGCAGCAGTGCCTTGGTCGGAATGCAGCCCCAGTTCAGGCAGATGCCGCCCAAATACGCGCGCTCGACGATGGCGGTCTCGAATCCAAGCTGCGCGGCGCGGATGGCGCAGACATAGCCGCCGGGACCCGAACCGATGATGATGACGTCGAAATTCGTGTCTGCCATTTAAGCCTCACACGCGCACTGTAGCCGGCAGCCCCGCCCTTGTCGCGGGCCTCCGCGCCCTTGCGGTCTCATTGATTTGTAGACGTGGATGGCCGGAGCAAGTTCGCTCATGATCTAGTCGGGAATGGGATGAAATTCGCCGTCCTCGCCCAGACGCTCCAAAATGCCGGAGCGGATATCGAAAAAGCAGCCGTGCAGCTTGAGCGATTGGGCTGCCACCGCATCCTTGATCCATGGAAACGTCATGAGGTTCGCGAGCGACAGGCGGACCGATTCATGCTCGCAAACATCTTGTTGCCTCTCCGGCGGTGCTTGCAACGCGCGCTGCCGCGCCGGTTCGGCAAGGCGAACCCATGGACCGACAAAATCGGAAGCCTCCGGCGGCGCGCCGCGGAGCAGCGCCTGGATGCCGCCGCACATGGCATGGCCCATGATCACGATGTTGCGCACCCGCAGCGACCGCACCGCGAATTCGATCGCCGAGCTTACGCCATGCGGCTGATCGTCGGGCCCGTAGGGCGGCGCCAGATTGGCGACGTTGCGGATCACGAATAATTCGCCGGGCGCGGCATTGAACACCATTTGCGGGTCGGTACGGCTGTCCGAGCAGGCGATCACCAGCGCCCGCGGGTGCTGGCCGAGGCGGCTCAATTCCTCGAACCGGGCGCGTTCCGCGCGCCAGGTGCCGGCGCGGAAGCGGCGATAGCCTTCGATCAGATCGTCCATCAAGAAAGCCTACGGTCTGACGATCCGCGCGTAGACGACGATGGCAAGATGCAAAGCCGCCATAACGGCTACACCAGCATCATCACCGGGTTCTCGATCAGCGCCTTGAACGCGCCGATGAGTTGCGCGCCGAGCGCGCCGTCGACGGAGCGGTGATCGCACGACGTGGTCACGCTCATGATCTGTGCCGCTTCGATCTTGCCGTTGCGCACGACCGCGCGCTCCTCGCCAGTGCCGACGGCGAGAATAGTCGACTGCGGCGGGTTGATCACAGCGGTAAAATCCTTGATGCCATACATGCCGAGATTTGAAACCGACGACCCGCCGCCCTGATATTCCTGCGGTTTAAGTTTTCGCGCCCGCGCCCGCGCCGCCAGATCCTTCATCTCGTTGGAGATCGCCGACAGCGATTTCGTTTCCGCATTGCGGATGATCGGCGTGATCAGGCCGGCCGGCAGCGCCACGGCGACGCCGATGTCGGAATGCTTGTGTTTGAGCAAGCCGGCCTCGGTCCAGCTGACATTGGCATCCGGCACGCGCTGCAAGGCGAGCGCCAAGGCCTTGATGACGAAGTCGTTGACCGAGAGCTTGTAAGCGGGCTTGCCGTCTTTGTCCTTCGGCGCGGCGGCGTTGATCTCCTCGCGGGCGGCGACAAGCTTGCCGATGTCGCAGTCGACGGTGAGATAGAAATGCGGAATGGTCTGGATTGAGGCGGTGAGCCGCTGCGCGATGGTGCGGCGCATGCCGTCGTGCGGGACGAGCTCGTAACTGCCGTCTTCGTAAAGCGCGCGGATTTGCTGGTCCGACATCGACGGCGCGATTGTGGGAGCGGCCGCGGCCGCAGGCGCCCCGGGTGCCGCTGCCGGCGCGCGTAACCCCTTGCCTTCTTTCGCCGCCGCCACATCGCGCGCGATCACGCGGCCATGCGGGCCGGAACCTTGAATGCGGCCGATATCGATACCCGCTTCCTTGGCGAGCCGCCGCGCCAACGGCGAGGAGAACACGCGGTTTGGAGCATGCCCGTTGGTCCGAATCCCCACACCCCCACCCTCTCCCCGCTGGGGAGAGGGTACGGCCGGTGGCGGCTGTGGACTTGGCGATTTCGCCTCTTTTGAACTGGACTGCGCCCCTGCCGACGGCGCAGCGGCTTGCTGGATCGCTCCCTCTCCCCTTGCGGGCGAGGGAGGCGGTGAGGGGGTTGCAGCGGTGGGTGCCTTTGCAGCGGGCGTCCCCTTCCCTGCCGCTTCAGCCGCGGCTTTCGGGTCCTCGCCTTCTTGCGCTAGCACGGCGATGAGCTGATTGACCGGCACGTCGTTGGTGCCTTCCGGCACCACGATCTTCGCCATCACGCCGTCATCGACGGATTCGACCTCCATCGTCGCCTTGTCGGTTTCGATCTCGGCGATGACGTCGCCGGTCTTGACTGCGTCGCCCTCTTTCTTGAGCCACTTGGCGAGATTGCCCTTCTCCATCGTGGGCGACAGCGCCGGCATGAGGATGTTGATGGGCATGGCGCGCCAATTCACCAATTATCACCGGTAGCAAACCGTCTTCGCCGCTTCGACCACTTCGGCGACCGACGGCAGCGCGAGTTTTTCCAGATTGCCGGCGTAGGGCATCGGTACATCCTTGCCCGTGACCCGCATCACCGGCGCGTCTAGATAGTCGAACGCTTCTTCCATAACACGTGCGGCGATCTCGGCGCCGACACCGGACTGCTTCCAGCCTTCTTCCACGGTGACCAGCCGTCCGGTCTTTCTCACCGACTCGATGATCGTCTCGCTGTCCATCGGCTTGAGCGTGCGCAGGTCGATGACTTCGGCATTGATGTTGTCTTTCGCCAATTCATCGGCCGCCTTGAGCGCGTAGCTCATGCCCATCGACCAGGCGACCAGCGTCACGTCGTTGCCGGTGCGCACCACCCGCGCGCGGCCGATCGGCAGCACGTAATCGCCGAGCTTCGGCACCGGCGAGGAGACGCCGTAAAGGATTTCGTTCTCCAGGAAGAACACCGGATTGGGGTCGCGGATCGCGGCCTTGAGCAGTCCTTTGGCATCGGCCGCATTCGAGGGCGCGATCACTTTCAGCCCGGGGACATGCGAATACCAGGACGAATAATCCTGGCTGTGCTGGGCAGCCACGCGGGCGGCCGGACCGTTCGGCCCGCGAAAGACGATCGACACGTCGGCCTGGCCGCCGGTCATGTAGCGCGTCTTCGCCGCCGAGTTGATGAGATGGTCCATCGCCTGCATGGCGAAATTCCAGGTCATGAACTCGACGATGGGTTTCAGCCCAGCGAACGCGGCGCCGACGCCGAGACCGGCAAAGGCGTGTTCGGTGATCGGCGTATCGATGACGCGCCGCGCGCCGAATTCCTGCAGCAGGCCCTGCGTCACTTTGTAGGCGCCTTGATATTCGGCGACTTCCTCACCGATGACGAACACGTCGGCATCGCGGCGCATTTCCTCGGCCATGGCGTCGCGCAACGCCTCGCGCATGGTCATGGTGACCATCTCGGTGCCTTCCGGCACCTCGGGCTCGGGCAGCGCCTGAGCCGGCGGCGGCGTGGCGGTCCCGGTTTTCGCCGGCGCCGGCGCTTCGGCTTTCTTTGCCGGCTCGTCCTTCTCCGCGGGCGGCGCCGATTCCACGGTTTTTTGTTGCGGCGCCGGCTGAGTCGCGTCGGCGCTGGCCTGCGGCGGCGCGCCGCCCTTGAGCGCGGCTTGGTCCTCGCCCTCGGCGAGGATCATGGCGATCGGCGTATTCACCGCGACGTCATTGGTGCCTTCCGGCACCAGAATCTTTCCCAGCGTGCCCTCGTCGACCGCTTCCACCTCCATGGTAGCTTTGTCGGTCTCGATTTCCGCGATGACGTCGCCTGACTTGACGGCATCGCCCTCCTTTTTGAGCCACTTGGCAAGATTGCCCTTCTCCATGGTCGGGGAGAGCGCGGGCATGAGAACTTGAATCGGCATGGCGGGCTAACTCGTCGATCGTCACGCCCAAGGAAATCGCGGGCGCCGGTGCACAAGCATGATCGCTGTCACCGGTATACGTCCGTGTAAAGTTCCGCGGGATCGGGCTCGGGATCGTTGGTGGCAAATTCGGCGGCTTCATTGACGACGGCGCGGACCGCCGCGTCGATTTTTTTCAGCTCGTCTTCGCTTGCCCATTTCTTGGCGAGAAGCCGCGCGCGCACCTGTTCGATCGGATCGTGTTCGGTGCGGACTTTGTCCACCTCTTCCTTGGTGCGGTATTTGGCCGGATCGGACATCGAGTGGCCGCGATAGCGGTAGGTCATCATTTCGACGATGGTCGGGCCCTTGCCGGCGCGGCACCAGGCGATCGCCTCGTCGGCAGCCGCCTTGACCGCGCGCACGTCCATGCCGTCGACCTCTCTCCCTGGGATGTTAAAGGACAGTCCACGTTTGGAAAGATCGGTTTGCGCCGACGAGCGCGTCACTGACGTGCCCATCGCGTAGCGGTTGTTCTCGATAACGTAGACCACCGGAAGCTTCCACAGCTCCGCCATGTTGAAGCTCTCGTAGACCTGGCCCTGGTTGGCGGCGCCGTCGCCGAAAAAAGTCAGGCTGACATTGTCGTTACCGCGATATTTGTTGGCGAAGGCCAAGCCGGTGCCGAGCGGAACCGGGGCGCCGACGATGCCATGCCCGCCATAGAAATTCTTCTCGCGGGAGAACATGTGCATCGAGCCGCCTTTGCCCTTGGAATAGCCGCCGCGCCGCCCGGTGAGCTCCGCCATCACGCCTTTGGGATCCATGCCGCAGGCGAGCATGTGACCGTGATCGCGATAGCCGGTGATCATCTGGTCGGCGTCGCGCTTGGCCATCTGCATGCCGACGACGACCGCCTCCTGGCCGATATAGAGGTGGCAGAACCCCCCGATCAGCCCCATGCCGTACATCTGGCCGGCCTTCTCCTCGAAACGCCGGATCAGCAGCATCTGGCGGAGCGCCTGGAACTCCTCTTCCTTGGTGAATTCCGCTATCGGGCCTGCTTGGGTCGCCGCCGCGGCTGGGCTGCGCTCTTCCGCGACTTGATCCGCGTCTTTGGTTTTGGCGACGGCCATCAGCGTCCTCGAAATATCGCGGGTTTCATCCCATAGCCGAAAACCGCCTATGGCGGAAGTCGCCGCCCGGCGACCGGTTCCTGCCGCCAAACCGTTGCCAGCAAAATTATTTCGGCAAGGGAGCCGGAGAGGTCAAGGGCCGCCAGCCGGCGGGCGCCGGGGCGTATCGAACATCACTGTCAAATCATTGGGATGCGCGTAGTCCAGGAGCGCCCGGGCCCGTTCATCCAGCATATCGGGGTCAAGCCCGCTGGACTTGAGCAATGCGACCCGGCGCTGCCATTGCGCGCGCTCGATTTGCAGCGGGCCGAGCTCGGTCGAGAGCGAGGCGATCTGCTGGTCGATATCCTGCTTGGCCTTCAGTCCGTGATTGCCGCT
>Ga0187871_10003492_pt1 | contig 12188 bp, 13 predicted proteins | sample June2016WEW_16_1_FD_132988 | JGI IMG/M metagenome (GOLD analysis project Ga0187871, IMG submission 132988) | Peatland microbial communities from SPRUCE experiment site at the Marcell Experimental Forest, Minnesota, USA - June2016WEW_16_10 | ecosystem: Environmental > Terrestrial > Soil >... | reverse complement strand
CTTTCTCGTTCGACTTGCATGTGTTAGGCACGCCGCCAGCGTTGATTCTGAGCCAGGATCAAACTCTCGTTTGAAACCTGATGTCTGCCGACGGGTAGTTGGCAGACTGCCATCGCCGCATATCCAAAGCCGCTTGCAAGAGCTGCTCTGGTTTCAACAATGCGAGATGGCGCCACCATTCAGCTTCTTGCTCTTTGAATCGAAATCCAAAGAGTTCGAAGACCATGGTGGTCTATCTTGTGAGATCGCCCGGACTAATGCCCGAATCCGTTTCTCACGACTGGCACGTTCAACCTAGTTGTCAAAGACCGAATCGCGGTCCGCCTAAGCGGTGCGAATTCAGTCCAGGCGAACTCGCACGAATGCGAATCCGACTGTCCTCGAAACCTTACAAGCATACGGTGCGGCGTGTATCCCGTCAATCGGCGCATCCCACAGGATTTCCAGATGTTTTCCACAGCTGGACCGTTTTGGGAAGCAGGAGCGAGAGAGCTGCCTGCAAGAACCAAGATTCCTCGCTTCGCTCGGAATGACAAGGCTTTTGGGTGGGCGCTCATGACTGCACGCAACAGTATGCGTCTTCCGTTGGGAGCACAAACGCCACTTTCGGTGGACATTTTTGCGCAGGCCGATACGGAAGACAAGAAATTGAGAAAAGATCCTTTGGAGGTCCTTGCTTTGAAGGTACCCTTCGGAAACCGTTCTGCCTTTCCGAATGAAGTCCCGTGGCCGGGACAATTGAGAACTCAACGCTCTCTCAAGACTTAGATGCCGGACGAGGCCCGAGAGTTGCACAAAATACGACCGGCTAGCCACACTACTGCTCTCGGTGGATTGTTTATAGCAGATGAATGGGCGGGAGTGCAAGGGGGAATCTGCTGGGGCGGGATGTTTATCAGTCTGGTGCTGGCAGGTTGAGAAAAGTTGTGTACGCGGTCGAATTCAAAGTCAAAGGCTTACGGGCGGGGGTCCGCTCTACACGGCCGCTAGAGGGCGAAGTAGGTTTTGTGGTGGAGGAGGCTGTTTTCGTCGCCGATTACTACCAAGTCGGGCCAGGCTGGAGTCGTCGTGATCAAGAGACGGAGGTCTTTCATGTTCGCCGTGGGTGGGACATCGAACGCAAGTTGCGTAGTGTAGTAGTCAGAGGGCTTCAGGGGCGTTTGCAGGGGCGTGCCTTGCATGGCTATGTGGTGATATTGGTGGCCGGAGGAATCGACGAGCACGATAATGCGCGGACTGGGAGTTAGTGGGACATCTTTCGGGCGCGAGGGTGAGGTGGTGGTTTCGTCGAATCGGGTGCGGATGGTGACGAGGTAGTGGATGGCGCCGGCGGCGGGTTCGGTTTTGACATCGAGAAGGGAGTAGGCGAGGTGGCAGTCAATCTCGCAGAAATATTTTTCCTGGGTGCGACTCAGGATATGAGGACGGCTGGCGAGGGAGAACCCGAAGAGGAGTCCGGCGTAGAGGGCTACGCCGGCAAAAACGGCGAGCAGAAACGCGCGCGCAAGTTTTGGCTTACGCGCAAACCAGGCAATGGCGGCCGAGGCCAGTGCGAGGAACAATCCTGCGGCGGCAGCGAGAAATGCCATGACGGCTAGAGGCGCGGGGAAGTTCAGGTTGCTGCCAGGCGGGGTCCACATGTTTGCGCTCCTTATTGTGAAGTACTTTTTAATCCAAAGACATTATTCACTAAGTTGCTACTGGCCAGTGTTGATGTTTAGTCAGGCGGCAGTTCAGCGATAGTGTTCCAGGTAATACAGCATTCCAAACGCGACCACCAGCGATGCCACAGGAAAAGCCAGTGGCCGAATGGTTCGCCCCGGCTGTTTCCAATCCGCAGTGGCGAGGAAAAGTAAAAGTGCCGGCACAAGCAAGACGATGGCCAGTTGAAAAATATGGGCTGCTGTGCCTTCGTCCGGGTCGGGCGGCTGGGTCGGGTGAATGTATCCGCTAAGAACCGCAAGCAGCGCTATGAGAGAGAGGCCCGTTATGAGTATGGCAGCGGCGCGATTGATTCTTTCGCCGCGCGTGGGGCCTTCTGTTTGAGGACTTGGCGACGCAATTTCGGAGTCGTGGGCTTTCATGGTTCTTCTACCTCAGGCGCTAAGGCGCAACCACGTCATCGCTTCTAGGAGGCGCTGAAGCGCCGCTCTTCCACGGTAGTGCATACGGTCAAGATCAAGGTCAAAAGCAGCGGGCGGGGGCGCCCGCTCCACGCATTCGGTCGCGGCTACTCGTCGCGGGTTAGGCGGATCCATTCCTCCATTTGATTCAGATAGTGAGTGAGGGCGCGACGGCCGGTCGGGGTCAAGCGGTATTCGGTGCGCGGCACGCGGCCTTCGAAATATTTCAGGCAAGAGATGTATTCGGCTTCTTCGAGTTTGCGGGCATGGACGCTCAGGTTGCCGTCGGTAGTTTTGAGGATGCGTTTGAGGTCGTTGAAGCTGAGGCTGGCATTGGTGGCGAGAGCGCTTACGATGCCGAGACGAATGCGCTCGTGAATGAGGCGGTCAAGTTCGGGAAGATGGAGGGCACGGGTGGAGAAGTGCTCGCGTGCCGGGGCTACCGGTTGAGTTGCGGTTTTTGGCTTGCGGCGATTTGCGAGTGCTTTAGCCACCGTGCCTCCGGGCGATCAGGAATCCAAAAATGATGTGGAGGCCGCCGAAGCCCGCGGCCAGGAAATAGTTTGCCCAAGTCGCGGGCGCTACTACGGCGAGTGCGCCCGTGGCCATGAAACAGAGGCCCATGACGGGGACGATCGGGACCGAGTACGCGCCTCCCGTGATAATGCCGGCTCCATAGAGCAGGAGCCACGTGGACGCGAGGGCGGATTCGAGGCTTGCGCGCTGGAGCGAGAAAGTGAGGAGCGCTCCGGCAATTAGCGGGGGGAAGAGACCCAGGGCGACCTTGCGTCCGGGTCCAGTGAAGAGTGGTAGGCCGCGCCGGTTGGCCTTCCAGTGCATGGAGAGAAAAGCGATGATAGCGGCAAGCAGTGCCTCGGCCAGCCAGACTTTGAGCCACGCGGCGGAGTTTGACTGGCGAGCGGCCAGCGCGACCGCAGGGAGCGCGGTCACGCCCAGGATTACCTGTCCCCAGCCTGGGACGGCGGTGAAAGAGGCGGAGCGCTCCATGGTGTCGCGAATGAAGCGGAGATCGGCGACGGGATCGGGCGGGAGATCGGGTGTGTGCATAGGCGCCGTGCGGTGGGGACGGCGGATGCGGTGGTGGCGGGAATCGGGCATTACGAGACAGAGTAGTGGAGGTGGACTAACTTGTCAAGTACTTTGTGTTACAAAGTAACGCCTAGTTAGGACGTCTGGTTGGAGCGGTGAGCACTGCGCCATTCACATCATTGCGGGCGCTAAAGCGCGGGCGGCATGCGGCCGGGCTTCGCCCAGGCCTGGACGGGCGAAGGCGCCCGTCCCCACACGAGCTTGTTCTCACACGGGCTGGGTTATAATCCGGCCACCGATGAACCTTACTGCCGGCTCCAAGCTTGGCCCCTACGAGATTGTCGCGCCTCTCGGCGCGGGCGGGATGGGGGAAGTTTTTCGCGCTCGCGATACTCGGCTGAAGCGCGAAGTGGCGATCAAAGTCTTGCCGCAGGCCACTTCTCTTGATCCGGAGCGGTTGCGGCGTTTTGAGCAGGAGGCACTGGCTACCGCGGCTTTGAACCATCCGAACATTCTGGCGGTGTTTGATATTGGCACGAATGAAGGCTCGCCTTACGTAGTGTCGGAGCTGCTGGAGGGCGAGACTTTGCGCGAGCGCTTGCGCAGCAGTTCGATCGCGGCGCGCAAGACCTTGGACTACGCGTTGCAGATCGCGCATGGGTTGGCAGCGGCGCATGAGAAAGGGATTGTTCATCGCGACCTGAAGCCGGAGAATTTGTTTCTCACGAAAGATGGGCGGGTGAAGATTCTGGATTTCGGGCTGGCGAAACTTACGCAGGCCGAATCTGGCGATCACACTTCGTTGCCCACAATGACTCACGTCACAGAGGTGGGCACGGTGCTCGGCACGGCGGGGTATATGTCGCCGGAGCAGGTGCGGGGCGTGGCGGTGGATGCACGGTCCGACATTTTCAGCTTTGGAGCGATTCTCTACGAGATGCTTTCGGGGAAGCGGGCGTTTCATCGCGACACGGCTGCGGATACGATGAGCGCGATCCTGAAGGAAGATCCTCCGGACTTTGCGGAGACGAATCGCAATGTTTCTCCGGCGCTGGAGCGGATTGTGCAGCACTGCCTGGAGAAGAATCCGGAGTCACGTTTTCATTCCGCGAGCGATATTGCGTTTGATCTTGAACATCTTTCGGGGATTTCGAGCACTACGGCACGGGCACTTCCGGCTGCGGGTGCGGCGCCCCGACGGAAGTTGATGGCGTTGGTGGCTGGTGGTGTGGCGCTTGCGCTGTTGATGCTTGGGGTGGGGTGGTGGTTGGGGCGAGGAAGCGGACAAGCTCCTCTGGCCGAATACCAGCAGATTACTTTTCGTACGGGTTCCATCGGCAATGCACGGTTCACGCCGGACGGCAGCGTGGTTTACAGCGCATCGTGGGATGGCGGCGAGAACCAGCTTTATATGTCGCGCACGGATGATCCGGGCTCACGCGAACTGGGGATTAAGGATGCGGAACTGCTTTCGATCTCCAAGGGGGGAGAGTTGGCGATCCGGCTCAACTCTGAGAATCGCGGCGGCTATGCGCGAAGCGGAACTCTGGCGCGGGTGCCGCTGAGCGGAGGCACGCCGCGAGAGGTTTTGAACTACGTACAAGACGCCGACTTTGCTGCAGACGGCAACAGCCTGGCAATCATCCGCTATGTTCCGGAGAACAATCACTGGCGTTTGGAATATCCCATCGGCAAAGTGCTCGTGGACAGCATTAACTGGCTGAGCCATCCGAAGATTTCGCCCGACGGCAAGTGGATCGCCTTTGCCGATCATGAAAACCCCGGGGGCGACGACGAAGGCACGCTCGCGGTGATTGGCGCTGATGGCAAAGGAGAAGAAAGGAAACTTTCTTCCGGCTGGACGTCGTTGCAGGGAATTTTGTGGTCTCCAGCGGGCGATGAGATCTGGTTTACGTGCACGAACACGGGCGAAGCTTCGAACCCACGCGCAGTAACCCTCGCCGGCAAGCTGCGGACGATCACAAACGTGCCGGGAGGGGTGTGGCTGGAAGACTCGCGGAGCGGCAAGGTGTTGACGGTGACCAATCACTTGCGGCTGGGAATCCGGGGCATGGCGCCGGGCGGAAAAGAAGAGCGCGAACTGGGGTGGTTCGGATGGTCGGAGTTGCGCGACATTAGCCCGGACGGCCGGAAGATCCTGTTCGAAGAAGAAGGCGACGGCGGTGGACCAAATTACACCGTGTTTCTGCGCGATACGGATGGGTCGCCTCCGGCGCGCATTGGAGAGGGACTGGCGATGGCAATTTCGCCGGATGCGAAATGGGCAGTTGCCAGAGCGGCCAAGGGCGGACCGCTGAACTTGATTCCGACGGGGGCGGGCGAATCAAGACAGCTGACTCACGATGCTGTGACCTATGAGGCGGCCCGGTTTCTTCCCGATGGGAAGCACCTGATCGCCTGGGGAATTGAACCGGCCCACGGAGGGCGCGACTACCTGATCGACGTGAGCAGCGGCGACTCCAAACCGGTTACTCCCGAGGGTATCTCTGGAATAGTAGTTTCTCCCGATGGCCGGAGCGTTGCAGTGCGCGAACCCGATGGCAAACGAGGAATCTGGGGACTGGAGGGCGGCGGCTTTCATCCCATACCGGGGCTCGAATCGGGCTACGCCATCATTGGATGGACGGCCGATAGCCAGTCGGTCTATGTGGCTCCCGTTCAACAGACCGCGAAGTCGAGGAAGGTCTCGCGCGTAAATATACAGACGGGAAAAATGGAAGCGTGGAAAACTTTTGGGGAGGAAAAGGGAGCGGGAGTCTCGACCGTAGTTGCTCCTCATCTTTCAACCGACGGAAACGCCTACGCGTATCTCTATGCGCAGACCCTGTCGGAAGCTTACGTGGTGACGGGGTTGAAGTGATGGAATTGGGGAAGCCGCTGGTGGTCTTTGGTGTGGTGCTGGTAGTGGTTGGGATTGTTGTGATGTTGCTGGGGCGGAATTTTCCTCTGGGGCGGTTGCCGGGGGATTTTCTTTATCGCGGGAAGAATACTACGGTTTATTTTCCGCTGATGAGTTCGGTGGTGGTTAGTGTGGTGTTGTCGGTTTTGGTTTATTTGGTGGGGCTGTGGCGGCGGTGAGGGTCCACCGGGGGCTAAAGCCCGCTTCCGTCTTAGGCATCTGACGCGGCGCTGAAGCGCCGCTCTTCCACGGTCGTACACACGTTCGCGGTGACGCTGCTCTTCCATGGTCGCGCACCCGTTCATAGGTGGCGCTGCTCCTCCTTCGTGGCGCTGACGTTCGCGAGTAACGGATTACCATCCTTCCTTGGAGTACACTGCCCTCGATGTCTTCTCTTAGCGATCAGCTTGGATTTCGGTTCAGTGCGCCGGAGCGGCGGGTTTGGAGTGTGCGCGCGCTGGTGGCGGCGGTGCGGACTCATGTGGAGCGGGAATATTCCGACGCGTGGGTGGAGGGGGAGATTTCGAATTTTCGCGCGCCGGATTCGGGGCATCTTTATTTCACGCTGAAGGATGGGAATGCACAGATCCGGGTGGTGATGTTCAGTTCGAAGGCGCGGCTGCTGCGGTTTCGTCCCGCGGATGGGATGCAGGTGGTCGTGCGGGGACGGGTGACGGTTTATGAAGATCGCGGCGAGTTGCAGATTGCGGCGGAGTATCTCGAACCGAAGGGCGCCGGGGGGCTGCAGGTTGCTTTCGAGCAACTGAAGGCGAAGCTGGAAGCGGAAGGATTGTTTGCGGCGGAGCGGAAGAAAGCGATTCCGGCATTGCCGGCGCGGATTGGGATTGTGACTTCTCCGCAGGCGGCGGCGCTGCGGGACATTCTGAACATTTTGCGGAGACGGCATCATTCGGTGAGTGCGGTGATTTATCCGGCGCAGGTGCAGGGAGATGGGGCGGCGTTGGAAGTGGCAAACGGAGTTCGGTATTTCAATGAAGTCCGCAAGGATGAGACGCGTCGCGTCGAAGTGATTATTGTGGGGCGCGGCGGGGGGTCGGCGGAGGACTTGGCGGCTTTCAATGATGAAGGTTTGGCGCGGGCGGTGGCGGCTTCGGAGATTCCGGTGATTTCGGCGGTGGGGCACGAAACGGATTTCACGATTGTGGATTTTGTGGCGGACCTGCGGGCTCCGACGCCTTCGGCGGCGGCGGAGTTGGTGATCCGGTCGCGGGTGGAGATCGAGAATCAGGCGGAGGCGGTGCGGGAGCGGCTGGTGCGGGCGGTGGAGCGCCGGCTGCTGGAGGCCCGGCATGCGCTGATGGAACGGGCGCAGCACGGGGCGTTCGCGCGCATGATGGATTTGATCCGGCAGCGGCAGCAGAAGGTGGACGATCTTACTTACCGGCTGGAGCGCGGGGAGCGGCAGGCGCTGGAATTAAAGCGGCGGCGATGGGAGACGTTGGCGGCGGCGGTGAGGCATTACGATTTGCGGCGCGTGCTGGCGGGAATGCGCGGAGAACTTGCGGCGGGGACAGCGGCTTTGGGCGCGGCGATGCGGAATCAGCTTTTGCAAAATAAGGTCCGGATGGAGCGAATGGGGCGGGCGCTGGAAACTTTGTCTCCGCTGGCGATTCTGGAGCGAGGGTATGCTCTGGTGTTCGATGGTTCGGGTCAATTGGTGAAGGATGCCGCTTTGGTGAAGGCTGGCGAGGAGATTCGGGCGCGGGTGGCGCGGGGGGAGATTCTGGCTACGGTGAAGAAGACGAGAGCAGGTGCGGGCAGCCGCAAGAAGTGACAGAACGCGGAGCCGGTGGTATCGGAGGTCCTTCGCTTCGCTCAGGATGACAATGCGCTTTAGGGTGTCGTCAAAAGATCTTTAGTGACGCTGCATTAGAATGTAGGGCTCGGAACATTCTGGGAGTTTCCGGAGAAACTCGGTGACGCAATTGATGACGCCCTGGTTGAGAGTGTCGTTTACGGTCCTCGACATTCTGCTGGTGGCGGTGATCATTTACGAAGTGCTGGTGATGATCCGGGGGACGCGGGCTGCGCCGATGCTGGCGGGGCTGGCGGCGGTGGCGGCGGCGTTTTACCTGGCGCGGATCGGCGAGCTGGTCACGTTGAACTGGCTGCTGAGCCATCTGCTGCCTTACGTGGTGTTCGCGTTGATTGTGGTGTTTCAGTCGGAGATCCGGCATGTATTGTCGGATGTGGGGCGGCGGGTGAGCTTTCTGCGCGGGTCGGCGGTGGAGGGGGATTCCTACGACGACATTGTGCTGGCGGCGAACTTGTTTTCACAGCATCAGACGGGCGCGCTGATCGTGATTGAGCGTGAGATCGGATTGCGGACCTATATTGAGAGCGGGGTCGCGATGGATGCGCGGCTTTCCTACGATTTGCTGGCCACGATCTTCCGGCCGAGCGCGCCACTGCACGATGGAGCGGTGATCATCCAGAAAGACCGGCTGGCGGCGGCGGCGTGCTTTCTGCCGTTGTCGATGAATCCGGTGCTCTCGACGCAGATGGGGACACGGCACAGGGCGGGCATCGGCATTACCGAGGAGACGGACGCGATTGCGGTGATTGTTTCGGAAGAGACGGGCGCGATCAGCATGGCAGTTGGAGGCAAGATCGAACGGGACATGACGGTGGAACACTTGCGTGAGCTGCTGAGCATGGAGCTGCGGCGGTATATGTCTCCCGTGGCGTTGCCGACGGTGGGGCCTGCGAGCGATGAGTCGGATGCGGGGGCATCGGGGCAGCGGGCGCAGATGAGTGCGGATGAAGAATCCATGCCGGAAACGGAGCGGCCGCTATGATGAGCTTTTTGCGGCGCTGGGTGCTGCATAATTTCTGGCTGAAGATTTTGTCGTTGCTGCTGGCGACGGGGCTGTGGCTGGCGATTTCTCCGGACCAGCAGCCGGCAGAGGTGGCGGTGCGGGTGCCGATTGAGTTTGAACACGTGCCGGCGGAGCTGGAGATCAGCTCAGTTACGATTCCCGACGCGCAGATTCGGGTGCGTGGGCCGGAGAGGTTGATCCGGGAGCTGCGGTCGACGGATATCCACGCAGATATTGAATTGGGGGACGCCAAGCCGGGCGAGCGTACATTTGATTTGACGGCGCAGCAGATTCGCCACCAGCGGGATTTGACCGTGGTGCAGGTAGTGCCGGGGCAGGTGCATCTTATTTTTGATACGCGGCTGACGCGCGAGGTGGAGATTCATCCGCGGGTGACGGGGAACTTTGCGCCGGGAGAACAGATTGGCAAGGTGCTGGTGGATCCGGAGAAAATCAAGATCACGGGTCCGCAGCATCACGTAGAACTAGTGGATGCGGCAACAACTGATCCGATAGACGCTTCGGGGACTAAGACCACCGCCACCTTTGTCACTAATGTGTACGTGCCGGACGCGTTGGTGCAGGTGCTGGAGCCGACGCCGGTGCGAGTGACGGTGGTCATGGAGAAGAGTGCGCCGGCGGCTGGCGGGCATTGAGGCTGTGTGACCTGGAATCGCGGCGCCTGAAGGCGCGAGTAAGATGAAGCGGTTATGGTATGCCTGAAGGCATACCCTGATACGAATCTTATTGGGCATCGAGTCTTTCTTGGGAATCCCCTTAGTTTATGAGCAATCAGAGTCGACAATTGTTTGGCACGGACGGGATACGAGGCGTGGCCGGCGAATTTCCGCTGAGCGAGGAGAGCACGTATCTGATCGGGCGCGCGTTGGGACACGATCTGGTTCGCGGACGGCAGAGGGCGCGGGCGGTCATGGGGCAGGACACGCGCGAATCGAGTGGATGGATTGCGGACCGCGTGGCGGCGGGACTGGCGGCGGTGGGCGTGGACGTGCACAGCGCGGGCGTGATCACGACGCCGGGAGTTGCTTATCTGGCGCGGGCGCGCGGGTTCGTGGCGGGAGTGGTAATTTCGGCTTCGCATAATCCGTGGACGGACAATGGGATCAAAGTTTTTTCCGAGGATGGATTCAAGCTTACGGATGCGCGGGAGCTGGCGATTGAAAAAGAAATCTTCGCGCTGCTGGCGAAACCGGGAGCGGCGGACGATACTGCGATGAAAGTTGCGGGACCGTCTTTGCCGGGAGAACCGGTGCTGCGCAAAGCTTACATCGAGTCGCTGGCGGGCAGTGTGTCGTCGGACTTGAGCAGGATGCGAGTGCTGGTGGACTGCGCTAACGGAGCGGCCACGGCGGAGGCTCCGGAATTATTTCGGAGCATGGGAATCCAGGCGACATTTACTTGCGTGACGCCGGATGGGAAAAATATTAATGAAGGATGCGGGGCGTTGCATCCTGAAACTTTGGGTAAGACAGTGGCCGCGTCTGGCGGGGCGTTTGATCTGGGCGTAACTTTTGATGGCGATGCCGACCGGGCCCTGTTTTGCGATGGGACGGGCCGCGTGGTGAATGGGGATGGCGTACTGCTGCTGACGGCGCGGGACTTGCACGCGCGCGGGAAGTTGACCGGCGATACGGTTGTCGCGACGACGATGTCGAATATGGGTGTGGAGATTGCGCTGAAGAAGTCGCGGATTCGCATGGTGCGGGCGAATGTGGGCGACAAATATGTTCTTGAGGAGATGCTGAAGACGGGCGCGACTCTGGGCGGGGAGCAGTCGGGGCACATTATTTTTCGCGATGGCGATGCGACTACCGGCGATGGTTTGCTGACTGCTTTGCGGGTTATGGATGTGATTGCGCGTTCGGGTAGATCTCTGGCGGAGTTGGTAAGCGATCTGAAAGTGTTTCCCCAGAAGATTCAGAATGTGCGAGTGCGGGAGAAAGTTCCGTTTGCGCGGGTGCCGGAAATACGGCAGGCGATTGAGGCTGCTGAGCGCGAGTTGGATGGAAATGGGCGCGTGGTCGTGCGCTATTCGGGGACTGAAGCCTTGGCTCGGGTGATGGTGGAAGCGGAGTCGGAGGAAAAGATGCAGGCGCTTACGGCGGGGATTGCGGGGGAGATACAGAAAGCGCTGGGAATTTAGGGAAGACTCACTCGAATATCGGCACTATCCTCGCGAGCACATCATTCATAATTGAGTCTGGAATGCTTTCCAGCTTTCTGCCACCGCGTGCGACCAGGTCGAGAGCGCGGGGCTGGTCGCAGCGAATGATCCCTGCCGTTTTGGTTCCAGCTCCCGCCAAGGAGACGGCGAAACCTGCCATGCGCGCGAAATTACCGCCGCTCGTGATAGGCAAAACTACAGGGACTTTGGTGAGTCGGTTGAACGGATCCGGGGAAACGATCAGCACGGGGCGACGGCCTCTTTGTTCGTGGCCAGACGTTGGATCGAGACTGACGAGCCAGACTTCGCCGCGCTTCATTATCTTTTCCCGTTCGTTCTATCAGATGAGTTCGCCGCCGATGGGCTTGCTACTGAGCCATTCCCGCTGTTGTCTCGAGGCTCGTTTCGAACCTCGTTTCGAACTCCGGGCCTCGGGATTGCATTGAGCGAGCAGTTCGTCCAGGGTATACCGTCGACGTGGATGCGGCTCCACGACGAGGCGGCCACTTTGAACCGCGATGCCGACTTTGGCACCGGGCTGCAATTGCAGGACACTGAGCAGCGCGGGCGGGACGGCCAGCATTACCGAGCCGCCAACCTTGCGCAGGTTTGTGGTGTGCATCGAGGCCCTCCTAGTTATATCCTAGTATAACATGCTGCAATGCCTGAAAGGAGCCTTGAACTACTTCCCCGCCTTAAGATAGTCGTTGTAGGAGTGTCGCGCCCAGCCTCCGTAGTGCTGGTTCTCGCGGTTTGATTCGTCCAAAGTGTTGAGCATCTTCGGGAGTAGTTCGCCGTAATCCGGGGTGCGCAGCGCTATGACCATCTTTGCCAGATTCGGACCGGACAAATCCGCGTAGGCCATGTCGAGGAATTTATGGCTAGCGGCCTCAAGTTTCTCTTTCTGCTGTTCGAAGCTTTCTCCGCCAGTCGGACTGCTTAGCTCGTAGAGCATGAGTGTGAGCCGGGGCAGTGATGACAGGAGCATCCTGCGTTCAGCGAGGCTGCCCTTGAGAAGTTTGTTCTGAATATCAGCGTTGACGGTGAGATGGGCGGGTTCGGCTACGGCG
>Ga0187871_10003490_pt1 | contig 12195 bp, 10 predicted proteins | sample June2016WEW_16_1_FD_132988 | JGI IMG/M metagenome (GOLD analysis project Ga0187871, IMG submission 132988) | Peatland microbial communities from SPRUCE experiment site at the Marcell Experimental Forest, Minnesota, USA - June2016WEW_16_10 | ecosystem: Environmental > Terrestrial > Soil >... | reverse complement strand
GTCACCCAAAGCCCGTACACCTTCAACTGGGTCAACCCGATCTCGGGTTCCCACACGATCCAGGCCGTCGCATACGACTACCACACGCTCTCGACCGCATCATCCACCATCTCCGTGCTGGTCAACCAGGATCCACCGCCCGGGGTGACGCTGACCAGCCCCCCGACTGAAACGGTGCTAACCCCAACCAACATCGTAGTGAGCGCGACGGCATCCGTGTCCGAGTTCAACGTCGGCGGCAGTATCGCAGGGGTGGGCTTTTACACAAACGGCGTGCTATACGCCAATATCACTGGCACGCCCTATAACAGCACCTTATACCTGCCGCTGACGGGAGCGGGGACATACACCATACAGGCAGTGGCGATGGACAACTTGGGCGTGACCAATGGAAGCTTGATATCCACCGTCACGGCCGCCCAGGACCAGCCGCCCAGCAGCGTCGCGCTGACTTCGCCCGCAAACGGGATGTCATACCTGACTCCGACCTCGGTCACTTTGACGGCGACCGCCAGCGACCCGGATGACGGAGTAGCCCGCGTGGACTTCATGGATGGCAGCTCGGTCATCGTCTCGAGCTACGCGGCACCTTACGCGTTCAGCTGGGCAAACCCTGGCGCTGGAACACACAGTTTGGCGGCTGTTGCCTATGACTCGAAAGGGCTTTCTTTGACGTCCGCGGTCGTCAGCATCACGGTGACGGCAGATGTGGCGCCGCAGATCAACCTGACCGGCCCGGCGGATGGCGGCAACTACTTGAACCCGACCAACGTTGTAATGGCGGCCACCGCCTCGTCGGAGCTGTCCAGCATCAGCAAGGTCACATTTTACGTCGACAGCAGCGCATTTGCGACGGTTTACAGCGCCCCCTACACCACCACATGGACCAACCCGGCCTACGGGACGCACGTCATCTACGCCGCGGCCACCGACAGCCTGGGGCTCTCCACCTCCACAACCAACGTCACCATTCAGGCCGGCACCAACTATCCCCCGACCATCGCCTGGGTGACTCCGACCAACGGCCTGAGCCTCATCGTCCCGGCCAACCTCGCCATGCAGGTGGCGGCCACGGATCCGCAGAACGAGGTGACCCTCGTGACCATCACCGACCAGTACGGGGATAGGCTCTATATGTCAACCTCCCCAGCGGGGCCGTACAGCAACACATGGGCGGCCGGAGTGGGCACGTATAATTTGGCCGCCACGGTTTACGACCAGCACGGAGCCTCCGATTCGTCGACGATCCAGGTCACCGGCATCCAGAGCCAGGCTCCGAGCGTGGCGCTGAGCTCGCCAACGAGCGGGGCATCCTACACGGCCCCCGCCAGCGTGACCATCACGGCCAGCGCCAATGACACGCAAACGGGAAATGGAGTGTCCAAGGTTGAGCTGTACGCCAATGGGACCTTGATTGCCTCCGCCAACTCTGACACGATCACGACCAACTGGACTGCGGGCGAGGGTTCATACGCGATTACGGCCAAGGCCTACGACAATTTTAATGCCTCGCAAGTTTCCGCGCCCGTCAGCGTCACGGTCAACGGCCCGGTGGCACCAGTGGTGGTCTTAAATTCTCCGGCCAACGGAACCATCCTCACCAACCTGGATGAGGGAGGGGTCAGCGTCAACATGGGCGTCACGATCACCGACTCGAACTCGGGATTCTTGATCTCGACGATCGTTTTCTACGACGGCAGCACGCAGCTCACAGAGACGACCGGAGCCACCAACTTCACGGACACAACACTGGCCAACGGCTCGCACTCGCTCTGGGCCAAGGTCACCGACAGCTATTCGCAGGTGGGCTGCAGCCAAACCAACAGCATCACGATTCAGGCGGTCGCCAGCGGGAACTTGGAAGCGCCTTCAGTCACCATCTCCAGCTCCGTTGCCAGTGGAACTATCGTGCCCACGGGGACGCCGATTATGCTGACGGCGACCGCAGTCAACAACGGGAATGGAGGATCCATTGCGGACGTGCAAATCATGGTCAATGGCAGCTCTGTCGCCACTCTCACCAGCGCCCCATACACGTACGTGTGGACGCCAGTGAGCGCCGCGACCAACACGATCGAAGCCGTCGCATACACGGCTCTGAACGTGCCCGGTGCCTCGACCAACATCTCCCTCATATCGTTCGTCAACCAGGCGCCCACCGTGGCGCTGGTCACGCCGGTGGCCAATCAGACCTTCCTGGGGCCGACCACGGTCGCCTTCCAGGCGACGGCATCTGGCTTTTATGGCGCCATCCAACGGGTTGACTTCACTGCCAACGGCAGCGTGGTCGGATCGGCGGCCACCGCCACCGGGGGATATTACACCTTTGCCTGGTCGAACTGCACCGTCGGCAGCTACCCCGTTTACGCCGCCGCATATGATGTTTACGGCGCGCACACGAATACAACGCCCATCACCATCAATGTGTCCCAGCTCCAGCCGCCGACATCGGTGGCCATCACCAGCCCCTCCAGCGGAGCAAATTTGCCGACGCCCTACAACGTCGTCATCAGCGCCACGGCCGTGGATGACGCCGACGGCATCGCCTCGGTCACCCTCCTCACCAACGGCGTCCCGCTGACCACGCTGACGGTATCGCCATACTCCTACACCTGGGTCAACCCGCCGGCAGCCGGCTACAACCTCGCGGCCATCGCGCAGAACAACGGCGGCCTGACCCTGACGTCGGCCATGGTCAGCGTCACCATATCCACGGCCACCGCGCCGACCGTCGCCTGGACTTCGCCTTCACCGGCATCGGGGACGTATCGCTACAACTATCCGTTCACCTGGGAGGTCACGCCGAGCGACCAGTTTACTCCGCAGAGCGCCCTGAATGTCGCAATCTATGACAACAGCAACTACGTCGCTACCGTCAACCAGGGAAACAGTTGGACAATGACGGGCTATATCCCAACGGCCGGAGCCACGCACTACATGACGGCTTGGACCACCAACGAGTCCGGCATCGCCGGGTCGTCGCCCACCCTTACCATCGTCATGGAAACCAACAATCCGCCCACCATCGTCCTGAACAGCCCGACCAATGGCGCCACGGAGGCGCTGAACAGCAGTGTCACCCTCCAGGCCACCGCCTCCGATCCGGACTTGGACCCGGTCATAGTCGTATTTTATGTTGATGGCACCCCCATCATCACCAACACCACTCCGAGCGGCAGCGTGTTCACATCGTCCACCACCTTTGGAATCGGCAGCCACACGGTGTCCGCCATGGCCGTCAGCTACGGGTTCAGCAACCCCGGCATCCCCAGCTTGACGAACACAATCAACGCCATCCACACGGCGCCGCAGATCGCGCTGTACTCGCCCACCAACGGGAGCTCCTTCGCATTAAACTCGCCAGTGTCGCTGAGCTTTTCCGCCCAGCCTCAAGACGGAACCTCCATCGCCAGCGTCAGCCAGAGCGTCGATGGAACAAGTTGCGGCTCATCAACTACTCAGAATGGATTGACCAACTCCACATCGACGTTGCCGGCCGGCAGCCACAGCTACGCGGCTGTAGCCACGGACACCTACGGCTATAGCATGACGAACAGCACCACCTTCTCCGTGACACACATGATACCAAGCATCGTATTCACCTCGCCCACCAACGGCAGCGCCTTTGTCCAATATGTCCCGGTGCTCAGCGGCTTCTACGCCACGGCCCATGACGGAACCGCCATCACCAACACCCAGTTGTATTCCGATGCCACCTTGACGGCCAGCAACAGCTTCGCAGGACAGACCAACACGTCCAGCACGCTGACGGTGGGGAACCATACGAACACGGCCATCGCCATCGACAGCAATGGAACACGAGCGACCAACACCGTCACTTTTTCCGTCACAGCATACACTCCCCCTCAGATCACCCTCACACCCACCAACGGCAGCTTGATCGCATTCGGGAGCAACACCACCATCACGGCCACCGCTGTGGATCAGGCAGGCCAAAGCATCACGGCGATGGCGCTCTGCATCGACGGGGTTCAAATTGCTGCCAACGCAGGAAGCCCGGTAAGCTACGCCACCAATTTCCCCATAGGCGCCCACGCCTTCTACGCTACCGCGACCGACCTCAGCGGATCCACCAAAAGCGCGACAAACACGATCAACACGGCAGTTCTGACACCGCCCAGCATTACTTTTACAAACTACAATGGCTTTGCCGTCCGTTCCAGCGTTTACCAGGACGGGATGCCCTTGATAGCCGTTGTCACTCCCACACTGCGCCCCATCACCAACGTGTCGTTTTATGATGACGGAACTTTCCTGGGTGGCGGGACGACAAACGCCTTCGGAAGCGCCAGCACAAGCAGCAACTGGTATGCCTTCAATTGGCAGAGCGCGGCCGTCGGCAGCCATTCCATCACCGCAGTCGCCACCGACAGCTTGGGCATCAGCGCAAGCAACCAATTGAGCATTACAGCCGAGCCGGGCTATTACCAGATAATGGGTGGCACCGTTGGGCTGCCCGCTGGAACGATCTGGTCCTATTTTGGCTGTCCGCTGGCGAGCGCCACGCCATCCAGTTCCAAGACGGCCATGAGTTGGTACAATGCGGGTGTGGGAAACTGGGTTTACGCTGGGAGCTCCTCCTACACTCCGCAACTGGCGAACGGGGGCAGCTATGTTATTCCAGATGTCGCGAATGACAGCCTCTTGGCCTTTAACCCCCCTCAAAGCGGCACCATCACGTTGAACGGTGTAGCCTCGATCGCGTCAGGCGCGGGCGACGGAGTCCGAATCAAAATCTGGAACGGAACCGCGCAAGTTTACCCCTCATCCGGCTGGACGACAGTTGGAAACAACCAGAGCCTGATGATCGACACGAGCATGACTGTAACGGCGGGGACACCGGTTTATGTTCAAGTTAACTGCGGAGCCGCGGACAATACCACGGGCGATTATTTGAACTTCCCATTCACCGTAGCCTATACGAGCGGCTCCTTCAGCGCGCCCAACTTGAACCCCATCACGGGACTGACCAGCGGCCAGCAATACGTTGTGAATCAACCCTATAGCCTCTCCGTCACGGCAACCGACCCCAATTCCGGAGGAGAAATCATCCAAACCAGCCTGCAAGTGGACGGATCAGCCCTGAACACCGTTTACAACACCGGAACATGCACAGCAACATGGACCCCGACTACGCAAGGCAACCACACCATCACGGCCACCGCTTATGACAACTACGGACTGGCCGCCACAAACTCGATCACCGTTTACGGGCTGCCCACGGTCAACATCGGCTACCCGACCTCCGGGCTAATCCTGGCCTCCGGGAGCGTCACGGTCACCGCCACCGTCAGCGACCAGAACTCCGGTGGCACCATCACCAACGTGGGTCTCTACCAGGGATCCACCCGCCTGGGCACCATGACCGGCGGAGCCCCCTACTCTTACACCTGGGGCGGTGCCGCCCTCGGCAGCAACACCGTCACGGTGCAAGCCACCGACTCCTACGGCGCGGTGAAGCAGGCCAGCGTGTCGTTCATCTATGACACCGGCCCCACCGTCACTTTCAGTCCTGGGATATCAGGAACGAACCTGGGTGGAACGACTTTCTACATTAGTGTGACCGTAGGCGGACCGTTTTCAATGACCAACATTGTTTACAAAACGAACGGCGTCCTCGCAGCGCAGATGACCACATTCAACTCTGTTCCCATCACCCCGACCACGGGAGGCGCCTATACGCTGGCGGCCACCGTGACGGACACATACGGGGCGACGGGATCGGTAACCAACACCTTTGCGGTCGGAAACCCGCCCATCCCCGCGATAACCAGTCCGGCCAACGGGGCCCAAGTCGCGACTGGTACCGTGGCGGTGTCCGGCACCGCAACGCAGAAGTATTCCGGGGATCCTCCGACGCAGATGAGCTTCTACACCAATGGAACGCTGTTAGCCGCAGTGGCCGGCAGCGGACCCTATTCAACAAGCTTCACCGCGGCAACGGGCCAAAGCTACAATATCTCCGCCACAGGCACAGATTCCTATGGATATACTTCTACGAATTCTACAACAGTGGGGGTCAGCACCGCTGTACCCAACTGGGTGGTGCTGCATGCTGGGGCCGCCTATAGCATCACGGGAGGGTCAATCACCGACAGCGGAAGCATAGAGGCAAGGTCCTCCTACACGGATGCGTACAATTTCACAAACACTTTTACCATAGGGATGACACCGGGAAACTTGAGAATGGGGCTCGGGATTACATCAAGTGCAACCAGCGAGACTTCCGGCCCTGCGTACTACCCCTACGGCTTCTACTTTAATCTAAATGGCCAGTCTGCCCTAGCAGCCCTGTATAACGGTTCCAGTACCTCGCTAACCGGTTGGTTTACTTCGACCGTGTCAAAGGGAGATGTGTTCGCGATCAGGGTTCACAACGGAAGCCTCACCTTTGTCTATAATGGGACCATCGAATACACTTATGGCACCTCATTAGGTTCGACAGGCTATTACGGCTATTATATGAGTTGGGATTCGACGTCAGACAGCGTGACCTGCACGCAAAACCCGTAATCCACGAGATGCAGCGCTCAAAAATCGCAAAACCTGGTCCGCCTAAACAATACAGAACAGCGACAATGGAGGCTCGTTCCAAGCTTGAGCGCGGCAGGCATCAGCGGGTAAAATGAAGGCAGGATCATTGGACAAGGAGTTGTGTGAGTGAACGGCCAGTTTGCCCAGGAAATCGCCAAGTTTTATGTCACGCTCCCCAAAAGGGACGCCGCCTGTGTCGTCCGCGACATGAAAATTGGCGCGAGCGCCGACGGGACGCTCGGCGAGTTCTGCGTTTGCCTCATTTGACTGATAAATCCACTCTGCAGCGTGCCGCCCTTTCCTGAGCGTGGGTTCAACGCGGACCGGTTCCGCCCACTGGACGAAATCCAGGAAGAGTCCCGCCGCCGGCCAGGCCAGGGACGGGATGACGGGAGAGAGATTGTTGACGTAGCTGTCCCGACTCATGAGAAGGCCGTGTTTTATTAACCTCCAGTGGGTCGGATGTCCGGAATTTCCCCAAACAAATAAACATGCCTGATTATTACACAACGTTTACCGCCGAAGAAACCATCAAGTGCTCTGAAGAGGAGTTTAATGTCCTGGTGAAAAGCATTGGGATCGAAAAAGGCGTGAAAATCGACGGCGGCGAAGCCTTGACCGCGACGCACGAGGAATCAGCCCTCTCCGTCGAATTCTCCCCTAAGGAGAATGAACTGTACATTTATGGTGAACAAAACGCCAGCGTGGACGCCATTCCAGCGAAGTTCGTCGAAGAGCTTGGGAAGCTATTAAAGATCAGGAAACTCCCTTTTTTGGAGTTCGGCGTTGCTTTCACCTGTAGCAAAGCTCGTCCGGGAAGCCATGGTGGGGACGCCTTCCGCATCACGGACGGCGGCAAGCTGGTCATGGCCGAGCGGACCTGGCCGGAGAAGTAGTCGTTCCGCAGTTTCTTTCCAGATCACCCGCGACCTGATTGCCGAATTAACCCTCGGTTAAGGAATCCAAGCGGCCTCACTTACGGAAGGCCGGACAATGTCACAGGATTGCGCTGCAGAGCACTATAATGATTTGGTGATAGAGAAACCAAAATTGACCAATGGGAAGAGGCGGCGGCTAAATCGCAGCAGCATCATGAGCATTGGGATGCCAATCGGAGGTCCTCCCAAGGTTACGGACGAGATAGTGGTGCAGGAGGCGAAGCCAATGTTTGAAGGCGCTTCTGCAATGGGCGATGGTACCTACGATCCCCTCCTCATCTACCTGCGGGAGATTGGCCAGACCCCCCTTCTTAGCCTGGCTGATGAGCGCAAGCTGGCTCGGAAAGCGCGCAAAGGAGACCCCAGGGCCCGAGAACTGCTGATCCTGGCCAACCTCAGGCTGGTCGTGCATATCGCCCGCGGCTACTCAAACAAGGGCCTTCCCATGGCGGACCTGATCAACGAAGGCAACCTGGGCCTGATGAAGTCGGTCGGACGCTTCAACCCGCGAAAGGCGAAGCTCTCGACCTATGCAGCCTGGTGGATCAAGCAGCACATGATGAGGGCTCTGACGAACCAGATCAGATCAATCCGCCTTCCCGTTCACGTCGTCGAGCAGCTAACCAAGCTTCGGCGAGCCGAAGTCGTGCTCCAGGAGCGCCTCAAGCGCGAACCGACTCCCGAGGAACTCGCCGAGGTACTGGGCATTACGGCACGCCATGTGCGGCGCCTCATCACGGCTGCCGTGACTCCCACCTCGCTCGACGCCCCAATCGGTGAGGGCGAAACTGCCCTGGCAGAGCTGATCCCGGATGAGAACGCTCTTAACCCGGCAGAATCCGCAGAGCGGAACGCAAACGCCAAGGTCATCCAGAAATTGATGGCCGATCTCGCCCCGCGGGAACGGGTCATCCTCGAGTATCGGTTCGGGTTCGATGGAGGAAAAGGCACGACCCTGGAGGAGGCAGGCCAGCGATTTGGCATCACGCGCGAGCGCATCCGCCAAATTCAGGCCAAACTTTTGAAGCAGCTGCGCAGAAGCATAGAGAAGCTGGAGGACCACGAGCGAAACGAGATTCTTAAAGGGCTGAAAGCTTCAACGGCGGCGTAAAGGAGCAATTGAAATGTGCCTATCGCATTCATGCTTGCGCTCGTAGCCGGCCTGACCGTCGGCTTTCTCATCGGATACACACACAGGCCCCACGTCAACCGCCTGCAGCGCCCGCAACATACGCCTGGATCCCAGAAGCGGGCCAAATTCCGGAGCCGGACCAATTTAAGCCGGGCGCCAAGGTCGTAGCCTTGGGCGGCAATTGGACAAAGCACTCCCATGCCGATTATGGACCCCTATCCAGCAAGGTAACACCTGCGTGGTTCGACGGTCCCAAGTTGCGCCTGATGGCGCCGTGATGATCCAACTGATTGGGGTAACTGCCGTCCGTTTCGCAAAGGCGTGGGAGCCGTGCTGGGATGCCCGCGGGTTCAAGACGTTGGAAGAGATGCGAAGGCGCGACGTGCAATGGCTATGAATTTCCTCTCACCCACATCCAATGGATGCCCAGCAGCACCACGGCCGCAACTGTAAGCCATGGCCAGGGCAGAAAATAAGACAGGACCAGCAAAGTCAAGCCTATGAGCAAAGGGAATATTGCGTCCGCTTTTTTGCCATAGACGAACAAGGCAAAGCCAATGGTTCCCCAGATAAATGAAGCGACAAGGTTTAGCATGAACTATTATACAGCTGGCTCCGCCAAACACAAAGCACCAGAGCAATGAAACCTTGTTATGACGCGTGGTGAACGCAAAAAGCAACAAATCAGCCTGGAATTGGGAAAAGTCAGGGCCATTCTCCGCCATATTCGCAACGTGCATGAGAACTGCCTGCTGCTGGGAGAGAAGCTGATCGAGAGAGGAGAATCGCTTCTGGGCAGAAAGCTGATCGTTCAAGGTTTCAAACACGACCTGTCGAAGTTCCTTGGCATCGAGTGGGAGCAAATGGCCCCGGGCCAAAACCAGGAGCAGGTGCCCACGGCAAAGCTGAAGCTCCGTCTAGCCATTGCGCATCACAACAGCACCAATGATCATCACCCTGAATTCTGGACGTCCATCCACGAAATGCCCCGCTTGGCAGTAGCCGAGCTGGTCTGCGATTGGAAGGCCAGATCTGAGGAGTTCGGATCATCGTTACGCGACTACGTCAAGGAAAGAGCCACCAAACGATGGAAGTTTTGCGAAAAGGACGTTATCTACAAGACCATCATGGAGTTCGTCGACCTGCTCTGCGAGAAGCCATTTTCCCGCGTATGAAAAAACATTAAACCATGCATATTTTTAACATCGCCTGCGTCACACTCGTCATCCTGCTGCTCTTCGGAAGCTGCGTCTTCGTCCACGAACTCCGCCACTTTTGGGTGGCGATGGAGCCACTGCTCTTCGTCCTCTTCACGAAGAACCAGTGGTGGAGAGAGAAGGTCCGCCAGATATTGCAGAGGCACTTCGTCTCGCCCGGCGCGGGCGTCTGGCAAGTGAATGCTGCCTGACCAACAAATATGAGCGCATCAGCCATCGCGGCCAACGATATCTATGCCGCCCTGTTTCAGCGGGTCAGCGGCCACATCACGGACTACCGGAAGGATCTGGAGGTCCACGATCTCGACCTGATACTCGCCAACCCGGGAACGCCATTCCTGCATTGGACCAGGCCAACAGGTACCAACATCGAGTTTCTCTTCGGACCAGACGCAGCCGCCTTTCCTCCGAAGGGGCAGACTGTCCCCTACCTGTTTGGGCGCGCAAACCGAGTGGATCTCACCCGCAAGCCATCTGAAGTGGCCGAGTACTTTCAGCGCCAGCAGGGCATCATCGTTCACCACTTCGACGGACAGCGGCTTCGCCCCGTATCACTGGAGGCGGCGGTCGAAATAGCCCGAAACTATTCCCGGCAGGTGCAAGGCGCCTGGCACCAGCGGGAAAATAGGGCTTAGAAACCAATGCCAACCTACAAGATTTCACCCCGCAACTCGTTTACGGTTAACGGCCGGCTCTTCTTCGTCGCCCGCACCCGCTACATGGATGACGGCATGCAAGTCTTCGAGAACAAGGTCAAAAATCTTCGACCCTCCCTGACGACGCTCGATGATTTGAGAGCCACAACCGAAGCAGTCCGCGTTTTCGGATTTTGGGAGTGCCTCCTTCTTCCGGATCACGCTCGAAAGCTCACCTGCCGAGAGGTAGCGCGCCGGCTGGTAACGGCATGGGTGGAGTGCAACGAGTGGGTTCCCTCCCCTGCACAACGCAAAGAGGTTGCTGAAAACTGCGACTACAGTTGGTGGGCGGATGATGGGGTGTTCTACCGCCACTGGTACCGGCATTTTAATCCGGTGCCGGCATCGGCGCCCGAGCCGATAACGGCATGAAGACCAACACCCGGTTTAAGCACAGCGTTAAGGCCCGGGCAGTCCAGCAGCCGCAGCTCATCGGGGCGGAACTGACCAAGCGAGGAATCATGCTGCCGAGCAGCAACGCACGGTTCACGCAGCGGTTCTCCGGCGGTTGGAAAGTTACCTGCCGGGGAAGACATTCAACTTGCCGCTGTCGAAGACCGGAACAAACCTCGCGGGTAGCGTCCGTTCGGCGCGTTAACATGCGCAAAGACTTATGACGCTGTGCATAGACATCGGCACGCACACAGGATGGGCTCTGCTCGAAGGCCAGCAGATTTTGGAGTCCGGGACCACCCACCTCGCCACCAAAGAGGAACTGGATTTGCAGAGGAGGGAGGGAAAAGAGCGCACACTTGATCTCCGATACTCTCGCCTGCACGCATTGATCCGCCGGTTCATCAAAGAGCACGGAATCGAGCGGATCGTGTTCGAGGACGTGTTGTTTTCCAGCACGCAAATGCAAGGACAGCTGTGGGCCAGCCTTCGCTGTGCTATTTGGGCCGTCTGCCAGGAGTTTCCGATACAAGTATTTGGATTACCAGTTGGGACCTTGAAACTTTTCGCCACCGGTAGCGGAGCTGCAAAAAAGCCGGAGATGGCAACCGCTCTCGCGGCATTGGAACCCGGAAGCACCGTTGAAATGTTCCGGGAGAATGTCTTTCTGCGCAAGAGCAACGGGGTTCTGGCCGACGACAACGAGGTTGATGCTTTGTGGCTTGCCCGCTATACTATGGAGGTGGATCTTGGGAAAAGGGATTTCCTCGGCGTTTATCAACGGAAAGCGGCCGGCAAGGCCGTGCGGCGCCGGAAACGAGCGCAGCGCAAAACGGACGGCAACATCAAGAAACTCGCGGAACTGGGGAAACAAAAGGCCAAAAAGCAGGCGATGAAGGAAGCCATCAAGGCCGCGGGCAAGTGTTGCGGAGTCCTGCGCAAACCTGGTAATTTCGGACGGGCTGTCTGTCCAAAGTGCGGCAAGGGTATCAAGCTCGATATGACGGCCAAAAAGGTTCAGTCCGGGCCAAAACCAGAGGCACAACCGGCAGCGCTTGCAGCCTGATTGAATTTATGAACGCACGATTTTTAAGGCGCCCAATCATCATCGCCATGCTCGTCATGGCAGTTTTGATCTTTCTTGGCGGAGTTTGCATTGGGATGTCGGACGGGGGGATTCTCACAGGGATCGGTCTGTTTTTCGTCATCTCTGGCTGCACAGTCATCAAGCCGATGGTGAACCCGGTCAAAACATGAACACAACC
>Ga0187871_10003488_pt1 | contig 12197 bp, 8 predicted proteins | sample June2016WEW_16_1_FD_132988 | JGI IMG/M metagenome (GOLD analysis project Ga0187871, IMG submission 132988) | Peatland microbial communities from SPRUCE experiment site at the Marcell Experimental Forest, Minnesota, USA - June2016WEW_16_10 | ecosystem: Environmental > Terrestrial > Soil >... | reverse complement strand
TTTGCCCGTTTCACCATTGATTTCCAGAACAAGGCCGGCCACACCATGGACATGGCCTTCGCCGCCGATACGCTCAAGCCCATTCCCAAGGACCACATCTACGCCCGCAAGGTTTCCGATCTGGACACCCTCCGCCAAATGGCCGCGCTGCATCATCTGGATTTGATCAAACTGGTCCTCCAAAGCTTCGGCGACCGCGCCACTGTGGATCAAATCCAGCAAGTCCTCGTGCCGGATGTCATCAAGGACGACTGGAAGAAATGGTGGGAAGGCGCCAAACGCGAGCTGAAGAAAGACAGCCATTTCCAGGTCCCCCTCAAAAAAACCGATCCGATCATTTACCAAGTCAAGGAAGTCTCCCTGCAAAGCCGGCTCCTGGCCGATTTCCGCGCCGCCAAGGGCTTGAAAGCGCGCCTCAACGTCGCCCATGACCTCCTCCGAAACCTGTCCGATTTGGACGACAAAGCCGCCGCCGGGCGGGAAGTGCTTCCGGCATTGAACACCGAAATTGCGACCCATCAGCGCACCCAGCCCGCCGTCGCGCTGGAAGCCATTTTTGTCCGCGACGATCTTCGCGCCGCGCTGGACCTGCCGCCCGGCGAAGGGGAGATCACCGCCCTGGCCCTCTGGGTGCAGGAATCCGCCCATGTCGGTCCCATCTTGGAACTCATCCCGGCGGCCAAGCACCGCCACGCCCTGGAATCGTTCAAGAAATCTTTGATTGACAAATGGCCCGACGCCCTCTTGGGCGCGCTCAATCAAGTCTCCGCCAGACTGGCCGGCGAAGTCGCCCATGCGCTGATCGCCGGCGGGAAATGGGAATCGTTGAAGGAACTGCTCGCCCGCCTCATCAGCCAGCACGCCGCCAACAGCGACCTCCTCCTCTGGCTGGCCAAGGAGCGTTCCGACTCCTTCGCCGACATCCTCGGCCCCGAAGTGTTCCGCGCCATGCTCAGTTCGATGGAACGCGACCAGTTCAACGAGAAACGCTCCAACAAACTGCGCGATTTCATTCTGGACGATCAAACCCTCCTGGTCGAGCTGATCGGTTCCGCCGACCTGGAGGTCATCAAGGACTTGACACGCGCCCTGCAACTTTCCCCCTGCTTCGACGACATGGACAAGCGTTCCCTCCTGGCCCGCATCGTCAAGAGCTACCCGGCCGTGCAAACCATGATTTCCGGCGAGCAAACCAAGTCCGAAAAGCCCGAAGCCACACTGGTCGTTTCCTGGGAAAGCCTGGAGCGGCGCAAGAACGAGTACGCCGAACTGGTCCAAAAGGCCATCCCCGCCAACTCGAAGGAAATTGCCGTCGCCCGCAGCTACGGCGACTTGCGCGAGAACCACGAATACAAGGCCGCCAAGGAAATGCAGAAAATCCTCATGCGCCGCAAAGGCGAACTCGAGGACCAAATTGTCCGCGCCCGCGGCAGCGACTTCGCCAATCCGCGCACCGACGTTGTCAGCATCGGCGACACCGTCTCCGTCACCGATCTGGAGCGCCAGCACGCCGAGAATTTCACCATCCTGGGCGCTTGGGATTCCGATCCCGACAAAGGCATCATCAGCTACCTGACCGCCGTCGGCCAGGCGCTGCTCAACACCAAGCCCGCCCAGGAAGTCGAAGTCCCTGTTGAAGGCGGCAAGCGGCGCTACCGCGTGGAGTCCATCACTCCCTTCAAACCGGTGCAACCGACTGAACCGGCTGAACCGGCTCAACAGGCGTAGTGCGGGTCGCGGCAATCCCAATGGGGTTGCAGCTTTTTAGCGTGGCGCAGACTTCCAAGTCTAATCCAAAAAGTTAGTGGCATTAGACTTGGAAGTCTGCGCCACCCTAAACAGATCCGCGAATGATCCGCCAGTCCGCCCGCTAATCTACTCTATACGCAAGTTGCCGTGACTCATTGCGAACCGGGGCTACCGCACGATGACTTCAGGCGGGCGGACTCGCAACAAGGGCTTGATATGCAATGCGGCGGATGATAGATGAAGTGTCCATCATGACTATTCACCCTATTTGCCTGGCCCGTGCTGGGCTTTTCGGCTTTTTGACCTGCGCGCCCTTTTTTGGTTTTGCGCAAAATGCGAGTTCCCAAGCGCAGCCCGCCGGCGCGCCTTCGATTCACTGGGTTTGCACCACGCAAGCCGAACCGTGGAAGGAAATGCCGGTGCTCTTCCTCGCAAGCAAGCCGGGCGCGGCGTCCAATGTGGTGGCGCTGGATCCAAAAACAGTCTATCAGACCATTGACGGTTTTGGCGGATGCTTTAACGAATTGGGCTGGACGGCCCTCCAACCACTGGACGACGCGCAGCGGGCGACCGCGCTGAAAGCCCTGTTCGACGCCGGCGGCTGCAACTTCAACCTCTGCCGCGCGGCCATCGGCGCCAACGATTTCGCCCTGGAGTGGTATTCCCTGGATGAAACGCCGGGCGATTTTGCCATGACCAATTTCAGCATCGAACGGGACCGCAAGATCCTCATCCCTTTCATGAAGGCGGCGATGCAGTATCAGCCCAAGCTCGCCGTTTGGGGCGTACCGTGGTGTCCGCCCTCGTGGATGAAAGACAACAACGCCTATAAGGGCGGCAAGATGAAGACGGACGCCCAAACGCTGGCGGCTTACGCGATTTACTTCTCAAAATACGTCCAGGCCTATCGCAAGGAAGGCATCAACCTCTACGCCGTTCATCCGCAGAACGAACCGATCTATAACAACAACGTCTATCCCCAATGCGTCTGGAGCGGCCAGGAAATCAACACCTTCCTGCGCGATTTTCTGGTTCCCCGCCTTAAGAAGGACAATGTGGACGTGCAGGTCTGGCTCGGCACCATCGTCAGCTCGAAACTGGCCGATTACACCGATCCGGCGCTGGGCGACCCGGCGACCGCCCCGGCGATCACCGGCGTGGGTTATCAATATGGCGGCCAGGACGCCATGCTCGCCACGCACCAGAAGTATCCTGACAAGAAGATGTTGCAGACGGAGACCGAATGTTACAATGGCGCGAACTCCTGGGACGAAGCCGCGACCACCTTCCGCAAGATCATCGAGGACATGAACCATTTTGCCAACGGCTACAACTTCTGGAACATGATCCTAAGCGAGAAATCCACCAGCACCTGGGGCTGGAAGCAAAACAGCCTGCTCAAGATTGACGGCCAGACCAAACAGATCATTTTCAATCCCGAATTTTATGCCATGAAACACTTCGGCCATTTCGTGATGCCCGGCGCCGTCCGCATCGGCTTGTCCCAATCGCTTGGAAGCGTCCGCAACGCGGAGCAGTTCGCGACCCAGAGCCTGGCCGCCTTCCGCAATCCATCGGGCGAATTGGTGCTGATCCTCCGCAACCCGAATGACGCCGTTCTGCCGGTCACCGTGGAAGCCGGAGAGCGCGCCGCAATGCTGCCCCTCCCCGCCCATTCCATGAACAGCGTCGTCCTTGCAGGCTGGTGACTTCGCGGCTACGTTGAAGAATGTTGCAGTTTGTTTTGTTCCTGCTTGCGTTTTGCCTGTCGGTGAGGGCCGCTCCCGCCCCGGCGCTTCCGGCAATTCCCATATCGGGAACCAACCAGCCGGCCATCCCGTCATTGGATCAGGTGATGATCAGTTTTGTGCGCAAGATCAACACCACCGCGGGAACGCTGGCGATTTCCAGGCGGGGACAGTTGTTGTATGAGCGCGGTTACGGCTGGCTGGATCAGCAGCACAAGTACCTCGCGCCGCCCAACGCTTATTTTGGAATTGCCAGTTGCGAAAAGCCAATCACGGCCGCCGCGGTCCGAAAGCTGGCCGCCGAAGGAAAGTTGAGTCTTGATGCTCCGCTATTTTCAACCCTCGGCATCCATCCGGCGGGGAGCATTGTTGACCGACGGGTCACCAACATCACGTTCGAGGAGGTGCTGGAACACCGGGCGGGTTGGGGCGGGGATATCCGCGACGATTTGGCGAACGCGGCATGGGAGGCGGGAGTGCGCCCGCCGTATACCATCCCGGTGTTGCTGGCGCAGGTCATGTCGCGCCAGCTTGAGAATGAGCCGGGCAAGGTGGAGAAGTATTCCAACTTCGGTTTCGACACGTTGCGATATGTGGTCACATACGAGTCGCATGTGACACCGGGGGTCTATTTCCGCGATAAACTGTTGCAATACAGTTCCTGCAAGGAAATTGGACAGCCCGCGGAACTGACCCCGGCTCAACGTACTTACCGCGCGGTCTGGAATCTCAACGCCGGCGGGCCGGTCTTTGCCTCGGCAAAATATCTTTGCGCCTTCATGGATGAGTATTGGCTGACGGGCAGACCCCGTGGCTACGGCTACCCCTTATGGTACATGTATGGCACCCTGAACGGTTCCACCGCCATCATGGTCTGGCGGCCGGACGGCATCAACATTGCCGCCGTTTTCAATGGCCGGAATGAGACCAAGCATGAGGACATCCAGGCCGCCCTGGAAAGCGTCGTGACGCAGGTGTTCAACATAACTCCATACCGCTTTTCGCCCTGACGCTTTTTGCCCATCCTCTCCCGATCTTAATCCTAATCTTAATCTTAATCTCTTCTTCTCTTGACGATGGAGATTGAGATTAAGATTAAGATTAGGATTAAGAAGCCTAAACCCGAAACTGCCCCCAAAAGATTTATGTTTATCTTTCCGCCGGTCTGTGCTTTAATATCGAAACGGAAACAAACACGTTGAAAAAGATTCCCGCGCCGGTGGCGGGCAATGGCGCGAGTCGCGTCGCCCAGGCAAAGCGCCCGGCAACAGGAAAAAGTATGAATTCCAAAAAGTTCACCACGATCCCACTGGCCAAAGGCCAGCTTTGGAAGATGGCGGACAAACAAATCGAGATCATGGAAGTGGGCAAGACCCTGACGCATTATCGGCTCTTTCAAAACCAAAAACGGGTGCCGATCAGCCTTGGGGGCATTGCCGCCGTTCAGGCCTATCTCAGGGCCAACGGCGCAAAGCTCGTCAGAAAAGCCGCCGCCGTCAAGGCCTGAATCACATCAAATCCACCGGGTCAATGTCCACCGTCATCTTCACCTCTTCAGGCAGGGTCAGCCCGGCGCTCAATTCGGCCAGCAACAGGCTCAGCCGGCTCATTTGGCGTGTCAATAACATGATCTGAAAGCGGTACTCCGTTTTCGTCCGCGCCAGCGGCGCGGCGGCCGGACCCTTGATCATCAAATCGGGCAGCGCCGCGGTTTTTTTCTCCAGTTCGCGTTTCAGGTAATCGGCGGAGAACTTCACCTTCTCCTCGTTGCGGCCCCGCAGCAGCAGGAGCGCGATGCGGGTGAAGGGCGGATACTTGAGTTGCTGGCGGAACTCCATTTCCTGCTCGTAAAAGCCGTTGAAATCGTGCCGCCGCGCGTACTGGATGGCGGGATGAAAGGGCGTGAAGGCCTGCACCAGCACCTCGCCCTCCACGTCGCCGCGCCCGGCCCGCCCCGCGACTTGTGTCAATAATTGGAACGTCCGCTCGCTCCCGCGAAAATCGGGAATGTGCAGCCCCAGGTCCGCGTGGACGATCCCCACCAGCGTCACATTCGGAAAATGCAGGCCCTTGGCGATCATCTGCGTGCCCACCAAAATGTCTATTTTCCCAGTCCGCACGTCGCCCAGGACCCGGCGGTAATCCTCCTTCCGCTTCAAGGTGTCCGAGTCCATCCGCTTGATTCGCGCGCCGGGAAACAGGGAGACGAGCGTGGACTCGACCCGCTCGGTTCCCAGGCCCGAATAACGAATGGCCGGATTCCGGCATTTGGCAGCGGGACAAATCAGCGGCGCGGCTTCCTCATGGCCGCAGATGTGGCATTTCAACTTTTGCTCCTGGCGGTGATAGGTCAGGGAGACGCTGCAATCGGGGCATTGGGCGACGTAGCCGCAAAGCTCGCATTGCAGCGAAGTCGCGTAACCGCGGCGGTTCAGGAAAAGGATGGTTTGTTCCTTGCGCTCCAGCCGCTTCTGGATCGCCTCCTTGAGCACCAGCGAAAAAATGGCGGCCTTCTTCTCGTGCCGCGCCACCTGGCGCATGTCCACCACGCGGACTACGGGCATTTTCTTGTCGTCCGCGCGCAGGGGCATTTCCAGGAGCCGGTATTTCCCCTTCTGCGCATTGTAAAAACTTTCCAGGCTCGGAGTGGCGGAACCGAGCACCACCACGGCGTCCTCCATTTGGGCGCGCACCACCGCCACGTCGCGCGCGTTGTAGCGGGGCGCTTCCTCCTGCTTGTAGGAATGTTCGTGCTCCTCGTCCACGATGATCAACCCCAGCCGCTCCACCGGCGCGAACACGGCGGAACGCGCCCCAATGGCGATCCGGGCGCGGCCCTGGCGGATTTTGTGCCATTCGTCATGGCGCTCGCCGGCGGACAAATGGCTGTGCAGCACCGCCACCAGCGTTTGCCGCGGCCCGGAACTGAACCGCGCCTTGAACCGTTCCACCGTTTGCGGCGTGAGCGAAATCTCCGGCACCAGGACAATCGCGCCCTTCCCCTGCTCCAGCGCCAGCGCGATGGCCTGCAAATACACTTCCGTCTTCCCGCTCCCCGTCACCCCGTGCAGAAGAAAGGCGCGCTGTAGCGTCGCGCCTCCGGCGCGATCCTCAACTTTCCCAGTCACCCCGCGCAGCGCGGCGCTGATTTCCGCCAGCGCGCGCGCCTGATCGGCATTCATCTCCAGGCTTTGCGTCGGCAGGATCGTTTCCCGCGCATACGGGTCGCGCTCGGATATTTTCGGGGCGATGGCCAGCAGCCCTTTGTCCTCCAGCCGCCGCACCGTTTGGCCGGCGGCGCCGGTGGCGCGCAGCAACTCCTGCAACGGCGCTTCCGCGTGGGCGCGGGCGAACTCCAGAATTTCCTCCTGCCGGCGGCTCAATTTCGGACCGGGGCCGTGCTGCGGCAGGACGCGCACGAACAATTGTTCCCGCCAGCCCTCCTTCTCCTTCCGCACCGCCTCGGGCAACACCGTCCTCAGCGCCGCTTCCGGGCCGCAGCAATAGTATTCCCCCATCCAGCGCGCCAGCCGCAGGATGGCCGGGCTGACATGCGACTGGCGGCCGATCACCTTCAGGAGCGGGCGCAAGTTCGGATGCGGCGAAGTTTCCAGCAGCGCGGTCACGCAGCCGAGCACCTGCCGGTGTGCGAACGGCGCCTTGACCCGCGTCCCCACCTCCACCTGCGCGGCCATCTCGGCGGGGATGAGGTAATCGAACTCTTTGCCCAGAGCCAGATCGAGAGTGACACGAGCAATCATGCCGCAAGCAAACGGCAAAACCGCCCATTTAAAAAGCATTATTATCCGCCGACTGGCATCGGCCTTCATTCCGTTTGTAGCGTCGAGCCTCCGGCTCGACCCAAGGGCGGCAAGCCCTGTCTCATCCAGCCGAAAGCGGAACTGTCGTTCCGCGCTCCACGGCGCCTCGCGCCCCGGGCACGCGGCCGGGAGGCCGCCGTGGAGCGCGCGCGCGCCAGCGCCGCTTTCCCCCCGCCCCGCGCGTTTTTGGTTTTCCATACGCAATGAGCAATCACTGCAAGTGTCTAATTATGATGATCTTTCATATTTTTTCATTTTTCCGTTGACAACCCTGGATTAAAGGCTATTATTTGGAGCGTGATGAAAGGAAAAGAATGGGGAGGAGGCAACGGGACGCAGGCGGGAGCCTGCCGCCCATTGCGGATTGCGGATTGCGGATTGTGGATTTGCCGCAAAAAGGCCCGGCGCGGCCAGCCGCAACCACAGGAATCGAACCACGGATTCCCAGATGACAGGGATAATAAGACTTTTCAAAGCAAAGGCGCAGAGACGCAAGGAAGGAGAAAACTCTTTGCGACTTTGCGACTTTGCGTTGAAATCCGTGGTTCAATCCCTTTGGTTGAGCCTTTTGCGCCTTTGCGTTGAAACAGGGTTTTTATGACGCGAAATCCCAGGAAGAACCCAACGGAGTGCTGGAGTGATGGAGCAATGGGGCGGTGGTCAAATTTAGCCACCCATCACTCCATCACTCCATTCCGCCCCCCTCCAGTCACGCTCATGCTGGAAGGCCAAAATGAAGGCCAATGAAGGTCAATGAAGGTTAATGAAGATTAAAAAAGAGATTTTTTTATGAGCAAAACTGGCGAAAGGCGTCAAATCCGCCCGGACTCCCCGGCTAGTCGAAGTGGTCAAGAAACGCCAACTTCACGAGGCCGCCCAGGCCGGGGCTTCCAAAAACGCTAAAAAACACTTGCGCTCACCGCACTTTTCGCCTTTATTTACAGTGAAAATGGAATGTTGCAGCAGTCATAACCCAATTCAATCTTATGGCACGCATCTTTAACAACATCGTCGAGACCGTCGGCCACACCCCGTTGGTCCGCCTCAACAAAGTCACCGCCGGCCTGAAAGCCACCGTCCTCCTCAAGTGCGAGTTCTTCAATCCGCTGGGCAGCGTCAAGGACCGCATCGGCATGGCCATGATTGAAGACGCGGAAAAGCGGGGTATTCTGAAGAAGAACACGGTGATCATTGAGCCGACCAGCGGCAACACGGGGATCGCCCTGGCGTTCGTCGCCGCCGCCCGGGGTTACAAATTGATTTTGACCATGCCTGACACCATGTCGGTGGAACGGCGCACGCTGCTGGCCATGCTGGGCGCCAAACTCATTCTGACTCCCGGCGCCGAGGGGATGAAAGGCGCCATCGCCCGCGCCGAGCAGGTGGCGCGCGAGACGCCCGACGCCTGGATTCCGCAGCAATTCGACAATCCGGCCAATCCCGAAATCCACAAGAGAACCACCGCTGAGGAAATCTGGGCCGACACGGACGGCAAAGTGGACATTCTGATTTCAGCGGTGGGGACGGGCGGCACGATCACCGGGTGCGTGGAGAGCATCAAGCCGCGCCGGCCCTCCTTCACGGCCATTGCCGTCGAGCCAAAGGATTCGCCCGTGATCTCCCAAACCCTGGCCGGACAGCCCGTCAAGCCCGGCCCGCACAAGATTCAGGGCACCGGCGCCGGTTTTGTCCCCAAGAACCTCCATCTCAAGGACAGCAAGGGGAATCCGCAAATTTGCGAGTGCATTCAGGTAAGCAATGACGACTCCTTCGTCATGGCCCGGCGTCTGGCCAAGGAGGAGGGATTGCTGGTGGGCATTTCCACCGGGGCCAACGTCGTGGCCGCCCTCGAGGTCGCCCGGCGCCCGGAGAACCAGGGCAAGATGATCGTGACCATCGCCTGTTCCACCGGCGAACGCTATTTGAGCACCGCCCTGGCCGCGGAAGCCAGGGCCGAGGTGGGCGGATAAGGGGAAATGCAGAATGCAGAATGCAGAATGAAGAATGGGGAGTGCAAAACCGGCTGTAGCGGCGGTCTGTGACCGCCGCAAATGAGGCCAAGCGGGCCGTGGGCGGAGCGCCTGGCAGGCGCCTGCCAGCCCGGCCAAAACTATTGTAAAAAAAATGTTGCATTATTTGGGGTTTGGGCTGATTGTCTAAGCGGTTGAAGGCCTGGCCGTTGGCGGGTGGAGATTTAATGAGGTATTTTGCAACGGTCCTCCAAAAATTCTGAATTCAAAGCGAACTTGATTTTTAGGGTCAGTTCAATTGACGGCCTTCACCTTTTGCAAGAGAAATCCTATGAGCAACGCGCCCAGCGCCACCACAGCCGACCTTGGAGCCGGATTCCTCGAAATTTCTGAAAAGGGTTTCGGTTTCCTCCGCACCAAGGAAAACAACTACCACCCCAAGCCCAGCGACATCTTCGTGACGCCGGACACGATCAAACGCAACTTCCTGCGCGAAGGCTGCCTTGTGGCGGGCGAGACCCAGCCGCCCCACCGGGGCAACAGCCCCCAGCTCAAAACGGTGGCCTCGGTCAACGACCTGCCCTTCGACGCCTATACCAAGGCCGTCCGCTTCGAGAACCTGACCACCATTGATCCGATCGAAAAGATCAACCTGGAAACCACCCCCGACCAGTTGGAAACCCGCATCATTGATCTGGTCACCCCCATCGGCAAGGGCACCCGCGGCCTGATCGTCTCCCCGCCGCGCACGGGCAAGACCACCATCCTCAAGCAGATCGCCAACGCCGTCACCGCCAATCATCCCGAAATCTATGTCATGGTGCTTTTGATTGACGAGCGGCCCGAGGAAGTCACCGATTTCCAGCGCTCCGTCAAAGCCGAGGTCGTCGCCTCCTCCAACGACCAGGACCTGGAAACCCACGTCCGCCTCTCCCGCTTCTCCATCGAACGCTGCCGCCGGATGGTCGAGTGCGGCCGCGATGTGTTTGTCCTCCTGGATTCCATCACCCGCGTCGCCCGCGCCTACAACAGTGTTCATGGCGGCAGCGGGCGGACGATGACGGGCGGCGTGGACGCCCGGGCGCTGGAAATTCCCCGCAAGATGTTCGCCTCGGCGCGGAAGATCGAGGAAGGCGGCTCGCTGACCATCATTGCCACCGCGCTGGTGGACACCGGGTCGCGCATGGACGAATTGATCTTCCAGGAATTTAAGGGGACCGGGAACATGGAGCTGATCCTGGAGCGCAAACTGGCCGAGCGCCGCCTTTTCCCGGCGCTGGACATCCCCAAGAGCGGCACGCGCAAGGAGGAGAAGCTGTTCTCGCCGAAGAACATCGAATCCATCCGCAAATTGCGGCGGATGATGGTGGACCTCAATCCGATCGAGGCGATGGAAACGCTGACGGCGGCGCTGAAGAAGCACAAGACCAACGACGAACTGCTGTCAAAGATAATTTGACTTGACACCGAATTTGTTCGACTTGACATCCTCCCCGAAAAAGACGCTTTTTTCCCGCCCGCCGATGGAGCGGATGCTGCGGATTCACCAGGCCGTCCAATCCGGCAAACATCCCAATGCCGTCTCGCTGGCCCTGGAGCTGGAGGTCAGCTCCAAGTCCATTCACCGCGATTTGGAGTTCATGCGCGACCGGCTGGAATTGCCGCTGGAGTACAGCGCGGCCCGCAACGGATATTATTACACCGAGGAAGTCGGGGCCTTTCCGACGCTGCAGATTACCGAGGGGGAACTGTTCGCGCTGCTCGTGGCGGAAAAGGCGCTGCAGCAGTACCGCGGCACCACCTTCGAGCGCCCGCTCCTGAGCGCCTTCAGGAAAATGGCCGCGTCCCTGCCGGACACCATCTCGCTCAACCTGGCCGACTGGGAGCAGACCATCTCCTTCCGCACCAGCGCGGAGCCGATCCTGAACTTGGAGAACTTCGACGCGCTGGCCAAGGCCGCCGCCCAGCGCCGCCAACTGGAACTGACCTATCGCAAGCCCGGCCGGCGCGAGACCGAGCTTCGCGTGGTGGACCCCTATCACCTGGCCAACATCAACGGCGAGTGGTTCCTTTTCGCCTGGTGCCATTTGCGCCGGGACATCCGCACGTTTGTTCCCGCCCGCATCCAAGCTGTCAAATATACCGGCAAAACCTTCGTCCGCCCCCTCTCCTTTTCCCTCAGGAAACGCCTGCGCGACAGCTTTGGCGTGCAATCCGGCCGGGGCCAGTTCGACGTGGTCATCCGGTTCGATGAAATGGTGGCCGACTACATTCGTGAGAAGAAATGGCACGAGTCCCAGAAACTGCGCGAACTGGCCGGCGGCGGCGTGGAACTGCGGATGAGACTTTCCAGCCTGGCCGAGGTGGAGCGCTGGATTCTCGGCTGGGCCGGCAACGCCCGCGTCCTACAGCCCCCCGAGCTGGCCGATTCTGTCAAGCGATCCGCCGAAAACATCCTGCGCAATTTCGCGGGATGATCCCTTCCAGTTCCGGGTTCATTGCGGGAAGACCTGCTTCAAAACCCGTTCAGCTTGCGCGTCTGAAAGAGTGGGGTCATGGAAAGTGTCGTAAGCGTCCTGCAATTGCCGGACGCGCACCTGCAACCGGGATACCAATTCCGGTTCATTGAAATCCGGATCGGCGATCAGGGTGTTGATAAAAAGGCAATAGCGGATGGCCAGCTTCAGGCCGCTCTTGTGTTCTTGGAGTTGCGCTGCCGTCGGCTCGTGGAACACGAACATGCTCCGGTGAACCTCGAGCATGCCGTCCACCCAGTCAAACCACTGTTCCATTTGCCGCAAGGTCAAGTCGCGGGCCTGGGCTTGAATGTCAGGAACCGTGCTGTCGGAGATTGCCGAGATCATGTCATAAGGAAACCCGTCCGGAAGGCTTTGGCAAGGTCGAAATTA
>Ga0187871_10003486_pt1 | contig 12202 bp, 9 predicted proteins | sample June2016WEW_16_1_FD_132988 | JGI IMG/M metagenome (GOLD analysis project Ga0187871, IMG submission 132988) | Peatland microbial communities from SPRUCE experiment site at the Marcell Experimental Forest, Minnesota, USA - June2016WEW_16_10 | ecosystem: Environmental > Terrestrial > Soil >... | reverse complement strand
GGGCAGTGGACCCACCGGGAGTGGCGCGTGCTGCGCGACCTCGGCGTCGAGACGACGATCCTGCCCAACACGACCCCCCGCTCGGAGCTGGACGCGGACGCGGTCGTCCTCTCGGGAGGGGCGCTCAGCTTCGAAGGGACCGCGACGCTCGGGGCGGTCGACGACTGGATCGACGCGATCGACGTCCCCGTCCTCGGGATCTGCGTCGGCCACCAGTTCCTCGGCCGGCACTTCGGAGGACGCGTCGTCCGCGGGGACCCCGAGTTCGGCGCGGTCGAGGTCACGGTCGACCGTCCGGACCACCCCCTCTTCGAGGGCCTGCCCGGACCGCTCCGGGTCTGGGGCAACCACAACGACCACGTGGTCGACCCGCCGCCGGGGTGGTCCACGCTGGCCCACTCCCGCTCCTGTCCCGTCCAGGCGATGGCCCACCCCACCCGCCTCGTCTGGGGGGTCCAGTTCCACCCCGAGGTCGAGCACACCGACGGCGGCCGCGACATCTTCCGCCACTTCCTGGCGCAGGTACACCGCTGACCGGGCCGCTCGGAATATGTAGGACCCCCCGCTCCCCCGGCGAGGGCAGATGACGCGACCGCACCGGGCATCGGGGGTTCGGGAGCACGATCTCGTGGCCCGGGCCCGTGCGCTCCGCGACTCGGTGGATCCCCTGTTGCCCCGTCTTTCGGGCGATGCGCCCCGCGACCGGTTCGACCGGCTGCGGGCCGACCTCGAGGAGGTCCGCGCGGAGCGGGAGGACTCCGACCGGCTGGAGAAGCTCTCGAAGCGCGGGGACTCGCTCCCCCGCGCCTACGCCGGCCTCCTCCGGTACTACCTCGACCCGAGCACGCCGACGGTGCTCTCATTCCCCCTCCCGGGCGGCGAGGTTTCCTACGCCGTACTCTCGCGCGCGAGCCGCGAGGCCGAGGTCGCGATCCAGCAGTCGGACGACCCGGCCCGGGTGATGCTCGCCTACGTCGAGTGGGCGCGCAAGGGCCTCCATTTCTTCGCGACGCGCCGCACGCTCTGGTGCACCGGACGGTCCGCCGAACCCCCGCCGGAGTTCGTGGCGGAGAAGATCTCGGACCTGCCGTACCGGCTGACCCCGGATCCCTCCGGGCGACGGCTCGTGTGCGTCCACCTCGCGGCGAACGAGCCGCGGATGTACCTCGAGGTCGACTGGCCCGGTGCCCGCCGGTCCTTCCGGGTCTGCCGCCGATGCGCGAAGGAGGAGCGCCACCTCCTCTCCCATCTGTCGGAGGGGGCGGCGAGCCCCGACCCGACCGAGGCGTTCCCCATGGACGCCCGGTTGAACGTCCGCTGCGAGGGCGGGCCGGAATGCGTCCACGCCCGGGTCCCGCCGCTCCCGAAGGGGCTCCGGAAGAGCTACGAATTCGGCAAGCTCTCCGACGCGGCGCTGCTGGACGCCTACCGAGACGAAATCCGCCCGGCGATCGAGGCGACCCGCCGCACGACGTTCGTCGCGGGCGGGGTCTGCTACGGCAGCCGGTTGCCGGCGTTCCTGGACGCCCTCCGCCCGACCCCGGTCGAGCGGCGCGCCCTGGAGGCGGCCCTCGACCAGTTCTCCGGCTACTTCGAGGTCGACGAACCGGCGGCGAGCCGCGCCCTGGAACGCCTTTGGCCCCAGCACGCCGAGGCGATCGTGGGGGCGATCACGGACGACCGGGCGGAGGCCCGGCGGGCGCTGCAGGAGGCCCGGGACGCCCCCGGACGCATCGCCGAGATCCTGAAGCGCGCCCAGAAACGCGGGGAGGAGCGCGAGGTCCTCGAGGCACTCCCCCGGTACGAACGTCTCACCGCGGAAGCGGCGTGGGTCGACCGGGTCGCCCGAACGTACCGGATCCAGCGGGAGTCGGGTGCGGAGCGGGGGATCATGCAGACCCTCCCCCGGGAGGGCAAAGAGCGGGGCCTCGCCTACGCCTTCCTGATCGCCTTCGGGCGGGCATCGGCCCACGGCTGGCAGTTCACCCCCACCGAGCAGGAGTTCGGCCAATCGCTGGTCGGTCCGGTACGGGCCCTGCTGGACGCCCCGGCGGCGGGCTATCACGATGCGCTCGACCGACTGCTCCGGGCCGCCGGGGTCGCAAACTGGGGTTCCCGCGACCCGGGCGCCCCGACCTAAGGGCACCGACCACCTTCCGCCCCACCGGTCGGGGCTTAGGGGGCCGAACAACGGTTATTTGGACCAGTCGGTGCCTGCCGTCCGGTGGATACGGGACCGCTACCGGGAGTGAGTTCCACGAGCGCGCCAGAAGGAGGCCCTTCGAACGCCGTCGTTGTCGCCGGCGACGAGGAGACGCGAGTCCTGTTGCGGGGCCTACTGAGGCTCCATCATTTCCGTGTCGACGGCGAGGCGGAAGGAGCCCACCAGGCCCTTGAGCTCGTCGAACGCCACAAGCCGTGCCTCCTCGTCGTGGACGTGAACCTTGCGGAGGGGAGCCCGCTCACCCTGCTCAAGGAGGCCCGCGGCCTCAACCCGCAGTTGCGCACCATCCTCGTCGCCCCGGCCTCTCGGCCCCCGCCGGCGGCCGAGTCCCCCCTTCGACCGGATGTCGTGCTCTTGCGACCGTTCCGGATCCGCCAGTTCGCGGAGGCGCTCCGACCCCCCGGGACCGGTGGACCGTCGCCCTAGTCGGACCGGCCCGGGTCTCCGACCCGGAAGCGCTCCAGCGCCGCCGCCTCCTCGAAATGGAGTTCGGCGGGGATCACGATCGCGTGAAGCGGGGGTCCGAAATCGAGAGCCCCCATTCGTCCCAGCGGGCCGAACCAGGCGGCCGCGTCGTCCCGGCCCACGCGCGCGACGACCGCGACCGGCGTCTCGGGGCCGACCACCGTCCCCTCGGGGTCCCGCTCGCACAGGATCCGGAGGGCGTCCGAAGCGGTGAGGAACCGGCCCTCCTCCGGCCGGAGGTCGAGAAGGACGAGCGTGTGGAGCCCCGCCGACCGGTTGGACCCGACCTGCTCGACGGGGGAGCGGGGGGCGAAGCCGGGGGCCGGGAACGGGACCGAAACGGTCCGGCCGAACCGGTAGTGCATCAGCCCGAGGTATCCGGCCGCCGCGGTCAGGATGCTCGCATTCGGCAGGTAGCGCCACGTGTGCCCCTTGGCCTCGGCGGCGAGCCGTAACGCGACATGGGTGGTCGCCGCGAACGGGTCGCCGACGACAAGGAGCGCGACGCGCGGGTGCGCGGCCAGCGCGTCGAGGACCGGGCGCTCGGATTCGAGCTGGGCCCGGTCGAGGCGCTCGACCGGTCGCCCGATCGCCTCGGCGAGGCGGTCCAGCGTGCCGGAGGGCGAGACCGCGGTGTACTCCTCCGCGAAGACCCGGTGCGCCCGGCGCAGCGCCTCGAGGTGCCGCTCCGAGAGCCCCCGTTCGTCCGCGAGACCGAGGCCCACGAACGCGAGCTCGCCCATCGGGCCGCCGGTTACACCCGGACCGCGACGACCGGGCACGGGGCCGCCCGGAACAGCTCTTCGAGGAAGCGTCGGGTGAGGAACGGACCGGAGGCGCCCTCCTCCTCGCCCACGACGAGCAAGAGCCCATACCGCTCGCGCTGGGCCGCCTGCAGGAGGAGGTCCGGGAGCCGGCGCCGCCGGCCGATCAGGGCCTCGGAGAAGGAGGATCGCTTGTGGATGATCGGCACGCCCCGGGGGCTCTGCTCCTCGGTCGGGGCGGCGTCGCGGTTCGCCCCGTCCCGCGCGCCGAGGCCGAGCGTCACCACGGGGACCCCGCCGCGACGGAGGGAGATCGTCTCCGCGATCTGCAGCGCCTTCGCGGTCGGATCCCCCTGGAGGGTCGGGACGAGCACGCGCGGAACGTGGTCGGCGGCCAACGCGAGTCGGTTCACGATGAAGACGTCCGCGCCGGCGTGGTGCAGGATCCCGCTCGCCGTGTGCCCGACGAACGGGTTGTGGCTCCTCCGGTTCCCCTGGAGGGTCAGGATGATCGCGTCCGCCCCCTCGCTCTCGGCGCTCTCGAGGATCTCGGCCGGAACGTCGGTGGCCGCGCGCACTTCCGGCTCGACCTTCACGTCCAGCGCGGCGCCCGCCTCGTGCGCGGGAATGACGATGTTCACGCTGGAGCGCCACTCCCGCGCGACCTGCGGGAGGGTCGTAGTGGGGATCACGTGGAGGATCCGGATCTCCCCGTCGGCCTCGAGGAGGCTCGCGGCGAACCGGATCATCGGCTCGACCTCGTTCGGCTCCTTGACCGGCACCAGGATACGCTTGTACACGGTTCACCGGCCTTCGAGGGGGAGGAGGTCGAGGTCGAGCTGGAGCACGTCGATGTAGGCGACGCCGACGTAGGGGATGAGTGAGTTGACGATGTGGGCGTTCACGAAGGAGAGGAGGAAGGCGACCGTCAGGTTTGACGCCTCGCTCACCCTCGGGACCTGGACCAGGACGGACTCCGGCGTAAGGTCCGGGTCGATGGACGACGCGGAAGGGGCGACCCACCAGAAGGGGATGGAGGCGTTCACCGTGAAGTTCCCATACTGTCGCGTGTAGTTGAGGGTCTCGTTGAGGAGCTGGCCGAGCGCCGGGTCGGTCGGACCGGGCGGCGTATCGGCCCCGAGGGTCGTGTTGTAGTCGGTCAGCGACGGACGCGACCAGAAGAGGTACGGGGCGCTCGTGTTCTGGGCGATCAGCGACGAGCCGGCGACGGTGCCGTTGGGGTAGTGGAGGAGCGAACCGTTCGCCGTGTCCGGCTCGATCACCTGGGCGACGGCGACCACGACGGCGGGATAGGCGAACCCCGAGAGGAGCACGGAGAGGGCGAGGAACACGACCGTCGCCCGGAGGTGCGTCCCCATGGAGTGGGATAATGGCGGCTTCCGTCGTAGGGCCCCGCCGGACTTTCCGGACGTCGGGGGAGGCGCGGCGGCCGCCGGCGGAACGATCGAGGTCGTCCCGGGCTCCGCCGGTGGAACCGGGGTCGCCTCCGCGGGGACCGGAACCGGGATCGGGATCTCAGAGCTCATAGGCCCCCGAGCGGAAGGATGTGGCCGATGCCCACCCCGAGCGACATGAAGAACGGCAGCCCGCCGAGGTACGCCAGCAGGAGGTAGATGAGCTTGATTCCGACGAACGCGCTGACGAGCCCGCCGATCCCGTAGTAGAGCAGGTTCCGGCGGAGGAGATCGATCGCGCTGCGGGGACGGAACGGCACCCCCGCGAGGGCGAGCGGGATCAGGAAGGGGATGATGATCGCGTTGAACAGGAGCGCGGAGAGCACCGCGAGCTGGGGATTGGACAGCCCCATGATGTTCAGGAACTGGATGCCGGGCAGCGCGCCGGAGCCGGCCGCGATGAACAGGGCCGGAATGATGGCGAAGTACTTCGCGACGTCGTTGGTGATCGAGAAGGTGGTGAGCGCGCCGCGAGTGATGAGGAGCTGCTTGCCGATCGAGACGATCTCGATCAGCTTGGTGGGGTCGTTGTCGAGGTCGACCATGTTGCCGGCCTCCTTGGCCGCGCTCGTCCCGCTGTTCATCGCGAGCCCGACGTCGGCCCGGGCGAGGGCCGGCGCGTCGTTCGTCCCGTCGCCCGTCATCGCGACCAGGCGGCCGTGGGCCTTCTCGCGCTGGATGAGGAGGAGCTTAGTTTCGGGTTTCGCCTCGGCCATGAACTCGTCGACCCCGCTCTCCTGCGCGATCGCGGCGGCAGTCAGACGGTTATCGCCTGTGCACATGATGGTGCGGATGCCCATCGTCTTCAGCTCGCGCAGCCGGTCCTTGATACCGGGCTTCACCACGTCCTTCAGGAGCACGAGCCCCAGTACCCGCTTGTTGACCGTGATCGCGAGTGGCGTCATCCCCTGCCGCGACGCCGCGTCCGCCTGCTCCTGCACCGCCGGCGGGATCGCTCCGGCGTACGCCTCCATCGCCTTCAGGGAGCCCTTGAAGCACTCGGTCCCGTCCGCGAGGATGATCCCGCTCATCCGGCGTTCGGCGGTGAAGGGGAGGACCTTGTACGTCCCGGTATCGAGCCGCCGCACGGGGGCGTTGCGCCGGGCCGCGAGGTGGACGATGGACCGTCCTTCGGGCGTGTCATCCACCGCGGCGGAGAGGAGGGCGCCGCCGAGCAGCTCCGGCATCGGCACTTCCGGGGCCGCCAAGAACTGAACCGCCAGGCGGTTGCCGATGGTGATCGTCCCGGTCTTGTCGAGGATGAGGACGTCGAGGTCGCCCGCGGCCTCGACCGCCTTGCCCGATTTGGCGATGACGTTCGCCTTGGCGACCCGGTTGATCCCGGAGATCCCGATCGCCGGCAAGAGGGAGCCGATCGTGGTCGGCATGAGGCAGACGAAGAGGGAGACGATCGTCGCGATGTCGATCGCGATGATGTTGGTGAAATTGGCAAGGAAGATGAACGACACGACGACGACGAAGAGGGCGATCGTGAACGCGTAGAGGAGCACGCCGAGCGCCAGCTCGTTTGGGGTCGGCTCGCGGCCCTGGCCCTCGACGAGGCGGATCAGTCGGTCAAGGAAGGACTCGCCCCGGATCGCGCTGACCCGAACGCGGGCCGTCCCCTGGATGACACGGGTGCCGCCCAGTACGCTCGTCTTGTCCCCCCCGCTCTCGCGGGTGACCGGCTCGGACTCGCCGGTCATCATCGACTCGTCGATCACGGCGATGCCGTGGATCACGTCGCCGTCGATCGGGACCGGCTCGCCCGCCCGGATCTCCATCGTGTCCCCGATCCGGAGGACGTCCGACGCGACCCAGTGTTCCGAGCCGTCGGGCAGGATCTGACGGGCCCGGATCCCGCTCCGGATCTCCCGCAGGCTGTCCGCCTGGGCGCGGCCCTGGGCCTCCGCGATCGACTGGGAGAGGTTCGCGAACCAGAGCGTCAGGAACAGGATGATCGTGACCGCGAGGTAGTAGGAAGGATGGTAGGAGTGCGCGACGTCCGGGAACAGCGAGGGGAAGAGGGTGAGGACGACGAGCAGGAGGAACAGCACGTAGACGCAGAACATCACCGGGTGGCGGTACTGGTGGCGGGGGTTGAACATCCGGAACGAGTCCACGAGGACCCTCCGCGGGGAGGTGTGGGGGCTCCGACGCACGGAGACGCGGGCGCCGAGGGTGGGAGACTCCGGCACCTTAGCCCCCTCCCACGATCTGGGCGAGCGGGCCCATCGCCAGCACGGGTAGGAACAGCAGCGCCGACGTGATGATCAGGAACAGCGTGAGGTAGATCGTGAACGTCCCGCTGGCGGTACGGAGGGTGCCCGAGCTCGGCGGCAGCGACTCCTGCTTCGAGAACAGGTCGCCGACCTTGAGCATCGCCCAGATGGGGACGAACCGGCCGACCAGCATCACGATCGCCCCTGCGATGTTGAAAAAGGGCGTCGAATCGGTGAACGCGCCCGTGGAGAGCGCGCTCCCGTTGTTGGCGGACTCCGACGTGAACTCGTAGAGGACGGCGGTGAAGTTGTGGGCGGTGGTGGGCAGCGTCGCCCCGTCGACCTGGACGTAGCCACCCGCGATGGAGACGACGAACGGGATCAGGATCGTCGCCGGGTGGATCAGCAGGGCGAGCGCCGCCCATTTGACATGCGAGGTCTCGATCTTCTTTCCCAGGTACTCGGGGGTCCTCCCGACCATGAGTCCGCCCACGAAGATCGCGAGTACCGCGAACAGGAGGAGCGTGCCGAACCCGGTCCCCTCTCCGCCGGGAGTGCTCTGGGTGAACATCCCGAACAGCAGCACCATCTGGGCGACCGGCGAGATCGAGCCGATGTCCATGTTGTTCGCCCCGACGTTGGCGTAGACGCTCACGACCTGGAACAGCGAGCCTTCGGGCAGGCTGAACCGGGTCTCCTGGCCCACCGGATAGCCGTTGGTCTGGGGCCCGAGTCCGGTGACGCTCGCCAGCGCGGGGTTGTTGATCGCCTGGAACGCCACGAACAGCCCGAACGCGATCACGAGGACTATCAAGACCGTCCCCATGAATGGCCAGGCTTCGGCCCGGCGCCGGATCATCTGCGCAAACGCGAACGGCGCGGCGAAGGCGATGAGGAGCATGAGGAAGATCGCGAAGAGGTTCGAGATCGCGGACGGGTTGGCGAGGGGGGAGGCCATGTTGGCGGAGTACCACCCACCGCCGTTCGTGCCGAGGATCGAGATCGTCTGCCAGCTCGCGACCGGACCGAGGTAGATCGTCTGAGTGCCTCCCGTGAGTGGGTGGGCGATGACGGTGGCGGTCCAGGTCTCGGGCACCCCCATCACGACCAGGAGGAGGGCTCCGACGAGCGCGATCGGCAGGAGGACCCGGCTGATCGTCCGGACCATGTCGACGTAGTAGTTGCCGAGGGTACCGTCCTTCCGGACGAACCCCCGGATCATCGCCGCCATGACGCACAGCCCCGTCGCGGCGGAGAGGAACAGCGCCAGCTGCCAGGCGATGTCCAGCGACCCGAAGCTGATCTGGGATTCGTTGGTGAAGTGCGTGAAGTCGGTGTTCGTCGTGAAACTGGACGCCGAGTGGAAAGCGAGGTCCCAGGTCATGTTCGGGACCCCGGTCGGGTTGAGGGGGAGGTTCGCCTGGTCGAAGAAGAACCAGAACATGAACAGGAGCATCCCCCCGTTCACGAGCAGGATGGCGAGCATGTACTCCCGCGCGGCCATCTGGCGGCGCGGGGAGGTGCCGAGCAGCCGGTAGATCCCCGATTCGAGCCGGGTCAGGAGCACGTCCCCCGGGAGGGGGCGGTCCATGTACACCTTCCCGAGGTAGGCCCCGAACCACGGGGCCACGGCGACGGCGAGCGCGAGCAGCAGGACGACATCCCAGAAGGATTGGACCTCGAATGCCATGGCGACCGCCCCCTCAGAACTCTTCGGGGTGGATCATCGCGTAGACCAAGTAGAACGTCAGGGCGAGGCAGACGAGCGTCAGGACGGTCAGCCCGAAATTGTGAGTGACCCAGCCGAAGGCCCCCATCGACACCTGGGGCGTTGGACCCGGACCCCACTATTTAGGCGCGATTCCCGAGCCGCATGGTAGCACGCCAATTCCGAACGTTTATCCGCCGTTCTTCATCGCCCGGCGCCGCCGTTTCGGCGCCGCGGTCTCCCCCGGGGCCCGGCCGTCCGTTTCGGCCGCACGGCGCTCGCGGGTCTCGGAGGAGAGGCGCCGGACGATTCGCCGCATCGCCCGCTCGCGCCGCACTTCGGCCGCTTGGTAGCGCACGTCCCGCGTCTCGCGCGTGAGCAGCACGGTCACCCGCCCGACCGAGCTACGCCCCGTCCGACCGCGGCGCTGGATCGCGCGGATCTCGCTCGGGACCGATTCGAAGAAGACGACCAGGTCGACGTCGGGGATGTCGAGCCCTTCCTCCGCCACGCTGCTGGCCACCAGGAGGGGGAACTGCCCGGCCCGGAACCCCGCCAGGACCCGGGCCTGGTCCTTCTGGCTCATCCCCTTGTCGTCCTTGTCGCGGGTCGCCTGCCCCACGAACCGGGCGACCGCCCAACCGTTCGTCTCCAGGACCTCCTGGATCGACTGGATCGTGTCCCGGTATTGGGCAAAGATGAGGATCCGCACGGGGCGGTCCCGCGCCGCGTCGAGGGTCTCCCGGACCAGCCGGACGAGGGCGTCCAGCTTGGGATGGGAGGCCTCCTTGGAGGTGCGGAGGAACTCGGCCGCGACGGTCCGGGCCGCGGCGACCTCCGGCAGCTTGAGGAACGCAAGGTCGCCCCGCGAGGGCTTCTCCTTCGCGGCCACCCGCTCGAGGTACTGGAGGAACGGGGCGACCCCCTGGGTCTCGAGGCGCTCCTCGGCGTGGTGGAGGTGGAGGAGGACGAGCTGATGGAACAGCGGCCCGAACTTGCGGACCATCGGCCCCGGCCGCGCGAAGATCTCGCTCCGCAACGCGATCAGGTCCTTCACCGAGATCGAATCGATCGGCTTCTTGCGGAGGTAGCCCATCTTCTGGAGCTTCCGGCCGGTCGCGCGGGCCGCGGTCTCGAGGTCGGTCCGGATCGCCTCGGCGACGGGGGCGAGGTCGACCCAGACGTAGTCGACGTCGATCGGCTGGACGTACTCGGCCACGCCCGGGTCCTCTCGGCTGTGCGCCTCGATGCGGGTGACCCCGAGGGCGGCCACGACCTCTTCGATGTGCTCGTCGCGACCGCCGGGGGACGCGGTGAGCGCCAGGATGTGGCCGCCGAGCGGGCGCTCCGCCCGGTACCGCTCCGCGATCGGGACGTAGACGTACTTCCCGACGGCGTGGTGGGCCTCATCGAAGACGATCAGGGCGACCTCCTTGAGGTCGTACCGTCCGGCGACCAGGTCGTTCTGGACGATCTCGGGCGTCGCGAACACGACATCCGCGTCGGCCCAGCTCCCCTCCCGGACGGGTCGGTGCACGGACCCGGTAAAGCGGGCCGTTCGAAGCGGGACCAGCCACTGGCGGAACGAGTCCGAGTGCTGCTGGACGAGCGGGCGAGTCGGCGCGAGGACCAGGACCTTCGCCTCCTGGCGTCGCAGCACCTCGGCGGCGATCAGGGCCGCGACGACGGTCTTCCCGAGCCCGGTCGGGAGGACCACGAGCAGGTCTTCCTCGAGCCCCACCCGGGCCGCGTCGATCTGGAACGGGAGGGCCCGGATGAGACCGGGCCGCAGCATGGGGTGCTCGACGAGGCCGTCGACGATCCGCCAGACCCCCGGAAGGGGCTCTGGACGCGCCCGGACCGGCGGGGTGGGCGGCGGAGCCGGAGGCTCCCCCGGTGTCGCGAACTCGTCGAGACGCCGCTGCGAGCTCACGGTCCCTCGAACGGCTAGTACGCCCGAGGGATAGTCGCTTCCCTGCGGAAGGCAGTCCGCCCTAGGTGGGGACCGCGGGGTCGGAGCGGCGGACCTCCCGGGTGAGGGAGGACCGGCCGCCCAGGTAGGGCCGGAGCACCTCGGGGACCGTCACGGAGCCGTCCGGTTGCTGGTACTGCTCGAGGATGACCGCGAGGCCCCGGGAGGTCGCGACCGCGGTGGAGTTGAGCGTGTGGGGCACGCGCTTTCCGGGCCGACCGGCTTTGCCGAGTCGGATCCCGAGCCGGCGAGCTTGGTAGTCGGTGCAGTTCGAGCAGCTCACGACCTCGCGGTAGGCCTGCTGGCGGGGGAACCACGCCTCGATGTCGTACTTCTTGGCGGCGACCGTTCCGAGATCTCCCGTGCAGACGTTGACGACCCGGTAGGGCACCTTCAACCGGCGGAACACCTCCTCGGCGTTCCCCCGAAGCTCCTCGAGCACCGTGGGCGACTCCTCCGGACGGCAGAACACGAACTGTTCCACCTTCTGGAACTGGTGGACCCGGAAGATCCCCTTCTGGTCGACGCCGTGCCCCCCGATCTCCTTTCGGAAGCACGGGCTGACCCCAGCGAGTCGGAACGGAAGATCGTCCTCGTCCAGGATCTCTCCCTGGTACAGGGCCGCCAGAGGATGTTCGCTCGTGGCGATGAGGTAGAGGTCCTCGCCGTCGATCTTGTACATCACGTTCTCGAAGTCGGCGAGGTCGGTCACTCCCTCGTAGGGGGCGCGGCGCAGCATGTAGGGGGGTGCGACCGGCGTGAACCCCCGTTCGGCGAGCAGGTCGAGGGCGAACCGCTGCAGGGCGAGGTCGAGGAGCACGACCGGCCCGCGCAGGTAGTAGAAACCGGCGCCGCTGGCCCGTCGGGCGCGGTCGAACTCGGCCATGCCCAGCCCTTCGAGCACCTCGGCGTGCGACCGGAGGCCGGTGGCGTCCGTTCGGGGGTCGCCCCACGTCGAAACGACGACATTCTCCGCATCCCCCGCGCCGTACGGGACGGATTCGTCCATCAGGTTCGGGATCCGACGCAGGAGCGCATCGCGGGCGTGGAGCAGTTCGGCCTCCAGCGACTCCGCCGCGCGCAGGGCGTCCGGCAGCTGTTTGGCCTCGGCGTCGAGGTCGGCGGAGGAGGTTCCCTTGGACCGATGCTCGGCGATCGCTCGGCTGAGCTCGTTCCGCCGCCGGCGGAGGTCGTCCGACGCCCGCAGGCAGGTCCGCCATTCCTCGTCCTTCTGCCGGACCTCGGCGAGGAGGAGGGTGTAGACCGGATTTTTCCGGCGGGCCAGGTTCTCTTCGACCCGGAGCGGTTCCTTGCGGAGGAGGTCGAGGTCGATCACAGGTCTACGGGAGGCGGTCGGTCCAAAAGTCTTTGC
>Ga0187871_10003485_pt1 | contig 12202 bp, 14 predicted proteins | sample June2016WEW_16_1_FD_132988 | JGI IMG/M metagenome (GOLD analysis project Ga0187871, IMG submission 132988) | Peatland microbial communities from SPRUCE experiment site at the Marcell Experimental Forest, Minnesota, USA - June2016WEW_16_10 | ecosystem: Environmental > Terrestrial > Soil >... | reverse complement strand
CGATCCGATGGTTTCCGCGGAATGCTGGCCACGCCACTGCGGCATCGGCGCGCCGAGCTCCAACAATTTAACTCTGTGAACTTGAGTAAATCGGCCGGGCGCTTGTTTCGCTGGCGCTCTAGATCCCCCGCGGGACAACGCCCCCGGTGTTAACGAAAGAGATTACGCAAACCTTAGTACTATTCGCTCCGTCGAGTCGGCCCTCTAGTCTGTAACCGAGGGCGGCGGCGATAGCCGTTGCGCCACGGTTTTGGAAAGAGCTGTGCATGAGAAACAATCAATATGGACGGCGTTTTTGCAAAGCACTCTACCTGCTGACCTTCAGCCTCATGGCGGTAAGCGCGGTTGGTCAAGAAAGCCGGAAATTAGTGGCAGCCCCGGCGCCGTCATATCCACAACTGGCCAGGCGTGACCAGTTGACCGGCACCGTCAAGGTTCTGGTCACCATTGCGCCGGATGGGCACATCAAGGAAGCCAAGGTGGTGGGCGGGCATCCCCTATTCGTGAGCGCAACGCTGGACACGTTGAAAAACTGGAAGTACGCATCCAGCAACGCCGACACAACCGCGATATTGGAGTTCAATTTCCATCCGTGACGCAATAAGGCTGATCCGCTGCAGTCCGGCTCGTTCAAAGCCTGGAATTATTTCCCCGAAATTCGATCGGTGGACTTCCAATCTCGCGCATTTCGGCGAGGCAGCGCTGCATCAGCTCGATCGAGCTGGCCATCTCCCGCGTGGACGTTCGGCCGCGTCCGCGTTTTCTGCCGCGTAGTCCGTCCAGAGTAGCTTTCAACGACGGCGCGTACCTCCCCGTGCACGCACGCAACTTTCTCGTCGCGTCGCGGCGCTCTTCCTCCTGCCTTAGCATGCGTTGCGCAACGATCGCCGCGCTCTCTCGCTCGAACACCCGGCCCAGTTGCACGCCGATGTCGGCAATCGCCCTCACCAGCGTTTCCTCCAGTGGCGTGGGTGTATCCGACGAAGATTCCAATATTGCCCGGAGTTCGTCACCCTCCAAGACTGCGAATCCCAAGGATTGCGCGAGCCCGGCTTTTTTTCCCTGGCGAATCCGGCATTCCAGCAGGAAATTGTTGTTCAAATCTCGTTCGTACCTCTCGGTGGCATCGCAAAACGCACGGAATCGCTTGCAGTCGCTGAGGTGCCAAATGGGCTTCGGCGCGAATCCCATCGTGGAACCCTGATCGACAAGAAAGAGCTGCCCCACGGGCCACCCGATGTGCTTGCAGACCTCACTGAGGCACACCTCCGCGGCCTGTGCGACGCTTGTCGAATTATTGATGGCGATGGTGATTCTGTGCAACAGGTACAGAGCCCCAGACCTGGCTTGTTCGCTTCTCCTGTGATCCGTAATATTTTCAAACGCGGCACCTACACAATTATCAGGAAGGGGAAAGCAGTCGAACCAGAAAATGCTGCCACCAACCCGCGCATCGCCGTAACGCACCTCCCCGGCGGTTTCTGGTTTTCCGGACACGATGACTCGACGGCAGCAAACGGGAAGATTGGTCTTCAACAGCGAAGGAAACGTTTCTCCGATTTCCTTGCCAATGACGTCGCGCAGAGGAGTTCCCAGCTCCCGTTCGGCGGCTCCATTCACAGCCAACAACCGCAGGCTGCGAATATCGCCAGTATCTTTGAGTTGCCAGACGATAAGTCCGACAGGAATATTGTGAAAGGCATTCAACCGGGCAGTGGGATCAACGAAATTCTCGCTACACGCATCCTGTGCCATTTGCGAGCGACCTCGTAGGCGTTAACTATCGACCGAATTGATGCCGCCTGGCGCGCCGTTCGCGGACCTGGTCCGGGGGCGACACCAGGGTCGCCAAAGAGTAATGCATCGATATCGTATCGTCAAATATATTCTTAGTATAATTTGCGGTACGGTGACTCCAGCTTCCAGAATTGGGTACTATTTCTTAAGATAAAATAACATATGGTACTATCCCCCACTGTTACGATAGACTCCGCAGTACGGATGGACTACAGGAGGTGCTCATGATTGTCGCGGACCGATTGCGTGCGCTCCGGGAAGAAAAGAAGCTTTCGCAAGGAGACATACAGGAGCGAACCGGACTGCTTCGGTGTTACGTTTCCCGCGTGGAGAATGGCCACACGGTGCCCGCCGTGGAGACGCTTGAGAAATTCGCACGGGCGCTCGAGGTGCCGCTCTACGAACTGCTCTATGAAGGCGACGAACCTCCCCAGCGGCATCCCGTGCTCGACGGCAAGGGCACCGGCGCCGGGAACTGGGGCGCGACGGGCAAGGAAGCGCGCTTTCTGCGCCAATTGATACGCTTTCTCTCGCGTATGGACGAAAAGGATCGCAAGTTACTCTTGTTCGTAACCGCGAAAATGGCGAAGGCCAAGGGCAAAGAAGCCAAGTAACGACTGATCCGCCAACGGCGGTGGAATGAACCTATCGCTGGCGCGCCATCCGGCAGGCCAGGTGCGCAAGGGCGACGGACTCAACGCGAGAACGGGTACATCACCCACCCAATCCCGATGCCGATCAGCAAGAACATCAGCAGGGACCAGCCTATATATTTCAGGCGTTCCAGCGCAGGTCTGCGGCTCAAAAATCCAAAGGCGATCGAAACCGCCAGGGCAAACAAGACCATGGCCTGAAGATGGCTGAGTTGGAGTTTCACTCGGGCCTCAAGCCTTCCGCCCGCGGGCCGCTTCATAGGCATGCAACGCCGCGAGCAAATTCAGCACGCCCGCCGCGGCAAGGAAACGCGTCCCATAATCACCGTCGGCGCGGGATACATCCGGGCCGTCGGTCTCCAGCGATTTCGCAAGCAGATAGAAGGTTCCGGCGCCCAGGTCCGCGACGTAGCCGAGCGCGGCAAATGCATCGCCTCCGCCGGGAGTGAACAAATTGCCGCGCATGCCGGCGCCAATGATGACGAGCACTCCCACCGTCAGGAAGCAGGCAATCGCTCTGCCCCACATTTTTTGCAAGGCGTGGCCGAGGCCGGGCAAAATCCAGCCGGCGAATCCGATTGCAAGAGCGGCGCCTTCGGATTTCGCCTTGTGCTCCGAAGGCTCAACAACTTGAGCTTCTTCTTCCATCATTCTCGTGTCCGTTCCGGCAGCCCGCGTCCCGCCAATATTTATGCCAAGAGCGGCAGGATTTCCTTCTGAACCGCACCGGTCACCCGGGCTTCACGCTCTCCGATGTACACATCCACCTCGGTGCGAATCCCGAATTCCGGCAAGTAAATTCCCGGCTCAATCGAAGTGCAGGTTCGCGGAATCAGGTGCCGCACGTCATGCGTCTCGAGTCCGTCCATATTCGCGCCGTTGCCGTGCACGGATTCACCAATGCTGTGACCTGTGCGGTGGAAAAAGTACTTTCCGTAGCCGGCTTTTTCGATGACGGTTCGCGCGGCCTTGTCCACCTGCCAGCCTTGCAGCGGCTTTCCTGCCGCGACGCTCGAAAGAATGAGGTCGACGGCCAGGTCCCGCGCATCCCGAGCGACGCCAAAAACCTTCGCGTACTTTTCGGGAACCTTGGCGCCAAGAAAGCCGATCCAGGTAACGTCGTAGTAGACGCTGCCGGGCATATTCGCCTTCCCCCACACGTCGAGCAACAACAAATCTCCTTCGCGTATCGGCGACGACTTCCCTGCCGCCGGCCCGTAATGCGGATCGCTGGCATTTGCGTTAACCGCAACGTCCGGACCTTCTTCTCGCAAAATCCCGGATGCTCCAAACTCTGCGACGATCCACTGCTGAAGATCGTACTCGGTGAATGTCTTTTTCTCACGCACGTGCGTCGCGGCTTGCTGAAATGCATCGCGTATAATTCGATCGATTTTCTCGCCCGCCGCTAGATGCGATTCGAGCTGCTGCGGGGTCCAGCACGCTTCATATTTCTGCACCAGGTCGGCGGAACTTACGACTTTAACGCCCGCCCCACGCACTAGTTCCACGGTTCCTGCATCCACCATGGCCACGTACGGAATCGCCGCCTTCGGAGAATACTGCATGGCGACGGTTTTGGCCCGCCCGACGGTCTTCGCCAGATTTTTCCGCAGCTCCTCCTGGCCCGCGTAGTACAGCGTCTCGCCCGGAAGCGCCGCGAGAGATTCCGACTCGATTTTGTGAACCAGTTTTCGCGGCGTGCCTTTTGCCGGCACGAAATAAAACCAGCGCCGCGTCCGCATCGACGGTGGAAGATTCAAAATGCGCTGCGCAATGGGGTCGCGCCCGCGAAAATCATAGAAAAGCCAACCGTCGAGCTTGGCAGCCCGCAAATCCCTTTGTATTTCCTGGAGGTCTACACCCATGTGGCTGACTGGCCTTCCCGTTTCGCAAACGCCTACGCTTCGTGCAGCAAAAGTCCGCGAATCTGCTGCTCCCGCACACCGCGAACCTCGATACGTTTGGTGCGGCTGCGCTCGCCGCCGAGGATTCTAACAGCCGACTTGGGTGTTTTCAAAAGCGCCGCCAGATATTCACACAATGCCACGTTCGCTCGGTCCTCCAGCGCCGGCGCTTGCAGCCTTACTTTTAGCGCCCCCGCGATGACGCCGGCAATCTCGTCCCGGCTTGCGCGCGGCTGCACTCGCACCTGAAAAATGACCGCGCCATCGCGCGACGAAATCTCCAGATCTTGCCCGTCAATCTCTTGCGGCTCGCTCACGCCCGTACTTACCACGCCCGGCCATACTGCACCGGTCCAACGATCTTCACATCCAGCGCTTTCGCCGCGCGCCTCGGCCAATACGGGTCGCGCAGCATCTCGCGCGCCAGAAAAACGAGATCGGCCTGCTCGGTCGCAAGAATTGTGTCCGCTTGCGCGGGATCGGTAATCATGCCCACCGCGCCGGTCGCAATCCCGGACTCTTTGCGAATGGCCTCGGCAAAAGCCACCTGGTAGCCTGGCCCGACCGGAATTTTCGCGTACGGCACCATTCCGCCGCTCGACACATCGATGAGATCGATGCCCAAGGGTTTCAGCCGCTTGCTCAGCTCAATGGTTTGCGCAAGGTCCCAGCCACCATCGACCCAATCCGTCGCCGAAACACGGAACAACAATGGCAAGTTCGCCGGCCAGACTTCGCGAACGGCCTTCGTCACCTCCAGCGCAAAGCGCATCCGGTTTTCGAGTGGGCCGCCATATTCGTCGTTTCGAGAATTGCTTAGAGGCGACAGGAACTCGTGAATCAAGTAGCCGTGCGCGCCGTGAATCTCAATCACCTGAAATCCTGCCGCTAGCGCGCGTTGTGCTGCTTTTTGGAATGCCGCGACGATCCCGCGAATTTCGTCTTTATCCAGCGCGTGCGGCAGGGGGTAGCCCGCGTCGAATGGCGTCGCACTCGGCCCAACAGGTTCCCAGCCGCCTTCGGCAATCGACATTCCTTTGCCTCCGGTCCACGGCACCGCCGTGCTTCCCTTGCGCCCGGCATGCGCCAACTGCATTCCCACCACAGCTCCCTGCCCCTTCACGAACTCCGTGATCGGACGCCACGACGCGATGTGCGCGTCGTCGTAAATTCCTGCGTCGGCTGCCGAGATTCGGCCGCGGGCTTCCACGGCGCTCGCTTCGGTCATCACCAATCCCGCGCCGCCCACCGCCCGGCTTCCCAGGTGCACCATGTGCCACGGCTGCGGATGTCCTTCCTTCGCCGAGTACTCGCACATCGGCGAGACTACGATCCGATTTTTCAGCTCAATCTCTCTCACTCGAAACGGAGTGAACAGCTTCATCCAGCATCTCCCGGAAAAATGAACTCTTACGCCTTCGGCGCAGGCCGCTGCCCGAATAACGCCGTTCCCACGCGTACTTCCGTGGCGCCTTCCTCGATCGCCACTTCAAAATCGTGCGACATGCCCATCGACAAAACCGGCAGAGGCAGCCCGAGCTGTCCCGCAAGCTGATCGCGCAACTGGCGCAGCCTCCGAAAATACGGGCGCACCCGCGCAGCATCGTCCAGAAAAGGAGGAATGCACATCAATCCGCTTAGATGTAAGGAAGGCAGCGAAGTCACTTTTTCGGCAAGCGCCGGCAGATCCGCCGCATTCACGCCGCTCTTGGTGTCTTCGTCCGCTACGCGAACCTCGATCAGCACGCGTAACTTCGATCCGCCACCAATTTCACTCCGCGCACGGTCCAGCCGCTGCGCCAAAGCGGAATCGTCCACCGAATCGACGCAGTGAAACAACCCCGCCGCCCGCACCGCTTTGTTGCTCTGCAAATGCCCAATCAAGTGCCACTTCGCGTCAGCCAAATCGGCGAGCCCGCCGCGCTTCCCTTCCCACTCCTGTACGCGGTTCTCTCCGAAATCGCGCAAGCCCGCCGCATACGCCGCACGAATCGCCTCCGCCGGATGCGTCTTGGAAACGCCGATCACCGTGATCTCTGCGCTCTGGCGTCCAGCCCGGTGCGCAGCCGCGGCAATACGTTCCTGAATCCTGGCCAGATTTTCGCGCATCGCTTCCACGCTCACGCTCGCCTCACCGACCGCCACATCCGTCGTGACCTCGTTTCTTCATTACTTCCTTGCTTCGCTCCTTTTCACAATATCACGCGCCACATTGCGGCCCTTCCCGTCTCCCGGTAAACTATCCTCCAACGTGTTCACACCTGCGGGCAAACTCATCGCCATCGAAGGCATCGACGGCAGCGGCAAGCGCACTCAGCTCAATCTGCTTGAGAAAACCCTGACCGCGCGCGGCGTGTCCATGTTTTCGACGGGCTTTCCGCACTACGACTCCTGGTTTGGCAAAATGGCCGGCCAATTCCTGAATGGCGACTTCGGCTCGCTCGACACTGTGGACCCTCACTTCGCTGCGCTTCTCTACGCAGGAGATCGCTTCGAAGCTAAACAACCACTAACCGCCGCCCTCGATCAAGGCAAACTGATCCTTGCCGATCGCTACATCGCGTCCAATCTGGCCCATCAAACCGCGCGTGTTCCGCCTGACCAGCGCGCTGAATTCATTTCCTGGATTGAACATCTCGAATACGACATCTACGGACTTCCCCACGAAGACCTGGTGATTTACTTGCGCGTACCGGCGGCTCAAGCGCAGGCGCTGGTGTCAAAGAAATCCGCCCGCAGCTACACGTCCGCAAAGCAGGATATCCAGGAGAGTAACCTCCGCCATCTAGAGGATGCTGCGGGTATGTATGACGTTCTCTCGCACCGCCCGAACTGGACAACGGTGGAGTGCTTCGATCCTGTCCACGACGAGATGCGCGCGCCCGAGGCCATCGCCGGCGACCTCCTGAGGCTCGTCGAGCCGCTCCTGCCTGCCAAAGCCGCCAGTCACGCCGGAAAGGACGGCCGCTGACCGTGGGCTTCTCCGAATTTCTCGGCAACGAACGCCTGGTGGCCGCGCTTCGCGGCGCCCTGCGCACCCAACGCGTTCCTCACGCCCTGCTCTTCACTGGCCCTCGCGGCGTGGGGAAATACACGCTTGCCCGAATGTTCGCGCAGGCTGCCAACTGCGAGCGTCTTGCCGACGATTTCTGCGGCGAGTGCGAGACGTGCAAGCGCATCAGCCTGCTCGCCGAGCCGCAAAAACTCATCGAGCAAGGCCTGGCCGAGCGCGGCGAAAGCGCCGACGCCGCCACCGTGGAGCGCGTCCCGCTCATCCTGCAATCGCATCCCGATGTCTGGGCCCTCGTCCCCGATCCCGTGCGCCTCAAAACTCCGGTCGCCCGCCCGATGATGCGCATCGGCCAGCTTCGCGCCGTGCAGCGCGCCGCCTACTTCCAGCCGATGGGCCGCCGCCGGGTCTTCATTCTCGACGGCGCCGAAACCATGAACTGGAACGTGGCCAACGTCTTTCTGAAAATTCTGGAGGAGCCACCCGGCTCGGCAACCCTGATCCTGACCGCTCCGTCGCCGCACGTTCTACTGCCGACGATTGTCTCGCGGTGCCTGCAGTTTCACTTTGCGCCGCTGCCGCAAGCCGAAGTCGAAAAGATCCTGCAAGAGAAGACCGATCGCAAACCAGCCGACCGCAAGCTCGCCGCACAGCTCTCGGAGGGTAGTCCCGGACTGGCCATGGAAATGGACGTCGAGCAGACCGTGCAACGCCATCGCGACGCCCTGCGCATCCTCGATCGCTCCGCGCGCGCCGAAGGTTTCGCCCAGCTCTTCGCCAACACCAGCGCCCTCGCCAAAGATCGCGACACTTCCTTTGAAGAACAGCTTCAAGTCTTCTACGGCCTGCTCGGCGATCTTCTGGAAATAACGTCGGGCGCGAAACAACCCGTCCTGCGCAACCCGCATCTGTCGAAGGAACTGGAGACCCTCAGCAAGGCAGTGGATACTCCCTGGGTAATGCGCGCAATTGCGGGGTTCGATGAACTACACTCCGGACTGCGACGCAACCTGAATCGGCAACTCGGCCTCGACGCGCTGGCGGCCTCTCTGGCGTCAAATCCAACGCGCGCAAATCTCTCGCGACCATGACCCCAGCGCACAAATCCATTTTTCCTGACATTTCTGCGGGCAACTGTAACCCGCTACGTCGCGCATGCATCATACGAGAGAAGCCACCCCTACCAGTAAGGAGCAGTCATGGTAAACCGCAGGATGTTTCGTCCTGGCTTTGCGGACGTGAAGGATCAAATGCCTCCTAGGACTCCGCACGGGAACAATGGTCCCGCGCCGAGCAAGAAGCCTGCTCCGCCGGAGATGACTCACGCCGAGAATTTCTATTGGGTCAAGCAGATGCAGGCCCGCACGCCCATGGCGATCGTGCTCGATAACGGCGAAACCCTGCGCGGCACGGTCGAGTGGTACGACCGCGATTGCATCAAGCTAACCCGCCAAGGCGCCCCAAACCTGCTCATCTTCAAGCGTGTGATCAAGTACGTGCACAAAGACGGCGAAGAATCCGCCAACGGCGGCGACGAGTAATACCCCGAATCTCTAACTCCTTTACGTCAGTTTTCGACTCCGGCGATTGTAGGTAATCGGCACGCGCGCCCAAACGCCAGAGCGACGCCAGTACTCGGCGCACTCGACCCCGCCAGCCGTGTCACGTTTTGCCCATCTCCCGCGTCTAACCGAGCACCTTGGCCGACGCCGAACATCGGCCAGCATCGGAAAACTGTCATCCGAGGCCACCCAACGTGGGTAGGCGATTTGGGATTCCGGCCCGGCCGGAAAGAGTTTCAACCGAAGCGATTAGCCATATCGGGCAATAGAATGCGAAACTATACCATCCCGCAAACGACGCCCAACGAAGGAACCTGCATCCAATCATGCGTATCGGCATAACCTGCTATCCCACTTACGGCGGCTCCGGCGTCGTCGCCACTGAACTCGGCCAGGAACTAGCCGCCCGGGGCCACGACATCCACTTCATCAGCTACGCCCCGCCGATCCGCATGAATCCGAACGACCCCCATATCCACTTCCACGAAGTCGAAGTCGCCTCCTATCCGCTCTTCGACCACCCGCCGTACACGCTGGCCCTAGCCACAAAAATGCTTGAAGTGTTCGAGGCGGAATCGCTCGACATCCTCCACGTCCACTACGCGATCCCGCATTCCGTCAGCGCGTTGCTGGCCCGCTCCATGGCCGCCCCGCGCCGCCTCCCGTTCGTCACTACTCTGCACGGCACCGACATCACTCTCGTCGGCAGCAACCGCAGCTATCTTCCCATCACCCGTTTTTCGATCGAACAAAGCGACGGCGTAACCGCCATCTCCGACTATTTGCTGAAGCAGACCTTGAAGGAATTCGACATCAAGCGCCCCATCGAGGTTATCCCCAACTTCGTCAACTGCGACCTGTACACCCGCACGCCGAACGAAGCGCAGCGCGCGCAATGGGCGCCCAATGGCGAACCTATCCTCATGCACCTCTCCAATTTCCGCCCGGTAAAGTGCGTCACCGACGTTGTTGAAATCTTCGCTATCGTGCGTGCCAAGATGCCCGCCAAGCTAGTGCTAATAGGTGATGGCCCCGACCGGGGCGCCGCCGAGTACCTGGTGCGCAAAAAGCGCCTGCAAAAGGACGTCTTCTTCCTGGGTAAGCAAAATGCCGTCTATGAGAAATTAAGCTCCGCCGACCTGTTCCTGCTCCCCTCGCAACTGGAATCGTTCGGCCTGGCCGCTCTCGAGGCGATGGCCTGCGAAGTCCCGGTAATCGCCACCAATGTGGGCGGGCTTCCGGAAGTAGTGCAACATGGGGTGGACGGCTATTTAGTGGAGCCCGGCGACGTGAAAGAAGCCGGCCGCTACGCGCTGGAACTTTTGTCTCGCGCCGACCGCGGCCGCGAAATGGGCCACCAGGCCCGCATCAACGCCAAAGCCAAATTCTGCGCCAACGACGTAATCCCGCGCTACGAGGAATACTACCGCCGCGTCCTATCCGAATCCCGCGCGGCCCGCGCCTGATTCAACCGCTGTAGCGGCCGCCGATCGCGGGCATCTGCTCTTATCGGTATTCTAGACCGCTGGCGCCTTCAACCTCACTTTTGATGTGCTCTAACACCCGCAAATGGATACGGTGAACGATATAGTCCGACCAAGCGCGCCAATACGCCGCGGGCCAAATCGCATCGCGACACCACGTCGTACCCTCCAACCGCGTCCTTCCGCCCGGCAGAGGTGTCAGCAAGAACTGTCCATGTTCTGACGCGAAATAGCCGTGCAAGTGCCGCGGCTCGATATGCCCATACGGGGTCAATTCGTTCAGCGGCGCTGGATTTTCGGCGACGCTAAACCTCAGCAGGCGCGGCTCGTCCCACACCTCGATCGGCTCAATAAACGGCCCGGTCGAAAACACGCACCGCCGGACCGCCCCTGGCCCTGTCCCCGAAATCTCCGCTCGAATCGGATAAGCGATTCCCGAACGAAAGAGCAATTCGGTCGGTGGTGGAATTTCCGCGAAGGCGATTACCTGCCGCCAGACCATTTCCGGCGGCGCGTTAATTTCGACTGCGCTGCGCACCACAAACGCGGATGGTTCCAGACTCACCGCGCGCTCGACACCAAAGGACACTGGCAGCGCCAACAGCACGATCGACATCATCGTCGGTGCGCCGGACAATCTCCGGACCGCTTGGATGCTGTATCCCGCCCAACCTCCCAACGCTGCGAGTACGAGCGCAAGCGGCGCGGCCATCACAATGCAAACCACTCCTTCGACGGCCACCGCAACAAGCCCAAGAGCCAGAATGCCCACCGGCAATATCGAAGCCGCCATGCATTCGCCCAGTTCGCGCCGCTCGTGATAGCTGAAAGTGAGGACGGAAAACAACCCCAGACAAAACGGCAATCCCACAAACAAGCTCCACCCGAAGGCGCCTGCATACGTGGCTCCCAGAAGCACGCACGCCAGCCCGATCGCCGATGTCAGCGCGATCGCGAAAACAGCGCTTCCCGTTCGGCTTCGCGGAATGACGCGATCCAGAAATGGCAACCGCCGCGCTCCCGCCCGACTCCGGACTTCCGTATTGGCTTCTGTCGGCAGCACGCACAAGAGCGCAAAGAAAACTAGGTTCACGAACGGCACGAAAAACAATGCCGCAAGCCAGGGGGGCTGGTGCGCATCACGCAATCTCCTCACCGTCATTGAAAGGCCGATCCAGATGAACGGAAGAGCCGCGAGCAGCATCGCGCCGAGAAATCTCGATTGCGTCGGCGAAAGGTGTGTCAGCCGCGCGGCGCGGCCGAGCGGGGCCCAATAATTGAAAAATGATGCTGACAGCTGCGTCTGCCCGACCGGGAAGAAATGCATTGCAATTGCGCGATCGATGTTGTGCTTTATAGCGAAGCCAACCAATCCAACGAGCCCATAGGTTCGCCGGTCCACGCGCCCGTTCCATCTTCCAAGTTGCGCGAAGTCCATCGCTCCGCCTCCGTTTGGCTCACGGTGAGGGGTCCAAACTCGCGGACCGCTCTTTACTTCTTACTTGTCACTTCGCTACTTCGCATCGTTCCGCAGCGCAGCTTCGCCGAGCGGCCAACGAGCGGTATCCACTCCGCAACCAATTCATTACACCAGGAATTCTCGCCAGCCATGCGACCGGGCGGGCCCACCAGATTTCGCGCGCCAGCGCGACCCCCGCATCTGCGCCGCCATACTGGCGGCCATCAGCAAGCAGCACCCGCATCTCGCGCATTAACTCTGCCTGCGGCAAACCGAGTAGTGCCCCAACCCGCGCATCCTGGAGTGGCGCTACAGCTAGGCCCCGACGGT
>Ga0187871_10003482_pt1 | contig 12208 bp, 11 predicted proteins | sample June2016WEW_16_1_FD_132988 | JGI IMG/M metagenome (GOLD analysis project Ga0187871, IMG submission 132988) | Peatland microbial communities from SPRUCE experiment site at the Marcell Experimental Forest, Minnesota, USA - June2016WEW_16_10 | ecosystem: Environmental > Terrestrial > Soil >... | reverse complement strand
TTCGCGTCCTGAAATTCATCGACCAGAATGAATGGGCTGCGGGCCCGCTCCGTTGCCAGTAACTTCTCGTCGCTCGCGAGTAACTCACGTGCCCGCGTGATCATGTGGCCGAATGTGCCCAGATTCTCTTCGCGCAGCCAACGCTCGGTCGTGGCAAACACGCGGGCAATTTCATGGCAACGGGCGATTACCTCGGCGTCACTCAGTTGATCTTTCGACTTGGCAACCCGCGGGATTGACGATTCACCGCGCTCCAGGCGTGCAACGTACTCCGCATATTTTTCCGGCGTCACCAGTTCGTCGTGACAGCGGGTCAGGAAGTTGAGCAAATCGTTGAGGAACTGTCCAACATTTGCTGCCCGAATGTAATGTTCCAGGTGAAGCTCATGGATTCTCTTGCGCAGGTAGATCCAGAGATCTTTTTCGTCGAGTACGCCGAAGTTTTTTCCAGCGCGCTTGAGGAGGTCGTTGCAATAGTCATGAAACGTTACCGATTGAATCGGCTTTCCAACCAGTGCGCGGACACGATCGCGCATTTCTCCAGCCGCCGCTACCGTGTAGGTGAGGGCGAGTATGTCCTCCGGCTTCGCATGCCCCTGCTCCACCAGGCGGGCGATGCGGTGGATGAGGACCGAAGTTTTTCCCGTGCCTGCGCCCGCAACCACAAGCATGGGTCCGTGAACATGCTCGATCGCCTCACGCTGGCGATCATCGGGAACGAACGGGGCAGGATGAGATTGTGATTTGGAGACAACCATCGCGGCCCAGAATACCACCACGATCAGCGGCGTGCCGGAAACGAAAAGAAAGTCAAAGCGAGTTCAGCGCGGACGCTACAATCGCCGTCGCAGCCATCGCGGCCGTTTCGGCGCGGAGGATCGTGTTGCCGAGCGAGGCCGAAATCCATTTGGACTGCTGGAACAATTGCAATTCGTCGGCGGCCCACCCGCCCTCGGGACCGACTGCTAAAACGACTCCGTTGTTCTGGCTCTGCGGTTTCTCAATGTCGCGCAGCAAAGTTTGATTCTCTGATTCGGCCAGGACGATGCACAAGGCTCCGGGAAAACTCAATGCCTCCGAGACTTTGACCGGCGCTGCAATTTCAGGTGGGGCGGCGCGGCGCGATTGCTCGGAGGCTTGAAGTGCGATCCGCTGCCAGCGCTCGACGCGCTTGGCTGCGGCTGAGGCGAGATGCGAATCCGTGCGGCGAGCGATTACGGGCACAATCCGCGAGACGCCAAGCTCAGTGCACTTCTCGATTGCCCATTCCATGCGGTCGAATTTGAATACGGCGAGAACTAAGGTGATCTGGGAGAGGCTGGCTGCGGAAACTTCTTCGTTCAGCTCAAACTCGACACGGGCATCTGTTATAGAGGTAATCCGTCCGCGGCGCACGGCTGTGCCGGTGGCAATGTCGAACTCCTGCCCGGCGCGGGCACGGAGGACGCGCGACAGATGATCGGCATGCTCGCCGACTAAGGCAGCGCTATCACCTGAAACTTCGTCGGCGATGAAGCGGCGGCGTGTCATCGATAGTTCCGTGGTGCTTTCTCATCGCAGGCTGGGGGCTCTTCAGGCTCTAGGCAGAGGTTTTGTGACTGCGTTGCTAGAGCGAACCTGGCGGTGGTTGTAATCGTCGGTCTCCGGGTACTTCCGACAGTCCGCACGGAATAGTGACAGTCACATTGTCGAACACGAGATACGGGCAAGTGAGAAATTCCTTTTCGGTCTGAAAAACGACGCACCCATCATGGTCGAAATAAACGCCGGGAAATCCCTTAAGCGGATGGTACCAGCGTCCTTCGCCGTGACAGTACGCGCTACGTGACTCCATCTTGTAGAACTTGGCGAGGAATTTGCCGTTCTGCATTTTCATGCCGTTTAGCCTGAGCGGGTAATTTTCTAGCCGAACATATCTTTCACCTTGCCCAGCAGCGAACGCATCATGGGCTGATTGTCCACCTTCGCTGTCGTCTCCAGCTCCTGAAGCAGTTCTTTCTGGCGCTTGCTCAGCTTGGTTGGAACCTGCACTCGCACTTCCACATAGAGATCGCCCTTGCCGTGTCCATTGAGCACGGGCACGCCTTTGTTGCGGATGCGAAACGTGGTGCCGGGCTGCGTTCCATCCGGAATCTTCAGGTTGTGCTCGCCTTCGAGAGTGGGCACGCGAATCTCCGCGCCCATGGCCGCTTGCGTCACCGACAGCGGGACGGCGCAGTGCAGATCGTTCCCTTCCCGCACAAAAAATGGATGCTCCTTCACGTGCAGCACCACGTACAGATCACCTGCCGGACCGCCGAAGGGCCCGGCCTCGCCGCCGCCGGTGAAGCGAATGCGCGTGCCATCTTCTACGCCGGCCGGAATCTTCGCATCCACGGCGCGTTGCCGCAAAACCCGACCATCGCCTTTACACTTCACGCACGGATCGGTGATCATGCTGCCCGTTCCCTGACAGGTAGGACAAGTGCGCGCAATGCTGAAAAAGCCCTGCTGATAGCGCACCTGGCCGCGGCCGTTGCATGCACGACACGTGGTAGGGCCCTTGCCCGGCGCCGCTCCCGAGCCGCGGCACTCCTCGCAGGCCTCGTGACGGCGCACCATCACGCGCGTCTCGGTGCCGAACGCGGCCTCTTCGAACTCGATGGTTAAGTCTTCGCGCAAATCGGCGCCGCGCTGTACCCGGCTGCGGCGGCGTCCACCGCCTCCGAAGGCGTCACCAAAACCGAAAAACTCGCCGAAGATTTCGCCGAAGTCCTGGAAGGTTGTGGCATCAAAACCTCCGCCCGGGCTGCCAGCATTGCCCACTCCGGCGTGTCCGAAACGATCGTAGAGAGACCGCTTCTCCGAGTCAGCCAGAATCGCGTATGCCTCGGTGACTTCCTTGAAGCGCTCTTCCGCATCCGGATTATTCGGATTCCGATCGGGATGGTACTGCATGGCGAGCTTTCGATAAGCGCTCTTCAGTTCCTGGTCGCTCGCCGTGCGGCTTACAGCTAATACTTCGTAATAATCGCGTTTTGCGTTGGTGGCCAGAATAGGCGCCTTTCGTAATGAAGAAAACAATATTTAAGACGTGTGAAACAATTCTTAGGACGGAAATCTACTTCCCAGGATTTCTGGCCACCTTCACCATCGCAGGCCGCAGCAGCCGGTCTTTGAACTTGTAGCCGCGCTGCAACTCCTCCAACACCTGATGATCCGGGACGTGGGTGGTGTCCACCATCTCGATAGCTTCGTGAAGCCGGGGATCGAAAGCTTCGCCCTTCGACACGATTGGATTCACCGAGAGCCTGGCCAGAGCGGCGAGCAGTTGCTTGTAAATCAATTCGACTCCGCTGCGTAACTCCGCCGCATCCGATTTCACCTGCAGGGCGCGCTCCAGGCTGTCGATTGACGGCAGCAAGGACTTCACCGCGTCGGAGACGGCGTAGTCGCGATATTCCTGCTGTTCCTTGATAGACCTCTTGCGTGCGTTATCGAATTCAGCCTGCGCCCGCGCCAGCCGGTCGAGCAGCGAGTCGCGCTCCGCTCTCAGCCTTTGCAACTCCGATTCCGGAGCAGACACATCCGTGGTCGCCTCCGCGACGCTGGTTTCATCCCCATCGCCCGCTGGCAGCTCGTGATCCAAATCCAGCCCTGCATTCTTCGCTTCTGACTTTCCGTTTACTTTGCCCATAAAAAACTATGGTTACTCCGATTCATTCAAGATTTTGTCAAACAGCCGCGCAATATAGGAAACGGCGGTCATGGTATGCTGATAATCCATCCGCGTCGGTCCGATCACCGCCAGCGACCCAACCATGTCGGTGCCGGAGCGCGCCGGCGCTCCGATCAGCACAAAGTTCTGCATCGACGGCAGCGCATCGTCCAGCCCAATCACCACCCTCACCGCTTCCTGCTTCACGTCGAGATAGGCGCCGAGAAGTTGCGCGACTTTCTCTTTCTCCTCGAGCGTCTTCAACATTTCCTGCAAACGCTTGCGATCTTCCTGCCCGGTGACAAGATTGGCCGCGCCTTCCACGAAAACCGCCTGCGTGCCCGCTTCCGCGGCCAGCGCGCCCTGCTTGTAGAGTTGCTCGATGGAACTCATGAGGCGATCGTACTCGCTGCGTTCCTGCTCGATTCTGCGCCCCAGTTCCGCGCGCATGGATTCCATCGTCCAGCCGCGAAAATTCTCGTTAATATAGCGCGCGGCAAGATCGAGTTCCGACTGCGGCAGATCGAGCCTCAGCACCCGGTCGCGCACCAATCCCGAGCGCGTCACCAACACCGCCAGCACCTTCTGGTCACCAAGGCGCGAGAAGTAAACATGCTCCAGCGCATTTTTGGCGCCGCTGGTGGCCACGGTCACGCCCACGTTCCGCGAAATCAACGACAGCACATGCGAGGTGCGCTCCATGAACTCCTGCACATCGCTGATGCCGGCCAGCGAATCAGAAATCATGCTCTCTTCCTGCGGTGCCAGCTTCGCCGTTCCCGTGATCTGCTCCACATAGTAGCGGTAGGCATCGGTGGTCGGGATGCGCCCCGAGGAGGAGTGCGTCTGCTCCAGAAACCCGGCATCGGAAAGGTCCGCCATCACGTTGCGAATCGTCGCCGGACTCAAACCCTCGCGGCTCGACCTCGCCAGCGTGCGCGAACCGACAGGCTCGCCCGTGGAAATAAAAGTCTCCACGATGGCCGTCAAAACTTCGCGTTCGCGCTTGCCGATATTGGGGTCAGATGGCATTGCTTACAAGACTAGTTTATCTTGAATTCAGGCGTACTCGCTGGGGGGAAACCCGCTTCCTCACTAACCATTTTAGATGCAAACGCTTAACTTTTGGATCAGAGTGCGATTCTGTGCGGATTCTAGGAATCAAGCCTGGGCCTGTCAAGGACGGGCAAGGAAAGCTTTTGACCGCAAAGAACGCGAAGAAGACCCGTAGAGAACGCCAGGAAAAAACCTTAAGCCTGCATTTCTTCGTGTCCTTCGCGGCTCTTCTTTGCGTTCTTCGCGGTTAAGAGCTTTAGACTTTCGCCAGAGCGCACGTAACACTCAGCAAGGGTCGATGTCTTCGTTGAAAACAAGCTCGCAATGAAGTCTAACCCGCACATCGCCGTGGTTGGAGCCGGAGCCTTCGGCGGCTGGACCGCCCTTCATCTTCTTGAACGCGGAGCTCGCGTCACCCTGCTCGACGCCTGGGGTCCGGGCAACTCGCGCGCGTCTTCCGGCGGCGAAACTCGCATCATGCGCGGCACCTATGGCCCTGACCAGCCCTATACCGAAATGGCGGCTCGCGCGCTTATGCTGTGGCAGACATATGAACAGCGCTGGAAGCGGCGCTTTCTGCACCGTACGGGCGTTCTCTGGATGGTCAGCAGTCGCGATGACTCATTCGAGCGCGGCTCGCTAGCGATGCTGCGCCAGGCCCGCATCAAGTTTCAGGAACTCTCCACGCCTGCGATGAAGAAACGCTGGCCACAGATCAACTTCGCGGATGTCCGCTGGGGAATCTACGAACCGGAGTGCGGATACCTCGATGCCCGCGCCAGCTGCCAGGCCGTGGTCGACGCATTCATTGCCGAAGGCGGCAAATACAGGCAACTCGCAGTTTCTGATCGTGGCCTCGAGAGCGCACCTCTCGGCGGCTTGACGCTCTCCGACGGCTCGCGGCTGAAAGCCGATCACTACGTCTTTGCTTGCGGACCTTGGCTGGGCAGGCTGTTCCCCGAAACTCTAGGCAGGTTCATCCGTCCTACCAAGCAGGACGTTTTCTTCTTCGGTCCACCCGCGGGAGATTCCCGCTTCAGCGATAAGCATCTTCCGGTATGGGGCGATCACGGCAAACGCTTTTTCTACGGCATCCCCGGCAACGGTAGCCGCGGCTTCAAGGTGGCTGATGATACGCGTGGTCGCGTCTTCGATCCAACCTCGGGCGAACGAGTCGTCACTCAGACAACGCTGAAGAGGGTTCGCGAATATCTGGCCTTTCGTTTTCCCGCGATGAAAGACGCTCCGCTGATCGAGACGCGCGTATGCCAGTACGAACAGACTCCTGACAGCCACTTCATCGTAGATCGCCATCCTCGAATGGATAACGTCTGGCTGCTAGGCGGCGGCTCGGGACACGGGTTCAAACATGGGCCGGCGATCGGGGAGATGATGGCGGGAATGATCCTGAGGAACCTCGAACCAGACTCGTGTTGGCGATTGTCGCGCTTTTCTAGCAAACGGTCGAAATCGGCACCACAGAGGCCACAGAGGAACACAGAGTGAAACTTTAAGTGATTTACCCCGTGTTCCCCCGTGTCCTCCGTGGTAGAGATTTTCCCTACTGAATCTGAATCACGCTGGCTGTCTCACCCGCCTTAATCTCTCCCACCCGCGCCTCCACCCTGCGTGCGAACTCGAAGATCGACTTGGCATGCGGCGAGTTCTCACCCTCCAGAACGATCGGCTTGCCGCCGTCGCCAGACTTGCGCACCTCAGGGTCAAGCTCAATGCTTCCGAGGAATGCCACACCAAAATGCGCCGCCATCTTCTCCGCGCCGCCGCGCGAGAAGATATCGATCTCGTGGTTGCAATGCGGACACGTGAAATAGCTCATGTTCTCGACCACGCCCACCAGATCGACCTTCATCTGCCGGAACATCTCAATCGCTTTGCGCGCATCCTGCAAAGAAACGTCAGATGGAGTCGACACCACCACTGCGCCGGTCAGCGGCACCGACTGCACCAGCGACAACGCGATGTCACCCGTCCCCGGCGGCAGGTCGACGACCATGTAATCGAGGTGTCCCCACTCCACCAGGCTCAAAAACTGCTTCACGATCTGGTGCAGCATGGGACCGCGCCAGATAATCGGCTTGTCCCCAGGATTCAGAAAGCCCACCGAGATCACCTTCAGCCCAAACGCCTCCAGCGGCTCGATGCGGTTCTCGCCAACCATCTTCGGCTGCCCGCTCAGCCCGAGCATCAGCGGGACGTTCGGCCCATACACATCAGCGTCAAGCAGTCCGACCTTGTGTCCCAGCTTGGCGAGAGCCACAGCCAGGTTCACCGATAGCGTGGTCTTTCCCACTCCGCCCTTGCCCGAACCTACGGCAATGATGGCATCGACTCCCGGCAACGGTTGCGGCCCCGGCGCGGCTTGCCCGGGATGAGACGGCATATGAGCACTCAAAGGATCACACTCCAAGGGGTGAATTGCGAAGATGAGGCAGAACCCAAGCACCGATTATACAGGCGGAGGGGAACCTATGGCTGCCAGTCGATCCGTAGACGAGTTAGCAGTTTGATAAATAGCTACCCTTACTGATTCAATGGCTTGGAGCGTATTCCGATTGCACTAGGAGCGTATGTCATGCATGAGGTTCCACAAGTGCTTCCTCCTGAACGCCCCGGTTTGGTCCGGGTCTGGCGCTGGGACGTTCCGGTAAGAGCCTTCAAGACCACTCGGGTCGTCGGAGTCGGCGGTCTGATTGTTCTTGCTGGATGGTTGTTTCAGAATTTTCTTCAATTGCGAGGAGTAGTGAATCTCCTTCTTTCGCGGGTCGACTTGTTGCTAATAGTGCTATGTCTCTTCGCCATCGCCTGCGCGCTAACGATGGGATTCCGCCGAAAGCGGCTATGGCGGATCGTAGCTTTATGCCTCCTCATTTTCTCCGCGTTAGCTGTCGACTGGATACTACCGAAATCCGCGACAGATCATGCAAGCGTTAATGTACACGTATTCGGGGTCATTGTTGGTGGTAGTTGGATAGCACCAGCGGGCTTTGCTCATGGTCTGCTTTGGAGTCCGTTTGCAGGAACCAACAAAATGACGCCAATCGACTTCATGCAGTCTTACGTGATCACGAACAACAAATCCATTCCAATCTTGATCACGCATTTGTCGGTAGAAATGTTACAGCCTCACGGATGGTGGGCGCTGAGCAACGTTCCAGACGGGCAGCCGATTTGGGTTGGGAAGCTGAGTGAACCCAAAAAAGTCACGCAGATGATTCCCAAGGACGGATTCTTAATGGAAAATGCTGGCGTAGAACTTCAGCCGGGGCGGTCGATTCGAGGATTGATGTTATGCCAATTCCCCACTGACTATGTTCCGCCCGAAGACCATATCCATGGCGGCGTTTTGTTGCCTAGTTTGCGATTGCATATACGCGATAGCGCTAACGACGAGGATATTCAGAGCCTCGATAATCTCAACCAGGACGTGAATGTACTAAGAACGGGCTTCGACATTGAACCTGTCAATGCGGACTTGAGCGCCTACCAAATCGTTCCTTATGGCCAGTGAAGGCGCAAAGCTTCCGGCCAAGTGCCCCAGTCTCGCCTCTTTTGCGAGACCTGGGAATCGAGCACAATCCATGCTTTCTTGAGGCTCATTGGTGCAATCGACGCACCTGTGAACCGCTGAACCCGCCGAGAGAAGTCCACAGCCCAACCCTGTGACATCGGCCGACGGGCTATACTGCTTGCCAAATGCTCCACGGCTGGGACAACTTCTTTATGATGGCCGGGACTGCGGCCGCGACCCTGATCGGGTTACTGTTCGTTGCCGTCACGGTAAGCACCGGCTTCTCGACATCGAGCATAGTGCACGGCACGCGCGGCTTTCTGACGCCTACCCTCATACGTTTCGTTGGCGTGTTATTCCTCTCCCTGGCCGTGCTGGCACCATTTCCATCGGCGAGGCCAGTCGGCATCATTCTCGGCCTGGGTGGGCTCGCGGGCCTTGCCTATCAAATTAAAGTGGTCGTCATGCGGCGCAAAGCCGGGTTAGCAACCTTGCTCGATTGGCACGACTGGCTTCCATACGTAGGCGTTCCGGCGATCGGGAGTGCAAGCCTGATCGTCGGCGCCGTCGGATTGCTAACAGAGAGATCCTTCGCACCCTATGCCATCGCGGGCGCGACCGCGCTCCTGCTGTTGGCCGGCATCTACGCTGCTTGGGATCTCACATTGTGGATGATCAAGAACCGGGAGAAGACTTAGCGACGCGACGACTCACACAGCCGCGCGGCCATCGGAAGTTAACTGTTGTTCGAAGGACCGCCGAAAGATTTCCACAGCCCAACTATGTGACATCTGACCTTGCGCACAGCCCCACCTTCGTTCCATCATTGCCTCAGCAGAGGGAGTGAATCCAGCAACGGCGACAAGGGCAACCCGGACCAAGATTCGCTCCGCAAGTCCTTTGCTGTCTAGATTTTGACCTCTAAGTCCTTTGTCGGGAATATTTTGCGAGGCAAAACATGCCTATCCTCATGATTCCAGAGATTGAGGGGGGAGGGGGGTAGGGTAACTAAAACATAAACTTACGGCCGGAACGCGCCAACAAGCTCCAAACACATCTGTGGATAAAGAGAATTCTAGTAGCCTTCGCCTTCCAACCGCACCTTGCCCCGAAACATGCGGAACAGAAGGATGAAGTATCCCAGCGCGAGAATCGTGCCTAGAATCCACCACGTCAAGCCGACGGTCAATCCGTGCCGCCCTGCGGCGGCGTTGTAGATCGTCAGGCTGTAGGCCGGATTCGTACTCGCCGGCAGCACTACGGGATAGAGCGCAAACGCCGCGCCTACCAGCATTCCCACGATGTAGAGCGCCGAGGCTATGAAAGCGAGCATGTCCAGACTCCTGCGAATGGTATAGATCATCACTGCAAGACTGCCGAACACAAGCACCGGAATCAGATATCCGATGGCATGGTTCTTATAGTTGTCGAGCACGGTTGGTTGCACGTAGCAGGTCGCCAGTACGCCCGCGATGGTCAAGATCAGTTGCAGCGGCCATGCCCACAAGGCAACGGTGCGCGTGCGCTGGTTCAGTTCGCCATCTGTTTTGACTGCGACGAATAAAGACCCGTGCGCGGTGAGCGTGACCAGCGCGATCACGCCGGTTAGCACCGTATACCAGTCGAGAATTCCGGTATTGCCGCTCGCCCTGAAGTTCGTCCACAGCGGCTCGAAAAAATAGCCGTCTGCGCCGAGAGGCACGCCGCGAACCACATTGCCCAACGCCGCGCCAAAGAAAATCGCCAGCAGCGCACTCGACACGCAGAAGATTAAATCGAAGAAGCCAGCCCAGACCGGATTCTCCATGTGCGCGCGCAACTCGATGCCGATACCGCGCAGCATCAGCAGCCACAGCACCATCATCAGCGGCAGATAGAAGCCGCTGAAACTCGAGGCATAGAGAAGCGGGAAAGCGAAGTAAAGCGTCCCACCGGCAGCGAGCAGCCAGACTTCATTGCCATCCCACACCGGACCGATAGCGCGCAGGATCTTGCGCCGTTCATCGCTGGTGCGGGCCGCGCTCAGGTAAATCGCGCCGGCGCCGAGATCGAAACCATCGAGCACTGCGTAGGCCGCAACCATCACCGCTACGATCATGAACCATAGAGTTTCCATCAGCCCTCGCTCCTGTCCTCAGGTGCGGGCGCGAGACGCCCCCGCGACAGCCGCCGTCCCGGCGGCGCTACACAACCGCGGCTTTTACGCGGCCGCTCGCGCACTTAGTGTCCCGTATTTACTTCAGCCACTGGTCCGTGCTCGATTTCGCGTCTTACTAGAAACAGAAACAGGATTCCCAGCACCATGTACATGCCGAGAAAGCCCAGCAGCGTGAACATTGCGTTGCCCGCCGACACCTGCTTTGAATATCCGTCTGCCGTGCGCATCAGGCCGTAAACCAGCCATGGCTGGCGGCCGAGTTCTGCCGTCATCCATCCCGCGGTATTGGCGATGTACGGGAAAGGCAAGGCCAGCATCAGAATCCAGAGCATCCAGCGTGTGGAGAACAATTTGCCGCGCCACAGCAGCAAGGCTGCTACGAACATGATCGCGATAAAGATCGTCCCCAGCCCGACCATGATGTGGTAGCTGTAATAGAGCAGCGCGATGTTTTCCGGCCACAGATTCTGCGGGAAGGCATCGAGCCCCTGCACATTGGCCTTCCATGCGCGGTAGGTTAGAAAGCTAAGCGCGTCGGAGACTTCGATCGGATTGTCGATCTTGCGCTCCTCCACATTCGGCTGCCCGAGAATTACCAGAGGCGCTCCCGATTGGCTTACGAACAGGGCTTCCATTGCCGCCAGCGTGACCGGCTGATTTTGGGCAATCATTTTCCCCTGGCCATCGCCGGTCGGAAATAATTGCAAAACGCTGAAGATCAATCCTGCGATTACGCCGACGCGCACGAAGATCCGGCCCTGCGCCTCAAATTTTCCCCACAGCAGGTAGAACGCGCCCACCGACGCCATCACAAGCGCGCCCGTGATCACGGCTCCGCTCATGTTGTGCGCATATTGCCACCATGCCCAGGGATTCAGTACTAACTCCCAGAAACTACTCAACTGCACCGAGCCATCGGCAGCCCCAACATAGCCCACGGGATGCTGCATCCAGGCATCCGTTGCGATGATGAAGAAGCCCGAGAGCCACGAACCTAGAAATACGGCGACTGCCGACCACCAGTGCGCGCGCGGGCTGAGGCGTTTCTCTCCATAAAGAAACAGGCCTAGAAACGCCGACTCCAGGAAGAAAGCGAAAACGCCTTCCATGGCCAGCGTCTGCCCGATTACGCCTCCGGCGAAGCGCGAGAAGTGCGACCAGTTCGTGCCAAACTGGAATTCCATGGGAATTCCGGTCACTACGCCCAGCACGAAGTTGATGCCGAAGATCCGCGCCCAGAATCGCGCCGCCTCGTGGTAGGTTTCGTCATTGTGGCGAAGGCCAATCGTCTTGAGTACCACGATCAGCGGCGCCAGACCCATCGTGAGCTGCGGAAAAAGATAGTGAAAGGTAATCGTGAATGCGAAGTGAATGCGATGAACCAGAAGCGCGCTGTCCATGAAAATCCCTCAGGGCACGGCATAGGCTACCCGTTCCGCAGAGCCAGGTATGTGACGCCCATCACATCGCCCGGCGATTAGCGTTTCGCCTTGCGCCGCCGCTCCAGTTCAGTTCGACGGATCTCGCGCCGCCGCCCCGCATCGTCATAGCGCCGCTGCTGCTCTTCGGTCTCGGGAATCACGGGAGGGACCCGCAAATGATTTCCCTTGGCGTCGGTGGCCACAAATGTCAGGTAGGCCGAGGCCACGTGCTGCGACGCGTCGGCAATGTAGTTCTCCACAAAAACCTTTACCCCAGTTTCCATCGATGTATGAAACACGCGGTTCACCGACGAACGCAGAATCACCAAGTCCCCCACCCTTACCGG
>Ga0187871_10003479_pt1 | contig 12226 bp, 9 predicted proteins | sample June2016WEW_16_1_FD_132988 | JGI IMG/M metagenome (GOLD analysis project Ga0187871, IMG submission 132988) | Peatland microbial communities from SPRUCE experiment site at the Marcell Experimental Forest, Minnesota, USA - June2016WEW_16_10 | ecosystem: Environmental > Terrestrial > Soil >... | reverse complement strand
GAACTGGGCGGGAACGACGGTTTGCGCGGGGTGCCGCTGACGGCGACGCGGACGAATTTGCAGGGGATTATTGACGCCGCGAAAAAGGCCTGGCCGGACATCAAGATCGTGATCGCCGGGATGCGACTGCCGCCTAATCTGGGCCAGGAATACACGGATGCCTTCGAGGGAATCTTTCCGGCGCTGGCGCGGGAGAATCATGCGGCGCTGGTGCCGTTTCTGCTGGAAGGGGTGGGCGGCAAGCCGGAGTTGAACGGGCCGGACCAGATGCACCCGACGGCGGAAGGCCAGCGGATCGTGGCGGAGAACGTCTGGAAGGTGCTGAGGCCGGAATTGGAAGGGAAACCGTGAAGGGCGTCGAATTTTAGGCTGGCGCGCAATAAGCCAGGGCCTTAAGATGGCGCCATCATGAGACTTGAACATTGCGCCTTGCAGGTGCCCGATGCGCCGGCCCTGGCGGATTGGTATGTCAAACACCTCGGATGCTCGGTGGCGCGCTCGGGGAGCGCGCCGTCATGGGTCCGTTTCCTCGCCGCCGGCCCGATGCTGATTGAAATTTACCAAGGGACCAAGGCGCCAACGCCGGATTATCCTTCGCGGCATCCGGCCCAGTTCCATCTGGCGTTCGTTTCGGAGGATGTGAAGGGGGATCGGGACCGGCTGGTGAAGGCCGGCGCAAGCCTGGCGGAGGATTACTTCACCACCCCCGCCGGGGATGAACTGGTGATGCTGCGCGATCCGTGGGGGATCGGCCTGCAATTGGTCAAACGCGCCAAGCCGATGCTGGGCTGATTGGGGGGGGCCTGAAAAAAAGTTGCATTTTCTTGTTGCGCTTTGAACCGAAATGAGACATATTTGTAACAAGTCAGCCAAACTAGACATTTGTTTATGCCGTCAACCCTGAGTCGAACGGATCGAAGGCGCACGAGTCCGGCAGGTTTTACCCTGTTGGAGTTGATCGCAATCGTTGCGATTTCCGGGGTGTTGATGGCGCTGCTTCTTCCGGCCCTTTCCTCTGCCAAGGAAAAATCCAGGCGCAGTGTCTGCGGCGTGAACGAACGCGAGATCGTCTATGCGCTCACCTTTTACGGGGATGAGAACAAGGATTTTTTGCCGGCCGCCACCGACAACAGCGGCGGCTACCATTCCATTGTGCTTTCCAGCCTGACGTACTCCAACATGATGCGGGAGTTGTATAATGAGAGCAATATACTTTACTGCCCGAACTTGCTGCAAGCCGTCGGCAAGATGGGGGGGTATGACCCGAAAACCGGTTATACCATCGGTTACAGCTATTTGGCCATTAAGGAGCTTCCGGCAACTCCAAAAGGGCCAGACGTGGGCTGGAGCGGACCGGAGAACACGATGGACGCGTCGGAAGTGGTCGCCGATGCCAATTATTGGATCAAGAACTCCAGCCAGACATTAACCGTCGCGCCGCATACTACAGGCGGCGCCGTGGCCATGGCGAATTCGGGCAGTTCCACCGCTTCCACCGGTTCGGCCTCCCTGATACCTGGCAGCAGCAGCAGCATGGCAGTGGGGGGAAAGGGCGGGAACGTCGGTTCACTCGATGGCTCCGTGGTCTGGGAGCCGATTAGTTTGATGGGTGAATACCCGGCCTCCCTGGATGGTTCCGCCAACGGGAACTGGTAATTATCCCAACCCGCCCCTCAAGTACTTTCCAGTCTGCGATCCTGGTGTGCGCGCTACGGTTTCGGGAGACCCCTCCGCCACGATCTTCCCTCCCTGTTGGCCGGCGCCCGGCCCAAGGTCAATGACCCAATCCGCCTCCGCGATCAAGTCCAGATTGTGTTCGATCACGATCACCGTGTTCCCGGCCTGGACGAGCCGCTGCAACGCCTCCACCAACCGCTCCACATCGGCTATATGCAATCCAATGGTCGGCTCCTCCAGAAGGAAGAGGTACGATGCCGGCGCCGCCGCAGCCGCGGGCCGGAGGCGCTCCCGGTCCGGCCCGCCGAAGCCGGCGAGCAAATGCGCCACCAGCTTGAGGCGTTGCGCTTCGCCGCCGCTCAGGGTCGGGCTGGGCTGGCCGAGCTTGACGTAATCCAGCCCCGTGTCGCAAAGGGCCTGCAACGGGCGGGCGATTTTTGGAAAGGGGGCGAAAAGCCGGGCCGCCTGGGCCACTGTCAAATCCAATGTTTCCGCGATGTTCCGGCCCCGCCACCGGACCTCCAGCGTTTCCGGGTTGAACCGCGTGCCCCGGCAGGTCTCGCACGGGACATAAGCCGGCGGCATGAAACTCATCTCCAGTTTGATCTGGCCCGCCCCGAGGCAACCCGGACACCGGCCTTGCGCGCTGTTGAACGAAAACCGGCCGGCGGAATAACCGCGCAGGCGCGCTTCCGGCGTTTGGGCGTACAACCGCCGGATGTCGTCGAAGAAACCGGCGTAGGTCGCCGGCACCGACCGCGTAGTCCGCCCGATGGGGGTTTGATCCACTTCATAAACCGCCCGCACCGCCCCGGCGCCCGAGACGGCCAGGCCCGGCGGGGACTTCGCCTCTGGCGGGTTCCGAGTCCGCAATTCCCGGCGCAGCGCCGGCAGCAGGCATTGGCGCAGGAGGGTGCTTTTGCCCGAACCGCTGACGCCCGTCAAACATATAAACCGCCCCAGCGGAAACCCCACCGTCAGGTTCTTCAAATTGTTCGCCACGGCGCCCCGCAGCCGCAGCCGCGGCGTCCGGGCATCCACCGGGCGGCGCCGGCCCCCGGCGGGATGCGACTTGCGCGCGCGGAGGCAGCGGGCGGTGACGGAATCCTTGTGTTTCATCAATTCCCGCAGCGGGCCGCACGCGACCACGCCGCCGCCGTGAACGCCCGCGCCGGGGCCGAGGTCAATAATAAAATCAGCGCGGCGCATGGTCTCTTCGTCATGCTCGACCACCAGCAGCGAATTGCCGCGCGCCTTGAGCAGGTCCAGCGCGGCGAGCAGCTTCCGGTTGTCGGCGGCGTGGAGGCCGATGGTCGGCTCATCCAATATGTAAAGGACGCCGCTCAGGTTGGAGCCAAGCTGCGCGGCCAGCCGGATGCGCTGGGCTTCGCCGCCCGAAAGAGTGGCCGCGCCGCGGCCCAGTTGCAGATAGCCCAGGCCGACCTTCCGCAGAAATTGCAGCCGCCCGGCAATTTCCGGCAGGATGTCGCGCGCGATTTCCGCCGCGCGCCCGCTGAAAGCCAGTTGGCCGATCCAGCCCAGGGCGGTCTCCACGGTGGCGTTGGAAATGTCCACAATGGTCGGGGAGGCAGCAAGGCGCACATTGCGGATTGCGGATTGCGGATTGACCGATCCGACCGATCCGACCGATCCGACGGATCTGACGGATCTTTCGGACCTCGCCAATTGCAAATGCGGATTGCGGATTGAGGGCCGCAGGTTCGACGCGACATCTGCTTCGAGGCGCACGGCGCGCGCGCGCTCGTTGAGGCGCGTGCCCTGACAGGCCTCGCAGAATTCGCGTTTCCCCTCCTGCCAGCCGAACCAGGATTCTTCGATGGCTTCGGCGCGGGCGCCCCGTTCGACGTCGGGCAGATAGAAAAGTTCGCCAAAACCGCGGCAGGAGGGGCACCAACCGCGGGGCGAATTGTAGCTGAACATTTTTGGGTCGAGCAACTCGAACGACTCGCCGCAACGGGCGCAGGAACGCTCGGTGGAGTGGACGGTGGTTTGGCGGTCGTTTCCCAGGGCGAGCAGGGCGCCGTGGCCGAGGTCCAGCGTTTGCTCGATCAACCGGCGCGCCGCCTCCCGTCCGGCCGCCGTGCGCGGCTGCTTCCTGTCCAAAACGCCGGTCACGATTTCCACGTCGTGCTCGCGGAATCGTTCCAGGCGGAAAGAAGCGGCGGTGTAATAAATCTTGCCGTCGGCGCGGACTTCGGCGAAGCCGTGTTGGGCGGCCCATTGTGCGGCCTCGGTGTGGAAGCCCTTGCGATTTTTCACCACGGGAGCGAGCAGGAGCAAGTCGCCGCGCCGGCGCATTTCAGCAAAGAGCCGGGCTGTCACCTGGTCGCGGGTCTGCGCCTGAACGGGCGTTTGGCAGCGCGGGCAATACTGTGTGCCCAACCGGGCAAAGAGGAGGCGCAAGAAGTGGTAAATTTCGGTGACGGTGGCGATGGTGCTCTTGCCGCCGCCGCGCGAAACCCGCTGCTCGATGCTCACCGAGGGGGGGATGCCGGTGATCAAATCCACCTCGGGCCGCGCGAGTTGCTCGACGAATTGGCGGGCATAAACATTCATCGAGTCCAGGAAACGGCGCTGCCCCTCGGCAAACAACAGGTCAAAGGCGAGCGTGCTTTTTCCCGAACCGCTGACGCCCGTGACAACGACCAACTGGTTGCGCGGGATGGCCAGCGAGATGTTCTTCAAATTGTGTTCGCGCGCACCGTGGATGGAAATGACTTCCGCCCCGGCCGCCGCCGGCTTATTTCTCATGTCCAGACTCCTGTAGCGGCGCTCTGAGAGCGCCGCCTGAATGGCCCGGCCGCCAGGCGTTTGGTTTTCATTTCCAGACTCCCAGGGTTTGCAGTTGCGCGGACGCCTGGCGGGACCAGCCTTTGTTGGCCTGCGGATTTGCCGGGGCCGGATGCAGAATTTTGCCGGCCCGGATGCCCAGGCCGCCGGCCGCCAGCCGGGCGCGTTCTCCGGCGAAATTGCCCACGCCGATGATCCATCGCGGCTGGAGGATTTCCAGGATCTTCCGCAGATGGGCGTCGCAGATTCGGAACAGCGGGCCGGATTCGGCGGCGGGCAGCTTGTCCGGCGTCCGGTTCTTCCCGCTTTCGCCTTCCATGAACGCGAGCGGGCAATAGTTGACGACGAAATGGCGCGCGAAGAACTTTTCCGGCGGCCCGAAGCGTTCGGCGAAACAACCCCACAACCGCCGTCCGCTCACTTCGGAGCGCGGGCAGGCCAGGCCGCGCACGGGGCGGCGGGGATGTTCGCGGGCCGGGCGTCCGGTGGGGGCGTCAATCTTCATCCAATCGCGCACAGCGGCGACTTCGCCAAAAGGGACGCCGGTCTGGGCCATGCCGAACGGTCCCGGATTGATGCCCAGGAAAACGACATCCTTGCCCGCACCGCCGAAGCGCCGCAGGTATTGCTCGTGGGCGCACCAGGCGTAGGCGAGCGGATTATAGACATGCGTCACCGGCGGGGCGAACCGGAGCTTCTCCGCCTCCGCCGACAGCGCCCTGGCAGCCTCAATCAGTTGAAGTTCCGCGGACATGGGGGGGAGGGGGAACTGGAGTGATGGAGTGGTGAAGTGATGGGACGTATGGGAGGAATGGGAAGGATGGGACTAATGGCGCTACGGCCCGGATCACTCGCGTTCGATGCCGAGCTTCTCCATCAGGTCGTAGAGCGTGGGGCGGCCGACGCCCAATTCCACGGCGGCGGCGGCGATCTTTCCCTTGTGCTTGCGCAAGGCGTTTTGAACCATGTCTTTTTCCAGGCGCTCCCGGGCTTCTTTGAGTGTGGTGGCGCTGGAGACGAGGGTTGCGGGCGGCAATTCCAGGTCGCGCACGGAGACGCGTTTTCCGTCGGCCATGATGACGGCGCGGCGGATGCAATTCTCCAACTGGCGGACGTTGCCCGGCCAGGGGTTGCGGCTCAAGGCGCGCATGGCCTCCGGCTCGAACACCAAACCGGCTTTGCCGGCCTTCTCGGAGAAGCGGTGGAGAAAGAACTGCGCCAGCAACCGGATGTCGTCGTCCCGCTCCCGCAGCGGGGGCAGGGCAATTTTAACCACGGCGAGGCGGTAAAACAGGTCCTCGCGAAAAGTGCCGTCCGCCAGCCCTTTTTTCAGATCGGCATTGGTGGCGGTGATGATGCGGGCATCAATCGGGATGGGTTGGCGTCCGCCGACGCGTTCGATGCACTGTTCCTGGAGGAAGCGGAGGAGTTTGACCTGAATGGGGAGGGGAATTTCGCCGACTTCATCGAGAAAGAGGGTGCCGCCGATGGCGGTTTCAAAGCGGCCTTTGCGCTGGACATGGGCGCCGGTGAAGGAGCCTTTTTCGTGGCCGAACAATTCGCTTTCCAGGAGCGATTCCGGGATGGCGCTGCAGTTGATGGCGACAAACGGCCCGTCCTTGCGCGCGCTGCACTGGTGAATGGCTTGCGCTGCCATTTCCTTGCCGGTGCCGCTCTCGCCCAATAACAGGACGGGGGCGTCGGTCGTGGCGACTTTGCGGATGGTGTCAAACATGGAGCGCATGGCGGCGCTGGTGCCGAGCATCCCCTCGAAGGCGTCCGGGCGCTCCTCCTGCTGGATTTGGCGGAATTCCCGTTCCAGTTGCGCAACTTGGAAAACGCGTTTGAGGAGGATTTTCAATTCTTCCATTTCCACCGGCTTGGCCATGAAATCGTAGGCCCCTCCCGCGATGGCGCGAAGGCCGATCCCCTTTTCGCCCTGGCCGGTGATGACGATGATCTTGGTCAGGCTCTCCAAGGCGGTCAATTCGGCCAGCGCCGCCAGCCCCTCTTCGGGGTCGGCGGGACGGGGCGGCAGGCCCAAGTCCAGAAGGACGACGAGGGGGCGGGAGGCTGGGTCCGCAAAGGCCTCCACCGCGCCGGCCCGGTCCCCGGCCAGAACGATATCGTAGTCGTTGGCCAGCGCCCATTTCATCTGGGTGCGTATCTCTTCGTCGTCGTCCACGATCAGTAATTTCGGATTCATCTGGTGTTTTTGTCAGCCGGCAGGAGGACGCGGAAAGTCGTGCCGTGATTGAGCCGGCTTTCCACCTCAACCCTGCCACCATGCGCCTCGACGATCATCTTACTCTGGAACATGCCAATGCCAAAGCCTTCTTTTTTGGTGGTTTGAAAGGGCCGGAAGAGGGAGCCGCGGAGGAACTCCGGGGCCATGCCGCAGCCGTTGTCCGCCACTGTCAACACGACCCAGCCTTCGGACTGGCTGGTTTCCACATGGACGCAACCGTTGGGCGGGACGGCTTCGGAGGCGTTGAGGACGAGGTTTGTTAGCACTTTGTGGATTTGTTCGGAGTCAAAACGGAATTTTGGGATGGGGCCGAGGCTTGCCGCCAATTGAAGTGAGGCGGCGCCGTTCCAACTGGCCAGGATTTTTGAAACCAGCTCATTGAGATCGGAGAGTTCCGGGTGAATCTGCAGATCGTGGCGCAGAACACTGAGGCGTCCGATCAAATTATTGATATGCTTGCCGGATTTGGCGATGCCGCGCAAGGCATCCTCGCGGAAGGCCGGATTATCGAAGTGGACGGGGAGGTTTTGCAGCATCAGGTTGAGCGTGGAGGCGGTGTTCTTCAAGTCATGAACGAAAAAGGCGGACATGGTCTGGAAGGCCTCCAGTTCCTTGGCCTGCAACAGCTTCTGGGAGAGTTTGGAATTGAGCAGGCTGGCCGCAATCTGGTCGCCCACGCATTTGAGAAGGTCGTAGTCCTGGAGCGAGAAGAGCACCCCGCCGACGCGGTCGCCCAGGAGCATCACACCCTGGAGCTCGCCCGCGGCGATCATCGGAACGCAAACCCGGGCGCCGCCTTCCTCGAATTCCGACGGATGGCAGCGCCGCAAGGTGGCCGCCCACTCCTCATTGGAGTACTCCACGTCCAACGGTTCCAAGTGATGCCGCAGCGCCTTGATCAACCCGGCGGCCTCCTCGCGGCTGGGCCGCAGTTTGTCCGCCATCTGCCCGGAGAGCGAGGTGGAGGCGGCCAACTCCAGGTTTTCCCCCTTTTCGTCCATTAACCAGATGCTGACGGAAAGGGCCTGAAAAAGGTCTGCCGCCAGCTTTACCGAGGCCTGGCACAGTTCTTTTTGCGTCACCCGGCTGGCGGTGCCTTCGGTGAAACGCCGCCAGACAGTCCGGTAATCATAAAGCGGCCTCTGCAAATAGCGGCTGACGAAGCGCCGCGCGTACAGTTGCACGCGGTCGGACACCAGCAGGACCGTCACCACCACCAGGGTCGCCAGGATTACAAACGCCCTCAACTCGACGGAACTGGTCAGCCCCATCCACTGCACCACCTTGGCCAGCACTCCAACGATGAGCAAATAAACGCCCGCGACCAGGACGGTGACCGATTTGTGGAGGTCTTTATGGGAAGGATAAACGGCCACTTCCGACGACCCGCGGAATAGCGAGCGCAACATCAACAGGCTGCCGAGCAGCAACGCCGCGGCATTGACTGTCCCGGCGGAACTCAGCGGTCCGGTGACGGAAATGATCCGGTTGTTGACGAGGACGTCCTGCGGACGGACCAGAGCTTGACTGGCGGTATAAAACCGGACCGCAAACAAAAGGCCCAATCCAAGCACCATGAACTTGATGCGCCACCGCATCGTCCCGACCGCCGCCCAGAAAGTCCTTTCCAGTTGCGCCAGAACGGCGACGGCGCTCAAGAGGCAAATCACATTCAAGGCCCAGCCGCAGGGGTTCAAAGGGAACAGCCATTGATTTGTGGCGGGAAGGAAAACCTGCGCGGCCAGAAGCCGGCCATGGCAGCAGATCACCAGGATTATTGGGACGATGAAGGCCGCTCCCAAGGTCATCCGCCATTTGCCAAGAAACTCCCGATAATTCCCGCGTGCGTAACTTAAACTGAAAAAAAGCCATGTTCCCGGCATCAGCGACGTGGCCAGCAAAGCCCAATTCTCCCATCGGCCCGCCGCCGCCGGGACCACGGCCTGTGTTATCAAACCTGAAAAAACAGATTCACAGCACAACAAGGCCATGCCGGCAACAAAGAACCAGACGGCCGTGGACCGCCGCTCGCGAACGGCAGCCAGCAACGCGACAATAGCGCCGCACAATGCGCTGGCGAAGGCAATTATTGTAACGGCACTCATCAACTTGAGGAGGAGCCAGGAGCAACCCGGCGCAAATATAATGGTGTCAATTCTAGGCCGCCAGGTGGATTAAACAAGAGCAAACGCGCTCCCGGAAAAAAAAGAGGCAGGACACCATGTCCTGCCTCTGAAATAACGTGAAACTTTCAGGCGTTGCCGCCCTTCATTCAGTGTTTCCGTCCGATCTTGGAGCGAACCGCAGCCAAACCGACCAGCGCGGTGCCGAGCATCGTCAGCGTCATGCCGCCGTCCGGAACCTCAGTAAGAATCACATCCAAACTCCCAGGAGCGCCGCCGGTGATCGTCAGCACTTCTGTCAGTGAATACGGGTTGGTTCCACTTCCGACTGAAGCGCCAACCACGTTTTGAACAGCGGTGGACAAAGTAATCGGTGAAGCCAGGAGGGCCTGCGTCTCGTCAACGAGATTGTCACTCGTACCACCGTATGCTTGGGCGGTTCCAGTTAGAGAACTGCCACTGGTATTAAGGAGGGTCCCAACGACGCCTGTATAACCTACTCCGCTGAACGTAACCACGAGGTTGCCAGCGCCAATGCCAGTGACCAAAACCGTGTTGAGGTCCATATACGGAGTGGCATAAGTACCAGAGGCTGGCGCAGTAGTGCCACCAATAATCGTGAAAGACCAACCGTTCAAAGTGCCAGACGATATCTGGTCTTCCCCGGGTGCATTTATGGTACCAGTCAAGGTGCTGCCGCCGGATGTCGCAGTCAAACTGATTGAATTTGCATTCGCCAGTGTGGTGGCCAGAAGGGCCGCCGCCATCGTTGTTGCTAAGAGTGTCTTATTCATTTTGATCTCCACTAGATTTTTTTGTTTCACGCTGTATTTGCCTGCTGCTACACGCAGCTCCTTGCGTTATAGCCAGTCCCGTGCCAAGTATAAACCGGTGTGGCGTATAATGTCATAACTTGTTGATAGGCAGATTGTTACAACCAAAAAATGGTTCGTCTTGAGGCGTGGAATTTAGAGGCAAATCGTAAGGATTTCCGACAGAAAAACCGATTTTGAACTCGAAAACCTCTGTAAGTGCTTTGCATTGAACAGGATATGCAATTTCATCGGTTTTTGTAATGGATTCCGACGGTTTCACGGCTGTTTGGCTCTTTGGAACCCTGCTAAAACCAGGTGAATTTCTCTGGCACGACGATGATGTCGTAGGGTTTGAGCGCAAACGGTTCGCCCTGCCAGGCGACTCCGTCAAAGATATCCTTGAGGTTGATCACTTTATACCCATTGTGCGCGCTGGCGTCGGTTCGGATCACTTTGACCTTCTTCAAGTTCGACTTGGCGGGGTCAATGCCAGACTCGATGACCGCCTGGAGGACCGTCAAGGGCCGGTCTGAGATGAGCTTGCCGGGCTTCATGACGCTTCCCGTGACATAGACGATAAAGGCGGAGCTTTGGACGGTGACACTGACTTCCGGGACTTTAAGCAGTTTGCCAGCCTTATCCAGAATGGCCTTCTGCGCTTCGCCCGGGGTCATGCCGGAGACTTTGACTTCGCCGGCGTTGAGAATGGTGATTTTCCCGTCGGCCCGAATGACTTGGACGGAATCCATTTCCGGCGCGCTGGGGAACTTGATCTGCAAGGCATCTCCTTCGTGCAAAGCGATGGAGTTGGTCGCATTGGCGTCCTCGGCTGTGGGCATGATCGGCGGCAGCTCCGGTGTTTGACATCCGGACACGGCGATGCACAAGGCCACCCCGAGGGCGGCTGCGGCGGCCAGGCTGGCTGGATGATAAGGCAAGGCCCCGGTGCGGAGGCCGTGATTCGGCGGAACGTTTGCAAATAAGTTTGATAACATATTTTCTCCTGTCGGCGCCGCTGGGGCGCTCATTTATTGTTGGATTGATTTAGACGATAAACGGTTTGCGGTCAAGATAACTTTAGAGCAAATAACTTCAGCGCGAGCCGGCCCGCCGCGCGCATCCGGCTATCTTGAGGGGCGGTTTGATTCCACACAGACGCCGCGCCAATGGCGCTTCCCGCGAAACAAAGGCGGGGCGGACAGGTTCTTGTTCGCAGAAATGCGACCCGCGATGCGCCCGAAAACACTGTCCAGAAAATGGCCGGCGATGTACCGCGACTGTCCGCGCGACAGTCAATTGAATATCACCGCGGGGCTCTCGGAAGATAATTTCAGGAAAAAACGGGCCGGACCATTCGCCGGAGACGCGCGCCGGCCATTGAAAGAGCCAGGCGCAACCCATTGCAGGCCAATGGGTTGGGAAATCCGAAAGAAACACGGCGATTGTCTTTTTTATTGACATGATGCGGCCGGGAATGATCCGGCGCGCCCGGCGGCCGGGTTGGCAGACTGCCTGCTAAACCGGGTGATGATGTGTGAGACCATTTCAAAGAACCGTTTGACAAGGACGCCCGGCCATCGGGCGATTCTCATTTCTGTCATGAGCTTGGGCCTGGTTCTCGGTCCGTTGACGCGCGCGGAGCAGAGTGTCACCCTGGCCTGGAATCCCAGCACCAATTCCACCGTCGCCGGTTACATGATCAACTACGGGAGCGACGGCATCAGTTTTAGCAACCAGGTGGACGCGGGCAATAACACCACTTGGAGCGTGACCGGGTTGCAGGATGGTTCGACGAATTATTTCGAAGTGTTGGCTTATGATACCAATAACGACGAAAGCCCGCCGTCCAACCCGGTCGAGTATATCGCCCCCGGCGCGGCGCAGATGCCGGCCAGCGCGGTTACCAACACCGTGGCAATCTCAGCCAGTCCAGCCGCGGCGGGCAGCGTCAGCGGCGGCGGTTCCTTTGTCACCGGCAGTTCCGCGACGGTGACGGCCACCGCCAACAGCGGCTACACCTTCGCCAATTGGACGGAGAACGGAATCACCCAGAGTGCCTCGGCCAGTTATAGCTTCACCCTCACCGCCAATCGAAATCTGGTCGCCAACTTCACGGCCAACCCGGTCACCAACACCGTGGCAATCTCAGCCAATCCAGCCGCTGCGGGCAGCGTCAGCGGCGGCGATTCCTTTGTCAGCGGCAGTTCCGTGACGGTGACGGCCACCGCCAACAGCGGCTACACCTTCGCCAACTGGACGGAAAACGGAATCACCCAGAGCGCCTCGCCCAGTTATAGTTTCACCCTCACCGCCAATCGAAATCTGGTCGCCAACTTCACGGCCAACCCCGTCACCAACACCGTGGCAATCTCAGCCAGTCCGGCCGCGGCGGGCAGCGTCAGCGGCGGCGGTTCCTTTGTCACCGGCAGTTCCGTGACGGTGACGGCTACCGCCAACAGCGGCTACACCTTCGCCAATTGGACGGAAAACGGAATCGCCCAGAGCGCCTCTTCCAGCTATCGTTTCACCCTCACCGCCAATCGAAATCTGGT